>Ga0156531_1242_pt1 | contig 26288 bp, 21 predicted proteins | sample RifOxyB3_FD_111926 | JGI IMG/M metagenome (GOLD analysis project Ga0156531, IMG submission 111926) | Lentisphaerae bacterium RIFOXYB12_FULL_65_16 | reverse complement strand
GCCGCTCCGGTCACTCTACCGCAGCCCGCGAGTAACATCCACACATGACCAGGCCGTCTGCCGCCCCAACTCGGGGTCCCGTCGTTCAGCGGGGATCCCAGTCGAGGTGTTTGCCGAAGAACGCCACGGAACGGTTACCGCCCCAGCCGTGCTCACCCGGGTGCAGATCGAGTTCGAGGTTCTCCGGCACGTTGGCGACCTTGTAGATGCGTTCGATCTGCCGAAACGCCGCCATGGCCGTGTCAACCTTGAAGCAGGTGTCGTATATGCCAATGTCCACCAACACCGGTAACGGCGCCAGCAGGCCCAGCAGGTCGGGCAGGTCCACCAGCTTGAACAACCCCGGTGCGACCTGCATGCCGCAGTAGTTGATGTCGCGATACCCGAAGTGCGCCCACAGGTCGCAGTAACACATGATCTCCGCCGCCTTCACGCGAGGTTCACAGAACGCGGTCCACGTCGTCATGGTGCCGCCGCCGCTCAGGCCCATGACGCCCAGCCTTTCCGGATCCACGAACGGCTGTGCCAGCACGAAATCGGTGGCCGCCATGCCGTGGGTGACGTTGATCGAAATCGGGGTCATGCCCAGCATGGTCGCGTGCAGGTAGTAGAGGTTGCACCAGTCACGGCCGGGCGGGGCGCGGTGTTGCGGTTTGGTGCAGTCGTTGCGTTCGCCGCATCCGATCCAGTCGATGGCGAAGGTCACGAAACCGGCTTTGGCCATCTGGTGCCCGTAGTTGTAGTTGTGCGCCGCAATGCTCGCACGCAACTCCGGCGAACTGTCGTTGCCCATGACGGGTTCCTTGCCGTGCGGGCCGTGCCCGTGCCAGCAAAGAATGACCGGGCGTCTTTCCTTCTGCTGGATGTCCGCCGGGATGTTCAGCAGCAACGTTGCGGACAGGCCCGGTTGCACGTCGATCAGCCACTTCTGCTTGCGCAGTCCATCGTGCGTCCACTCGGCCAGAAGCTGCGGGTTGAGTTCGCACCGTTCCGGCCAGTCACCGAGGCATTCCGTGACCTCGGCGCGCGTGCGCTGGCGCCAGGTCGCGAACTCCTTCCGGGTGCGGGCGCGAAACTTGCGACTCGGTTGGTGTGCAAACGCCATCTGCTCGAACATGTGTTGCGGACTGAGATTGCGGAATGACATGGCGAGGCCCTCCTGTGGCTGTAAAGCGCTGCGGACAGCATGGGCCATAACATACGGGGGGTGCGCTGAAGTTGCGACTTTGGGGCGTTGGGCGTAGATTACAGAGAAGAAGGCGCCTGGATCGACCGCACCGGTCCGTTCTACCGCACGCGGAGGTGAGCAGCATGCGAAAACGCTTCACTCTCATCGAGTTACTGGTCGTCATCGCGATCATCGCCATCCTCGCCTCACTGCTGTTGCCGGCGCTGCAGACGGCCAAGGCGAAGGCCAAGCAGTCCGAGTGCGCCTCGCGCGAGAAGCAGCTCGCCTTGGCGACGCACATGTATTGCGACGAGTACGACGAGCAATACCCGAACTGGAACCGCATGGTGGGTGAGGAGGAGAGCAACCTGGCGCCCGCGGCGGCTGTCTGGCCCTATGTGCAGAGCCTGGACATGTTCATCTGTCCGGCTGGCGGCAAACTGCCGGGCGGGACCGGGTGGCAGAACTACACCTATATTGGCCGAACATCCGGCACCGGGCACCTGATTCCCGGGCCCACATCCAAGGGCTATGCTTGGAGCGGGAAGCTCTGCAACGGAGACATCAGTTTGCGCGCACGCAAGCTGAAGCAGGTCACCAAACCCAGTGAGACGCTGCTGATGGCTGATGCGGCCCACATGTTCGGTGGTGGCGCAGGGGCGTTTGTCTGGTCCAATGTCTGCTGCGATTCGGGTGTCGTCGGGACGTTGGACGGAGTGGAAGCGGTTGACGCCGTGTATTCCCGGCACACGAGCGGCGAGAACACCACCATGTGCGACGGCAGCTTGAGATGGATTCCCGTGCGCCAGTACTTCGCCACCTTCACCTCGGTTTGGAATCCGTTCAAGTAGTCGCCTTAGGCGCGATGCTCCCTCTGCAGAAGAGTCCGACCTCACACGTCGGACAGATCCGATTCGACGCAGTCAACGACGCAAACTCAGAGGCATGGATCGATGCGTAGAGCTTTCACTCTCATTGAACTTCTGGTTGTTATTGCCATCATTGCCATCCTCGCCTCTCTGCTGTTGCCGGCGCTGCAGACGGCGAAGGCCAAGGCCAAGCAGTCCGAGTGCGCCTCGCGTGAGAAGCAGCTCGCCTTGGCGACGCACATGTATTGCGACGAGTACGACGATTTTTACCCGAACTGGGACCGCATGGTGGGGCAGGAGGGCAGCAACCTGGCGCCCGCCGCGGCCGTCTGGCCCTATGTTCAGAACCTGGAAACCTTCACCTGCCCCGCCGGCAGAAAGCTCCCGGGCGGGACCGGATGGGAGAACTACACGTTCACGGGCAAGACCTCCGGGTCCGGACATTTGGTCCCCGGCCCCAATACGATCGGCTATGCCTGGAGCGTGCGGCTCTGCGATCTCACGTCCATCCTGCAACCGCGCAAGGTCGGCAAGGTCACGAAGCCCAGTGAAACCCTGCTCATGGGCGATTCGGCCCACATGTGGGGCGGAAAAGGCGCCTTCATCTGGTCCAACGTCTGCTGCGACACGCACTGGAGCACGCCGCCACTGGACGGTGCCGAAGCGGTCGACCCGGTGCATTCCCGCCATCTTTCGGGCGAGAACATCACCCTGTGCGATGGTCACGCCGCCTGGTATCCGGTCCGGAAGTATTTCGCCGTGTTCGACACGCTGTGGAACCCGGTGAAGTGACCCACTGCGCGGGGGGAGGCCGATCGATGGGACGCATCGGTCCGATCGGTCGGGAACACGCGTCCGCACAGGGGGTGGTCCCGTGCGACGGCCGCCTCACTCGTCCAGCCACTGACCCAGGTTCGGTTCGATCAGGTCTTTGATCGCCGGGTCGGTCATGTTTTCGGGCGTGACCACCACCACACCGGTGTCGACGCGGCGCTCCACCTTCTTGCCCTGGATCGCGTCCACTGCGCTCTTGACCCCGACGTAACCCATCAGGAACGGGTTCTGCACCACCAGAACTCACCACGACGCATCAGGTGAACTCCCACCTTGACGCGGGTCGCGGCTCGCGGGGCCGCTCGCCCTCCATGGAAAACCTCGGATCTATCCTGGGCATTCAGCGTGCGGCACTCGCGTGCTTGCCACTCTCCGCGCCTCCGTGGCCGGTGTCACGGCGCCCCCGCGACGGGCGCCAGCACGCTCACGCCGCGGCCGGTGGCGAACCAGATCTGGCCGCGCCCGTCTTCGGCCAGCGCGAGGACATGGTCCCAGGCCAGCCCGCTGTTGCGCGTCGTGAACGTTGTCCACTGCCCGTCCGGGCTCAAACGCGCCGCCCCGCGGCGTGACGCGAACCACACCGAGCCGTCGTTGGCCGGCAGGATCGCCGTGACGCGAGTGCTTGGGAGCGGCGGCGCCGTGAAGACCTGCGTCGTCCCGTCGCGCCGGAAGCACGTGACTCCGCCGGTGGCGGCATCGTGCGTTGCCGCCCACATGTCACCGTTCGCACCCCGGGCCACGCACGCGGGGAACCGACCCATGCCGTCGGGCCCTTTCACCTCTTGCCACCCCCCAGACGGCGTCCACTTGTGCACCCCGGACCCAAACCCGACCCACATGGCGCCGTCAGCGTCCGGCGTGACCGCTTGGCACGTGTCGCCGGGGAGTCCGCCCTCGGCCTTGCTCCAGCGCGTCCAGATTCCGGTAGTGCTCCTGATTGCCAGGCCATTGTTCCAACGCCCGGCCGCCCAGAGCCGCCCGGTCGGGTCGAACGCCAGGCTGCCCCAGCGTTCGGACTTCGCGCCACAGCCCACGCTAGCCTTCTGCACCTGGCCGTTCGGATCGAGGAACTTCAGCCCATTGGCCACCGCGAAGCCAACGCTGCCGTCGGGCATGGCCACGATGCCGTAGATTGCATCGCCCGGCAGGAGTTTCTCCCACTTGCCCGCCGTGAATCGCGCCGCGCCGTACATGGTCCCCACCCACACGGCGTCACCGATAACCGCCAGGTTGATCGCCTGCGGCCAGGGCAGGTCCGGCGTCGTGAACGTCGACCAACCGGCGCTTGTCGCGTCGGGTTCCTGTACCGTGAAACCCTCGCACAAAGCACTGCGGAAGCGATTCGGATTGGTGACCACCAGGTCGTACACGCCTGGTGCGAAGTCCGCGGGAAGCGTCACCCGCAGCACGGTCTCGCTCTCGACCACCACGCCCTCAAGCGGTCGATCGTTGAGTTGCACGGTAACCCCATGCTTGAAGTTCACGCCCTCGATGCGGAGTTCGCTGCCGCTGCCTGCCGGCACACGGTTGGGTGCGACAGACACCAAGTCCGGGAACCCGTCCGACTTCGGTCGCCCGAGCGGCACTTCCCAGTAGCTGTATTCGAGCTCGAACGACGCGTCCATGCCCTTGGCCCGGTAGGCGTCGCGGAAGGAGATACTCGGCTTGTCGCTGTTCATGCGCGCGCCGATCGAACCGTCGGAGTGGTTGTGCATTTGCCCGCGTACCCAAGTCCCGCTCGCCGGGTACGGATTGACGATCGAGCCGTCAGCCTTGACGACGAACGGCTGCGTGAGCGCCTCGCCCGTCGGAGCCACACGCACGATCGCACGGACAAACTGCAGTTCCTGCACCGGCACGCCGACCGCGGAGATATCGAAGGTCGACTGCGTCACGCCCGTCTCCTGTTTCAGGCACTTGCCCTTGCCCATGTCCGTGCCGCCGCTGAACGTGGTCTCCGGCGCGTTGAACTGTCCGGCGCGCAACCACAGCACTTCGGACGCCTGCCCCAACTCGAGCGTGATCTTTGCGCCGTCGACGGCGACGCGCTGGATGACGGGGCCATTGCTGACATAGAGCGCCCCGTCGCGCAACGCCTTTTTCAGCGCCACCTCGTCCACGGTCGGTAGCAGTGCCGCGTACCACGACAGGCCGATGCGCTCGCGCGAATGCGTGTCATCGGCGGCAAACGCCCAGAGGAGCGGGTCGCCCTTCTCGATCCGCCGCCGCAGGACATCGTCCCACAGCGCGTCGCGCGAAACAGCTTCGCCGGCGTAGTGTATCTCCATGCCCGTCAATCCTTTGAGCGATGCGATCCAGGCGGCCTGGATCGGCGACGGGTGGGCAAGCTCCGACAGAGCGCCGGTCCCGTCGGCGATACACGTGTGCAGCGGGTTGTTCACCCAGTCCAGGTGCTCCTGGATAGAACCTTCGCCCGGTACGGGGCGTTTCGAGACGGCGAACAGCGTGACCGTGTGGGCGAACGAGGCCACTGGCTCGCCGATGTAGATCCGCCCGTATTCCTCGACCGCGCGGCAGGCCAGGGCTTTCCTGTCGGTCGCCGCGTCCGCCGCTACCGCGGCGCCCGCAAACGCGCACACCGTCAGCGCGGAACAGAGGGTCAGCCTCAAGGGCGAAATCAGCATTGAGAGGTCCTTTCCGAGTCGGTTGGGGTGCGTTACGCCGGAGTGTCCATCGGTGAGCATGCGTCTGCACAGGTTGCGATTGCTCGGACATGCCACCTTACAGATCCACGGGCGTCCCCGTGGCCAGCGAGGCTTTCTGGAAGCCGAGTTTCTTCAGCCCGGAGCGGTCAACAGCCATACCGTGTCCATCCGCAAACAGCATGTTGCACCAGCCCACGTGGCACAGATGAGCCGAGTAGTAGTGGGAGTTGTAATTGAAACTGTAGACCTGAGTGCGGTATCGGAAATCATCGGGGAGGCGGTCGGCATGGTTTGAGTCGGCCAAGAGAATGAACTCGGTGGGTTTCGCCATGCGGTAGAGATACAGGAACTTGTGCGGCCACGTGGTTTGCGGCTCTGTCACGGACGCGTACGAACCGGCCGGAAGGGACCAGTAATTCAGCGCGTAACACCAGTCCGTGTGGCCTGGGTCGTAGGACTTTGGGAGCCACGCCGGGCAAACGCCGACATTGGGTTCGCTGATGTAGATGGTATCCGAATATCCTTTTAGCCCGCAGTAGAAAGGCAGCCAGGTCCCAATGTCGGGATACCCTCTGGTTGACATGAGACCGTCATAATCGCCAGCGTAGGACGCGAAGGCCACGCTGCACTGCTTCTGGTTGCCCAGGCAGACGGCTTGCATGCTTTTCGCTTTGGCCGTGGACAGAGCCGGCATCAGCAAGGACGCCAGAATGGCGATGATGGCGATCACCACCAGCAACTCGAGCAGGGTGAAAGACTTCGTGGGTGCGCGTGACATGTTTCCCCCTCATGCGCGCGAAAACCGCAGTCCTGTGTCTGCCGCACACAACCCAAACGGCACACGCTTTGCCGCGTGCGTACTCGCACGTCGGCAACAGCGCCTCGTTCGGGTTCCCGGTGGTTCGTTGCGCCCGAAACGACCCGAGTCGGGATTGAATCGGCCCCGGGCTGGCGACCGTTTGCCACCGGTCGACACCAGAACCCAGGGTGACGCTGTCGCTCTGCCCTGGGCTATTATACGTTGCCCCTTCAGGGTAAGCCGATGGTCGCCTCGCGGCGGGCCTGATTCTCCCGGTTTCGCTGGCGCTGTTCTCGGCACCGAACGTCACCATATGAAGCTCAACGTGGCTTCAACACCTTGTTCAACTAAGTACAACAACCGTCAGCGTCTGTCAAGTCCAGGCGCGAGTTTCCCAAGTGCGGCCGGGGGCGGTACTGATGGTCGTTTTGGCAGCCGGCAATCACGGCCCCGGTTCGTCGAATGGGAATCGGTATTGGCGCAGGCCGAACTCGGTCCGCAGATCGACAATGTGCCGGCGCAGTTCCTCGTCCACCTTGGCGCCCTTGTTGCGGCGTTCGAGCCAGGCGAGGTGCTCCTTCTCGCCGGCGGTGTAGATGCGGTCCGCGCCCGGCGTCTTCTTCGAGTTGCGGAGTTCGCGCAGGATCTCCCCGGTCGTCTTCCGGAAGTCAACCGGATCCACAAACGCCGCCACGTCGATGGCCATGAAGAAGTGACCGAGCCGGTACGGCACCGGTTTGCCGTCCTTGAACCCCAGGAGCTGCTTCATGAACGCGCCCTGGCAGAGCGCGGCGGAAAGGACCTCGACCACCGTGGCGTAGCCGTAGCCCTTGTAGCCGCCCGTCTCCTCGCCAATGCCGCCCAGCGGTGTCAATGCAGCCGTGCCCTTGACCAGGTCCTTGAGGATCTGATCGGTGTCCGTCCGTGTCTTGCCGTCCAGTCCGATGACCCAGCCTTCGGGCAGCGTTTTTCCGAGCCGTGAGTACGTCTCGATCTTGCCGCGCTGCGACACGGAGGTCGCGCAATCGATGACGAACGGGAAGTCCTCGTCGGTCGGCATGCCGATGGTGAGCGGATTGGTGCCGAGCATGTTTTCGACGCCGAACGTCGGGGCGATTGACGGGCGAGCGTTGGTGCCGGTGATGCCGATCATGTTCCGCTCGGCCGCCATGAGCGGGTAATAGCCGGCAATGCCGTAGTGGTTCGAGTCGCGTACTGCCGTCATGCCCATGCCATACTTGGCCGCTTTGTCGATGGCCATCTGCATGGCGCGTTTGCCGATCACCTGGCCCATGCCGTTGTGGCCGTCGATGACCGCCGTGGTCGGGCTTTCGCGCACCACCTCGAACCGCGTCACCGGGTCGATCTGGCCCAGCTTGATGCGGTCGATGTAAATCGGCTTGAACCGGCCGATCCCGTGCGAATCGATGCCCCGCTTGTCCGACGTGATCAGCACGTCGGCGCAGACGCGCGCGTCGGCCTCGGGCACACCAACAGCCCGAAACACGTCGACCATGAAACGCTCCAAAACCTCGAACGGCACCCATGAGATGTTTTCGGCCATGAGGACTCCCTTTCCGCTCGTGCTTGTCCCCGAGCCGGAATGGCACCGGGACAGCCGTTAAGTTGAACGCGTTCAAGGCGGATGCAAGGCCGATGGGAATTCCCCACGCGTAATGCGTCAGCGCCCTCCGGGCGGCGTACCGCCCGGTCATAGGTTGGTGTTACTCGTGCCGGTTCGCGCCGCCGCGGGTCTTGCGCCCGGACGAGCCAGGCGGCGGCGCAGAGTGACACGCGAGTAACATGGGAGCAAAGGGTGGAGCATAGGCCCCTGCCACCTTGTGTGGCAGGTGAACGGGTTCATTTGGTTACTACGCCGCACCCTGTCCCCTCTCTTCCCTTTCCCCCGTCCGCCGCCGGCGGACGGGGGAAAGGGAAGAGAGGGGGAGCGCCTACGTTTGGCGGGCGAACCCGATTCACCCGTGGCACAAGGCCACGGGGGTCTCACACATGGGCCAGCGCGCCGTCGTTCCCCCCGCCACTGACGCTTCACTCAAGTCAGCCGGCGGCGCGTTGACAAGTCTCGGGCCACACGTCATAGTCTGGGGTCGCGCACTCCGAGTCTGGGTCGGGCCCGGGGTGCAACTCTCCAAGTCAGCGGCAAGGAATAGCGCATGGCGGGTTCTCTTGAAGCTTGGATTGGCCGGACCCGGGAACGGCACACGCGCTGCCTGAATTGGCAGAGCGACGGTGCTGTCGCGCTGGCGCTCACGGTGCCGGTCCCGGACCCCGCGCCGCTCACCGAACGGTACACACGCCCCGAAGTCATCCTCGAGCACCAGAGCCATGTGGCGGAGACAATCGTGCAGGTGCGGTCCGACCAGCTGCCCTGCCTGCACCCGTGCTTCAACGCCGCGGTGCTGTTCTCGGGCCTCGGCGGCCGGGTCGAGTTGCATGGGCAGGACATCCATTACGTCCCGAACCGCCAGAGCTGGGTGTTCGACGCGCACCAGCCCGTGCCGCCACCCGACTCGGGCCTGTTCCCGAACGTGCTGGCGGCCATGGAACACCTTGCGAAGCACGCGCCGTCCTGGGCCGCGGTCACGACGCCGTACTTTCACACGCCGCTGAACACGGCGGCGCTCCTGCGCGATCCGGCGGCATTCTACCTCGACGTGCTCGACCAGCCGGACGAGATTCATCGCGTCCTGGCGACGGTGACGAAAACGTTCATCGAGTCGCAACGTCTGCTGCACGCGCGGCTCGGGCGCGGCGTGACGCCATCGGTGTCGCAAGAGGGAATCCACCTGGCGGACATGACCAAGTTCAGCGACGACTGCTGCGTCAACCTCGGCCCGGCGCACATCGAGGAGTTCGACGTGGCGTACACGCAGAAAATCGCGGCGGCGTTCGACATGGGCGTTGCCACTCACTACTGCGTGCTGCCTGACAAGGGCCAACTGGCCGAGCACTGCATCGAGCCCAACGCCGGTGCGGCGCATGTCCGCGTACTCTGCAATCAGTACACGCCCGAGTACTTCCTGCAGAACTACGAGCGCTTCGACCGCCGCCTGGCACTGGTGTCGCAGAGCGGCAGCGTGACGCGGTTCGGCGCCACACCCGCCGAGCGGGCGCAACGATTCAAGACCTGGGCGACCGAGTTCCTGACGCGGTTCGCCGGCCGCAGCGGGTTGATCATCCAGTGGTCCGTGCCGACCGTGGCCGAAGCACAGAAACTGTTCGGGATCTGGGAGTCGGTCAACCGCTGGTCAGCCCCGGCGGCGCAATAGAGAGGGTTCAGGGTGTCGGGTGTCGGGTCAAGGGCGCGGTTGACCGACCGACCGTTGTGCCAAGACCGCCTGAAGGCGGGACTACGAGCCCGGGACGGCGCCAGGTTTGTAGTTCCGCGTTCACGCGGTCCGGGCGCCGGGTCGCCTGCCCGGCCAGCATCCGACATTCTCCAGCCCTGCAGCCTAACAACCTACAGCCTAAACAACCCGACTTGAGGAACACACCATGCCTGCTGAACTGTTGTTGGCGAAGATCGCCCCCAAGACCCTGGCGCCGGTGGATTCGATTGGCGCGAAGTGGCTGCGGCTGCTGGACCGGCTCGACCTGGGCGCGGCGGTGAAGGGCAAGCGCACCGCCATCAAGATGCACCTGGGCGGCGGCGTGGGGTTCGGGACCGTGCATCCGTTCCTGGTGCGCAAGCTGGTTGAGAAGGTCAAGGCTGCCGGTGCGAAGCAGGTGTTTGTGACCGACGGGCCGGGCGATGTCGCGGTGGCGGTTGAGCGCGGCTACACCGCGGAAGTGCTCGGCTGCCCCGTGATCTCGGCGACCGGCGCGGACGACCGCTACTTCTACAAGCGCCCCATCGCCCCGCCCTTCAAGACGCTGAAGTCCGTGGACCTGGCCGGCGAGATCGTCGATGCCGAGGCGCTGATCGACCTGGCACACATCAAAGGGCACGGCGCCTGCGGGTTCGGCGGCGCCTCGAAAAACCTGTCCATGGGCTGCGTGACCACCCCGACGCGCCGGAACCTGCACGCGCTCGAAGGCGGCATGGAGTGGACCAAAGAGAAGTGCAGCCGCTGCCGCATCTGCATGGAGAACTGCCCGAACCACGCCATCCGCTTCTCGAACAAAGGCGAGTTCTCCGTGTTCTATCACAACTGCAAGTTCTGCCAGCACTGCGTGCTGATCTGCCCGAAGAAGGCGATCAAGATGATCGGCGGCGCGTACAAGGATTTCCAGCACGGCATGGCCTTGACCACGTCGCAGGTCCTGAAGTGTTTCAAGCCCGAGAATGTGGTGTTCATCAACGTGCTGACGAACATCACCATCTACTGCGACTGCTGGGGGATGAGCGGCCAGTCACTGGTGCCGGACATCGGCTTCCTGGCCGGGCGCGACATCGTCGCCATCGAGACCGCGTCGCTGGACCTGATCCGCACCAAGGACCTGATCCCCGGCACGCTCCCGCCCGGCATGAAGCTCGGGAAGAAAGGCCACCTGTTCGAGCGCCTGCACTCGAAAGACCCGTACGTGGTCGTCGACGACCTCGCCAAACTCGGCCACGGCGCGAAGGACTACACGCTGACGGAAGTGGAGTGAGGCTTCAGGCCACGTGCCCCCCCCCAAGCGTTGCTCAGACCAGGAGGATTTGTGCCATGAGATCCGCCCTTGCAGCAGTGTGCCTCGGACTTGCCGCGGTGGCCAATGCCGGCGCACAGGAGATTCCGGCGCTGAGCGGCTGGTCGATGACCGCGCCGACGCCCGGGACGCACCGTCTCGTGGTGGACCTTGCCGCGCCACACGGCGGCACGGGTTGTGGGAAAATCGTCGGGATCGCTTCGGAGAACAATGCCCGAGCTTGTTTCACCCAGGAGTTTCATGACAAGACGGCCCTCCCGACGGAGAAGGCCTACCGTTTCTCGGTCGCTTACCAGACCGATACGCCGTTCGAGGGGCATGGGCTTGTCCTGGTGGACAGTTATACCCCGGCTGGCGAGAAGGGCCGCAAGGAGCTCCTGTCGCAGAAACTCGGGTCGGCGCCGGAGTGGCAGGCTGTCAGCGGGGAGTTCACGGTGCCGCGCGACGTGGTTCGCGTCCGCGTCTTGCTCTACCTGTACGGCAAGGGCACCATCCGCTTCGATGACGCCTTCCTCGGCGAACCGCAGGCAGGGGCGCTGAACCTGCTAAAGAACCCCGAGTTCGAACCGCCGGACGCGAGCGTCTTTGACCTGGCGCCGGAACGGGGCACCGGGCAGGTGAAACTGGTCGCGGATTTCGAAAATGCGACCTTGGGCAAGGTCAAGGAGATCGGGCCGGACGAGTTCTACGCCTACGCCTTTGCCGAGGGCAAGCCGCGGTCGGATTTCATGTGGTTCCACTTCCGCGTCGAGGGCTGCGAAGGCCGCGAAGTCACCTTCCACATCAACCCGGGCCCGTTCTCCAGGGACAACACGGGCGGCAACGGCACTCGTTCACCCGTGATGAGCTACGACCGGGAGCACTGGATCGGCATCGACGACAAGTCCTGGAACGAAGATGGGTCGGCGCTGACGTTCAAGCAGCGGTTCACGCAATCCCCCGCCTGGATTGCCTCGTTCTACCCCTTCACGGCGGATCACGTCTCGCGGTTTATCGAGCAGAACCAGGCCAGCCCCTTCTTCAAGGCCAGTGTCTTCGGCAAATCGCGCCAGGGGCGCGAGATGCGGATGTACACCATCACGGACGCAACCGTTCCCGAGGTGGAGAAGCGGATCGTGCTGTTCACCACGCTGCAACACGACCTGGAGACCACCGGGGCCATGGCCCAGGAGGGCATCGCCCGGTTCCTCCTCTCGTCCGATCCGGCCGCTGACCGGCTTCGCCGCGGGTTCGTGTTCCACATCGTGCCAATGATGGATCCGGACGGCATTGCGCAGGGCAACACGTACTGCCCGGCCGGCAACATGAACCGTCAGTGGGGTCTGGGCACGGCACCTGAAACCACGTGCCTGGAGCAGTTCGTCAAGGACCTCGCGGCCCGTGACCGCAAGGTCGACCTGTTCATGGATTTCCACGGCTGGTGTACGCCGGACCACACCACGGTGTTCATGACGTTCGGCAAGGAGATCACCGATGCCGCGACAGAGGCGGAGGCTGTCCGCTTGGTTGACACGATCAAGCCCCGCCTCACCGGCAAGGTCTCAACCACTGTGTGGCGGAAGATGGCCGAGTATGTGACCTTCGGCGACACGGACGTGCGCCGGCTCGCCCCGGGCTGGATGAGATTCGAGGCCGGGACCCGTTTGGCGTACTCGATCGAGATCTTCGGTGAAGGCTCGTGCACCCAGGAGGCATACCTCCAGTGGGGGCAGGCCTTCATCGAAGGCATTGCCGAGTTCTATAGTCCGGCGAAGTGACCGGGGATGCGGCGTTCAGGCCGAACAGTGTTGTGCGACAGCACGGGGAGGTGCGTCCAGGATGGCCGTCCAGAACCCATCGCCGCTGCCGCTGCGTGTGGTGCTGCTCTACTCGGCCGGGCACTTGGGCAGCGCCACGATCATGAACCGGCTCATGGGGCTGAGCGGGATCGAGATCGTCGGGTTGGTCCGGTCGCAGCCGTTGCGCTTCACGCGGCAGGGCACGCGGCAGATCAAGAAGCATCTGCACAAGGTCGGATGGCGGTTCGGCTGGCTCCTGTTCTGGCAGCGTTGCGTCCAAGGTGTGGGTTTCCTGCTCGGGCGGTTCCTGCCCGGCGTGCGCGGGCAACTGCAGTCGGGCGTGGCGCTGGCCCGCCAGAAGGGCATCCCGGTGTTCGCGTGCGCCGATGTGAACGCGCCGCGCTGCCGTGCGTTCATCGCCGATTGCGCGCCAGACCTGCTCATCTCGGCGTACTTCAGCCAGATCCTGAAGAAGGAGGTCATCGGACTCGCCAGGTGCGGCGTGCTGAACGTGCACCCCGGCTGGCTGCCCGCCTACCGCGGCGCCATGTGCTACTTCTGGGTGCTGAAGAACGGCGAGGACCGCGGCGGTGTGAGCGTGCACTGGATCGACGAAGGGGTTGACACCGGTGCGGTCGTGGCACGGCGCGCGTTCCGGCTCAAGCCCGGCTGGACGCAGCAGCGGGTGTTGGTCCACACGGCGGTGGTGGGCGCCTGTCTGCTGCGGCGCGTGATCCGGACCCTCCAGCGCGGCGAACCGCCGGTCACGTTCAAGCCGCCGGAGTGCGATGCACGTTACTACCCTATGCCAGGCCAGAGCGAGTTCGAGGAGTACTTTGCGGAGCGGCGCTTCTTCCGGATCCGGGACGTCCTGGGCTATCTCTGGCGCCCCGCCGCCAAGCGGAAGGCGTGAGCCGAACCGGGTGGCGAGATGGGCCTGGCGTGTGCCGTGGCGGCGCAGAAGCTGTGGTCCGAAGTCAGCCGCGCCAACGCCGGGGACGGTTGGTGGGGACGGCTCTCGCCCGCGGAACAGAAAGCCACGCCGCTCTGCCCACCCATCCACGTGGTGACCACCGTCGAGGGCACGCAGGGCTTGCCCGAACCGGTCGGGGGCGATCACGCCGGGTACTGGGAGACGTGCAACATCTACGGCTTCCGCCCGCAACTCGTGGCCCCCGGCGAACTGACGCGCGCACCACGGCCGTGGTACACACTCAACAAGCAACCGCGGGTCGAGGACGCCACGCCGCGCGCCGGGGCCAAGGTTGTTGCCCACATGGTCGAGGGCTTCGTCCGCCTGGTCTGCGCCCGGACCGGACGGCCGCCGCCGAAACGCCGGCCGAACAGTGCACCATGAAGCGCATGAAGAACGTGAAGAACGCAGGGGCAGCCGCGCTGAACTCGCCCTTGTTCCTTCATGCTCTTCATGTTCTTCATGGTGGTGTTGCTGTAACTCACTCGCCGTGGCGCAGTTCGCAATCTGCATTTGGCGTGGTACAGTACAGGGCATAGTTAGAGACACGAGCCATTGCGTAGTCGACAATTGCCGAAGCTTGCCGCGCTCTGCGCGCAGCCCACAGCCATTTTCGAGCCCAAATCCCTGACGTTGCCTGTGTTGACAGGCCGCGAACGATTCGCGGTCAGGGAGCTGCCGATCTCCCGCCACTTCGGGAAATCCGCTGCCCTTCTTGGCAGCATGTAGCCGTCACTGGCCGCTGTCCGGGTGTTCGAGGTCCGGTTTACCCCGGGTCTTGGGATCATGGATAGTGTTGCTGTCTCACCGCCCCATGACTGCCAGTGCTGGCGGCCCTTCTTTTTCTTCTTTGGCAGAGCACGTGCGCCTGACTCGGCGCACAAGGAGATTTCATGAGTTTTGCAACGTTCCCACTCGATCCGCGCCTGCACGCCAACGTGGCGGCCATGGGTTACCAGGAACCGACCCCGATCCAGGCGCAGGCCATCCCGCTGGTACTGGAAGGCCGCGACGTCCTCGGCCTGGCGCAGACCGGCACCGGCAAGACAGCCGCGTTCGCGCTGCCCATTCTGCACCGGCTGCAGGCAGGCCAGCACGGCCGTCTGCGCGCCCTGGTCGTCGTGCCGACACGTGAACTGGCCGAGCAGGTGCACACCGCCTTTGGCGAGCTGGGTCGCCAGATGGGGCTGCGCAGCGTTGCCATCTACGGCGGCGTCGGCATTGTGCCCCAGGTGCAGCGCTTGCGCCAGGGCGCCGAGATTGCGGTCGCCTGCCCGGGCCGGCTGCTGGACCATATCCGTCGGCGCACCGCCGACCTGACGCATGTCGAGGTCCTGGTGCTCGATGAGGCGGACCGCATGTTCGACATGGGCTTCCTCCCCGACATCCGCGAGATCCTCAGCCGCCTGCCGAAACAGCGCCAGACGCTGCTGTTCTCCGCCACCATGCCCGACGACATCCGCGGCCTGGCCGCGGAAGTCTTGCGCCAACCCGCCACCGTCCGGATCGGCAATGGCACTCCGGTCGACACGGTCTCGCATGCCCTCTACCCGGTCCCGCAGCACCTGAAGGCCAAGCTGCTTCTCGAACTGCTGAAGCACACCGACACGGACTCGGTCCTCATCTTTGCCCGTACCAAGCACCGGACCCGGCGCCTCGCCGAGCAACTGCAGAGCGCGGGGTGCAAAGTGGCGTCCATCCAGGGCAATCTGTCGCAGAACCGCCGCCGCGAGGCCATGGACGGATTCCGCGACGGCCGGCACCAGATCCTGGTGGCTACGGACATTGCCGCGCGCGGGATCGACGTGTCGACCATCTCACACGTGATCAACTTTGACATGCCCGACACGGTGGATGCCTACACGCACCGCATCGGCCGCACCGGGCGGGCCGCGAAGACAGGTGACGCGTTCACGCTCATGACGCGCGAAGACGAGGACACGGTGCGCCAGATCGAGCGTGTCCTCGGCGCCCGGATCGAGCGCCGCACCATTGAGGGGTTCGACTACTCCGCCGCCGCGCCGCCGCGCCATGCGGACTCGGCCCAGCCGCCGCGCAGCCCACGCCCACAGCGCCAGGCCTCCAGCACGCCCAGCCCGTCACGCGGATATCCGCCGCGCGATGCCGCACGGAGTGGCGGCGGCCACGGCAGGCCGCAGCACGGCAAACGCTGGGGCGGACAGGGACAAGGGCAAGGGCAAGGGCAAGGGCAAAGACAAGGGGGGAGCGGCCGCGGTCACGCGCATCCGGCCGGTGGTCGCCCACCGGCGACCACGGGCAGCCGCTACCCGCGCCAGGACCGACCGTCGCTATCCGGCGGCACGTACGTTCCGCAGGCCGAACGCCCCGTCGTGTTGAGCAGCCACACCGAGCGGCCACCGGCCGCGCGCCAGCCGCCGCGCCGTGACCAACGTGGCGGTGGCGGTGCAGTCCGAAAATTCGCGAGTGCCGTGAAACGGTTCTTCCCAAGTCGCCAGGGCCGGTAGAGAACCGCATCGACCCGACGACGAACGGGAGGGACGCGGAACTGAGCGTCCCTCTTCCGGGGGGACAACCATGTCCCCCGCCCCTCGCCTGACCGAGGGCCGGTGCTATCCTCGACCACGGCAGGAAGATAGTGGCGCTGCGATGAGAGCGCAACACTCACGCACTACCGTCCACACCGCCGTTCCATTGCCCCGGCGCCGACCGTGGTGTACAATAGGCACCGTAAAACCTTCCCAGTGCCGGAGGATGCTGCCCATATGCGCGACTGCGATCCTAAACTCGAGAAAGAGTTCTTCGACATTTTCGCGGACTACTTCGACCTGGAGAAAACGCCCGGGCTGAAGTACAGTTCCGCGGATTTCTCGCTGGCGCGGGTGACGCCGCTGGCGGATCTCGCCGACCGCCCCGAGCGGCACCTGCGCATCCTGCACGTCGCCGGCACCAAGGGCAAGGGCTCAACCTGCATGCTGCTGACCGCGCTGCTGGTCTCGGCCGGGCACCGTTGCGGCACATTCCTCAGCCCGCACCTGGCCACCGTGCGCGAGCGTTTCCAGATCGACAACCGCCTGGTGTCTTACGCGACGCTGCTGCAACACTCGCGCGAGTTCGAAGTCCGACTCCGGCAGCGCAGCCTCAAACCGACCCTGTTCGAGCTCATGACGGTGCTGGCTCTGCGCCTGTTCGTGGCCGAACGTTGCGAGTTCGCCGTGCTCGAGACCGGGATCGGCGGCCTGCTCGATGCCACCAACTACGTGCCGACGCCCGAGTGTTGCATCATCACCCCGGTCAGTTTCGACCACATGCAGCTCTTGGGAAACACCATTGCAGAGATCGCAGAACAGAAGGCGGGCATCATCAAACGTGGCGTCCCGGTCGTCTGCAGCCCACAACCATTCCCTGAAGCGGAAGACGTGATCCGACGCCGTGCCGCGGCCGTCGGTGCGGAGTTCGCAACTCCGCGGAGCGACCTTGGCGAGTGGCAGTTCCCCGATCTGCCCCCGTTCCAGGTCGACAACTTCCGCAGCGTGCTGCGCGCCTGCGACCTGCTCGGAATCCGTCCACGACGCGATCGCTTCGTCCTGCCCGAACTGCGCGCCCGCTGCGAGTGCATCCGGCGCGACCCGCTCGTCGTCATCGATGCCGCGCACAATGCGGACTCCGCACAGAAACTGGTCGCGGCGTTGCGGCAACTCCACCCCACAACGCGATTCACCGTTGTGCTGGGTGTGGTCAAGGACAAAGACGTCGCCGGCATCTTCAGTGCCCTGGCACCGTTTGCAGCGCAGTTCATTCTGACCCATCCGAGCTCGCCGCACAAAGGCTCCGAGCTCGAGGCGCTTGTACGCCTGGCCGAACCGTCCGGGGTCCCGTTCACTGTCGTGCCACAGATTACTTCCCCCGCCCAACTTCCCGCCGGACGTCCCCTGCTCTTCACCGGCTCGTTCTTCACCGCCCTGATCGGGGAAACCCTATTCGGCGCAAGCTGAATTCCGCGCCCCTCCCCCCGTTGGGGATATGCTACGCCCGCGAAACGCGGGCGCTCCAGGAATCCATATCTGAACACCGACGGACGGCGCGCTTGCGCGCCTAACAGCCTAAACAACCTTCTTCACCAGCGGTTCCATAACAGCGCGGTCGAAGTTCTCCGCCATGACTTCGATGCCATCGGCGTTCGGGTGGCACTGGTCGGCGGTGTAGCGAGCAATGAGTTCTTCACTGAACACATCCAGGCCGTTGAAACAGTACAGGTTGGTGTCGCCATCCTGGACCATCCGCCGATGCGCGTCCTGGATCGCCTCGCGCATTTGGCGGATCGTGTATCCGACGGCGTCCGGTTTCGTCTCGTTGGGCGGGTAGCCGATGGGAGAGACCAGGCCGATCGGCGTCCTTGGGTGCTTCTCGCGGATGATCTGGACCAGCCCGATGACGGCAGCGGGGAAGGTCCGCGCGTTAAGCGCACCGCCAATGCAATTGATGCCGAGCTTGAGCGTAATCAGGTCCGCGGGCCGGTCGCGGATGACCAGCGCCACCATGGGATCGAGACAGCACTGCCCGCCGAAGCCGAGGCAGGTCAGGTTCAGACCACGCCGCCGCGCCACAATCGCCGGCCAGATGCGCGCCGGGCTGTGCGCCCGGACGCAGTGCGTCAACGAACTGCCGTAGGTGACCCATTTCGGGCGTGGGTCCGGGACCTGCCGGCACGCAGTGCCGTCGTCCACGCGCAGGTCGCGGATGGCGATCGATGTGTCCTGGGGCAACCACAGTTCCAGCGCTTTCTCGCCCTGCGGCAGGCCTGAGAACTCCGCCTCCTCGCCACCGGGCTTGACGTCGGCACTGACCAGCAGGTCGCCGTTCAGGGTGAGGTCAATGCGGAACGTGTCCCGGGGGCACACCGGGTTGACCGCGCCGGGCAGTGGCAGGAACCGCAGCACGAGCCGCGTGCTGTCGGTGGCAAAGCGCAGGCGCGCACCACTGGCCATCTCCGCGCGGCTGAGGAGGTCCTCGTTGGGCGACGGAAACAGGTTCCGCCGGTCGTGCGGCAGTCGCCACGGCTTCAGCCACCCGTCGCACAGTTCGACGGAAATGGCGCCCTGGAACCAATCCGCGGCCAGAGGGACAGGCTGCATTTCGACACCTCCTTGTCATCGCAATTCCGACATCGAATCAATCCGGTTACCGTACATGGTCCCGGCGGGGAAGGCGAGTTGAAACCGCCGCTGCCGCCAGTAGATTCGTTACCCCGGCGTGGGCCTATCCCGCCCATGCCACAGACGCAAGGAGATGACGTGCGATGCGCGTGAGTAAGCTTGATAGCCTGAGACGGGCCGTGCGCAGCTTGGACAAGGTGGCGGTCGCCTTTTCCGGCGGCGCAGACTCGACCTTCCTGCTGGCCGTGTGTGCCGATGTTCTCGGCGCCGAGAACGTCCTTGCGGTGACCGCCGTGTCGGCGACGTACCCGGCCGAGGAGCGGGACTGGGCCGAGCGGTTCGGGCGGGAACTGGGTGTGCGCCATATCCTGCTCGACACGGACGAGTTCGCCGACGAGCAGTTCCTCGCCAACCCACCCGAACGCTGCTACTTCTGCAAGAAGGACTTCTACGGCAAGCTGGTGCAGCGTGTCCGGGACGAAGGGCTGACGCATATCGTCGACGGCTCCAACCTCGACGACCAAGGCGATTACCGGCCAGGCATGAAAGCGAAGAACGAGTTTGGCGTCAAGAGCCCGCTCGCCGAAGCGGGGCTGACCAAGGCGGAGATTCGGCGACACTCGAAGCGGTTGGGCCTGCCGACCTGGAACAAGCCGGCGAACCCGTGCCTGGCCAGCCGCTTCCCGTACGGTGAACGCATCACGGCCGACGGGGTCCGGATGGTCGGCGCCGCCGAACGGTTCCTGCGCGAGCTGGGTTTCCCGCTCGTGCGCGTACGGCACCACGGAAAACTCGCGCGCATCGAGGTCGATCCGAAGAAGGTCCGGCGCCTGATGGCGCCGGAGGTCCGGGCGAAGGTCAACGCGCACCTGCGGCAGCTTGGCTACACTTGGGTGAGCGTCGACCTGACAGGCTACCGCATGGGCAGCCTCAACGAAGCCCTGCCGCGCTGAAGACCGGGGGCCCTGCCCCCAGGCCCCCGCCAAAGGGGACCAGTCCCCTCTGGACACCCCATGGGACTTTGCCCAGCCGCGCATCGGCTTCACCGATGCGCGGCTGGGCAAAGTCCATCGGGATTCCAAAGGGACGAGTCCCTTTGGCGGGGCCTGGGGTGGAACCCCAGATTGCAGGGATCATGGCAACTCGACAGACAATCCTGGTTGGGCTCAGCGGCGGGGTTGACTCGTCGGTGGCGGCATTGCTCCTGAAGCAACAGGGGCACGAGGTCATTGGCGTGACCATGCGCATCTACTCGGATGCGATCCCGATCAAGTCCCGGTGCAGCGCCTGTTACGGGCCAGACGAGGACGACGTGGCGCAGGCACAAGAGGTCTGCGAGACGCTGGGGATCCCGCACCACACCGTCGACCTGCGGCAGGAGTACAAGGATACGGTGCTGGGGTATTTCCGCGACGAGTACCTGGCCGGCCGGACCCCGAACCCCTGCGTGCGCTGCAATCACCGGATCAAGTTCGGCGTCCTCCTGCAGCGCGCCGAGGAATCCGGCGTCCGGTTTGACCGGTTCGCCACCGGTCACTACGCGCGGCTGGCGCAGGACGCCACGAGCGGCCGGCACCTGCTGCAGTGCGCGGTAGACAAACGTCGCGACCAAGCGTACTTCCTGTGCATGCTGACCCAGGTCCAGCTCGGGCGATTGCTCTTCCCGTTGGGCGAGCTGACCAAGGACCGGGTGCGCGAGCTGGCGCGCGAGCATGGGCTGACCACGCACAGCCGTCCGGACAGTCAGGACTTCGTCGCCGGCGACTACACGCCGCTGCTGGGTGTGGAGGAGCAGCCGGGGCCAATCCGAAACACAAAGGGCGAAGTCATCGGCGAGCACCGGGGCGTCTGGTTGTACACGATCGGGCAGCGCCGGGGCATCGGCATCGCGCAACAGCCGCCGCTGTATGTGCTGCGCATCGACGCGGCCGCCAACACCATTGTGGTCGGGATGGAAGAGGAACTCTTCACGACGACCCTGACCGCGCGGGACATGAACTGGATTGGCGTGGAGACGCCGCGCTTCCCGTTCCAGGCCACAGCCAAGATTCGTTCGTTCCAGACGGCGGTGCCGTGCGCTGTCCGCAGCGGCGAGGCAGGGCGCGTCGTGGTCGAGTTCCCAGCCGCGCAGCGCGCGGTAACGCCCGGCCAGGTCCTGGTGCTCTATGACGGCGACACCGTGCTCGGCGGCGGCATCATTGAGTGAGGCGCCGGGGGGGGCACCAGGATCCTCTGCCTGAGGTGCCGCGTTGCATCGACGTGGGAGTCGGGAGTCGCTCCCTGGAGCGCCCGCGTCCTCGCGGGCGTAGCAGGTCGCTCCCCGCACGCACCCCGCCGGCGCGACTGAGACGCGCGACCCCGGGCGTTCGGGGCAACTGGCTCGCGGAGTGCCGCCACGCCACGGAAGGCAGCCCGCGAGACGCGGGCGCTCCAGGGTGCGGCGGGCGGGTTCTCCTGGCAGGCCCGACGGGCGTCGAACGCCAGCGATCGCGTGTCGCTCACCCGTCGCGGGCGTCGATCGGCAACTTCCCGTGGATCTTGCCATCCCTGATCAGGTACGCGAAACTGTAGTGATTGACCGTTGGGCAGACGTGTTGCGGGACCAGCAGCACCGGCTGGCCGAGCGCAGCCCGCATGTCCTGCGTGAGCGGCTCGCCCGTCTTCCGGTCCATTCCCAGCCAGGCAAAGGAGCCGTGCCGTTCGTACCCGGCGGAGAAGCGGTAGCCGGCGAGCGGAAGCACGTGCACCGGGCCGCAGTCGGTGGAGGCCCCGAACTTCACACCGCAATCGGTGGTCAAGATGTGCCGGCCACCGTTCGGGATCACGTCGATGATCCGGGTCGCCACGGCGGCGGCGTACTCGTAGCGGCCAGGCATGAGGTCGTTGTAGTTCGAGTCCCACAGCACACTGGTGCCGGGCGAGACCGTGTGGCGCCAGGTGTAGCCGCCTTTCCGATACGCCGCCAGATTGCTCTCGGCGCTGAGCGACGACGAGGTCACGACCTCGCGGATCTGGCAGGCGCTCGGCAGGTCGCGCAGGCTCGCATCGATGGTGCGCATCAGCGCCGTCGAGTAGTCGGCCACGGCCTGCGCGTTCGGGTGATGGATGTGCCCGTCGTACACGTGCAGGCCGACGATCTCCAGCCGCGGCAACGCGGCCACCTGGCAGGCGAGTTCCCGCAGGGGTGCACCGAACGCCACACCGGTGCGGCGCATGCCGGGATCCACATCCAGGTACACGTCGACCCGCGTATCCGCCTTGCCCGAGAGCTCGCGCGCGGCCTGCAGATTGTTGACGATCAACGAGAATCGTTTGCCGGGCAGGTCCTGGCGCAGCCGCAGAAAACCGTCGATCGACGGACCGAAGCACGGGAACGAAACAAGGATGTCCTCAATGGCGGTGTTCGCCGCCATGCAGCGCGCTTCCGCGATCCCGGACGCCTTGATGGCTCGCAAGCCGGCGTCGACGTAGTACTTCAGGATGGCCGAAGACTTGAACGTCTTGACCATGAGCCGCAGACCGGCGAACCCGTCGCTCATGCGGCGCAGGCGTTCGCGGTTGGCGAGCAGGGGCTTCTCGAACACGAGCAACCGGGGCGTCTCGATCTGCTCGAGTCCCTCGACCCGGTACGCAGCGGGATTGGCGATGGCAAATTCGGTGTTCATGGTTGGGGGGTATCCAGGGGTTTGGGCTGTAGGGGATTCGGCTGTAGGTGGAAAAAACGTCTTCTCCTGCCTAAACCCCTACAGCTTGAACCCCTAAGAGCCTGCAAGCACAGTTACCGCTTCTCCACCACGGCCTCAAACTGGATCTCGACCAGTGCGTTGGGTTCGGGCAGGGTCACTTTCAGGACCGTCGTGCGCGCCGGGTACTGCCCGACGCCGCGCCGTGCGAACTCCGCAATGTACGCGTCGTTGAACCGGCCAAACACCTTGGGGTAGTCCTCGCGCAAGAAGACCAACGCCCGCGTCAGGTCCAAGAGGGACATATCCCTGCCGATCCGGGCGGCGACAGACGTCATGAGCCGCTCGAGTTGATCGAAAATGTCCGCCACTTGGCGTTCGAGCGCGTCGGGCAGGTACGCACCGTTGTGCGGTTCGTACCCGGCCATGGCGTGCGTGGCCGGGTCGACCGCAGCCATGCCCGAGAACTGGACCGCGTAGCAACTGCCCATATCAACAATGACCGCGTCACTGAAGACGCCGGCGCCCATCAACCTGCCGTCCGTGAAGACTCGTGTGATCACGCCCATGGTCTGCCTCCCGCCTTACTCCTGGTTCGCACGCCTGCTTCATCTCCTGCTCCCGGCCACCAGGCCGCATCCTGAGGCCAACGTCAGAGCGGAAAGCAGATTGCGCGTCAGCCACTTCCAGACCGAACAAACCCCAATCTCCCTCAATGGACACCCGTTCCGGTGTCTGTCAAGGCGCCGGACAGTGATGCGTCAGCTAAGGGTGGAGCATAGACACCTGCCGCCTTGTGTGGCAGGTGAACGGGTTCATTGGCTACGACCCCGCACCTCGTCCCCTCTCTTCCCTTTCCCCCGTCCGCCGCCGGCGGACGGGGGAAAGGGAAGAGAGGGGGGACGCGCACGTTTGGCGGGCGAACCCGATTCACCCGTGGCACAGGGCCACGGGGGTCTCACGCATGGGCCAGCACGCAGTCGTTCCTCCCGCCACTGACGCATCACCCCGGACAGCCGTGACCTCCTTGACTACAGTGCCGCTGAGGACTAATGTTCTCTCGAGTTCTACCCATCGGCTGCTGGTGGGTTCCCGGCTCGGCCGAGGCGCTGCACCCGGACAATGGCGGGAACTGGGGCAATAGCAACCCGATCAACCTGGATCCTTTAGACTGAACGCCGGCGCCGTGGCTGAGTTTTTGCGTTCGTCGCCCGTACCCCGTCTTTCTCTGTCCGCCAGACACCTTTCAAACCAAACAACCCTTTCACCGTCACTGTTTCAGGACGAAGGACACCCCGCTATGCCATTTGAATCCGGAGGCCGTCCACCCACGCCGGGAAACGAGCCGACAAACTGGTTCGCGTTCGCGCAGAAGCGTCTGGTGTTCGAGGCCGGCGAGGACGGCGCGGCGGTCCCCGTCACCGCGAGCCTGGCCGAACGCGGCTTGACTCCGGACTGGGTCCACTTCATGGGCCGGCTCGACGGCGTCCCGTGCTACGCAGCCGACCTGGGCGAGGGCGCAACGCCGCCGCCGAGCATGACCGCATCCGGGGTGCGCGAGCTGTTCGGGCGGCTCCGGGACGACCTGTTCGCCCTGGCCGGGCGTGCACAGCACCTGGTGCACTGGCATCAGACGAACCGGTTCTGCGGCCGCTGCGGAACCCGCACGGTCGACCACCCGGACGAACGCGCCAAGCACTGCCCGCAGTGCGGCCTGCTCACCTTCCCGCGCCTGAGTCCGGCGGTGATCACGGCCGTGCGCAAGGGCGACGCCATCCTGCTGGCGCGGAACCGGCAGCGCGGCGGGAAGATGTTCAGCATCATTGCGGGGTTCGTCGAACCGGGCGAATCGCTGGAGGAGGCGGTGCGGCGTGAGATCCGCGAGGAGGTCGGCATCGAGGTCAAGAACCTGCGCTACTTCGCCAGCCAGCCGTGGCCGTACCCCGACTCGCTGATGCTGGGCTTCACTGCCGAGTATGCCGGCGGTGAAATCCGCCTGACGGACGACGAAATTGCCGAGGCGGACTGGTACCGGGTCGGCGCGTTCCCCCCCGAGATCCCGAGCAAGATCAGCATCTCCCGCGCCCTCATCGACCACTTCGTTGCCACCGCGGAAAAGGGGTGGTAGGAGCGCCCGCGGCGGAGGCCCCGGCACCAAAATGCATTCGAGACTTCTTCCCGCCCTGCCGTACGCGCAGCCACTTATCTGGCTTTCGCCAGACGCCCGGCCGGCCAGGAGTCGCGTGGTGCGGCCGGACCTGACCAGCGTCGAGTGATGGGCGCCGGCCCGCGACCGGGGCTGACGCTCGGCGCCTACGCCGCTCCGCCGTGCTCCCATCCGGCATTCAGGAACGCGACGTAGTTGGCCCGTACTCGGTCAGAGATCGTCGGCTCATAGGGCCCGGCCGAGGGCGAGAGGATGAACCGCCGCCCGTTCGCTTCGTCAATGACGGCCTTGACGGCCTGGCGCATCTCATCTTCCGTGTACGATCGGAAACAGTCGTACTGGATGTTCCCGATCAGAGTGATGCGGTTCCCGGTCGTGCCAAAGGCTTCCGCGAGGGTGCAGTTGCCCGTCGGCGGCGCTTCGATGGTGTGCAGTCCGTCCGGCGCCATGGTCAGAAAGTCGGGCAGGACTTCCTTGATCTGGCCATGGTAGTGCTGGATGACTTTCCTGCCGTACGAGTGGATCAGGTCGATCAACTCCCTGGCGTAGGGCACGATCCAGGATTGGAACGTGGCGCGGCTCACCATGGGCGGAGACGCGAGTTCGCTGCCGACCAGGAAATAGACATCGGCGAGGTCGTGTTCCAACGCGTAGCGATAGATGATGCGCAGGCGTTCCAGCAAACGGTCCAGGTAACCTCGGACGGTCTCGGCCTGGGTGATGGACCAGATCGGGTATTCCAGGAGGTTGGCCGATCCGTAGACCGCGCCAATCGGTTCGCCGAGGTCCAGCATCATGGCCCCGTATTCGGCTGGAAACTCGGCCTTCTCCCGCTGGTAAGCGGGCAGATGCTGGTCCAGAGCGGCCGTGATCGCCTTCTTGTCGGTCAGGATGGGAAACTCCGCCACGGTGCAGAGGTCGTCCTCGTTGTCCAGCAGGTGCTTGACTGAACGCCCGCCGTCGGGTTGCTCACGGGTTTCCGAATAGGCAGTCCGCCCGTTCCATGTCAGCGTCCGCCGGACGACCACCCCGCCAGGCCCGGTTGTCTTCTCCTCGCGGGAGACCACGGAGGGCTCAAACAGAGGCGCCCCGAGGTGGCGGCGGTCGAGCATGAGCGCGCGGGCCTTCGAGTGCTCGAAAATGTCGCGGTAGCAGGGGTTCTCCCGCACGTCCGCGTAGTAGCCGACCTTGTGGTAGGGAAACAGCAGCCAGATGGGAACGCGGTCGACCGGCCGGCCGTCAAGGACGGCGAAAAGACGTTCACGACTGTTCATATCGACCCACCGCCTTCCCAGTCCGGCCTAGGTTCATTGATAGTGCTATAATAGCACCAGCGCTGGATTCTGTCAAGGGGGCGTATTCCCGCTGAGTAATGCGTCAGCAAAGGGTGGAGCATAGACCCCTGCCACCTCGCGTGGCAGGTGAACGGGTTCATTGGCTACTACACCGCACCTCGTCCCCTCTCTTCCCTTATAGTCCCCCCGAACTTATTAATCAGGGCGCGGTGGAGGCCAACGGCCAACGCCGCAACCGCGCCCTGTTAATAAGTTTTGCAGAAACGCG
>Ga0156531_1351_pt1 | contig 26460 bp, 19 predicted proteins | sample RifOxyB3_FD_111926 | JGI IMG/M metagenome (GOLD analysis project Ga0156531, IMG submission 111926) | Lentisphaerae bacterium RIFOXYB12_FULL_65_16 | reverse complement strand
AAGCACAAATCCAGCGTGTCTTTCAATCATTCTGGCTACTGACTTCTGAATTCTGACTACTTCTGCAATTACCTCAAGTACATAGGCCGATTTGCGGATGTTCTTAGTCTACGGCAAGGCGGTGTGTCATGGACAGAATCGCATTGAACCCGGCCGTGCACTTCGGCAAGCCCTGTGTGGCTGGCACGCGCATCACGGTGCAGGATGTGCTTGAACTCCTGAACGAAGGGCTGTCTTTCGCCGAGATCATCCGTGACTACTATCCCGCCCTGGAGGTCGAGCACATCAAAGCCTGCATCCGGTACGCCATTGCGCTCGTGGCGTCGGAGGACATCCACCTCACTGCGGTCCCGGCATGAGATTCCTTCTCGATCAGGACGTGTACGCGGCCACGGCTCGGTTCCTTGTCCGTCTTGGGCATGACGTCCTGCCGGTGTCACACTGAGGGACGCGATTGCTGAACCCAGAGTCATGTCCCCTGAACCTCCTATGAGTTCCGCGAGATTACAGCAGAAATCGGCTGGCTGCGAGCGGCCGGCGCCGCGCCGCTGACAGTCGATCCTCCCGCAGCCCCGGCGTCCGGATACAATCCCAATCGGCTGAGCCGGTCGCGGTAGCGGAGACGTCACAGCAGGGCGGTGGGGACCCGCGCATGCCCACCCTCTTCGTTGTCTCCGACGGCCGGGGCGAGACCTGCGCCCAGGTGGTGCGGGCTGCTCTGGTCCAGTTCGAGGGACAGCCGTGCGTGATCTGTCAACGCGGCAACGTCCGGACCGCCCGGCGCGTGGAGACGGTCATGAAGGAGGCCCGCGACGCGCGGGCGGTGGTCTTCTACACCCTGGTCGGCGACGCCACCAGGGATGCGATGGCACGCGCGGCGCGGCGGCTGCTCGTGCCGGTGGTCGACGTGCTCGGGCCGGCGTTCTCCGCGCTTCACGACCTGTTCAAGCGCGCCCCCTGCGCGACGCCCGGGCTGCTCTACGCCTCGAACCGCGAGCATTTTGACCGCCAGGAGGCGATCGAGTACACTTTGAAGCACGACGACGGACAACACCCCCACGAGTTGGACGCCGCGGACGTCGTGCTGGTGGGCGTGTCACGTGTTTCGAAGAGCTCGACCTGCTTCTACCTCGCGTACGAGGGGATCAAGGCGGCCAACGTGCCACTGGTTCCCGGCGTGCCGCACCCGCCGGAACTGCAGCAACTGAAGCCCGAGCGGGTGATCGGGCTGCGCATGAACGTGCACCGCCTGATGACCGTGCGCGAGGGCCGGGCCGGAGACCTGGGCATCGAACCGACAAACGATTATTTCTGCGAGCGCGCCATCGCCCGCGAGACGATCGAGGCCAACCGGCTGATGGACGCGCACGGCTGGCGCAGTATCGATGTTTCGTACATGGCGGTCGAGGAGATTGCGCGCGATGTCCTGGCCCTGACTGCGCGCCGCCGGGGGCACGGCGGCTAGCCCGGCCCGGCGTGACGGCGAAGTCCGCCAAGGCGCCAGTCGGCGGGCGGGTCCGGGGTCGAGATTGCCTCAAGGGCTGGCGTCACCGGGACGCACCCCGACCACCGACCAAAGGTCACGCGGTCCTCGTGGCCCTTCAGGTTCTCCACCATTACCTTAGTACGCGCTCGAGGGTTCGACAGCGATGACATGCGCCGCGCCGGCAGCAAGAAGCATGGCCACGATTCGCCCGGTGCCGCTGCCGATGTCAGCGACTCTTCGTCCCTTCACGTCGCTCAGGCGGATCAGAGGCCCAAACTTTTCCTGCAGGAAACTCGGGTCGCCGTAGAAGCCCGGGTTGTCCCTGTAACAAGACCACTGCTCCCCGAAATCCTCGATCGTGCGTTGCTGCAGAGTTGGCATGGATATCCCCGAGCGGGTTCCGTTCTGTCGCACCCGCCTTCTCTCCCGCCCCTGCCCATCCTCGGTGACCGACCGAATCAGTCCTTCTCCAGGGCCGGGCGCGGGCTCCGGAGCGGGAATACGACCACGCAGACGCCGGCCAGGATCAGGGCGGTCCCGAGGATCATCGGAGCATTGATGTGTTCACCGAGGATGACCGCGGCCAATACGGAAGCGAGGACCGGCTTGAGGAAGAACGCCATCGACCCGCCGTTGGCCGAGGTCTTCATGATGCCGTGGTAGTACAGCGCGTAGGCGACCGCGGTCCCGAACACCGCCACGTAGAGCAGCGCGATCCACGTCTCGCGCAGGCCGTGCGTGCCGTGCCGTGCCAGGCTGACGCCGGCCCAGGGGACGAGCAGCAGGCTGCCGGCGGCCGCGGAGAATCCCATCAGGAGCATGGGCCCGTAGGCGGGCATGACGCGTCTAGAAATACAGATGCTGAGCGCGAAAAAGAACGCGGAGAGCAGCATCAGCCCCAGGCCAAGCAGTGACGCGGTGGTGAACGCGCCTGATTCCCAGGCGAAGCAGGATACGCCCAGCGCGCCAAACCCCACCACCACCCACTTGCGCAGGTCCCAGTGCTCGTGGTTCACGAACCGGGCCAGGACCAGCACGAACACCGGATTGGCACTGAATACGACCGCAGACGACGCGGCCTTGGCAAACGTCAGGATCGCGGCGTGGAACAGCGAGATACCCAGTGCGATGCCGACGAAGCCGTTGAGGAAGAAGATGCCGTAGTCGCGAGCCCGGAACGCCTGGACCTTGGTCCATTGCGACGGCACGGCAATGGCCAGCAGGACCACGGCAGTAACGGCGAACCGAAAGAATGTGAGGGTGCCGGGATCGATGCGGTGGCCGATGATCTTGCCGGCGATTTCGACCGTACTGAACAGCCCGACGCCGCCAAGCAGGCTCAGCACGCCGAGCGTCTTGTCTCTGGGCATGAATGAATCTTTCCTGTGTGGCCCATCAATGTACCCTCGGCGCGGGAGGTTGCCAGCCTGCCTTCAGGGGAGGGCTGGGAAAGATGGAGGAACGAGCCGGCCAGGGCTTGCCGAAAAACGGGTCGGGGATCGGGCTGCAAGGCCGAGGCTACAGCAGATTCTGAGCCTGAGTACATTGCTGTAATGGCCGCGTCGCACGCGGCTTCCGGGCTCCTGCAACGGGGGTGGGCCAGAAACGAAGAAGCCGGCAGGAGGGAGGAAGTCTCCTGCCGGCTTGCCGCAGGGAGGCGGCTATCGTCGGTATCCGGAATGCCGGCCGCCATGTCCTCCCGACGGTGAGGAGGGGTGATGGGACCCGTTCGGCGATCCACCGTAGTAACCACTGCTGCTGTGCCCCCCGCCGGTGTGGGCGCCCCACTGCGACCCGCCGTGGTGTCCGCCCGAACTGTAGTAGATGCTGAGGCTGCTGCCGCCGTGATGGTAGTATCGGGGCGGCGTGTACCAGCCGTTGCTGTACGAGACCGTGGAGTAGGACGGCACGTACCAACCGGAACCGTAGACCACCGTCGTCGGCGCGCAGGGCGGCGGTGCGTAGACCGCGGGCGCGTACACGACTTGCGGCGGCGGCGCATACACGACCGGCGCTGTCGTGCAGGCCACGGGCGCATACGTGACCGCGGGCGCGCAGCCGCTGACAACGACTTGGCGCTGCGGGCAGAGGGCACCGTTCAGCAGGACCTGTCCGATGGCCACCCCCGTGAGGATCTTGCCTGCCGTGGCCCACTCGTGGTCTCCCGCGTAAGCCGGTTGCGGCTGCAGGGCCAGTACGGCCACGCTTGCGGCGCCCATCAGTGCTGCCAGTTTCTTCATTGCGACATCGCCTCCTCTCGCATTTACCAAGACTATACACCGGATCGGATCTTCTGGCCTCTTGCCTTCGTCGGCTGGGATCGCTTTTCCAGCGTGTTCTGACCTCTTTGACGCACCGCCCTGGCGGGTTATTCAACCGGAGTCGACGTAAACGTCCCAGGCAGACCGAATGGCCTTGCGGTGAGAGCCGGTTTGGCGGGATCAGAACGCCCAGACGATGCGGGTGAAATAACTGGTGTCCAGGCGCTGATTGTCGTCGGCGGGTCGGTTGTTGTACTCGTTTCGGATCCCAAGGCGCAGTCGCCAGGCCTTGGACTCCGTGAGCGGGGTTTCCAGAGCGCTCTCGTGGTTGACCAGATAGTTGGCGAGTTCGTCGAAGCCGGGGATGAAAGACACATCGTTGAGCAGACGCAGACGCTCGGGCAGGCACAGCAAGTGGTGCAGGGCCACGTCAAGACCGGGGGTCAGGTTGGACTCGCCATCGCGGTATGGCTCCTGGCGGCAGAGGAACCCGAGCCGGCCGCGGAGTTCGTGGTCCTTGTCGCGGATGAAGTAGTAACCATACCCACCGGCGCCGGCGAGGCGGTGGCCACCCGGACTTTGCCGTCGGCAACGTCCTCCACTTTGCCAGAATGACCCGGATAAACAGTGAGTAACGCCCACACATGATCGGGCGCGTCCGCCCGGGGGGCGCTGACGCGTCGCGGAAGCGTGCCGTCGTATTTCTTGACTTGGCCCCGCAAAACCATAGAGTGAGGCGTGTCGACCGGAGCGGGTCACTGCCAGGCAAGCGGTATGTCGCCTGACGGGTGGGCGTCGTGTGTGCAGAGCGCGGATCACGAGGTGGAAGTCGTGCCTGACATCTCTGTCCTGCCAGTCGTTCAGCCGCGGCCGCGTCGGTGGCCTCGGAAGGTGTACCTCTGTGTCTGTGCGGTTGCCGTTCTGTGCGTGGTTGACGCCTTCCTGGTCGAGCCGAACTGGGTCAAGGTCCGCGATGTCCGCATCGGGGACCATCCAACCCTGACTGTCGTGCACATCTCGGACCTGCATCACACTCGGCGCCGGCGTGCGTTCCTCGAGAAGGCGGTTGCCCGCATCAACCGCATGGATGCCGATCTGGTCTGTTTCACCGGCGACCTGACCGAGACGACTCATGACCTCGCCGCGACGGAAGCCGACCTTGCCGACGCCTTGGAGGTGTTGGCCCGCATCAACCGACCCCTGTTCGGCGTGCCGGGCAACCACGACTTCTGGTCTGGCCCGCCTTTGGAGAAGATACGTGCCTGTTTTCGCGCCACGGGCGGGGCCTGGCTGGCGGACGAGAGCACTGTGGCGCTGGACGGGGCTGTCGAGATTACCGGCCTTCGTGGCGGGGGGGGGGCATCGCCCCCGCCACAGCCCGCGACTGGGCCGGTCACGCCGGCGCGACACCGAATCCTCCTGGTGCATCTGCCGGCTGTGGCGCAACGAGTCGACGACGGGCCGTTCGACCTCATCCTCGCCGGTCACTCGCACGGCGGGCAGGTCCGGGTCCCGTTCTGGGGTGCGCTCATTCTCCCGCACGGGGTCGGGCGCTGGGATCGCGGGCTGTTCCAGACGCCAGCCGGACCGCTCTATGTCAATCCCGGCCTGGGCACGTTTTTCATCGGCGTGCGGTTCCTGTGCCGCCCGGAGATCACCGTGATTCGTTTGGGGATGAGCCGGGTCAGGGCTGTTTCAAGATCGGGTCACGCCGCATGGGAACGCTCCGTATCGACGCGCGTTCAGTAGGGCCGGCCTGTCCCCAGGCCGGCCCCCCCCGGCGTGGGGACACGTCGGGGGTACTTGTCGGTCCCGCAGGCGGAGAATCTTGAAACAGCCCTGGAGCCGGGTTCCCTCCCCTTGACTTAGCGGACGTGATACCCTATCATAGATACATTGTAGAAGGGGGTTGGCGGACACCGGGTGCGGGCGCCGGCGACTCAGGTTGGGGCAAACATTCTTGAACTCGCGAGGCGAACATGGCCAAGGCAGTCATCGATCCGGCGGAAGTGCGGCGGTTTGCGCACGACTTGAAACGTTTCAGCGGCGAACTGCAGACGCGGCTCATGGCGCTGCACGGCCGGTTTCAGGCGCTGGGCGACACCTGGGAGGACCAGGAACACGAGAAGTTCGCCAAGGAGTTCGACCTGACGCTCAAGGCTCTGTCCAAGTTTGTCGAACGCTCCGACCAGCACACGTTGCACCTGTTGCGCAAAGCCGAGCGCGCCGACGCCTATCTCGCGCAGCGGTAGGGTGTTGTCGGTCGGGAGTGTTGCATCAATGGCAACGGTATGGTGGGGTTTCAGGTTTTGGGGAATTTCCGCGGGCACATGCCTCCTCCGGTTCTTTTTGCCGTACCCGAAAACCTGGCCCCCGAAGCCGCTCGGGATCTTCGAGGTCATCGAGATCATCGACGCCAGGACCTGAAACCTGAACACTGAAACCTGGGTTCCCCGTGGCCGATCGCGTCAAAGTACAATCGCTCGATGCGCTGCGTGAGTTCCGCACGCAGGTCTGCCTGTTTACGATCCGGGCCCACACGGCGCTGGACGAGATTGCGGGTGAAACGCGGGGTATGAGACCGTGGCTGCAGGAGGACCGCTTCCCCTTCTGGCGCGGCCAGGTGCGCGACCGGCTCCGCCGCGTGGCCGACGCGCGTGCGGCGCTGAACCGTTCGCGGCTGTCCACGACGAAGCGCTCGCACCTTGAAGAGGAGCAGGAAGTGACGGCGGCCCTCGCCGCCCTGCGCGACGCGGAGGACAAGGTCCGGGTCGTGCGGACCTGGGCGAAGAAGTACGAGTCTGCCAGCCAGCCGCTGGTGGGGCGCATGTATGCGCTGTCGCATGTGATCGAGCAGGAGATGCCCAAGGCCATGGCACTGCTCGACGGCCTGATCGCGAGTCTGGAAACGTACCTGGCAACGGACGCGCCGGCGGCGTCCGGGGCCGATGCGGAGTCCGCATCCGACAGCCCGACCGTGCACGATCCGACCGCGGAGACGGTCGGTTCCGCCGAATCGGGAAACCCCAGTCCGCCCCCTGCAGCAGCGGGCGCGGCGGGGGATCCCGCGGGTGCCGGGGCAGGGCAGGCGCAGTGATGGCTGGAGGAACGGACGTATGCCTGTGCAATCGGGTCGCACTGCCTTGGCCGAAGCCGCGCGGGAATTCTTCGCGCAGTGGGAGCAGGCCAAGGGGTACTGGACCGACCGGCAGAGCCGTGAGTTTGAGCGCACGTACATCGAGCCGTTGCGCGAGGCCGTCAAGGCGGCGCTCAAGTCTTCCGAGGAGATCGAGAAACTGACCCGAGCCGTGAGGCGCGACTGTGAATGACGAGCTTCAACTGAGCACGGTGTTCCAGGTCCTGCAGAAGGTGACGACTGTCCCGGCGGGATTTGCCGTGCGGGAGAAGGAACTGGTCAGTGCCTGGCAGCTTCGGCTCGCCCAGGCGAAGAGTCTGTACGAACGCCGCGGGGCGGTCATCGCGCAGCGTCGTGACGAGGCCATTGCGGCGGCCAGGGCCGAGTCTGCCGCACGGCAGCAGCGGGCGGACGAACTGCACGAACTGGACCGCAAACGTGTTGTCCGGGCGCACCGCGAAACACGGCGCCAGATCCTTGAGCAAGTGGCGCACAAGGAAGGCTGCGCCCGCAGCAAGCTGCAGGAATCGCTCTGGGTTCAGCGCAACACGTTCAACGCCAGCCTTGAGAAAGCCGCCGCGGAACACGAACAGATGGACGCACGGCTGAGCGAACTCGAGACGCGTCTGCTCGCCTTGGAGGGGGAGTGCCAGAAGCTGCCCGGCCCGTACCGCCGCCTCCTGAAGCCCCCTGCGGAGTCCGTGCCGACAGCGGACGCCGAACCGGACCAGGCCGCCGGGCCGGCGCTGCTGCAGACACTGGAAAGCGGGATCGTGACGCTCGAGAACGCGATGGCGGGACTGGGTCAGTTCCCGACGCTCGGCCTGGTGGCGCGTGCGTCACTGCCGGCTCTGATCATCGGCGTGATCGTTCTGCACGGAGGCGTGTTCCTCCTTCTGCGCAGCGTGTTTGCGCCGGGGCAACTGGCGCTGGGCGTTATGGTGTCCGCACTGATCCTGATCGCGGCGTTGGGCGCGACCCGGCTCGCCTGGCAGTCGCGCGCCAAACCCTTTGTGCAACCTGTCCTGGAAACGCTGCCCGAAGCGCGCAAGACGTGGGACCTTTGTTGCCGCGCCCTGGCTGCAAAGTTAGAGCGGGAGCGCCAGCGCCTCACGGACGAACGCGACCGGCGACTGGGCGAACTGGAGCGCGAGCTGGATTCGATCGGCGGCAAGTTCGCCAGTGAACGCAGCACCGGCCTCACAGAGACCGATGCGCGGCGCGACCGGCTGCAGCAGCGGGCCGAAGCCTTGCGCCAACACCGGCACGAAACGGCCGAGCGCGACCTGGCCGCGCACACCGAGCAGTTGACCCAGGCTGCCGCCGCAGACGTGGTACGGCTCGACGCAAGCTACGTGGCCGAACGCGAGCAGCGTTGTGCGCAGGAACGGGACGAGTGGCAGCAGTTGGTGGCGGCCTGGAAGCAGGAGGCGGAGCCGCTCTGGCGCGCCATCGTCTCGCTCAACGAGAGTGCGGCGACGCAATCCCCGGCATGGACGGCATCCGGCTGGGCCGAATGGGTGCCCCCCGCGACGTTCGGACCGGCGGTGCAGTTCGGGCGGATTCAGGTGGACGTAGCGGCTGCGGCCGGGACTGTGCCGCAGGATCCGCGGCTGTGCCTGCCGGGCCCGGCGCAGTTTGCGCTGCCCGCGGTGCTCTCGTTTCCCCACTCCGGCTCGCTGGTCATCGAGACGGGCGCGCAGGGCCGGGAGCAGGCCATCGAGGCGCTGAACGATATCATGCTGCGACTGCTGACCAGTCTGCCCCCGGGCAAGGCCAATTTCACCCTGATCGATCCGGTCGGGCTCGGGCAGAGCTTTGCCGGGTTCATGCACCTGGCCGATTACCAGGACGCGCTGGTCAACGGCAAGATCTGGACCGAGACGCGGCAGATCGAGCAGCACCTGGCGGACCTCAACGAACACATGGAAAAGGTCATCCAGATGTACCTGCGCAACGAGCACGCCACGATCACCGACTACAACCGCACCGCTGGCGAGATGGCGGAGCGCTACCACTTCCTGGTGGTGGCCGACTTTCCCGCCAACTTCAATGAGGCGGCCGCGCGTCGGCTCATCAGCATCGCCACCACCGGGGCGCGCTGCGGGGTCTACACGCTGGTGAACTGGGACCGGCGCCGGACCCTGCCGCAGGACTTCGTGCCGAGCGAACTGTGTCGGCACAGCACCCACCTGGAGGCAGAGCGTGACGGCTTCGTTTTTCCCGGCCGGAACCTGAAGGGCACGCGGCTGGAGTTGGAGGTGCCGCCGGGCCCGGAGCTCGCCACCCGGCTGCTGCACACGGTCGGCAAGGCGAGTCTTTCCTCGACGCGGGTCGAACTGCCGTTCCACGCCGTGGCGCCGTCGGACGCCGAGTGCTGGAGCATGAGCACGGCCGAGGAACTGCGGGCGCCGATCGGCCGCGCCGGCGCGACGCGCCTGCAGTACATGACGCTTGGCAAGGGCACGCTGCAGCACGTGCTCATCGCCGGTCGCACCGGGTCGGGCAAGTCGACCCTGCTGCACGTGCTGATCACCAACCTGGCCTTGTGGTACGGCCCGGATGAAGTCGAGTTCTACCTCATTGACTTCAAGAAGGGTGTCGAGTTCAAGACGTACGCCACGCTGCGGCTGCCGCACGCGCGTGCCGTCGCCGTGGAGAGCGACCGTGAGTTCGGCCTCAGCGTGCTCCAACGCGTGGACGAGGAACTGCGCCAACGCGGTGAAATGTACCGCAAGGCGGGTGTTCAGGACCTGGGTGCGTATCGCGCCGGGCCGGGTAAGCCCCGGTTGCCGCGCACGCTGCTGATCATCGATGAATTCCAGGAGTTCTTCGTCGAAGATGACGCGGTGTCCCAGACCGCGGCGCTGTTGCTGGACCGCATCGTGCGACAGGGCCGGGCGTTCGGCATCCACGTACTGCTGGGCTCGCAGACCCTGGGCGGCGCCTACACCCTGGCCCGGTCCACGCTCGGGCAGATGGCGGTGCGCATTGCGTTGCAGTGCAGCGAAGCCGACTCGTACCTGATCCTGAGCGACGACAACGCCGCCGCACGACTGCTATCGCGCCCGGGTGAGGCCATCTACAACGATGCTTCCGGCATGCTCGAGGGCAACAGCCCGTTCCAGGTGGTGTGGTTGCCGGACGACGAGAAGGACCGGCAGGTCGCGCGCATCCACCAGGTCGCCGAAGCGCGCGGGTACAAGGGCGGGGAGACGATCGTGTTCGAGGGGAACGCGCCGGCCGATGTGGCGCAGAACCGGCCGCTGCGCGCCCTGCTCGAGCAGCCCCGGCCAACCACGGCGCCGCTGTCGGCGCGCGTCTGGCTCGGCGACCCGACGGCGATCAAGGGGCCGACCGAGGCGACATTCTCGCGTCAGAACGGCAGTCATTTGCTGATGGTCGGGCAGCGCGAAGAGAGCGCCCTGGCGCTGCTGCTGACCGGGATCGTCAGCCTGGCGGCGCAGTACCCGCGCGACGCGGCACGGTTCGTGGTCCTGGAGGGCAGCACAGCGGAGTCGCCATACCACAATGCCTTCGAACAGATTGGACGCCTGCTGCCGCACGAGGTGGTCCTGGTGCGGCACCGCGACCTGCCGGGTGTGTTTGAGCAGTTGGGTGCGGACCTCGCAGCGCGCAAGGACGAATCGGGCGATGGCGCGGTCGGGCCGGACGTGTACGTGATTGTTCACGGCCTGCATCGGTTCCCGAAACTGCGCCTCGACGACGAGTACAGCTTCTCACTGTCGGCCGACGAGGGACCGCCGAGCCCGGCGCGAGTCTTTCTCTCTCTCTTGCAGGACGGGCCCACGCTCGGACTGCACGTCCTGGCGTGGTGCGACGCGGTCAATAACGTCAACCGCATGCTCAGCCGGCGCACCCTGGCCGAGTTCGAGATGCGTGTGCTCTTCCAGATGAGCGCGGCGGACTCCGCCACGCTCATCGACAAGCCGCAGGCCAGCACGCTGGGGCTGCACCGCGCCCTGCTCAACAATGACCAGGAAGGGGTCACGGAGAAGTTCCGCCCGTACGCGTTGCCCGACCCGGGCTGGTTCGATGACGTCCGCAACCGCCTGGCGTGAAACGGCGCCGTGGCGCCGGCGGCTCCCATGTTACTCGCGGACTGCGATAGAGTGGCCGGAGCGGCTCGCTCCGGCGGTTGCGGGACCGAGCCGGCCCCGCCACTTTGCCAGAACGACCCGGACGGACAGTGAGTAGCGCCCACACATGATCGGGCGCATCCACCCGGGAGCCGCTGACGTTTCACCGCGCACCGGCATCCGCGCTGGCACACTCCAGGGCCGCCGCGTATATTCCGCAAGATGCAGACGCCATTCTCCACAAGGGCTCCGCCGATGCGCGATCTGAACTCCGTGACCTTGGACGTCTGTGAGATGTTCCGCAGCATTCAGGGCGAATCGACGTATGCCGGACTGCCGTGCGTTTTCGTGCGGTTGACGGGGTGTAATCTGCGCTGCCGCTACTGCGACACCGGCTACGCCTACGAGGAAGGCCGGAAACTGTCAATCAGCAGCATCATCCACCGGGTCGACGAACTGGGCGGCGGACTGGTCGAGGTGACGGGCGGTGAACCGCTGCTGCAACCCGCAACCCCCACCCTTCTCTTCGCCCTGGCGGAGAGCGGTCGCCGCGTCCTGCTGGAAACCAACGGCACCCTACTGCTGCCCGAGGTCCGGCCGTACCATGTGATCATGGACTTGAAGTGCCCGGGCAGCGGCCAGTCCGAGAAGACCGAGTGGCGCAACCTCGAGTTGCTGCAGGCCGGCGACGAGATCAAGTTCGTCATCTGGGACCGGGCCGACTTCGACTGGGCCGTTGAGACCATTCTGACGCGCGAACTGGACGGCGCTGGCTTGCCCCTGCTGTTCTCGCCGGTCGCGGGCAAGATCGAACCCGAGCGCCTGGCCGAGTGGGTCCTCGCCACCGGACTGCCCCTGCGTCTGCAGCTCCAGCTCCACAAGCTCATCTGGCCGGGAAGAGAGCGCGGCGTGTGACGGTGATGCGTGTTGCATCAGTGAAAGGTGAGAACCCGTGTGGCGCTGCCAAGGTGCAGGCCAGGTCTCCCGGCCTGGCTTGCTTCGGCCGCGTCACCCCATCGCACCGGGTCAGGCGGCCCGGCGCCGACCTTTGAATGACGCTCCATAAGGACGCTTCCCGCAGGCTTGACAATTTCGTTTGCCGCTGTAACTTTAATATTAAAGCTAAATACCGGCGTGACGGTTCCATCACGGGTAGGACGGGCAGGACACAAGGGGGGTCGCATGCAACAGGACCAGAACACGTTTGCCGCGCGCCCCGGGAACCGCAACCGCCCTGAACGCGGCGTGCTTCAGCCGCGCAGCGCGGCATGCCGTGCTGGGGCACCGCGATCCTTCACGCTCATTGAGCTGATGGTGGTGATCAGCATCATTGCCATTCTGGCCAGCCTGCTGCTGCCGGCGTTGCGCGCCGCCCAGGATCGCGCCCAGCAGGTCAACTGCGTCAACACGGTCAAGCAGATCGGCACGGTGTTCCTGATGTACTGCAGCGACAACGACGAGTGGCTGGTCCCCGCGTATATCAACACCGATCTCAGGCCGGCGTGGTACCAGAAGGGCTTCGACGGCAGCCCGGAGGTCTTCTCCAAGGCGCAGACCGGCGGCACGAGCACAGCCTCCAGTCCGGTGTGTCCCGGGATGAAGGAGCCGGTCACGACCGCGGGGCGGGGCGGTTACACGGTAACCCGTGCCGTCGGCTACCGGGCAATCGCTGCGGACGGCAGTGTGTACGTCGAAGGCGCGTACAGTCGGATCGGCGAGTTCAGGAAGCCGGACGCCACGCTCTGGGCCTGTGACGGCTACACCGGGTGTGTCAATTCTTTTCTCTGGAACACGATGGACCCGCTCTATCTCGAGCAGAAGCCCTACTTCCGGCACCAGTACGGGCTGAACGTTCTGTTCTTCGACGGGCACGTGGACTACCGCAAGTACGGCCCCTCAAGCGTCGTGAAGTGGAGCAAGGCCGGCACTTGATGGTGAGTGTTCGGTGTTCAGTGTTCAAGCAGCGCGATGATCTCGAAGACCTCGAAGATACCGATGATCCCGACCAACGCGCGTCGTCCCTGACACCAAAGCCCTGCGATCGGTCCCCGCCACCAAGGCTACCCATGCCCCGACGCCCAGTCAAAGCCCGACGCAACGGCAAGGCGACGCTGCAGACCATTGCGGACGCGGCAGGCGTCTCCATGATGACCGTGTCAAACGCGTTGCGCGGCAAGACCGGCGACCTGTCGCCGGAAACCCGTGAACGTGTCCTTGCGATTGCCGGAAAGTTGAAGTACCGTCCGAACCTGCTCGTCCACGGCCTGAGGACCGGACTCAGCCAGAACATCGGTGTCATGGTTGGGATCCAGAACCCGTTCGGCGCCGGACTGGTCTGCGGCATCCATGACGGGTTGGCGGAGCAGGGCTGGCTCTCCACACTTCACTGGCCGGGTGCGCCAAGCAATGGCTCAGGCGCTATGGAACCCCAGAAACGGGAACTGGCTGCCGTCCATGCTTTGCTGGACCGGCGCGTCGATGGCATCATCCTGCTGCCCTGGCACGAGAGCGTGGCGGACGTGTATTTCCGCGAGGTCTGGGAGCGCGGTATTCCCATGGTCACGATCGACCGACCTCTTCCCAAGACCCGTGCGGATTTCGCAGGCACGGACGACACGGCCGGCGCACGCCTGGCCGCCGAGCATCTCCTGGCGCTGGGGCACCGGCGTTTCGCGGTTCTCGCCGGACCGGCGTCGATCGGTACCTACGCCGAACGCACGCGCGTTTTCCACGACACGGTGAAGGCCGTCAAGGCGCGGTGCCGCGTGGTCGTGGCCGACGGGCGCGAGTGCGATGCGGACTCCGCATGTGCCCGCATTCTCGCGTCCGGCGCCACGGCGGTGTTCCTGGTCGGTGGGGGTTTTGCGGGCGCATTCTACCGCAGCGCGGCAGCCCGTGGCGTGGTCATCGGCAAGGATGTGTCCGTGGTCACCATGGGCAGCCCGGACCTGGTCGCTGACCTGTGCCCCGCAGTCACGTTCATCTGCCAGGACCCGGTCCGGATCGGCCGCGAAGCGGCGCGCCTGCTCCTGGACCGCATCGCCGGGAAGACGTCTCGTCCCGACCCGGTGTACGTACGGCTGACGCCCGAGTTCGTGGACCGCGAGTCGACCGGCCGTGCGCCGTCTCCGTCTTGAACACGCAACACTCCTATGAAACAACGAGTCGAAACCAAACCGTCGGCCATCCGATGCCTTGGAGCGCGAGACTCCGTCGAGCATCCTTTGCATCCCCGAATGCTCGACGGAGTCTCGCGCTCCAGTTCGGGTCGACGTAAGGTGCTTCATCTCGAGATGACCGGGCGGGCAACGCCCGAGGGCTGCTGAACACAGAACACCGAGAACCAAGGAGTACTTCAACCCATGCAATCGCTCAGAAGCCGCCAAGTCCACCTTGACTTCCACACCTCCGAGCTGATGCCGGCTGTCGGCAGCGCATTTGACGCGAAGCAGTTCCAGAAAGCACTCAAGCTCGGACATGTGAACTCCATCACGATCTTCGCGAAGTGCCACCACTCCTGGTCGTACTACCCGACCAAGGCGGGGATGAAGCACCCGACGTTGAAGACCGACCTGCTCGGGCGGCAGATCGCGGCGTGCCACGAGATCGGCGTGCGTTGCCCGATCTATGTTACGGTCGGCTGGTCGGCGAACGACGCCGAGAAACACCCGGAGTGGTGCGCGCGCAAGAAGGATGGCACCCTCCACACCTGCAACTTCGACGTCACCGCGACGCCGGACACGCCCAAGCCAATCGTCTCGTGGAAGTTCCTGTGCCCGAGCGGCGCGTACCGCAAGCTGATCCTGGCTCAGACCCGCGAGCTCTGTACGGCATATGACGTCGACGGTCTGTTCTACGACATCTGCTTTGGCCCGGCCGTCTGCTACTGCGACACCTGCCGCGCGGGCATGGCCAAGGCCGGGGTCGACATCGAGAACGAGAGTGCCGTCAAGGACTACACCCGGAACAAGTGGGTGGACTTCATGCGCGCCTGCCGCGCGGTCATCCATGAGCGCCACCCCGACGCCACCGTCTTCTTCAACGGGGGTGCCGGCATGGACACGCCGCAGGCGGTTCTGGACAACCAGACGCACCTCGAACTGGAAGACCTGCCCACGACCTGGGGCGGGTACGACAAGTTCCCGATGCGCGCCCGGTACCTGCGGCGCCAGGGCAAGCCGTACCTGGCCATGTCCGGCAAGTTCCACACCATGTGGGGTGAGTTCGGCGGGTTCAAGCATCCGGACGCGATCCGTTACGAGGCGGCGTCCATGGTCGCCTACGGCGCGTCGTGTTCGTTCGGCGACCAGGCGCATCCGTCCGGCGCCATGGACCTGGACACGTACCGGAACATCGGCGTCGGCTACAGCTTTGTGCGCAAGATCGAAAAGTACGGGATCGGCGCTACGCCCCTGGCCAGCCTGGCCATGATCGCCGGCACCGGACCGGGTCGGGCAGCCGACGCTATGGCGCACGCCGAAGGCGTTTCGGCGATGCTGCTGGAAGCACAGCGCGATGTCGAGGTGGTCGAACCCGGCGACGACCTTTCCCGGTTCCAGACGGTGATCCTGCCCGGCAGCCGCTTCCTGACCGCGGAGTCCGCAGCCCATCTCAAGGATTACGTGCGCCGCGGTGGATCGTTGCTGGTGCTGGGCGAGTCCGTGCTGGCCAAGGACAAGGACGAACTGCTGTTCGACATTGGCGGCGAGTACCTCGGCCCGGCGGCGTACAAGGAGGACTACCTGGCCCTCGGTCCGGTGCTCGGCAAAGGTTTGGTACAGTCGCCGTTCCTGAACTACACCGCCGCGATCCGGGTCAAGCCCGCGGGTGGCCGTGTCCTGGCCGCGATTCACGAACCGTACTTCGACCGCACCTACGGTCACTACTGCTCACACCAGAACACCCCGAATCGCCTCGAGCCCGCCGCGCATGCGGGCGCGTTGCAGAAGGGCCGAATCGTTTTCCTGGCGCATGGCCTTGGCAAGATGTACCACGAGCACGGCGCGCGGTTGCACCGCGACGTGTTCATCAACGCGCTGGACCGCCTGCACACCCGACCGCTTCTGCGCACCTGCCTGCCGAGTTCCGGCCGCGCCACGCTGGTCACGCAACCGCGGCAGAAACGGCACGTCGTGCACCTGCTCTACGCGCCGCCGCTCAAGCGCGGCCGCTGCCTGGTCATCGAGGACTTGCCGCCGCTGTACGACGTCCCGGTCGCTGTCCGCGTTCCGGAGAAGATCGCCCGAGTCCGGTTGCCGCTGACCGGCAAGTCGCTGCCGTTCAAGGTACGCAACGGCGTGCTCGAAACGGTGGTCCCCGAAGTCCACGTGCACCAGATGCTGGTGCTGGAGTGGGGGAAGTGACGTGGCTGAGTGATCCATCCGCCGGCCGAGAGGACGATGATCCAGAGACTCCGGCGGGGTCCGCAGAAATGGACCCAGATTGCGGCTGTTCGTAGTGGGCTCGCAGTGCGCGGAACGACGTGGAGCGCCAAGAGCCCATCTGGCGTGCCGCATCGGCGTCGCGCGAGGATGGTGTCTTGCCCGGCGGAAGACCGCCGGGACTGCGACACCACTACCAACGGGCCGCTGACGCCGCTTGTCCGCGCAGGGCCGTCTTACCGCAAGGACGGACTTGCCCGTACAGATCGCATGAATTCGGCGGGAGGTGATGGTATGAAGGTAACGACGCTCTTGTGTGCCATCGTAGCGGGGGCTCTGGTGGCGGCAGCGTCAGCACAGGAGAAGACGGAGGATGCCATGGCTCGAAACGAGGACACGGGGCGGGCGCTGTGCGAACTGCTGGACCTGACTCGGCCCGGGCTGGCGACGGTCAGGCAGTGCGCCGATGCCGAAGACTACCCAGGAGCGCTGGCGGCGTATCGCGACCGCGTCGTCGACCTCGCAACCAGCCTGGATATGGGCGAGCCGCCGGGGTTCTGGCTGTGGAGCGCCACGAACGCCGAGGAGTTGCTGAAGACGGGCGACGTGGCCACGGCCCAGTACGGCGAGTTCAGCAAGGTCAGCCGTTACACGCTCGGCCTGCCCGGCCAGGTCGATTGGAACAAGATCCCCGAGGACGGCTACGACGTGGTCCTGCGCGACGTGGCCACCATGCACTGGGTCGGCCGACTCACCGAGGCCTATCGCACGAACCGCGATCCCGCATACCTGAAGGCATTCCTCGGCTACTGGGACGACTTCGCCCGGAACTGGCCCGCGGCGCACCAGCAACTGCTCCGGGACGGCGGCGGGATCAAGTGGGACGTGCGGCCGCACGTGCGCCAGTCCATTCCCTGGGCCAGCAAGAGCAAGCTGTACTTCGCCTGGCGCCTGGACAATCTCTTCTCCTGGCTGCCGGTCGCCGTCGCGGTCTCGTCCGAGCAGGCGAAGGCTGCGCTGGACCCGCGCCAGTTGGCCGCCGTGGTGCTGCACGTGGCGCGCTACGAAGTCCCCGGCGCGATCCGCGGTCTCGAGAGCGTCGGTACGCCGAACCAGTTCGTGCACTGTGCCGTGGGACTGCTGAAGACCTCGCTGGTACTGCAAGACCTGCGCGATGCTCCGGCCTGGACCGAAACGGCCATTGCGCGCATGGAGTGGTACCTCGATTCGTGCGGTTACCTCGCCGACGGCTCGGACATGGAGCAATCGTTCAACTACAACCCGGGCCTCATCCACGCACTGGATGCGGTCATGGCACTGGCCCGCAACAACCCGCCGCTGAACGGACAGGAATTGCCGTGGCTGGCCAAATTCCAAGAGGCCCGCGACGGGCGAGAACGCTTCCTGGATGCCGTCGTCATGCCGGATGGCCGCCGCCCGGCCACCGGCTGCGACAACACCTGGAGCCACTCCCGCGAACGCGCCGTGGCCGCGTACGCCAAGGCCAAGGGCACGCTCCCGGTACTGCGTGAACAGATCAGCAACCGCCTGCTGGGCGACGGCACGCTGCCCGCCCCCGCCTTCACGTCGATCTACTTCCCCTACGGCGGCTGGGTCGTGATGCGCGACGGCTGGACGCCCAACAGCCTGTACGCGTTCATGAAGACGAGCCGGCCTGGGCCCGGACACATGCGCGAGGGCGGCAACGGCCTGGCCATGGCGGCGTTCGGCCGGTACCTCCTCGTCAACTCCGGCGCCGACGCGTACTCGGACCGCGGCGTCTACAGCCGCTACTTCGACAGCACGGTTTCGCAGAGCTCCGTCTCGGTCGACGGCTTCTCGCAGGAACTGAATGCGGCGCGCGCCAAACCGCAGTACGGCCAACCGATCGCCGCCCGCTGGCACACGTCGGCGCTTTTCGACGTGGCTGAGGGCGTCTTCGACAGCGCGTACGGTGGCTGGAACTTCCGCACCGGTGAGAGCGCCAAGGCAGCGGTCAACGATGTGCGGCACGACCGGCAGGTCGTCTTCCTGCGTCAGCTCGGCGCGTGGATCGTCACAGACCGGCTCGTCAGCGCAGGCACACACGACTACACTCAGTCATGGTGTTTCGGACCGGAGTTCAAGGTGGACGAGGTGACGGTGAGTGCGGACGGTCGCGCAGTCGAGACGGCAAGCGGCACCGGGGCCAATGTCGCCCTGCGCTGGTTCTCGCCATCGCCCGTGACGTGCAGCAAGCACTTTGGCGAGAAGTCGGACACGACCGCCCTCGGCTGGCGCGCCCTGAGCTGGAACGAGGCAGAGCAACGCTACACTCCGGCGGTGGACCTGCTCACGGAATGGACCGGGACAGGCAACCAGATCGTCGTGACTCTGATCGTGCCGTCGCGGGATATGACGTCGCGCCTCGTCGAGTGCCTGGATATGAGTCGGCCCGACCTGGCCGGGTTCCGCGCACGCCTGGCGGACGGCACCCAGGTGACATACCTGGCTGGCGCCGGCGGCGCACTTGCGGTGGACGGCGTGAACATCGAAGGCCAGGCCCTGCTCGTGGTCACGGACGCGACGGGGCAGGTCCGCGGCCTGAGCCTGGACGGGAACGGCGGCGGCCAGGAGTTCGAGCTCGGCACAGGGCGCGAACTCCGCAAGCTCGCCGACATCCGCGTGCCCGCCGGATTCCGCTGGCTGGGTGACGACGGCCAGGTCAAGCCGGCATACGAGTGAGGAATCGCGCCGTCCCATCGATGGCTGCGGACTGGCGTTCTATTCTCGTGCCCGTGCCCGAACTGTCGCGGCGCCACTCGGTCTGCGAGCGCGAGGGATGAGTCGCCGGATAGAGAACTGGCCAAGGAGTCCCAAACCGGAGGCACCCATGCAACTGACACGCGCACATTGCCTGTTCGGCACCGGGTTGCTGCTGGCGGCCGTATGCTCCAGTGAATGCAGTGGTGCAGAGGCACCAACGACGACGGTGCCGCTGACGCCGCCCGTCAAGGGAACGATCCTGCACGTCGCGCCCGGCGGCGCGGACACGAACTCCGGCACTGCGGCGGACGCACCGTTGCAGACGCTCCTGGCCGCGGCGGCGCGAATGAAACCGGGCGATACCTGCCTCATTCACGCCGGGGTCTACCGCGAGACGCTGGCGCCGCCGGTTGATGGCACGCCGGAGGCGCCGATTGTGTTCCAGGCGGCGCCGGGGGAAACCGTGACCATCTCCGGTCTCGATCCGGTCACCGGCTGGGAACGCGTAGACGCTCAGACATTCCGCGCGGCGGTCGACTGGGACTTGGGCGCGGGTAACCAAGTGTTCCGGGACGGCAAGCCGCTCACCGAAGCGCGCTGGCCGAACCGTACGGGGGACGACCCGTTCAATCCCGAGGGTGCCCAGGCGGAGTACGAGGGCAGCGAGTTCGACCGCCTGCGCTGCCTGGCGTTTCCCGAGAACTGGACTGTGGAGACACTCGCTGGCGCCACGGTTTGGTGCATGGCCCTGTACCGCTGGTCAAGCTGGACCGCGCCAGTGACCGGCTACGATCCGGCCACGCGTACGCTTCTGGTCAAAGGTCACGACAACTGGTGGGTCAAGGAGAACCACAATCCGGGCCGCAAACCGAAGTACGGCGCCAAGCATCCGGCAGAGTTTGTCATCAGCAACGCCCGCGCCCTCCTCGACGCACCGGGCGAGTGGTTCTACGACAGCGCGGCGAAACAGCTCTATCTCGCGGTCGCGGCGGACGACGATCCGAACCGCGCCGTCATCGAAGGGAAGCGGCGGCAGGCGGCGGCGGACCTGACCAGCCGTGCGCATGTGCAAGTTCGTGGCATACAGGTTGTGGGTGCCACACTGGTGCTGAAGGACGCGCGCGACTGCCAGGTCGCGGGGGTCACGGCCCGGTACATCTGCCACACGCGCGGCGGCTACGCGACCTCGCGCATGCCCGGCGACGAGGGCATCATCATCTCCGGCAGCGGCAACGTGCTGCGCGACAGCGAGATCGCGTTTTCCACGGGCGCGGGAGTGGCCCTGCACGGCACGGGCAACGCGCTGGTCAACTGTTTCATTCACGACACCGACACCATCGGCTCCTACGCCTGTTGCGTGAACATGCGCGGGAACGGGCACCTGCTCAGCCACAACACGTTACGCGACACCGGCCGCGACTGCCTCCAGTACGGCGGCGGGACCGGGCACCTCATCCAGTACAACGACATCTCCAGGGCCGGTCGCATCTGCCACGACACCGGGGCGTTGTACGGCAACGGCGATGGCGGCAACACGCAGATCTGCTACAACTGGGTGCACGACGTCAACACCGGTCTGGGCAACGGCATTTACCTGGACAACTACAACGCGAACTACCTCGTGCACCACAACGTCGTCTGGGCCATCTCCGGCAACGCGGTACAGCTCAACCAGCCGAACAATTACGGCATGGTCTTTCACAACACGCTGTTCGGCAGACTGACCGGCACCTACAGCCCATGGAAGGGGCAGAAGACCATGTTCGGCACGCTGCTGGTGAACAACCTGGTCAGCGCCGTGTCGCAGATGAAGCCCGGCTACACCGAAGTCGCAACCGTACTGCACGGCCTCACGCCGCCGGAAAATGGATTCGACCCGACGCGCGACGTTGCTCAGGCGGGAGTGGACAAAGGCGTGCTGCTGCCCGGGATCAACGACGGGTTCACAGGCACGGCGCCGGACTGCGGCGCGTACGAAACGGGCCAGCCGCTGTGGCGCGCCGGACACGACTTCGCTCACCCCCCGTCGCCGGTGCATGCGCGCACGACGTCCTTTCACCGCACCTACCTGGTGAACGGCTCGTTCAACGACCACGCCAAGGGTGTCCCCGGCGCGTGGAGCGTCACCGCAGGCGCGGCTGAGGTGAAACATTTCCCTGGCTTCAACGACCCGCCGGCGGACGAGCGCTTCTCCGTGATAGGCAACAGCCTCGCGCTCAGCGGCGACAGCGACGCGCGCGTTGAGCAGATCGTCGAAGGGTTGCCGGCGAACGCCGAGCTTGTCTTCGCCGCCTATGTCCGCTGCGAGGGCGCGAAAGACATCGTGCTCAGCATGCGGACTCCGCAAGGCGAGCTCGGTTCCGCCCGGTATTCCGCGACGGAACCGGCGGTGTGGCGACACGTGGAAGCGACCTTCCGCCTGACCGAAGCCGCCCAGGTCACGGTCGTGATCACCAAGGAAGGCGCCGGCGATGCCTACGTGGACGACGCCGGTTTGGTTCCGGTGTGGAATCGGAAGCAGGACGAACCGAAATGACTATGGCGTTGCGACGGGAAACGCCGATTGCCGCGGATGAAGTCCGGCAACAGGTCCAGGTCGAGCAACGCCGCCGGTGGAGAAGGACCGCAAGCACATGCCCCGCAAACCCAACATCGTGTACTTTACGCGTGTGAGGTCGGCGGAACTCACAGGCTCGACCGCGCACCCGCACGTTCCCTACTGCGGGCTGAAGCACGATTCCTGGGTGCGCGCGAGGTAGGGCGGCACACCCTCGAGCGTCAGGGCGAGGTCGCCGGCGGCCCACAGCACCAGCCCCCAGACCTTGCCTTTCTGGCCGGGCATCGGCGTAACCTCGATCGTCCTGCGGCCGGAGAGCACGGGCGGCGCCGTCGGCGCTGCTGCCCCGGCCCCGGCCCCGGCCCAGGCAAGCTGCGCCTCGCCGTCGTGCACGCCGCGTTCCATGGCGACCCGTTGGTTGTCCGGCGCGATGACGGCCGCACCGTAGGCGCCCTTGTGGAGCCCGGTCACGGAGATCTTGAACGTGGTCGCCGTGTCCGGGACGAAGAACGCGTACCGGGCCTTGCCCGCCCCGCCGATGCTGAAGTCGGGCCCCACCTCTACGACCACGTCGACATTGTCGCCGGCGACGCCCCAGACCGAACGCTGGTCGTCGCGCACGAGAACGTTGAGCACGGTACCGGGTTGCGCATCGGGCAGCGGAATGGCGATTTCGCACTTCGCGTCCGTGTCGAATGTCTCCGTTTTCAGCACGGCCCCCGCAGTGTCCCGCAGCTCGAGCGTGCCGGTGGGCCACGCTTTCGGACGCGCCCCGTGCGGAGTTCGCAACGCGGTCACGCGGGCCTGCGGCCCCCGCACCTTGACCCAGAACACCTTCTCGTCCGGGGCGCGGATGCGGAATGCGGCGGCCGGGGCGAGACGCAGGACCATTTTCTCCATCCAGCCTGCATCGGATTCGAGCACCCGACTGCCCTTGTCGTCGCGGTGAGTAGCGTACCAGGCGTGCAGCATAGCGAGCGCTTCGCCGGTGAAGACGAGCCGCTGTGCGACGGACTTGCCGAAACCGTCCGTGCTCGCCTCGCCGACGACCGCGGTGAGTGCGTTCTCCGCAATGGTGGCGAAGCGTTCCTCGCCGGTCAGGAGCGCGGCGTAGGCCGGAGCGTGAAGAATGAGCAGGTTCAAGCTCGTCGTGGCGTCATAGTAGGGCTCGCCTTTCGGCGACGCGGAGTAGGGCCAGCCGCAGGCGCTTTCGTCCCACGACAGGCAGATCCAGCGCGTCCCGGCCACGATGGACTTCTCGACTGCCGGGTCGTGAGTGGCGCGGTGGTAGTCGCGCAGGCCGGCCAGAAGGATACCGATGAGGAACGTGTTGTTGCCGAACGCGCCCTGATGTCCGCCGGCGTGGTCCTTGGGCAGCGGGTGCGGCCAGGTTCCGCCCTCGTCGAACTTCTGCTCGCGCAGGGCCACATCGGCAATGCGCTTCGCCGCCTCGAGGTAGAGCGGATCCTGGATGGCCTGATACAGCACCATGATGGCGTGCAGCGACCAGCCGCCGCTGCGCTCGTGTGTGCCGAGGGCCTTGAAGTTCGGCGACATGGCCCAGACGATATGTTCGCCGAGGCCCATCGCGGCTTCCATGACTCGGGGGTCGCCGGCAAGGAACCAGGCGTCGACCATGCCGCCGGCCCAGGTGTGCCCGTTGCCGGCGCCCGTCATGACATCGTACCGGTGCGACCAGCGTGCCAGCGGCAGGTTCTGCGACCACTCGCCGGTGTGCCCGATGGAGTGCAGTTGGTTGGCGCCGACGTTGTGCGGGTCGGGGTACGCGTGGACGCTGTCGACGTTCGCCTGGTGCCGTGCCGCGGTCAATGCCCAGCGGTAGTAGTCACGGTTGCCCGTACGGACGAACTGGATGAACAGGCCGTGGGCGAAATCGTACTCGTTGTTGGTCCAGTTCCGGCCACGTTCGCCGTAGGAATCGCCGTAGTTGAAGAACCCGTACTCACGCTGCTGTTCTTTCAGGGCCAGGTGCGCCTCGAAACACTTTGCCACATAGGCGTCCCAGGCGGCGAACTGCGTCCCGGTTGGTGGCGCGACCGGCCCGAACGCCGCGGTCTCCGCATACCAGTCGGCGGGCACGACCGGGACAACCGCGCGGTGCACCTCGGCGTCGAGTTCTTCCGGGGACACGCGGCCGCTGAAGTCGAGCGTGACGTTCTCGGTGATCGACATGCCCCACTTGAACCGATACTTGCCTTCAACGAACGGGAACAGCAGGTAGTGCGGCAGACCCTTGCCGTAGTCCGGACCGGGCTGCGGCGGCAGCAGCGCCAGGGTGAGGTCCTGCCCCGAGGCGGCAATGGCCTTCGGCCAGCGTTGCCAGAACTCGTGCATCGCCACCCCGATCGGAGCGCGTTCGGTGACCAGCATGGCGACGCCAGGCGCACGCACCTCAAGCTTGCCGCCGGCAGGTTCGGGCGTCAGGACAAGGGCCTGGTCATCCGCCTGGAAGACACCCGCAGCCGGCGCACCGGTGGCCGGCAGTTCGCGCACGTCGCGGCCGCCGTCTTTCCCCGGCAGGAGCACCGCGAGGGTCTTGGCCCTGGCAGCCACCTTGAACGGGAGTTCGAGCGACGTGATGTCCGTAAACTCGTTGTCCAGACAGGTGTCGACGTGAGTGCAGGCGAGCGTGACGAGCGGCGAGCCGTTGCGGAACGTCAGGCGCACGATGTAGCTCATCAGTGTCCTGCCGTCGGCGGACGTGTAGTCGCCTTCGACGCGAAGCACGACCCGGCACGGACCGTTCTCCTCAACCTGCACGGACTTCGGCGGCGCGTTGGCGGTGGAGAAGACGGCGCCCCGTTCGTCGACCAAGCGGATCCCGTCGGGTGCGGACTCCGCAACACGCTCGTCATCGCCGAACTGGCCGTCGGCATTGGCGTCATGCCAGACGGCGGCCAGCAGGTTGAAACGCGTCTTGTTGACCGTGACTTTCAGCGGCCCGGTCACGACGGTCACCAGCCCGTCCGCGTCCGTCACGCCAAGCCCGGTCGGTTGCGGACTCCGCACCACCGCGCTGCCGAATTCGACGGTGCAGGCGCATTCCTGTCCGGTAGCGAGAGGCACGGCGGTGTCGAGCAGCAGCCACTTCAGCGAATCGTCGGGCCAGAATGCCGTGGCGGCAGCCTGCAGCGGCAACTCCGCGTTGTCCGGCCCCAGAATCCTGACGTTCGCCGTGTCGTAGAGCGCACCCTGCGGCAGCGGGAAGCCGAACGAGAGCCGGGCCGGTTGCCTGGCCACGCCTGCCTCGTCGAGCAAACGGATCGGCACGGCACGGCGTTCGACGGCGCCTGGCTTGTTCGGGGACCGGGCCGCGGCAAAGGGCACCGCCGGACGCGTGCGGCCGAAAGTGATGGGAGTGCGCGGGGTCACTGGGTCGCGTCTCAGCCCCTTGTCACCGAGTTTCTCGAGTTTGACGAGATGATCATAGTAGCGGTAGTCGCTGAGCGGGCGCAGGTCAGATGCCTTGTCGATTTTCCTGTTGGCCACCTGGCGATCGGGAAACGCGGGCAGGCGCACGACCTTGTGTTCCGTGCATACGTTGCGAAGTCCTTTTCCCTGGAGCAAGACATGGAAGCCGGCTTCCCAGTTCCCCTCGCGCAGCGCCAGCGGCGCATCGATGGCAGCCCAGACAATGGCCTCAACCTGCATCGCCTGGATGCCGGGCTCTGCCCCCACGGGGCCGCCGAAGTCACTGACCATCGCCCTGCCCCCGGATGCCGAAACCATGAGATCGACGCCCTGGTGGCTCTTGTCCTCGCGTCCAGTGGCGGGGTTGTTATCGCTGTCGATGTAGACGATGAAGGAGTCCGCCGTCAGGTCCGGCTTGCGGGAGAAGGCTAGCTTGAGCAGGAACCGGCTCGCCCCCACGTGGCAGACCTCGAGGGCAGACAGGTCCGCCGGCGCCTCTGCGGTCGGTGTGGCAGCCGCGTCGGCCGGCGGCGCGGCGCAGACCGCGACAAGCTGCTGCGGCACGTCCGGCAGCAGGCCGAGTTCTTCCTCGACGGCGTCCGGGATCCCGTCCTGGTCCCTGTCCGCAACCTGGGCCGGAGCGGAAAGGGCCCCGGCAAGTATGACGAGCCCGACGCTGCGGAAGAGCCCGGCGCGAAACCCCGGACGTGTGTACTGGCGGTGTGCGGTCATGAGGCGTCTCCTTTCCGTCAGAGACAAAGACTAGAGACAAAGACCCATCTTCGTCTCTCCGTCCAGTCCGTCTTTCCGTTTTCATGCCAAGTTTGGCACTACCTACTGCGGCCGGCGCGAACCAGGCGCACGGGCCGTCGGCTACGGGAGGCACTTACAGGTAACCCCGCGGCGAGCGCGGCGCAAGCTTTGGGTCATCGCGAAGCCTCGAGCAGAGGGAGCAGGCATCGGTGGCCCTTACCGCCACCGGTGTCCGGCTCGCGCCGGCCGCCAGAAGTCCCCCCGCCATTCGTCCGTCCATGCGGAAAGGCCTTCCCTGGCGGCTACCAACGGCGGATGTCCAAATCGCCACGGGCACGGGCGGAGGCTCCCACTCGTGCCCGTGCCCGCCGTGATGCGTCAGTGGCGGGTGGAACGACGGCGTGCTGGCCCATGCGTGAGACCCCCGTGGCCTTGTGCCACGGGTGAATCGGGTTCGCCCGCCAAACGTGCGCGTCCCTCCTCTCTTCCCTTCCCCCCGTCCGCCGGCGGCGGACGGGGGGAAAGACATCTGAGGCGGTCCGTCAAGCTGTTTTCTGAGTTTTCTCTGCGAGCAGGTTGAGCCGTGCGGCGAGCCATGATCCGTGTTTG
>Ga0156531_1202_pt1 | contig 26636 bp, 21 predicted proteins | sample RifOxyB3_FD_111926 | JGI IMG/M metagenome (GOLD analysis project Ga0156531, IMG submission 111926) | Lentisphaerae bacterium RIFOXYB12_FULL_65_16 | reverse complement strand
CCGCATGCCGGACCGAGCCGGTCCGGCCACTTTGGGCGTGGTTGCACATCTGATGTGGTAAAATCGACACGCCCGTCAGGCGGTCCGGGGTCCCACGGTCGCGCGTCGCCCGGACCGCGTGAACGCGGCACTACGAGCCTGTGCGGTTCCATCTTCTGACTGGCATCGACTGTCATCATGCTCTCAGCCTACCACGTTTCTTCTGAGGCGTCCTTGACAGGATGGCCATTTATCTGGATGTTACTGCTGTACAATCAGCATTATACAGCAGAAACGGTCATGCCATGCCACGGACACGCGGTCACACGGAGGCGGATCTCGGCGCGAACCTGTTTTCGCCGATCGAAGTGCTCTTCCGCGAGTTGGAGCGGATGGCCGGTGTCGGCATCTGCGTGCACGACCTGCGCGGGTGGACGCTGGTGAACGGCGAACGGCAGTTGCCACCCGCGCGCTACATCCACTGCGACCCGTTCTGCATGGCGGTCAAGGCGAGTGCCGCGGGGCGCCGGCTCTGCGGCCAGTCGGACTATTACCGTGCCAATGACCGCGGGCGGCGCGAGAAGCGGCCGTTCCTGAAACCATGCCACGCCGGGGTGTGGGAGATGGCGGTCCCGATCCTGCGCGGCGGGCAGATTCTCGGCAGCATTTTCTGCGGGCCGGTACGCCGGGCGTCGCGATTGCCGTCCGGACTGCGCGTGGTCGGCGGGGTTGGCGCATCGCTGGAGGCGTTGTACCGGTTGCGGCCGCAACTGGGCGAGCGGCCGTTGCGCGAACTGGGCCGACTCCTGCAGGCGGTCATCCCGGTCATGCTGGAGAATGCGCTGACCCTGGTCAGTGCGCGGCGCGATTCGATCACGGACCGCATCCTGGACTGGGTTGCGGCCAACTACCGTGGCCGGGGCACGGTTGCGGACCTCGCACCGCACCTGCACCTGAGCCCGTCGCGGACGGCGCACGTCGTACGGGAGCGCACGGGCATGAGCCTCGGGCATCTGGTCCTGGCTGCCCGGATGAACGAAGCCCGTAACCTGTTGCGCTTCACGGACGACCGCATCACCGACATTGCCACCCAAGTGGGGTTCGTGGACTCGAACCACTTCTCCCGCGTGTTCGCCCGGCATGAAGGCATGCCGGCGCGGGCGTTCCGGAAGCGGGTTCGGGAGTGTGTGAGTGAGTGAGTGAGTGAGTGAGGGCGGGAGGGCGGGAGGGCGGGAGGGCGGGAGGTTTCGGGTTTCGGGTGTCAGGTTTCTGGGGGCGCAAGAGAATCGGGTAGGGGGCAGGCGAGGTGCATTGGGGAGGAGCGACAGCACCACACATCCCGGACCCGTCCGTTTGGTCCGTTGTGTCCGTGGGTGAGTTGTCGGGTTGTTGAGTTGCTGGGGGCCTCACGTTCCCCTGGCAACTCAGCAACCTGGCAACTGGTGCCCAACACCCGAGACTCGTCCCGGGAGACGTGGCGCCAGAACCGACGGTGCGAAAACCGCAACAGGCGGCAAATGGAAGTCAGGACCGGATACCAGCCCGCGGGCGCTCCAGGTTTCGTACGTCTTACTCCACCACGGTGTGTTCCACGCTGGTGCGATTGGGTCTCTGCTGCTCGTAGCTGGTCCGGACCTCGTCGGCGGCGAGGGCGCGGCGGTAGATCTTCACGTCGTCGAGCAGGCCGAGGAACGGCTGCCAGTCGCCGCCGAGCCCGAGTTCGCCGCCGTCCACGTCGAGGTTGCCGGTGAATGTCGCCGGCAAGTCAAGCACGCTGTCTTCCTTGCCGTTGATGAAGTAGTGCACCTTACCCGCGGTGCGGTCGACAACTACGGCGAAATGCGACCAGGCGTTGGCAGGGATCGAGCCGGACGGGCGGCCGCCGAATCCGGCCTTGTTTGAGTCGGTCATCTCGATGAAAGGCTTGCCGTCGGCAGTGACGTTCAGGTTCCACCAGGTGTTGGGGAACGCGGACTTGCTCATGAAGCGGCGGCGCGCGTCTTTGGAGTCAATGTCGAGTCGGGCCGGGCAGAGCCACAGTTCGATCGTGAAGCTGTCCGTGCCGAAGTGCAGGCTCGGGTCGTCGGGGACTTCCGCGGAGTACGCGTCCTCGCGGCAGCACATGGCGGTACCGAACGCGCCCTTGGCCCAGCACGCCGACATGTCGGCGTCGTTGCCGGTTCCCGAACTGTCGCGCGCCACGTCGTCCGGGCCCGCGTCGAACGTCCAGTGCCCGACCAGTTTCTGCGGGTTCGTGGGTTTGGCCGCCTTGGCTGCGGCCTTCCGGGCCATGGCTGCCGCGTTGACCTTGCGCGAGGGCGGCTTGGCCAGGTCGGCGGGCGAGCCGCACTTGAGGTTGTCGAGGTAGAATACCGTTTTGGTCTGGCTGGTGCTGCTGATGCCGAACCAGGTGACCTTCCTGAACGCCGGGTTCTGATGCGGCACGTCGGTCACGACCGGATCGCGACCGGGCACTTTCAGGGTGAGCTTGTAGGTGCCGGGCGCGGCCCCGCCCAGTTCGAACGCGATGTCGACATGCACCCACTCGCCCAACGGGATCGTGCCGATATCCTGCTTGCTGGCCGTCACCTTGCCTTCGGACGTGACCGACACCGTCGGGCCCACGATAAACGGGTCGGCGCTGCCGTATTCCCGCACTTCGACGTAGAAGCTGGCCGGCGCGTCCTTGCTGTTCATCATGTCCCAGGACACCAGCGCCCGGCCCGTGTCGTATTTCGGGTTGAAATAGATGTGCGGCATCCACTCGTGCGGCAGGTCGGGCGCGTCGGTGAACTTCAGGCACTGGCTGCCGGCCGCGGCCGTCTCCTTGGTGACCGTGATCGAGTCGTTCTTCTTGCCCAGAACGATGTTGCCCTCGAGCGGTTCCTGGCCAGTCTCGTCGAGTTCGAAGTCGTAGTTGATGATTTCCGGCTCGACCACGGGCTTCGGGACTTCGTTCAGCGCGCGGTTCGGGTAGCGACGCGGCAGTTCGACCCACGCCTTGTCGCCGTACAGCCCCGTCTGGCTGAGGTCGATTGACTTGAACCCGAGTTTCAGGGCGGGCGACTCCCGTTTCAAGCGGAAGTCGCCGTTCGCGGCGTCCACAAAGAGCGGGTCGGCGACGATCGAGCCTTCGTCCTTCGCATAGACCTTCCAGGCCTCGAAGTCCATGTCCTTGAACTTGGGCGCACCCGCGGTGCTCCAGTAGACGTTCCGGCCGACCTTGAACTTGTCTTCCCCGCTTTTCCAGGTGCCGCCCAGCATCTGGTCGATGTCGGCGTAGAGGATGTTGCCTTCCGCGATGTAGTGACAGGGAATGTCCTCCCGGCAGCGCTGGATCTGGCCTTCGCCGCCGAAGGCGAACACGTTGTTCCGCACAAGGTTGTCCTTGCCGTAGTGCTGGAACAGCGGGCAGGTCCGGACGCGGTAGACGACGTTGTTCTCGATCTGGATATCGGAGCTGCCTTCGTCCGGGTAGATCCCGGAGCCGTGCGAGACGCCCGCGTAGTTGTAGATGTCGTGGAGGCGGTTGAACCGTTCGGTCGTGCCGGGCGAGACGCCGAGCGTGTAGATACCGCCCATATCGCTCAGGCCTTCGCCGTTGCTGAGATGGTGTATGTAGTTGTAATCCAATATGTTGTTGTTTGCAGAGCTGGGTTGGAAGCCCCACGACCAGCCGCAGGAGATGGCCGAGTAGTCGAGGTTCGAGATCTCGTTATGCGTGACGGTGTTGTAGGAACTCTTGCCGATCCAGACGCCGTGCGCACCGTGGAACAGGAGCCCAGCCTCGTGGATGAAATTGTTATCGACCGTGTTGTGTCCGGCCGGGCTGCTGTCGTTCCGGCCCCAGCCGCCGCCGATGTAGACGCCGCCGCCGCACAGATCGAGCATGTGGCACTGGCGGACGGTGTTGCCTTCGCAGCCGCCCGCGAGCCAGATCGCGTGCCCGCCGGCATGCGCGATCTCGCAGTTCTCGAAGCTCGAGTTTCGCAGGCCGGTGGCCTGGAGCATGGCGTCCTGGTAGATCTCACCCTGGCCGGGGTTGCGGATACGGGAAATCTTGGCATTGGTGTGCTGGAAGGCGATGCCGCGGAAGTGCAGGTTTTCGACGAGTTCGCCTTTGTCCGAGGCGCCCTGGAAGTCGACCAGGGTCGTCGTGACGACCGGGGCAATGATCTCGGCTGACTTCATGTCCTCACCCGGCCGCGGGTAGTAGTAGACCGTGCCCGTGGTGCGGTTCAGGTACCACTCGCCCGGTTCGTCCAGAGCCTCGAATACATTCTCGACGTAGTAACGCTGCTGCTTCTCCCACTGTCCCATGCCCCACGGCGCCGGTTCCTTGAACTTGACGCGGCAGACATCCTCGTCAATCGACGCGATGTGGTGCAGCGAGGTCTCCCAGGAATGGTACACGACCACCAGGGCGTCGCGCAGGTTGTCCCACGGCTTGATGTCACCGTCGTTGTAGATGAAGCCGCGCGAGTTGTTCTTCGACGTTGGGCAGGCGGCGCGCAGGAAGGCGCCCTGGTTCGGAGTACGCGCCTGGATGCAGCGCTGGCCGTTAACGAACAACTGGTTGAAGTTCCAGCCGCCGTCCGCCTTGCACTCGGGCAGTGCGACGCTCCACAGCTTCCCGTTGCACTTGGCTTTGCTCTGCGTGCTGGAGTCGCGCTGCCAGCCGTTGATCCGCCGTCCACCGCTCAGTACCGGCTGTTCGCCGGGGTAGGCTTCGTAGGTGATGGGGACATCCTTCGTCCCTGAATCCGCCGCGGTGAAGACCAGGGGTGCCGCGAGCCGGTACACGCCGCCGCGCAGCAGTACGGTCACGGGTTGCTTCAGGCCGGCGTTCGCCGCCTTGCTCTGGCGGATGGCGTCCCGTCCCTTTTCGACGGTGGCGAACGGTCCGTCCGTGCGCGCGGCGTTCGGTTCGGCCACCAGGCCGGACCAGGCGTCGTTCCCGGCGGGCGCCACATAATAGACCAGGCCCTCGCGCGGCAGTGCGCACGGTTGCGGTGCGACGGTTTCCGGCGCTGGGCGTGGCGCGGAACAACCCGCGACGGCGACCGACATCGCGATGCCCCCCAACACGATTCCGGCTGCGGACAGGAACTGCTTCATCACCATCGCGAGACCCTCCTCTGCTTCCCGGCCGGACTGTGCGTTGCGTGGACGGCTCTACCTCTGGTGGCGAGGAACATAGCTGCAGAGTCGCGAGGCGGCAACCGCGCCCCCGCACATAGGGGTGAAGCGTCAGCGCCTCCCGGGCCGTCTGCCGCCGGGGGGGGCGCTGACGCAGTACCCCGAGTCCCAGCGCCGGGCTGGCACTCGCGGGCCGGGGGTGTATTTTCCGATCCGTGAGGTCTGTGCTGGCGCTGCGACGCGTGAGTCGGCCGTCGCGAAGGGCGGAGTTCGCTGGAGGTCGTCAGAGAAAGGACGGTTGCCATGGAATACCTGGTGCGCAGGACAACGAAGGTGCCGGAGTTGCAGGGCAAGTGGAGCGGTGCGGTGTGGAAGCGGGCTGAGACGCTCACGGTGGCGAATTTCCGCGCCGAGAGCAGCGATCATCGGCCCAAGGTTCAGGCGCGGTTGCTGTACGATGCGCAGAACGTCTACGGGCTGTACCGCGTCGAGGACCGCTACATTCGTGCGGTGGCGGACTCGTTCCAGGGCATGGTCTGTCGCGACAGTTGCGTCGAGTTCTTTTTCCGGCCGGGCAATGCCAAGGGCTACTTCAACTTCGAGTTCAACTGCGGCGGCACGTTTCTGGTGTTCTACGTGATCGATCACACGCGCACGGCGGACGGGTTCAAGGACTACGTCAAGCTCACGGACGACGACGGGCGGCAGGTGCGGATGTTCCACTCCATGCCGACGATCGTCGAGCCGGAGATTGCAGAGAAGAAGACATGGTCCCTGGAGTTTGCGATTCCCCTGGCCATGCTGGCGCGCTACACCGGGCCGCTCGCGGACCCTGCCGGTCAGGTCTGGAACGCCAACCTCTACAAATGCGGCGACCAGACCTCGCATCCGCATTGGGCATCCTGGAACCCGGTCGATGAACTGAATTTCCACCTGCCGCGCTGTTTCGGCCAGATCCGTTTCGAGTAGTGTCGGAGGGACGAGGGTCGGGGGGGGGTGGGGGACAGAGGAAGTCGGTGTGTGAGTGTGTGAGTGTGTGTGGGGGTCCCATGGGACTGTTCAATCGGCCGAGGAAGAAGAACGAGGTCGAGGTGCTGATTGAGGGGTACCTGAACACGGTCACCCTCTGCTGTGATTCGTTTCATCACTCGATGCAGGAGTACTTCAGTACCGGTCTTCTGACGGATGAGTTCATGCGTTACGAGCGCCAGACGCATCAGTTCGAATCCGAGGGCGACGATCGCCGCCACGCCCTGGAAGAGATGATGTATGAGAAGGGGCTGATCCCCCAGTCGCGCGGCGACATCATGGCCCTGCTCGAAGCCATGGACCATGTTCCGGACCAGATGGAGGCGGTGGTTCAGACCATCTACACGGAAGCGATTCAGCTCCCGGCGAACTACAGGGAGCGGTTCACGAAACTGACCGCGTTGAACGTGGAGACGGTTCAGAAATCCGTGGCCTTGTTCCTGTTGTTTCTCCGCGGCGAGCGCAATGTCCGGGAGAGTGTTCGTCATATTGACCAAGTCGAGAGTCAGTCTGACCGGCTCGAGCGCGAACTGGTCTATGGCATCTTCCGCGACCCGCAGATTCGGGATGTCGAGAAGCTGATTTTGCGCAACCTGATTGTGGTGCTTGGCCGGATCTCCGACGAGGCGGAGGATTTCGCCGAACTGGTCGGGGTTTGTGCGGTGAAGCGGCTGTTCTGAGTTCTGGCTGGCTCCGGGGGAAACGGGACGACGAAAGACGCGGAAGGCGCGAAAGGGTGGGGCCGGGCTGTGACGGCGATCGTTCGCGGTGCGAGACGCTATGTGGCTGTATCTCTCATCCTCGGTTTTCATGGGCTGGTCGTTGGGGGCCAACGACGCGGCCAACGTGTTTGGTACGGCGGTCAGTGCGCAGGTGATACGCTGGCTCAAGGCCGCCGTTCTGTCGGCCGTTTTCATTCTTGCCGGCGCCATGCTGGAAGGGACCAAGGGGATTCAGACGCTCGGGAGCCTCGCCAGTCAGGATACGTTCCAGGCGTTCATCACGATGTTGGCGGCAGCGTTGTGCGTGGCCCTGATGACGACGCTGAAGCTGCCGGTCTCGACCAGCCAGGCGGTGGTGGGTGCCATGATCGGCGTTGGTCTGGTCATCGGCGAGCCGATCCGGTGGGGGGTGCTGCGCAAGATCGTGATCTGCTGGCTGGGCACACCCGTGGGTGCGGCGGTCCTGGCGTTCGGTCTCTACTATGTGTTCAGTTTCGCCCTTGGCCGAATGCACCTGAACCTGTTCACATACGACACGTTCGTACGCCGCTGCCTGATCATCTTCGGCGTCTACGGCGCCTACTCGTTGGGCGCCAACAACGTGGCCAATGTCACCGGGGTCTTCTACCAGACCGGCACCATCAGCATGCGCACGGCGTGTCTCCTGGGCGGATGCAGCATGGCCTTGGGAGTACTTACGTTCAGCAAGAACGTCATGCTGACGGTGGGGCAGGGCGTGGTGCCGCTGGAAGGTTTCGGCGCCCTGGTCACCGTGGTTGCGTCCGCGGTCACGGTGCACGTCTACGCCTGGGTCGGCGTGCCGGTGTCATCGTCGCAGGCCATTGTGGGTGCGGTGATTGGGGTCGCCTTTGTCAAGAGCGTGCGCCTCATCGATCGGCGCATGCTGGGACGTATCTTTTTCGGCTGGGTCACCACCCCGGTTCTGACCGCCGTGTTTGCCGCCGGCCTGATGCTTGTCTGTCGCGCCGGATTCGGAATCTGACGTGCGCAGCCACGCGTTCGGGCGACGGATTGCCGAGTCGGAGGTATGTTTCCTGAAAGCGGGCCGATGGTGGCGGCCTCGTCCTGTCTGGCGTGCCGGGACAGGCCGCGCGTCGGGTCTTCCCAGCCACAGGCCACGGCTGGCGAAGCGGACCTACTCAAACGGCCAGAGACGAATCCACAGGCGGGAGGGACAGGGCGATGGCAGGATCGAAAGCCAAGGGTGCGTGGTACGTCGTGAAACTGGTTTTTGACGTGGCGCTGGTGATCGCCGTCATTGTGGCGGCCATTGTCTTCATCCCGCGCGGGTCGCGAACCAAGGACATGACCGAGAAGCTGAACCAGGCCCGGTCGCTGTACTCGGGTGGCCAGTGGCGGCAGGCGATCGACGCCTATGAATCGTTCTGGGCGCTGTATCCCGAGTCCAAGGATCCTGCCGGGAAGAAGACGGACTGGGAGAACGTGGGGCGGGCATGGGAGCAGTACGCGCATCAGACGTACAACCAGTTGCTCGAGGAGCAGTGCAAGGACCCCGCGGAATGGGAGAAGGTCGTCGAGTATTACGGGAAAGCTGCGGACTACGCGCCCCTGTCCGACATCATGTGTTTCGGGGACTTGGTTGACGCGCACGTGCAGGCGGGGGACCTGGTCAAGGCGAAGGAGGCCATCGAGGCGGCCAAGGCTCGAGGGTTCAATATGAAGGTCTGGGAGAAGATGGTCGAGAAGGCCGGCATCAAGGCGAAGAAGGCGGCGGCGCAAGAGAAGGCCAAGCCTTGAACTCCGCAGTTCTGGCAGTCTTGCGGGTTCCTTCACCACCGGCGCGAGGCCGGTGGGGCCGCTAATCGCACAGATCGTTATTTCTCGATTCGCCAGGAGGTCGTTATGGCTGAGCGCCCTGTCAAGGACCAGTTGGTCAGTCAATTGAAGTACGCCCTGCAGCGGGAGCGGATCTCGCAGGCGCGCTACCTGGAGAGCGCCAAACTGGCGCGGATCCCCGAGTTGCAGCGGTTGCTGCTCAAGCTCGCCGCGGATGAAGCCGTGCACGAACTGCGGCTGCGCAAATGGATCGAGCGTCTGGGCGCGGCCCCCGCCGGGGCGAGGGACTGAGCCATGCCGCGCGAAAGCATTCCAGCTCGAATCGCCCTGATCTCGGACCTGCACTCGAACCTCGAAGCGCTTCAGGCCGTGCTGGCCGACATCCGCCGCCGCGGGATCGACGAGGTCTGGTGTCTGGGCGACATCGTCGGCTACGGTCCGGACCCGGTCGCATGCATCCGGGCGGTGCGCGACACCTGCCGGATCTGCATCCTCGGCAACCATGACTACGCGGCGCTCCAGGGCCCGGTGGACTTCAATCGCCTCGCCGCGGGTGCCATTCGTGCGAACACCGCAGCGGTCCAGGCCGCCGACCGGGCGGCCCCGGAAGCGGGCCTGTTCGGCTTTCTCCGCGACTTGCCCCGGGCCTACAAGTGCGGGGACTTCCTGTTTGTGCACTGTTCGCCTCGCGACCCGGTCGGCGAGTACGTGTACGTGGGCGGGGGAGGGGGCAAGGCCATGATCGAGAAGTACCAGGGCGTGTTCGATTTCGTGGACCGCTACGCCTTCTGCGGCCACACGCATTTTCCCGGCATGATTCAGGAAACCGAGCGCTTCGGCCTGCAATTCCTGCGGGCCGAGGGCGATGAATTCCGGTTGCCGTTACCTCTGTCCGGCAAGACCATTGTCAACATCGGTTCGGTCGGGCAGCCCCGCGACGGCGACTCGCGCGCGTGCTATGTTGAGCTCATGCCCGACGTGGTGGTTTTTCATCGTGTCAAGTACAATGTCCTGGTGACAGCGGGCAAGATTTTCTCGAATCCCGACATCGATGACGACTGCGGCAAGCGCCTGCTGCGCGCCGACTGACCCGGGCGGGCGGTGGCTGAACAGCGTCGGTGGTTTCGGTGTTCAGGGTGCGACGAGCTTTAACTCGACGTGCCAGGGCAGGTTACGGGGCGCAACCCAGCGGCTACGGGCAAGGGCAAGGGCAGAATAGGGCAAAGGAGTTCAGGGCATGGCGAGACCTATTGTGGCGGCGCAGATGTACACGGTCCGGGATTTCTGCAAGGTTCCCAAGGACATCGTGGAGAGCTGCAAGAAGGTGGCGAAGATTGGTTACAAAGCCATCCAGACGTCGGGCATGGGCACGGTGGAACCGATGCCGGCCGCGGACCTGCGAAAGGTCTGCGACAGCGAAGGGTTGACCATCTGTGCCACGCACATCTCGTTTGACTTGATGCGGGACAATCCCGCGCAGGTCATTGAGGACCACCACGCGCTGGGCTGCAAGTGGGCTGGCATCGGCGGCGCGCCACGGCAGTATCAGGAGAACGAGCAGACGTGGGTGAAGTTCGCCAAGGAGGCGAGCGAGGTGGCGGCGAAGTTGTCGGAAGGCGGCATTGGCTTCGTCTATCACAATCACAGTCACGAGTTTGCCCGGCACGGCAAGCGCACCGTGATGCAGATCCTGTTCGAGGAGTCGGATCCGAAGTACTTCATGTTCGAGCCGGACACGTACTGGGTCGCGCACGGCGGCGGCAGTCCCGTGGCCTGGATCCGGAAACTCGCCGGTCGCTGTCCGGTTGTGCACCTGAAGGACTTTGCCATCAAGCCGGACCGGGCCCAGTTCTACACCGAGATCGGCGAAGGCAACCTGGACTGGCCGGGCATTCTCCAGGCCTGCGAGGAGTGCGGCACGCGCTGGATGCCCGTCGAGCAGGACACCTGTCCGGGCGATCCGTTCAACAGCCTGAAGATCAGCTACGAGAACCTGAAGCGCTGGGGGTACCGGTAGGGGACGTGGGAGGTTTCAGGTTTCGGGTGTCAGGTTTCAGGCCCGTTCGCCCTGCTGACGAGCGGGAGACCGTCCCGTCGTCTCAGGGTAAGACTCGCGGTGTTGCGCCCGGACTTCCTGAAGGGTCTGTCGATTTAACCGATGCGGCACCAAGACAGCCCGCGAGGACGCGGGCGCTCCAGTTCGGATGCCGCACAAACTTGGAGCGCCCGCGTCCTCGCGGGCTCTGGATCCCATTGAATCGACAGGCCCTGAAGGCGGGATTACGAACTCCGCCGGCACCAGGCTCGTAGTCCCGCGTTTACGCGGTCCGGGTGACGTGTCGCCCCGGAGGCAGCGCCCGCCTCGCCAAGGTGCCCTATCGTCCGTTCGGTCGCTGATCGGGATTGGAGACGCCATGAAGTTTCAAGCCATCAAAGACCTGGAGAGCCACCTGGCAACGGAGTTCGGTGCTGGCAGTTTGGATGTCGCGGCCGACCTGTGCCCGCCGGAATTCGCGGGCGATATCACGGTCAACTGCTTCGTACTGGCCAAGCAGTTACGGCGTGCGCCGCCGCAGATTGCGGCCAAGGCGGTCGCCTTCCTGTCCGGGCATGCGGATGTGGCCGCCGCGGAGTGCCTCAAGGCGTTCGTGAACGTGACGTTCAAACCGGCCGCGCTGTTCCGCGACACCGTGGCGGACCTGGGGGCACTGCTGGAGGACGCGCGCTTTCCGGCGGCGCAGCGGCAGCGGGTGCTGATCGAGTACTCGGCGCCGAACACCAACAAGCCGCAGCACCTCGGGCACGTGCGCAACAACACGCTGGGCATGGCGACCGCTGCGGTGCTGCGCGAGGCCGGGCACGCGGTGGTCCCTGTGAACCTCATCAATGACCGCGGCATTCACATCTGCAAGTCCATGCTCGCGTACCAGCGCTGGGGCAACGGCGAGACGCCCGAATCGGTCGGCAAGAAGGGCGATCACTTTGTCGGCGACTACTATGTGAAATTCGACGCTGAGTTCCGCAAGCAACTCGCCGCGTTGCGGACTGCGCAACCCGAGCTGAAGGACAAGGCCGACGAGGACTTGTTCCTCGAGACGGAGATCGGCCGCGCGGCACAGGACATGCTGGTTGCCTGGGAGAACCACGATCCGACGGTCCACAACCTGTGGCAGACGATGAACGGCTGGGTACTGGCCGGGTTCGAACAGACGTATGCCCGCATGGGGGTGCGGTTCGACAAGGTCTACCTGGAGAGCAACACGTACCAGCTCGGCAAGGACATCATCCGGGACGGCTTGGCTCGCGGTGTCTTTCAGAAGCGCGATGACGGCGCAGTGTTCATCGACTTGGAGGACAAGGGCTTGGGCACCAAGGTCGTGTTGCGCAGTGACGGGACCAGTGTGTACATCACCCAGGACATCGGGACCACGCTGCTGAAGCAGAACGAGCACCAACCCGACCGTCAGATCTGGGTCGTGGGTGACGAGCAGAAGCACCATTTCCAAGTGCTGTTCGCGATCCTGCAGAAACTCGGCTATCCGTGGGCGTCGGAACTCACGCACATGGCCTACGGCATGGTCAACCTGCCGAGCGGCAGGATGAAGAGCCGCGAAGGCACGGTGGTCGACGCCGACAACCTGTTCGACGAGATGCGGGACCTGGCGCGTCAGGAGACGCTGACGCGCGCCGGCGCCGACGTGCCCGCCGACTTGGACGAGCGGGCCCAGGTCATCGCGATGGCGGCGACCAAGTTCATGCTGCTGAAGGTCAATCCGCGCACCACCATCCTGTTCGACCCGCAGGCCTCGGTCACGTTCGAGGGCGATACCGGACCGTACGTGCTCTACGCCTACGCCCGCATCAGCTCCATGCTGCGCAAGGCCGACGCCGGCGCGCTTGCCGGTGCTGTCGACTGGAGCGTACTCGGCGTCCCCGAGGAGAAGGACCTGGCCTTGCGCTGTTCGCAGTACGGCACGGTGGTGCGCAAGGCGGCGGTTGACCTGGACACCTCCTGCCTCTCCAGCTACCTGCTCGACCTGGCCAAGTCGTTCAGTCGCTTCTACCGCGCCTGTTCGGTGCTCGGTGCGCCCACGCCCGAACTGCGCCGCGCCCGTCTCGAACTCAGCGCCGTCACGCGCACTGTCCTCAAAGCCGGCCTCAGCGCCCTGACCGTCGGCACGCTTGAGAGCATGTAGCGCGGAGCCGGGAGCGGGGAGCCGGGAGGCTGCGTTTGGCGGGTGAACCCGATTCACCCGTGGCACAAGGCCACGGGGGTCTCACGCATGGGCCAGCGCGCCGTCGTTCCACCCGCCACTCCCATGTTACTCGCGGGCTGCGGTAGAGTGGCCGGAGCGGCTCGCTCCGGCACCCTCGGGAGCGAGCCGCTCCGGCCACTTTGCCAGAACGACCCGGACAAACAGTGAGTCACGCCCACACATGACCGGGCGGTCTGCCGCCCGGGGGGCGCTGACGCATTACGTCAGGCCCGCGACACCAGATTGCAGAACCACCTTCCCCGCATTATTTTCGCGAGTTCCGCGTGTTGCGTAATAGCAACAGATTCAATTCCAACAAGGCGGCCACGGCCGACGGCGTACGCCGGTAACCACGGAGGAAACGGTCATGGGCATTGGGTACCAGGAACTGCTGCTGATCCTCCTCATTGTCTTGGTGATTTTCGGCGGGCGCAAGATCCCGGAACTGGCACGCGGCCTAGGCCGCGGCATCCGCGAATTCAGGAAGGCACGCGACGGGACGGGCGACAAAACCGAAAAGTCGGACACGGAAACGGCCAACGGCGACAGCAAGCCTGCGGCGACAGCCTCCGCGCCCGCGAAAAATCCCAAACCGGACGGCGACAGCAAGCCCCCGGCGGCCCGTTGACCTGCGAAGCGGCGGCCGTGAGCACTGGCACCGTGGCGCGGCAGGGGTCCCGTTCCGCAATCCGCGCATCTCTACGGCCGTCGGGCCTCCCGCCCCGACGGTGATTTGAGTGACGCCCCAGGCGGCCCCGCCTGGAGCCCACGATGAGGAGGCAAGATCATGCACCTGGTATTGTCCTTGACCGTGTCCGAGTCCAAGCGGCTGATTGCCAAGGGGGTGGCACAGGCAGAGTTCGTGCGGCGCGCCATGAATGAGGGCACACTGGCCATCGGCTCGGGCACGACCGACGGTTACATCATCGAGGAAATCACCGGCGAGAAGTTCGACAAGAAAGCGTTGGTCACGGGGCGAACCGTACCGGAGAACTACCGCGGCCCGAAACTGACTTACACCCACCCGGATCTCGTCATCCGAAAAGGCGAACGGCTGAGCGTCAAGGCGGTCGAAGCGCTCCCCGAAATGCGCCCCGGCGACGTGTTCGTGAAGGGCGCCAACGCCCTGAACTACGAGCGGAAACAGGCTGCCGTGCTGATCGGGCACCCGACCGGTGGCACGGTCGGCGCGGTGATCGGCGCGGCCGTGGCGCGGCGCCTGTGCTTCCTGCACCCGGTCGGGTTGGAGAAATGCGTGACGGCGGACCTTGATGCACTGGCCGAACGGCTCAACGCCGATGCGCAAGGCAAGGGGCCGACGCTGTGGGTCGTCCCCGGGCCGATCTTCACCGAGATAGAGGCCCTGAAGGTGCTGGCGGGGGTCGAGGTCCTGCACGCCGGTTCCGGCGGCGTCGGCGGCGCGGAGGGCGCGGTGTGGCTGGCCATGTTCGGGACCGCGGCAGAGCTCGACAAAGCCACGGCCGCGGTCGACTCGGTCCGCGGCGAACCGCCATTCACCGAATGGCGTGAGGGCTCAGGTGGATAGGCTGAAGGGGCGTAGCGCCCAAGGGCGCCAACCTACAGCCTACAGCCTCTCCACCTGCAGCCTGCCTGAGTGGTTACGCGTGCAACACCGGGGGAGGCCTGGGCACTGACCGGGGATCGCCCGGGCCCCCGGCGTCACCGGGGCGCAGGATGTGGAACGGCGGGCGGAGCATGGTGTCGCCGAGGGATTGGCCGGCGGCGATCTGGCGCAGGAGTTCGAACGCGAGCTTGCCCGCTTCGACCTGGCTGTACCAGCCGACGTAGGCGATGCCGCGCAACTGCAGCACCGTGCTGTTCTCCGTCAGGACACCGAGGTGGACCTTGCGGGGCGCCCCGAGAATCACCGGCAGCGCGGCCACGGGCAGATGCCCGCCCATCACCACCAGCGCGTCCAGCCTCAGTTCCGGACTCAGCAGTTCGCGGGTCACGGCGGCCACCGTGCCGTCGCTGGCATCCCGCACCAGGCTGTTACCCAACCCCAGCGGCGCGACCGCGTCGAGGTAGCCGTCCCGGGCCAGAGCGTGCGTACGGGCGTTCAGGTTGCCGATGAACCCGATGCGGCCGCAGCCGTCGGTCATCAACGTCCGGACCAGTTCGCGGCAGGTCCGGGACCGGTCCGCCTCGACACGGCAGCCGCTGCCGGGCGGCTCCATATCCAGGTACACATGCGGGATGGCGGACTCCGCAAGCTGCCGGGTAAGGTCGTCAGTCAACGTGCAGATCGCGAAGATCATTCCTACACCCGGGCGCCACCCGGATCTGATACACGCCGCCAGGGCACCGTCACCCGGCTGCAGGGTCCGGACCGGCACGCCGGCGGACTCTGCCGCCGCCGTGACACCGCGCCAATACTCGAAGAGCATGACATTCTCTTCCGTCAGCGGCCCCCGCAGCACGACCAGAACTTCGTCCAGTGCCCCGGCCTTGTCGCTGACGAACGAGCCCGAGCGCGGCCGCCGCACCACCAGACCTTCACGCTCGAGCTCGACCAACGCGCGGTTCGACGTGATCGCCGACACGCCGAACTCGCGCGCCAGCGCCAGATGCCCCGGCAACTTGCCGCCCGGCGCGTACACACCCTTGCGGATCCGGGTGCGAAGCTCTTCAATGAGTTGGCGGTATTTCGGCGTGCTCATAGCTAATCTGACTATATACAGTTACACACAGAATGCAAGTGCCGTAGGGGGGCCTGTGTGGCGCACCATGGAACACGGGGCAGACCGACGCAGGCTGGAATGCGGCCAAGCGCGTGGTGGCTCGGCGCGTCTCGCGCCGCAGCGGAGTACTCGACCGGTCCCCGGCCGAGTGACTCGGGCCGAGACGGCCCCGAGTACTCTGCTGCGGTCCCTGAGGTCCCGCGCCACGGCCTGATCCGCGGACCGTCCTGCACGCCAAGACAGGTCGCCTTTTCTCATCGCTGATACCTTGACAACTCAAACAACTGTATATATTGTGATATGTATAGTATGAAACACATGTCGGGCGGAGAACCGTCGGGCAACCAGAAGAAAGGCAAATACCATGGACAAGGTGAAAGTGGCGATGATCGGGGCGGGGGCACTGGCCAACGCGATGCACTACCCCTCGCTGGCGGAGTTTGCGGATGCTGAGATCGTGGGCATCTGCGACCTGAACCCGGAGCGGTTGAAGACGACCGCGGAGAAGTTCAAGGTGGCAAACACGTTCAACAACTACCAACAGATGCTGGAGAAGACGGCACCGGATGCGGTGTACGCACTGATGCCGCCGCACGTGCTGTTCGATGTGGCCATGGACGTCATGGACCGCGGGCACAACCTGTTTGTGGAGAAGCCGCCGGCGATCACGACATTCCAGACGCGGTGCCTGGCGAAGAAGGCCGAGGACAAGGGCCTGGTCACGGCCGTCGGGTTCCAGCGCCGGTACCACCCGCTGGTGCGCCGCTGCTACGACGAGGTGAAGAAGGTGAACCAGCCGCACCAGGTGGTGGGGCACTTCCTGAAGTACATGGAACCGGGCGCGAACTACCCGTACTACCGCGGCGCGGTCGACATTCTCACCAGCGACGCGATCCATGCGGCGGACTCGATCCGCTACTACTGCGGCCTGGCAAACGTGAAGAAGGTCGCCAGCGACGTGCGCAATCTCGACAGTTGGTACCCGATGAGCTTCAACGCACTGATCTACTTCGACAACGACGCGGTCGGCATTCTGCACGCGAACTGGCGCACGGGCAAGCGTTCGCTGAAGTTCGAGTTCCACGCCGCGGGCGCTTCGTCCTACATCGATGCGGACGGCGTGGGCGAAGTGTGGGTCAAGGACGGCAAGACCCCGGTGTTCCAGAAGAGCAACGTCGAATTCGCCGGCAGCGACAAGGCGTACGCGAACCAGGGCTTCCGCGAGGAAAACCGCGCCTTCATCGACGCCGTGAAGTCGAAGACGCAACTGCACAACAACCTGCAGGACGCGGTCAAGTCCATGGAACTGGTGGACCTGATCTACGCAAACGCGATCAACAAGTAGGAAGAGTGTCGAGGGACGAGGGCAAGAAGAATAAAGCAAGGCCGTGTGTGGGTGCGTGGGCATGTGGGCGTCAAATCAGGAATGGACGCCCGTGGCTCGCAGCCCGAAAGCGGCGCGCAGGTTCGACTTGTCTGACGCGTCCGACAGGTCCGACCGCCGCCCTCTCCCCTCCCCCCGAACACTGAACACTGATCACTGAAACCTGAGGAGCCTGCACTACCATGTCATTCCGATTAGGTCTGGTTGGGCTTTGCACATCACATCCCGAGTCGTGGGTGCCGATCATTCGCGCCTTGCAGAAGGAAGGTCTGGCCGACGTTGAGGTGACGGCCTGCTGGGACAGCGCCGAGACGCGCCTGGCCGGGTTCGCGAAGGAGTTTGCCACCAAGCTGAGCATTCCGAAGGCCGTCGACCGGCTCGAGGACATGCTCGGCGAGGTCGACGGCGTCATTGTGCACACCACGAACTGGGACAAGCACTTGGAGCAGGCGCGGCCGTTTGTCGACGCGAACAAGCCGGTGCTGCTGGACAAGCCGATTGTCGGCAACATGAAGGACATCAACCAGTTGCTGGACTGGGTCAAGCAGGGCAAGAAGATCACCGGCGGCTCGAGCCTGCGGTTCACCACGGCCGGGGCGGCATTCCTGGCGCAGCCGGTCGCGGAGCGCGGGGACGTGCACACGGTGTTTGGCGGCTGCGGTGTAGACGAGTACAACTACGGCATCCACGCGTATTCGTTCGCGTGCCAGGTCCTGGGGCCGGGCGTGCAGTCCGCACAGTGCCTGGGCGGGACGCGCCAGAAGCACATCAAGATCACGTGGCAGACCGGTCAGGTCGCGATCCTCGCGGTCGGCACGGTCGACAAGTGGCTGCCGTTCCACCTGACCGCGATCACGAACAAGAACGTCGCGCAGCTCAAGCCGGAAGGCGGCTCGCTGTACCGGCCGCTGCTCGAAGCGTGCCTGCCCTACATGACCGGCAAGGTCGCCACCCCGCCGCTGCCCATGGCGCAACTGCTCGAACCGGAACTGGCCGCCATGGCCGCGCGTCAGTCCTGGCTGAACGGCGGGCAGGTCGTGAACCTCAGCGACCTGCGGCACGACGACGCCGGCTACGACGGCACGCAGTTCGCGCTCGGCTACCGCAGAGCGCGACTGGGCGCGTGACCGGGCGGTCTCGGACCGCCAAGGCCGCCGGGCTGCCCGGCGGCCATGCTTCCGGCAACAACTCCGAGGGGTCCGGGGAGTCAATGACGCCCCGGCGGGGGCGCGGGGGCAGCGCCTCCGCGTGTTGCTTCCCGTTGAGTCTCGCCCAACCGCAAGGCCCTCTTTGTGTCGCCAATCTTGACAGGAATACGGGAATATGGTTATATTGTCAGCATGAAGACGACCCTCGACATTCCGGATCAGGTCTACCGCCGGGTCAAGGCCAAGTGCGCCATGGAAGGGCTGGCGGTGCGCGAGGTGGCCATCGGGTTGTTCAGTTCCTGGGTGGACGAAACCGACGGTGCTGCGAAGACCGCACCCCCGGAGTCGGGCACGGTTGACGGGCAGCCGGTGCCGGCGTGGTTCGGGGCGCTCCGCAAGCATGCGAAGAACGCACGTGGCCGGTTCGACATGGACGCCATCCGCCGGAGCATCGCTCAGGGTCGGGCCCGTGCGGGGAGCCGCTCATGAAGGTTGGGCTTGACACGTCGGTCGTGCTTCGTTTGCTGACGGGGGAACCGGACGATCAGGCCTGGGTTGCCCTGCGCTGGCTACGCGAAGTCCAGGCCACGGGCACGACTCCTGTGGTTTCAGACCTGGTTGTCAGCGAGGTCTATTTCGCTCTGCAGCATCACTTTGCCGTGCCGAAATCTGAGGCATTGAGGCAGCTCGGGGAGTTCCTCAGCAGCGGGGATGTGACCGGGACCGGCGTTGCCGGGGGCGTGTTGGCAGTCCCGGGGCTGGCTTCGGCCAAGCCCGGGTTCGTGGATCGCCTCATCCACGAAGGCTACCGGCGCGGCGGTGCCGGGGAGATGGTCACTTTCGAGGAAGCGGCACGGAAGCTGCCGCACGTGCGCCTGCTGCGCGTGCCCGGGGCAGCGTGAGGGCGACGCCGGGGCGGACGGCTGTTGGGTGCGGGGGGAGCGATCGGCCAGATCCGACGGATCGGCCCGCTTTGGGCGCCGCGCCGTGGTCCCCACCCACTCACCCACACTGCCCAGCGCCCTTGCATTTCCCCTCTCCGGCGAGTATCCTTTTACACCGCGGCGCGAACGACATTGGGCGAGGATGGTGTTGCGTTCGTTCCGTGAGAGACAGAGGGAAAAGATGCTGGCGACCATCGACGAAGAAACCAAGCTGCGCGTGACCCGGCAGATCGCCCAAGGCGGTATGGGCTCGGTGTGCGAGGCCATTCAGTTCGGCGCTGACGGGTTCGAGAAGAAGGTGGCGATCAAGGAACTGCTGCCGGCACTGTGCCAGGACGCGCAGTTCACCGGGATGTTCATCGACGAGGCGAAGCTGGTAGCCAACCTGGTGCACGAGAACATCGTGCAGATCTACCAGCTCTCGTGTGTCGAGGGGCAGTACCACATCATCATGGAGTACGTGCACGGCCTGTCGCTGGCGCAGTTCATGAACGTACACGTGACGGCGCAGAAGATGCTGTCCGAAGAGATGGCGGTTTTCATCGCCAGCCGCATCGCGCGTGGTTTGGCGTACGCGCATTCGCGCCTCGACGCGGCAGGCCAGCCCATGCACATTGTTCACCGCGACGTGTGCCCGAACAATATCCTCATCACGACCGAGGGATTGCCGAAGCTGGGCGACTTCGGCATAGCCAAGGCGGCGACGCACGCAACCGCCGCCATCGAAGGGCGTTCGATCGGCAAGGCGTTCTACATGTCGCCCGAGCAGGCGTGGGGCAAGCCGGTGGACTTCCGTTCCGACATTTACTCACTGGGGATCGTGCTGTTTGAACTCCTGTCCATGAAGCGCGCCCGCGAGAAGTGGACGGCGAATGCAATCTTCGCCGCCTCGAAGGGTTGGGTCCAGTGGGACCTGCTGCCCGAGACGGTGTCAGTGAACCTGCGCAAGATCCTCAAGTGCATGCTTGATCCCGACCCGGAAAAGCGCTACGCCAAGACGGATATCCTGGCGCACGATCTGGAGTACCACATCTACCACAAGGGCTACGGCCCGACCGTGGTCGTGCTGGAGCAGTACCTTCGCCACATCTGCCCTGAGCTCTACCAAGTCTCCGCGGCGACCTGACATCAAGCGACCGGCGCCCCGGGCCCCCGTGATGCCGAAGAGCCGAACCCCCTGGGCCGTTCCCACGTACTGCGCCCGCCAACAGTGGTCGGTTCGCGAACCCCGCCACGTTTCGCCACCGCATCCGTCGAACCCCCGTCCCGACGGATTGTAGGGCCTCGAATCGGTGGCATATTGTTGTTTTTCCCGGTCTTGTCCGGACGGGAAAACGTGATGTCTCCCCAACAGCGTCTGGGAGGAGAGGCGAGCGAACGAGGTACAATGTTCTCTGTTGATGCGAATAGGGATCCGCTGAGCGGCATCCGCAAACCGGAACCGGGCGCCATGCCGCGTGCGGTGCGGACCCTGTCCGCCCTGGCCGTGGTGGTCATGGGCACACAGGTACTCCTGCCGACACCCGGCGTACGAGTGGCGCTCGACGACCTGCTGGTGGCCCTGGCGGTCGCCGGAGTCCTGTTCGGGCTGTGGCGCGGCAACGGAAAACTCCGGTTCCCGCTTGCCGTGGCGGTTGTTCTGGTGCTGTACTGCGGGGCGGTCGCGGCGGGCGGCTGGGGCAAACCGTCGCTCATGGAAGGCGGGCAGCGGGTCGAACAGTTGCTGTGCGGCGTGCTGCTGATCGGCATGCTGCTGCACGAGCGACCGGACCGGTTGCCGTGGCTGGTCGGCTTCGGTCTCATTGCGAACCTGGCGGCGGGCTTCCTCCATCTGTCCACCGGGTTCGGCCCCGCCGTGACAGGGCTGTTTCCCAGCCGCACGGGGTTCTCCCTCTACCTCGCCGCCGTGCTGGTGTGGCTGCAACCGTTCCTGTTCGGCGGCGCCCCCGGCTTCGGCCGGGTGATCGGGATCGTCCTGCTGAATCTCGCCTGCCTGGCCTGCATGGCCAACGGCCAAATACTTCTTGTGGCCTGCGTCGGTCTGTTGGCCGTCGCGTTCCTGTTGCGCTCGCGGCAGGCCGTCGTGACGAACCTGCTGGCTATCGGGCTGGTCCTGGCGCTGACGCTGTCAGGCGGGCGTGGGCCGGGGTCCAGGGCCGACGTGCTGGCCACATCGCTGTCGCCGTTCGACGGCAACATGCCGAAGCAGGGCCACGTCGAACTGGTCGCAGCCATGCGTATGGCGGCAGACAAGCCGGTGTGCGGCGTCGGGCCGGGGCACTACCAGCAGTTCATCGGCACGTTCTACCGCGAACTGCCGCGCCCCGTGCACGCCATCGAACGGGATACGCAGTCCGGGTTGGGCATTCTGCTGGCCACCGCCGGATTCCCCGCCGGACTGGCACTGCTGTTCCTGCTCGTGGCGGGAATCGCGCGCGGCCTGGAGGGTTACTATCGTTCGGAAAACCACGACCCGGTATTCCTGGCCGGCGCCGGCTGTTTGCTCGTACTGCTGGCAGGCATGCTGATCAGCGATGTATTCGTGCGCGGCGTGGGTTGGGTGGTGGCGCTCGGCCTGGCCTGCAGTGCCTGGACCGGGCCGAATGATGATTTCCAGCGCGGCATTCGTCTCATGGGTTGGCGCGCGGTGTGCCTGTGGGGCGCTGCCTGCGCGATGCTCTTGGCCGTCGTCCTGGTGAAACCCGCACCGGCGGGCGACGCGGGGGCGACCCCGACCCCGCGCGGGCCTGGGCGGCCAACGTCCGGCCAGCATCCCGACGGCGCCGGCGGAGGAGCTACGGCGGCGAACCCAACGCCAAGGGCCGGGCTGGCGGCGGATGTGGATTTCTTCAAGCTGTTCAGCGCCCCGGACGCCACGTCGTTCACGCCGCCGTTCGTCATGGAAAAAGACCCGAGGACGAGCAAAGGACAGATGCTGCACCTGCCGGACGAGAAGGGCAAGCCGCCGGAAGGCGCTGCGCCGGACATGAAGTACGGCGGGGCCGTGTTCGCGGTGGACATTCCCAAGCCGATGAAATGCAAGATCTGGGTGCGCGTGTGGTGGGAAGGTTCCTGCGGCAACAGCCTGTACCTCTCGGCCGGCCGCGACCCGAAACCGGTCGTGGTGGGCAACGATGGCACGTACGAAGCCTGGCATTGGCTGGAGGCGCAGCAGATGTTCGAGTTCGACGCCGGCAAGCAGGAGTTCCGCGTCCTGAATCGCGAGGATGGCATCCGGGTGGACCAGGTCCTGATCACCGGCGACCTGCAGTACGTGCCGCAAGGCATTGAGACGGAGTGACGGTGGGTGTGTGGGTGGGTGTGTGGGTGGGTGGGCAAGGCGACGCGAACATTCGTTCCGTCCGTTGGGTCTGTTGGGTCCGTTGGGTCCGTGTCCGCCTGGCCCCTTTGGCCAACCCGCCAGCCAGCGCCACCCGGCCCGCGAAGACCTGTGCGTTTTGAACTGGAGGCTACTCAATGCGACGAATCTTCGGGATTGCCACCGTGCTGTTTCTCGGGCTTGCGGGTGCGGGCGCCGGCGCGGCTGACGAGACAAAGGAGCAGGCCGCCGCACTGAAGGCGGCGGCGCAGACGCCCCTGGGCGAGGCGTTGTCTACGGCCGAGTTTCTCGCCGAGGTGCGGCGACCGTTCCAGCAGTACGCCTGGGGCCGCTTCGCCGGCACCATCAACTGGGCCGGGCCAAGCGCAAAGAAGAAACTGAAAGTCCGGGTCGCCGTGAAGTTCGAGCCGACGGCGGCGATGTCGCAGATCGTGCTGAACGAAACGAATGACTACCGCATCCGTCAGGCCTACACCGAGACAGGGCTCGGCAAAGTGACGCTGACACTGCCGGACAACGAACAAGGCGTGAAACTCTCCGACCTGGGCATCCGTACCGAGGATCTCACCTTTGCCTTCATTTACTGGGATTTCATCCGCGAACTGGACCGCGAGTCGGTGTCGCACCAGGCGTGCCGGGTGATGGACCTACGGCACCCGGACACGGGCGAGTTTGCCCGGGTCTGGTTCTCGGTCGACGCGCTGTTCCCGTTGCAGGTGTGGTGGTACCGGCCGGGCGAGGGCGAACCGTGGCGCAAGCTTGAGATGAAGGGCTTCAAGAAGCACGAACACGGCCTGTGGTTCGTGAAGACGCTGCAACTGCGCAGCGACGACTGGAAGACGCAGATCCGGTTCGATGACGCGGAACTGTTCCTGTTCGATGAGAAGATGGTTCCGCCGGACCTGTTCCGCGCGCCCGGGGAAGCGGCCGCGCCCGCCGTGGAACCCACCGCGCCGCAGACACCCCCGCAACCGACGTTTGAGGTCAAACCGGCGCCCGCCGCGCAGGAACTCACCGTACCGCAACGCACGGAGCCGGACGCGAAACCCGACGGGAAGTGAGTTTCCTCGCCGCGGCGCGGGAAGCGTGTGCCCCCAAAACCTCTCGACCTGTGCGGGTGAACCGCCAGAGACAAGAGGCCCAGCCGCGGACACCAGGACGCACCCGTTCGCAGCGGGCTTCCCGCTTGGCAAGCGGGACGGAACAACGTGGAGCGTCAAGAGCCCATCTGGCGGGTTGCGGCGACGTGGCGCGGGATGGTGTCTTGCCCGGCGGATCCCGCCTGTCAGGCGGGACCGGGACGACGACACCACTACGAACGGCGCCGCGGCCAATGCCTCGGGGCGTGAGGCTGCAACCGTTCCGAGCCGGGAGGGGGAACGGCTCATTTCAGCGGCAATTCCAGCACGCGGCCGAACCCGAGCGGGTGCGGGCACGGCACGGCCGCCTCGAACCCGCGCGGCGGGGTTCGCAACCGCACACCGTTGCGCGACGGCGCTTCGTAGCCCTCGATCCAGGCGCTCAGACTGCACCCCTCCTGCGGCAACCCCGCAATGTCCAACGTGAGATTGAACTCACCGCCAGCAGGGACGCGCAGGGCGAAGCAGGCCAGGTCCGGGTCACAGGTGACATCCAGATTCTTGCTTTCGCCGTACCCAGGCGTGCCGGGCTGCATCACGGTCACGGGAATGGCGAAACCGCCCACGGCGCCGCGGTAGCGCGAGGTCGCGGCAGTCAGGCGCAGGTCCCGGGCGCCTTTGCCGCGCGCCAGGAGCAGGACCAGCGGTTCGCGCAGGCGGTACGGTGTCTTGAGAAACCACTGGCAGCGGCGGCGCCCATCCGGCAGGTCGCTGCACCGGTTCCACAGGCACTCGAGCGCGTCGAGACGTTGGATCGCATGGACCATGGGCTGAACTCGCGGACCGATCGCCAGGGAAGCCGGGAAACGATAGAGGAACGCCTTGCCGGCGCTCTCGACCTGGAACGGTTCAGGGAACGGCAGCGCCCGACGCGTCGCACTGAGAACCAGGATCTTGACCTCGTGCCCGAGCAGCGTCAACGTCGCCTGCGGCTTGAGGTTCTGAAAGTGCGGGTAGAACTGCAGCACGCCGCGCACCGGATGAGACACCAGCGCGGCGGCGTCCAGAGCTATGGCCTGCGGGACGGACAGAGGGTTGCGGAGTACGCACCACGATTCCCGGGCGCCGGGCTGCAGGAACCCGTACACCTCGCCCTTCCCCGGATGGCCCAGGACCATGCGGCCATGATCGACGAAGATATGCTTGGCATGGGCGCGACAAAACGCCATGACCGCTTTCAAGCTGGCCGCCTGCCAGTCCTCGAGCGATTCAGGGTTGAGCGTGTAGGCCAGGTACGTGCTGCCGCGGAAGAACGACAGCCACACCGCGTTGACCCACGAGGCGGGGTCTTCGGGGAACGGATTGCGCAACGCGTCGGGGAACTCGTGGTTGTCGAAGCAGTCCAGGGGGATCGGGGTCTGGTCGCGCTGCAAGTGGTTGTAGTACATCAGGTCGCGGTGCGTGCTGGCGCTGTCGCGCGGCGTGCGGCTGGGCAAGGCGGCGTACTCCGAGTCGCCCGAGTCGGAGAGCCATACGTGCTGGGCGTGGCACAGCCACCAGGGCGACGGCCACCAGCCGTTGCGCGTGACCACGGCGCGGTTGACGCGGCGCAACGCCCTGGCAATCCGGAAGAACGCGTCCAGGCTAGCCTGCCGCACCTGGTCACGCGTCGGGTACCTGGCGTCAAACGCGGCGTTCGTGGCACACTCGTTGTCCCAGTCGATCTTCAGGTGCACGGCGCCGACGTTGCCGACCAGTTCGCTCAGGCGTTTACGGACCAGCGCCACGAAGCGTTCATCCATCATCACACCGTAGCCCTCGCCGCAGTACGCGGCACTGCAGCCGCTGCCCACCTCGTAGCCGTGCTCCTTCAGCCACTCCGGCGCAATGCCCATGGGCCCGTTGTGGCTGACCCAGAGGCTGAGCGCGCTGCCCTGGCGCTGCGCCAGGCTTCGCAACCGGATCAGGCCGCTGTCGCCACCGAGCGCCGGCTTGGCCTCAAAGACCGTCTGGCGGTCGTTCCAGCCCGCGTCCAGCGTGAACACGTCCGGGCGCAACCCGTGACTCGCAAAGGCGCGGAAGAACGCAGCGCACGCGGCGTAGGAGACGTTGTACTCGTAGTTGCCCAGGTACGGATCGGACCAGAACGTGCAGAACGACACGAGCGGGGCGCGCAGGCGCGGCAGCCGGATGGACTTGAGGTAATCGGCAAAGGCCGCCGTGGCGTCGTCGCACCAACCGAGCACGGCATCGACTCGCCGCAGAGCGTGTCCGTCCCACACCGGGTGATGCACCAACGCGATCAGTGTGCCGAGGCTGGCCGTGGAGACAATCCGGTTGAACCCGGCCGGGTGCTCCAGGCCGGCAAACCAGTTCTGGCCCATGATCGGGTAGCCGCAACCGGGCATGACCCCGGCGCCCTCCTCCTCGCGCCCATCCTCGCGCCGGCGCGGCGTGGTGGCGCGATAGCCGCGAATCTGCAGGTCGGTCGTCGGCAGCAACTGCCGATCCACTTCGACGTAGTCCGGCGTGGGCTGATCGGTCTCGCTGGAGATGCAGACCGCCTTGCGCAGCCACGGCTTTCCGGTCAGCGCCAGGCTGACCTCGAAACGCAGCCCTTCGGCCGCGAACACCTGAATTAGGCGTCCGCTCCGGACCCGCGCCGGCCCCAGCGGGGTCTCCGGCCGAACCTCCCTGCCGCCCAGGCTGACGCACACCGCCGGCCAGGCCAGGCGCACGGCCTCACCGGTGGCCGGCCGAGACACCTGCACTACGTCCGGGGTGGGTTGAGAGATACAGAAATGGCGGTCTTGGAGTTTCATGGTTCTCCGCCTGCTTCATGGCGCACGCCTTGGATCGACAAGTCACGTCAACATAGGTCCAGGCCTTGTGCCCTGCAAGGCGACGACGAGAGTCAACACGTGATGCGTCAGCGCCCCCGGCCGGCGGACCGGCCGATCATAGGTTGGTGTTACTCGTGCCGGTCCGCGCCGCCGCGGGTCTTGCATGCCTGCCGTAGCGGCTCCGCGAAGGCAGGCGCCCGCGGGGCGACGATTGGGGAAAGAGGGCGGACGGCCCGCCCCTCTTCCCCCAATC
>Ga0156531_1250_pt1 | contig 27036 bp, 25 predicted proteins | sample RifOxyB3_FD_111926 | JGI IMG/M metagenome (GOLD analysis project Ga0156531, IMG submission 111926) | Lentisphaerae bacterium RIFOXYB12_FULL_65_16 | reverse complement strand
CGAGGCAAGCGGAAGATGACCCGGCCAACAAGATGGCTCCTGCCGACCGCGAGTACGCGTCGGCAGAGCCCAGCGTTCGATCCCTGATGCGACCGTGCCCCGAATACCGTTGCGATGCGAGTCGAGCGCATGTATGCTATGTGTGCGTAAGCAGAGCAACGGCCCAAGCGACGAGGAGAGCCCGATGCGTAAGGTCGCGTTCACCTACTGGAAGGAACCTGACGGTCGGTACTTGGGGTATCTCAACGACTACCCCGATCACTGGACGCAGGGCGATGACCTGGAGGACCTCCGAGAGCACCTCGCGGACCTGGCCGAGATGTTCGCTGCGGAGGAGATCCCCGGGATCAGGCGAGTTGGGGAACTGGAGGTCGCGTGAAGCGCCAGGACTTGGTAAGCGCTCTTCAGCAGGCCGGATGCGTGCTGCTGCGCCATGGCAAGAAGCACGACATCTACCACAATCCCGTCTCCGGGGCTTCGGAGCCGGTGCCGCGACATCGCGAAATCAACGAGCAGCTGGCCAGGCGCGTCATTGAGCACCTGACACGATGAGGGAGCCTAACCGGGGCAAGGGGGGACCCGGATCGAACAAGGGGCTGCTGCGGATGGCGAGTACGCCACCGCAGAGCCTTGTCGTTCTGCACCGATGAGTCAGAGGAGAGCATGAACCTATACGATGAGTTTTTTGCGCTCATCCCGTATCTGAACAAACTCGGGGTTCGATACGCCGTGATCGGCGGCATCGCTATGGCGTTTCACGGGCGTCCACGGTTCACGAGGGATATCGATGTGCTCATTCACTCCGAGGACATCGACCTGGTTCGGATGGCGTTCCAGCGCCTGGACTACCGGGAGACGGCGGCGCCGTGGACGTTCCGGAACACGAACCTGACGCTTCATCGGTTCCTGAAGACGGCGGGTGAGGAGGAGATGATGGTGGACGTCCTACTGGCCAACGCGCCAGAGGACCGCGAGGTGATCTCCAGAGCTGTGCAGACGGAAGCCGAGGTCGGACCGGTACGCGTGGCCGACAGAAACGACCTGATCCGTCTGAAGGCGATTCGCAACTCCGACCAAGACCAAGTCGACATCAAAGGACTCCAGGATGACAGCGATCGAGAAAGCCGTAAGGACGGTCAGTGACCTGCACGACTTCTACCGCCGGATACCGAAGATCGGCAGACCGAGTGTCAAGGGAGAGCAGAAGCAGAACGAGCTGGTCCAGCGGACTCCGCAGACGCGTCGTCGCTGACCATGGTGTTGGCGGTCGTATGGGGTCGCATCTAATGCCCCCCAACTGAAGCGGCTGCCTTGCCAGGGTGGCCGCCAGGTCTCCCGGCGTGGCGGAGCTTTGGGACGCTCCGGGAAGGCACTCAGGTGAGGCCGCCTGGGTGCCACCTCGCCGAGGCATTGGTGGTTCCGTGTTTGCGTGGTCTATCTCTCGGCCACTTGGCTTAAGTTGGGGGGCATAAGGGTCGCATCTGTCTTTCTGCGCACGTTTGCCCGGTCTGGCGACAGGATTCGGTCTCGGAGCGCCCGCCGAATCGCTGGCGGATGCGGGGCGCGTGTGGGAGTCACCCGAGTCTTGGGGACAGGCGTTGGGTGGCGTTTGGGTCGCGAGGTCGAGTGGAGCCAACAGGTGATCGTCTTGCGTTGGCGCCACGCCGTTCTCCGTGCGCTCGCTGACGACTCGCGCCCACTTCCGCGTGAACGCGGGACTCAGGCGAGGGCAGGGTCGGGGCAGGGTGCGAGGGTGACCCGTGCAAGGGATCGCATCCTGGGTTGGCCTTGCGGCCCACCGCGGACTAGATTGCCCTTCAGAGTTGATCGCCGTGTTGCGTGACGCGGGGTTCGTTCGTTACGTTTCACAGGAGCGCCAATAGCATGAACAGCAGACTTGTGGACCAATCGTTTCTTCCATCCGCCGTGCCGACCGCGCGGCAGCTCGAGTACCAGGACTGGGAGATGGGCGTGTTCTTCCACTTCGGGATCCGCTCGTTCTACGAGGGGCACCGCGACTGGGACGGCAAGCCGATGCCGCCCGAGGGCTTTCGCCCCGCCGGCTTGAACTGCGACAACTGGGTCGTGTCGGTCACGCGCGCCGGCATGCGCTACGCGGTGCTGGTGTGCAAGCATCACGACGGGTTCGCGAACTGGCCGTCGAAGTTCTCGACCTACAGCGTGGCGCAGACGCCGTGGAAGGACGGCAAGGGCGACGTGGTCCGCGAGTACACCGACGCGTGCCGGCGGCACGGCATCAAGGTCGGGCTGTACTACTCGCCCGCCGAGTGGGGCAGCGCCAAGTTCAAGGACGAGAAAGCGTACGACGAGCACTTCCTCAACCAGATTAGCGAGTTGCTCTCGAACTACGGCGAGATCGATATCCTCTGGTTCGACGGCTGCGGCTCGGAGAACCACAAGTACGACTGGGCGCGGATCGTGCGCGAGATCCGGCGCCTGCAGCCGAACGTGCTGATTTTCAGCATGGGCGACCCGGACTTCCGCTGGGTCGGCAACGAGGCGGGTGTCGCGAGCCTGCCGGTCTGGAACACGGCCAAGGGCGTGCGCTTCTCGGTCAACACGGAAGGCGAGCAGAAGCTCGCCGACCGCCCGCTCTGGCTCCCGGCCGAGTGCGACTGCATGATGCGCTGGCACAACTGGTTTTACGAGGAGGCGGACGTCGACACGGTGCGGCCGCTCGAGGAACTGATGGGCCTTTACTACCTCTCGGTGGGACGCGGCGCCAACCTGCTGATCAACATCGGCCCGGACCGGCGCGGCATGTTGCCCGACCCGGACCGCGACGCGCTGGTCGCGTTCGGCAAGGAAGTCCGGCGCCGGTTCGGCTCGCCTCTCGCCAGCATGGCGGACGGCAAGGTGACCGACACCGGCTGGGAGTACACCGCCAAGGATCCGTTCTACCTCGACCACGTCGTCGTCCAGGAAGACCTGGCGCAGGGCGAAGCGGTGCGGCATTTCGCGGTGCACATCCAGACCGGCGTGAGCGGCCGGCTCGTGACCGTGTACGAGGGCCGGAACATCGGGCACAAAGCGATCTGCCGGCTGCCGCTGCTGGTCTGCCGCAAGGTCGTGGTCGAGATCACCGAGTCCGACCGCCCCGCCCAGCTCCGCAACGTCACGCTCCACAATACAAGCGGGCTGGTGCACCAGCACTGACTGCTCTCTACATGGGCGAGCCGTGGCCCTGGTACTGCTCGGGGTGTTCGAGGAACGCCACCACACGCGTCTGTAAGGCGGCGACAATGGCATCGGTCGCCTGACGGCCGAACTCCGGGTTGGCGTCCTGAACGCCGTTGTTCGACGCGCCGATCGGCTTGACGGCCCGGTCCTGAGGCAGGACCGACAGGTTTTGCATTCCGGGATCGAGGTGCATCAGCAGCGAGGTCTCCCACTTGCCCGCGTGGTCGCCGCACGGCTCGAACCGGCCGCGAACCAGTTCGTAGCCGGTCATGGCCCACACGATCATCTTGGGTCGGGGCTGCTCCTGGTGGAAGAACGCCGCGGCGCTGCGGGCGTGGTCGAGCAGCGGATAATGTCCGGCGCCCACGACGAGCACCTTGAACCCCAGGCTCCGGATTTCGTGGAAGATGTGCACCAGGAGCTGGTGGTAGCCGCGGTTCTGCTCCGACAGGGGCGCAACCATGTACCCGCGCTCGAAGTTCGCCGGCGACAGCCCCATCCTGGCCGCGATCGCGTCGCGGTCGGCCGCGTTCGCTTCCATGAGCGCCTGCTCGCGGCTCTCGCCGTAGTACAGGGGCGGGAACACCAGGCCGCCGATCCGCTCCGCGCAGCGGATGAGCAGACCGTGGATCTTAAGCGTGTCCAGGCCGAGCGGGTTGTGCTCGCCATGCCACTCGATGGTGCCGATGGGCAGGTAGGCGACGGGGCACGCCGTGCGCCGCGTCACCACCTGCGCCGGCCGCAGCCGCTCGTAGCGGACTTCCGACTCGTGTATGTTGTCCATTGCCAAGTCTCCTCTGCGCTTTTGCACGCATGCAGTCAACGCCCGGCCGCTATCCTACGCCTCAGGATGAAACCATGTCCGCACCTGCCCGCGGTGTCAAGCCGCCCTCCGGAAACACCAGGGCTGTTTCAAGATTCGTGACCGTCGCGGGCCGCGAGTACCCCCGGCGTGTCCCCACGCCGGGGGGGGCGGCCTGAGGACAGGCCGCCCCTACCAGGTGTGCGCGGAGGTGTGGCCTTCCGAGACGCGGCGCCAGATCTTGAAACAGCCCTGCGGAAACACAGGTTGCCGTCGTTGACGCCTTGGGGCATCGGAAGTACATTGTTAGTACGGATGGCGATTGTTCATGAAGGGCACGTGCATGGTCAAGACACTCACGCGGCATGGAAACAGCCACGCGCTGGTGATCGAGAAGCCGGTGATGGAGGCGCTGGGCATCACGCCGGCGACACCGCTGCAGATCACCGTGAGCGGGCAGACGCTCGTGGTCAGTCCGGCGAACGTTGGTCTTGGGCCTGAGCGCCTGCGTCGGGAGACCCGGAAAGTCCGCGAGCGCTACGGGGCGGTGCTCAAGCGACTGGCGGAGTGAGTCATGGCGGCGATCCGGTTCCTGAGCACGGCGGACGTTCTGGAGAGCCACCGCGAGACGGTGGCGCTGGAGGGCGGCACGCCCGGAGTGCGTGACCTGGGCCTGCTCGAGTCCGCGGTGGCCATGCCGCAACAGCGGTTCGGCGGCGTCTGCCTGCACCCCGACCTGGCCGCCATGGCGGCGGCGTACCTGTATCACCTGTCCGGCAATCATCCTTTCCTGGACGGCAACAAGCGGGTGGCCGTCATCGCCGCGATCGTGTTTCTCGAGGTGAACGGTGTGCCATTCGTGGTCGAACCGGACGACTTGGAGCGGATCGTCATGCGGGTCGCGTCCAGCCAGATGTCGAAGGCGGACCTGATCCGCTGGTTTCGAAAGGCCACACCCCGACCGCGACGCTGAGGAGCGGCGTCCGGCGATCGGGGCGGCTGCGCTCCGCGGGTGCGCGGACCGCAATCCGGCTGTACGTTACCGGGCAAAGTCATCTGGCCTGGAACAGGCCAAGCTGGCCGTCAACCTATGAAAACCGCATTGTCCATCGCTGAGCTACGTGAGCGGCACGGCCTCGACACCGTGGTGCTGGCCTGCGGCGTGTTCGACGGGGTGCACCGCGGGCACCGCCGCATTCTCGATGCGGTTCTGGATCTGGCGCGGCGCACGGGCGCGGCGCCGGTGGTCGTCACGTTCGACCCGCATCCGCGTTCCGTCGTGCTGCCCGGCCAGGCGCCGAAGCTGCTGACCGTGAAGGAGCAGAAAGTGCGGCTGTTTGCCGAACTCGGCATGGCCGCCACCGTGTTCCTGCCGTTCTCGCGTGCCATGGCCAGTCTGGCGCCCGAGGCGTTTGTACAACAACATCTGCTCGGCAGCGGCGTGCGCGTCCGCGGCGTCTGTGTCGGCGCCCAGTGGCGGTTTGGCGCCGGCGGCCGTGGCGACACGGTGCTGCTGCAGCGGCTGGGCCGAGAGAACGGATTCGCCGTGCGCAGCGTGCCCGAGTTCTGTCTGTACGGCAAGCCGGTCAGCAGCACGCGCATTCGCAACGCCCTGACCGCCGGGCGGCTGCGGTTTGCCCGACAGTTGCTGGGCCGGCCGTACACCGTGTTCGGTCGCGTCAGTCACGGCAAGGGTGTGGGCGAGAAGGAGTTCCGCTGCCCGACCGCCAATGTTCTGGGGCGCAACATCATCCTGCCCCGTTTCGGAGTCTATGCCGCACGGGGCTGGCTTTCCGGCCACCCACGCGTGCGGCGCGACGGCATTGTGTACGTGGGCACGGCGCCAACCCTTCGCGACGGCGCTGAAGCCGGTCCGGCGCAGCCGATCCTCGAGTTGCACCTGTTCGACTTCCACGACGATATCTACGGTCGCACCGTCGAGATTGAGTTCCTCGATTTCATCCGGCCGGACCAGGTCTTTGCGTCACACGCGGCGTTGCGGCGCCAGATTGGGGCGGACCTGGTCACCGCCCGCGAGATCCTGAGCCGGGGGTAGGCGGGGCGGCAGGAGAAGAGGACCTGCCCATGTGCACCCAAGTGTCCTCGTTCGCTGTTTGCGCGCCGTGCGCAGAGCGACAGTGGCGCGGGACCTCCGGGACCGCGGCAGGGTGCTCGGGTCCGTCCCGGACCGAGGCCCCCGGCCGGGGACCGGCCGGGGCACCCCACTTCGGCGCGGGACGCGCCGAGCCACGGCGTGGGCGACGGGGGGCGTGTGTCCGTGTGGGGTTCGCGGCGCGGTCCCGCCGCGCGCTCCGAGTGGGCCTGCTCGGCCTGGGCCTGGCGGGTCTCAGCGCCACGGGAGGAGAGTCCATGTACCAACCGCAGCATCCGGGGAATCGGCTGGACGGCATCGAGGTCGTCAGCGCGGAGGGTGCGGTCTTCCGTCTCCGTGCAACACGCGCCGCCACCGGCCTGCTGGCGCTCAAGGTTGACGCCCCCCTGGTGCTGGTCTCGGCGCAGGGCGCGGAGGCGAAGCTGCGCCAGGGCTGGGACGGCACGCTCGGCTACTCGCACTACGGGCTGGAGGTCGCGTTCGCGACCGCGGGCGAGGCGACCGTCACGCTGCGGTCCATTCCGCCCCCCGACAAGCCGGTGCCCAACACGGATGCGGAACTCGCGGCCTTCCGCACCGCGTACGCCGCGCGGCCGTCGCGCTTCCCGGAGAACGCTGCGGAGTTCGCACGCTGGCAGACGACGTACCGGCAGAAGCTCGCCGGGCTGCTCATGGGCGGGGGTCTGCCGCAGCGCGTGCCGCTCGAACCGAAAATGCTTGAGACCAAGGACTACCCGAAGTTCACGTTGCGCCGCCTCGAATACCGGTCGCAGGCGGACCGCACGAACATCGCACTCCTGTCCCTGCCCAAGGGCGTGGCCCGCGCGCCGCTGCTCGTGGCCCTGCACGGGCATGAGAACGACTGGGGCGACGCGGCGGAGAAGGCCTACACGCCGGGGAACAACGACGACTTTTGTGCGTACTTCGCCGAGCGCGGCTGGGCCGTGCTCCAGCCGGCGACCATGAACCACACGCTCCAACACCCGACTTGGACGCTCCAGGGCGAGTGGAGCTGGGACGCCATGACCGCCGTCGACTACGCCGCTGCTCTGCCCGAGGTCGACATGCAGCGCGTCGCCGTCTGCGGGCTCTCGACCGGCGCGCATCTGGCTATGAACCTGCTCGCGCTCGATGACCGCGTCAAGGCCGGCGTGGTCGGCTGCATCCTCAGCACCTGGCATCACTACCGGCGGTTCCGCGTCCCGCCGCACTGCGACTGCGGCATCATGCAGCAGATCTCTTCGCAGCTCGAGCAGTGCGACTGGGCGGCGCTGGCTGCGCCCAAGCCGGTGCAGTTCCAGCACGGCCGCCAGGACAATGCGCTCTGCCCGGGCGCCGACCCCGCCAAGCTCGACCTGAAGTGGAATATCGGCGTCATGCCGCCCGAGGAGTACGCGACGACGTTCGACGAAGTCCGGCGCGCCTGGCGTCTGACCGGCGCCCCGGACGGGACCGAGACGCACTTTCACGACGGCCCACACAGCGTCAACAATCCGGCGGCCTTCGAGTGGCTGAGCCAGTGGGTGAAGTGACGGAAGGCCGTGGCAGACCGTGTGTGGGTGTGCGGGTGGGTGGGGGAGGAAGTGCGGGGAGGACAACGATGCAACGGAACGACTCAAGGACTCCACCGAGCGTGCCGGAATCTGGGTTTCAGTGTTCAGCGGCTCGCGGGCGGCGGACCGCCCGGTCATCTGCGATGTTACTCGCATCGTTCCGCGCCTCCACGGTCCTTGCGGCCGTGGGGCGACGATTGGGAAAGAGAGGGGCGGGGGCGCCCCTCCCATTTTCCCCATCGTCGCCCCACCGAGACAAGCTCGGCGGCGGCGCGGAGCGATCCGCGAAGGGCAGAGGAGTGTTCAGTGTTCGGGCCGAGCACTTGACCGAATGCGACGCCATCGGCGGCGTTTCCTTCCTGAATCCTGAACCCCGAACCCTGAACCCCCGAGCGGTTGCGATGCCGCGACAAAGCCGGGACTGCTCCGCAGCGCTGGTGTGCGTGTTCGCTCTGATTGCCTGCCTGGCTTCGCCGTCCAGCCACGCCTACGACCGCGGCATCAAGCTGCTGCCGCTGGTTTCGTATGCCGAGGACAGCGGCGGCACGGACCTGGAGGTGCTGTGCGGCCTGTACGGCAGCCGCACCTCCGACGGCACGTACAGCCGCCGCGCGTTCCCGGTGTTCTGGGGGAGCAACTACTTCAACGTGTTCCCGCTGTACTGGAGCCAGGGCACGAACTGGCTGCTCATCCCCGCGGCGTGGAACTGGAACGGCAACCGCGGCGCCGGGCCGGCCTGGTGGGGCGACAGCTACTTCGTCATGGCGCCGCTGTTCTGGCGGCAGGGCGGCAACTGGGTGCTGCTGCCGGTCGCCTGGGACTGGAACGGCAAGAAGGGCGTTGGTCCGGTCTGGTGGGGGCAGAACTTCTTCCACGTCTTCCCGGTCTACTGGAGTGACCCCCGGGGCTGGGTGCTGCTCCCCGTCGGGTGGCGCGGTCCGTCCGGCGGCGGCATTGGCCCGGTCTGGTGGGGAAACGACTGGCGCGCCGTGGTCCCGCTCTACTGGGCGGACCGTGACGGCTGGGTGCTGATCCCGCTGGCGTGGAACCGGCCGGACAGCAAAGGTGTCGGCCCGGTCTGGTGGGGCAAGGACCACTTCGATGTCTTCCCGGTCTATTGGAGCGGCCCGGGCGGGTGGTGTTTGCTCCCCATCGGGTGGAGCAACGGCACAGACAAGGCGGTCGGGCCCGTATGGTGGGGCGCGAACTACTTCAACGTGTTCCCGCTGTTCTGGAGCCAGGGCTCGAACTGGCTGCTCCTGCCCTGCGCCTGGAACTGGGACGGCAAGAAGGGGGTTGGGCCAGTCTGGTGGGGCCCAGACTACCTGCATGTCTTTCCGGTGTACTGGAGCCGCAACGACGATTGGCTCCTCGTCCCGTTGGCATGGAACTGGCAGGGCAGCAAGGGTGTCGGACCCGTGTGGTGGGGCCAGGACTACTTCAACGTTTTCCCCCTGTTCTGGAGCTCGAACGGCGACTGGATTCTCCTGCCCCTCGGCTGGAAGACCGATGCCGGCGCGGCGGTCGGCCCGGTCTGGTGGGGCGACGATTACCTGCATGTGTTTCCACTCTACTGGAGCCGCGCCGGCAACTGGGCCCTGCTGCCGCTGGCCTGGAACTGGAACGGCAACAAGGGCGTTGGCCCGGTCTGGTGGGGCGACGGTTTCCGCCACGTCTTCCCGCTGTTCTGGTCCAACGAGAAGAACTGGGTGCTGCTCCCGGTTGCCTGGGACTGGAATGGCAACAAGGGCGCGGGGCCGGTGTGGTGGGGCGACGACTTCTTCCATGTCTTCCCGCTCTTTTGGAGCCGCGAGAGCAACTGGATCGTCCCGCCGCTGGCGTGGGACTGGAACGGCAAGAAGGGGGTTGGCCCGGTCTGGTGGGGGAAGGACTACTTCCACTGCGTCCCGCTCTGGTTCCACTGGGGCAACAAGACCCTCATCCCGCCGCTGCTCGCCTACAGCAAGCAGGAGGACGGGCGCACCGACGTCCGCGCCCTGGTCCGCCTGCTGCGCTGGGCCCGGGACAACGACGGCTACAACTTCGAGTTCCAGCCGCTGCTCGACGTGGCCGGCGGCAAGGTTTCGCACTTCTCGGTGCTCTGGCGTCTGTTCGAGTACCACCGTGACTCGGGCGAGCAGTACTACCGATTCCTGTACATCCCCCACAAGTTCGGTCACCGCCAGACCGCCCGGGACCGAGACGGTGGGGGTTGACCGCAGCCAAGAGCGGCGGAGATCGACGGCTTGCACCGCACCCGTCGCACTTTCTGGCGGCAGTTTCGCCATAATGGCAGCATAAATGGCGCCAGAAGCGCCGGATGTCGTTGCCGGGATGCCTCCCTTCTGAACGCTGACCACCGACCACTTAACACTCGCCCGCCGAGTTGGCCGGTCCCGGACTGGAAGGCCTGGTCGCACAGCATCTTCGCGCCTGGATCGCGTACGGAAACAACGCCTGCCGCCTCCACTACTGGCGAACCAAGTCGGGGCAGGAGGTCGATTTCGTCGTGTATGGTCCTGACACGTTCGTGGCGTTGGAGGTCAAGAACGGAACCGTTCTCTGCAACCGCGATGTGGCCGCCTTGCGGGCCTTTCGGGAAGAGTACCCCGAGGCACAGGTCTGCCTGCTGTACCGCGGCGCGGAACCGCTCCGGATCTCAGACGTACTATGCCTACCATGCGAACCGTTCCTGCGCCGGCTTCACCCTGCGCGCCCGCTGTGGGCCGCCTGCGAGCCATAGCCGCGCCGCCAGCGCGCTTTGCCACCTGCCGAGGCGTGGCGGATACTGTCCAACGGCGACACAAAGTGCCTGGCCCCGAGGACAGCCTGCCATCCGCAAGATTCCTGCCGTGTTCAACAAGCATCACGTCATCAACTCACCATTCCTTGCCTTGCCGAGAGACGAGGCGCATATTGAGGGAGGGTGATGACTGTACGGGAGACGGCCCTGGCATCAGATTGAGGAAGAAAGCGGTTGCATGACTACGAGCGAACTCCATAACCTGATCCGGCTCGGCGAGGGACTCACATCGGAGTTCAAGCGTTCTGTCCCTGCCGACTTGGGCCGCGAAATCTGCGCGTTCGCCAATGCCATAGGTGGTCATGTTCTCATTGGCGTCGATGACGACGGACAGGTCGTCGGGGTCACGGCGATGAACCGCGTCAAGTCCGAGGTCCAGTCGATCGCCCGGAACATTGACCCGCCGATCGCGGTTGCGGTCGAGGCGGTCGAGAACGTCCTGGTGGTGACGGTGCCCGCCGGCCCGAACAAGCCGTACATGGTCGCGGGCAAGTTCTACATGCGGCAGGCCGCCACGACCCAGCAGTTGAACCGCGACGAAATCCGCGAGTTCTTCTTCCGGGAGGGACTTGTCACCTTCGACGAACAGCCGTGCCGGCGGTTCGACATGAGCCGGGATTTTGACCCGAAGAAGTACCGCGCCTTTGCCCGCGCCACCGGCCTCCCCGCCGGAATGAAGACCGAAGACGTCCTGCGGAACCTGGAAGTCCTGACCGAAGACGGCATGACCAACGCTGGCGCACTGTTCTTCGGCAAACGCGTGACGAAGTTCTTTCTGGAGGCCAAGATCAACTGTGCCGTTTTCCAAGGCACCGGCAAGACGAAGATCATCGACCAGCAGATATGTGAGGGCAGTGTTGTCGAGACGTACCAAGCCGCCATCGCCTACCTGCAGGCCCACCTCAACGCCGAATACATCATCCGTGGCGGGCCGCGACAGGAAGTCTTGGAACTGCCCCTGGATGCGTTGCGGGAAGCGGTGCTCAACGCCATCGGTCATCGTGACTACCGCCTGACCGGCCACATCCAGATTCACATCTCCCTCGACCGCGTAGAGATCATCAACCCCGGCGGTCTGGTTTCCGGTCTGACACTGGCCGATCTTGGGCGCGTCAGCAGGCCTCGCAACCCGCTCCTGTTCGCGTTGATGCACCGCATGGAGTTGGTCGAAGACGTTGGCTCCGGGATCCGCCGTATCCGCGACGAGATGAGGAACTATGGCTTGGAAAGGCCGCTGATCGAGACTGGCGAGTCGTGGTTCTCGATCGCGTTCAAGCGCAAACCTCAGGACGCGTCCATCGAGCGGCAGGGGACGGTACCGGGTGTTACTCCCTCGGGCACTCACCCGAGTGAGGGAGTAAATGAGGGAGTAAGCCGTCTGTTGGACTACGTTCGCGCGCATCCTGGTCTCAGGGTCCCGGTAATCTCTCATGGCCTCAGTGTGCCGGCCAAGACGATCGAGCGTTGGGTGAAATCTCTGAAGCAGCAGGGCGTAATCCGATTTGAAGGAAGCCCTAAGAAGGGCGGTTATCACGCGTTGCCGTCCAATGACAGCGACGGCTGAAAATGCCAACTCAAGGCATAGTCTGGTCGTCCGCGGCATGATCTTGTGTCGGTTGCGCGCTGTAGGGCGGGATGGTGGGGGGATGACCAGAAGCACATCAACAGGTTGTCGTTGAGTGTGACGGCGATGGCAAACCGGACCGGCCCTGTCCCTGAAGTGCCATACCCCCGAGGAAGCTTGTGTCCATGGATTGGTCGCGAATAGTGTGTTGTTTTCAGTGTGGCGCCGGAAACCCGTGCGACGCTTCGGCTTGTGTCAGGTGTGGGGCAGAAATCGATAAGAGGCCGCATGTGCGTGGGAGGAGGGTGAAGAAGGCCGTATCGACCGGATCAGCTTGGCTTGGTGTCGCTCTTGTCTTGCTTACTGTCCTGCTCTGGATTCCGTTGGCCTTCGTCCTTTGGCATGTTTCCAGAGTACCCGCTCTTGCGGCACTTGGCTCCGTCTTTTTTCTGCCACTGCTGGCATTCTTCGCCTTCCTGCTGACGCCAGCGGTCTTGAACATCATCAAACGAGTCGCGACAAGAGGCGATACCGCTCGCAGGATGCCATGGGAAGTTCCGCCAGACCCCGAGTTCGAGGCGGGTCTCATAGAGGTTGCCAAGGATTTCTACCTGGAGCAATTGGCGCAAGACTGCTCAAGTCAGAACCCAAGGGAGGTAAGTACGAGGCGGTTTGCGGCAACAGACCCACTTCCGCCCATGAGAAACGGAAAGCGGGAATACCCCCCTCCGACGTTCTCTGAGGTGCTGCAGATGATCCAGCAGAACTGTCCAGGTGCACAGCGATGTGTCATCCACGTTGACCACCCAGATTATGGCATCTTCGGCCGCAATATCGTGCTCTACGTTTCCTGGTTCAGCATAGCCGCGGATGGCACGGCGTTTGAGGTAACGACATGCCCACCCGAGAAGTTCCGACCGGAGATGGCGCAAGGAACCATGCAGGGTGGAGTCCTGGACGCCCCCATTCAAACCTAGGTTCTGGACAAGGTTCAGCCCGAGGTGAAGGGAGGGCCCGGGTGTTTAGTCCAACCGAATGGGATGGTGGAGCAGATCGGCGTAGAACCGCCGCCACGAGGGCCGGGCCCGGCTATCTGTGGCATGGCGGACGGGGCAAGGGCCGGGTGACCGGCACGGATTGCCCGGTGCCGTTCCTTCTCTCCCTGTTCTGGCGCCTGTTCGAGTCCCACCGCGATTCCGGCGAGCAGTATTGCCGATTCCTGTACCTGCCCCACAAGTTCGGTCACCGCCATACGGGGCTGGACCGAGACGGTAGGGGTTGACCGCCCAGTGGAACCGCGCTATGGTCTGTGTGGCGACAACGGAGACGGTTCGGTCATTCGGGAAGTCGTCATTCTTCACCCGTAACGAGCCGGCAGTCGATAGCCCGAGGCAAGGATGAAGACTGTCTACATCGAGACTTCGATTGTGAGCTACCTGACGGCGCGTCCGGCAAGGGACCTGCTCGCCGCGGCATGGCAGAATGCCACATCTCGGTGGTGGGAGACGCAACGCCAGAGGTTCGAGTTGTTCACATCCCAACTCGTGGTTGAGGAGGCAAGCCAAGGGCATGCCGAGGCCGCATCACGGCGGCTAGCGGCGCTGTCCGATATCCCGCATCTCACGATTCCCGCCGCGGCCACTGAGCTCGCTCGGATGTTGCTGACAGAAGGCGCCCTACCCCGTGCGGCAACGGATGACGCCCTGCACGTGGCGATCTCGGCCTATCACGGCATCGACTACCTGCTGACGTGGAATTGTCGCCATATCGACAACGCCGAAACGAAGCCGCTCATGCGGAGCGTTTGCGCGATACACAGCTACATCTGCCCCGAGATCTGTACCCCCCTCGAGTTAATGGGAGGTGAGGACGATGAAGGATGAGATCATCCAGGAAGTGTGGCGGGCCAAGGACGCTATCGCTGCCAGATACAACCACGACCCGGGCGCTCTGGTGAAGCACCTCCGTGCCCGCGAGCGCCGGTCTTCGGCGACTGTCGTGGACCTCCATGCCACACGCCGTGCCGCCCGGCACGCAGCCAAATGATGGCTGGACTGGACACTGCTGGGGAAGGCGCCAGGAAAGACGCCGGTGATCGCCGCGGGCGCCGCCAGGAGACGGGAAGTCCTGCCAACGGTCCTCCGGCGCCGCAGGCCCAAGAGATCGCCGCACAGGGACCGCGTACGGTGTACTGCACGTTCTCCGACCTTCGACCCGGGTGGAGCAATGGACAGTCAGCACAGGATGGAACAGACCATGAGAGTCGTCGCGATCAACGGCAGCCCGAAGAAGGACGGAAACACGGCCCTGGCACTGCAAACCGTAATGAAGGAGCTCGAGTCTGAAGGCATCTCAACCGAGCTGATCCACATCGGCAACAAGGCCGTTCGGGGCTGCCTGGCCTGCGGGCGCTGCGCCGAGACCAAGAACGGCACGTGCGCGATCCCGGACGCGGCTAACGAATGGATCGCCGCCATGTTCGCCGCGGACGGCGTCCTGCTGGGTTCCCCGGTCTACTATTCCGGCATCAACGGCACGATGAAGTCGTTCCTCGACCGGGCCTTTTGCGTCGCCGGGGCCAGCGGACGCAAGATGCGCCTCAAGGTCGGGGCCGCCGTCGTGGCCGCGCGGCGCTCCGGCGCCTCCACGGCCGTCGATCAGTTGAACAAGTACTTCACCATCGCCGAGATGCTCATGCCGTGCTCCAGTTATTGGAACATCGTCCACGGCCGGGCTCCGGGCGAGGCCGCAGGCGACGCCGAGGGCCTCCAGATCATGCGGGTCCTCGGCAGAAACATGGCTTGGCTCATGAAACTGGTCGACTTCGGCAAGGGCCACATACCGCCGCCGCCGATGGAAGACAGGATACTCACCAGTTTCATCCGGTGAAGGCGACGCTGGGGCAAACGCAGCAGCAGAGGCCGCCGCCGCCACCGCGGCGAGGAGTGCGGCAACCGGGGGCTCGGAGGCAGTCATGAACGACGTCAAACAACGGATCCTGCAGGTCATGGCCGAGGGCGTGGCCGTGTTTTTCCCGAAGTTCGACGCCAAGACCGGACGGTTCCTGAGCGAGTTGGAAGGACCGCCGGCGCCAGGCGCCAAGCCCGAGGACCTCGGCTGGGGTGTCATTAACCAGGACATCATCTACCCGCTCGCGGTGCTCTACACCACGCCGGGCACGCGCTTCCACGGCGACCGCGCCGTCCTGGACATGGCCTTGCGCGGCGGCGACGCGATTCGCGATTTCCAGTACCCCGACGGGCAAGTCGAGTTCCTCAAGGTCGATGGCAGTCGCTGGGGCCCGACGTACATGTGCTGGACCAACTACGCCTGGCTCGAAGCGTACGCCCTGCTGCGCGACGAACTCGGCGACGAGCGCCGGAAACGCTGGGAGGAGGGCTTGGCCCTCGCGCACGACGGCCAGGCGCGCGAAGTCCGCAATCTGCATGTCCACAACATCCCCTGCTGGAAGGCGATGAGCTGCTACCGCGCCGGGCAGGTGTTCGCGCGGCCGGACTGGCAGGAGGCGGGCACGGCCATGATCCGGGCGGTAGTCGCCGCGCAGCAGCCGGGTGGTTACTGGGCCGAGCACGGCGGCCCCAGCACGTTGTACAACTATGTCTACGTTCACGGTTTGGGACTCTACTACAAGTTCACCGGCGACACGAGCATCCTCCCGGCCCTGGAAGCGGCAACGGATTTCCACCAAAGCTTCATCTACCCGGACAGCGCCCCGGTCGAGGCCGTGGACGGCCGCGTCAAGTACCACAACCGCACCATGAGCATGGGCTGGGTCGGGTTCTCCGCCTGTCCGCAAGGCCGGCGTCTGGTACGGCATTTCGCCGAGACGCTGAATGCGAAGCGTGACCTGCACGGGTTTCAGGGCGGCGCCATTGCCAGCCCCGTGCAGTACCTGATTGAGGGCGACGAGAGCCCCATCAACTTGGACCGGCCTTCATTCCGCAAGCCGTACCGCGACTGGGCCCTGGTCTGCCGCGAGGCGCCGTGGTTCGCGTGTCTGAGCGCATTCGCGTGCCCGCCGGTCGCCAGCCGTTGGGGCCAGGATCGCCAGGCCTTCCTGTCGCTCTGGCACGAGCGGCTCGGACTGGTCCTGGGCGGCGGCAACTCCAAGGACCAGGCGGAGTGGTCCAGCTTCGTCGCCGACGGGCGCTTCCTCCCCGACAAGGGTGAGTTGCTGGCCGACGGGACTGGCGTGGCGCTCACCTACGGCAGCGTGCGGTGCCTGCTGCGGCTGCAGGTCGACAGCGGGAAAGTGATCATCGACGGCGCCGCCGAGCGCGGGCCGGCTCTGCAGCAGTTCGTCCTCCAGGCCAAGCCGGGCGACACGGTGAAGTCCGCGACCGGACTCGAGGTGAAGTTGGGCGAGGCCGCCGTGCGCTGGGGGCCGCCGCAACTCGGGAACTGGCTCGACGTGAAGGGTTGCCGCATCACCGTTCCGCACGGGACCGAGTTCCGCTGGCCAACCGTGGCGTTCAATCCGTACGCCGCGGATGGCGCCGCGCCGTTCGGTTCAGAGTTGGGGATTCTGGCGGCGCGCATCGACGGCACGCCTATCCGCTGGGAGTTCGAGGTGGACGCGTAGCGCCGCGGTCCGCCGCCACGGTGCAGGTCATCGACATGCGATGGCGCCGAGGATTACGAGAAACGATTGAGGGCACGGAGTCACAACATGCACATCCCGCGCGACAAAGGCTTGCACGGACGGCAATGCGTGCGAACCGCAGGCGTCCTGCTGTCCCTTATCCTCGGGGCCGGCGGGCTGTCCGGGTGTGCGACGCGGCCGCCGTTGGAGGACAAGCCGCCCACCGTCTGCGGCTTCAGCACGGGGCCCATCGTTATCGACGGTGCGCTGGACGACGCTGCCTGGCAGCAGGCCCCCGTCATCAGCGACTTCACCGTCCCGGTCACGCACGTGGAACCCGTGAACCGGACCGAGGCCAGGATCCTCTGGGATCAGGACTGCCTCTACGTCGCGTTCAAGACGTACGACCAGGACATCTGGGGCCTGTTCACTGCGAGGGACGCAGCCACGTACAACGAGGACGTGCTCGAGATCTTCTTCAAGACCGCCCCGGCGATGGAGCCGTACTACAACTTCGAGATCAACGCGCTGGGCACGGTGTACGACGCATTCCAGTACCGGGCGCGCGCGGGCATGGGACACCGCTGGTCGAAGTGGGACTGCGCCGGCCTGAAAGTGGCGACCCAGGTCCAGGGCACGCTGAACAACTACGACGACGTGGACGAGTACTGGCAGCTCGAGGTGGCCATTCCGTTCGCGGCCCTGCCGACGTTGCAGGGCAGGGCGCCGCAGGCGGGCGACCACTGGAGCTTTCACCTCGCGCGCTACGACCACTCCGTCTACCTGGAGGCGGGCCAGGAACTGGTCTCCTGCGCGCGGCTGACGCAGCGCAGTTTCCACCGCTATGAAGACTGGCTCGTGCTCGTGTTTGCCGGCAAGCCGTGATGAGGACTCGCGCGACGTGCCTGAGCCAAAGCGTCGTCGCCGTGCCGCCTGCCGGTCGGGACTTTGCCGCCGCACTCCACAGGGTCCGGCCGTGCATCGGATGTACGAGTTTCGTCGGGCCCTGCCGCGCGTCGAACCGCGCGCTTGAACGCCCGGCGGCCGCTACGCCGCCTGCCGGACCTTGACGAGTTCGGGGCGCCGGTACGCGGCGAGCAGGTCGCCTTCCGCAGCGCACATCTCATCGAACATCTTGCGGATCTGCTTCAGCGACAGCACCGCGGCGGTGGCGGGGTCGAGCGCCACGGCGTGGAAGGCGGCGTCCAGGTCGCGCTCCAGCACGGCCTTGACCGTCAGTTCCTGAACCGCAACGTTGCTGCGGCAGAGCGCCGCGCACTGCGGCGGCAGCTCTCCGACCGCACACGGGTGAACCCCTTCGTGATCCGTCATGCACGGAACCTCGACGCAGCAGCCGTGCGGCAGGTTGGTCACCAGGCCGGTGTTCATCACGTTGCCGTTGAAGCGCATGGGAATGCCCGTGACCATGGCTTCCATGATCCCCGACGCGTACTCGTGCGACCGGATCAGTTTGATCGATTCCGCCTGCGACGCCTTTACGCCCATGTCCTCGAACCAGGCCTGACGGCTGGCCTTGATGCCTTTCTTGAGTTGGCAGTGCGGGTCCATCTTCTCGGGCTCGTGCTGGAAATAGGGGACGTATTCGCTCATGTGCCGGCTGCTCTCGGTCACGAAGTACCCGAAGTTCTGCAGGAGCTCGAAGCGGATCGGGTCCTTGGCGAACACCGCGGCGTCCAGCATCGCCTGCCGCAGCCGCGGATAGGCGTCGACGCGGTTGTGGGTGAACTCCAGGAACCAGGACATGTGGTTGATGCCGGCAACCCAGTAGCCGACCTCCTCGTAGGGCGCGCCGATGTAACCGGCCAGCTGTTTCGACGTGCCTTGCACGCTGTGGCAAAGCCCGACAGCCGGGACCTGGGAGCGCTCGTTGATGATCCACGTCAGGATGGCCATGGGATTGGTGTAGTTCAGGATCATGGCACGCGGGGCCAGGCGGTTGATGTCGTCGAGAATGGCCAGCAGCTCCGGGCCGGTGCGCAGGGCGCGGAACACGCCGCCGGCGCCTACCGTGTCGCCCACCGTCTGCCGCACCCCGTACTTCAGCGGAATCCCGATCTCCGACTCGTACGGCTCGTCAAAGTACGCCGGCCCGCCGATCGACACCGCGATGACGACGAAATCGGCGTCGCGCAGCACCTCACGCCGGTCCGGACTGGCAATGACCTGGGCCGAAAGATGGTTGCTGTCGATGACCTTGGTCACGTACGCCGCCACGGTCTTGAGCTTGTCCGCGTTGATGTCGCAAAGCCCGATCGTCGCGTTGTTCAGCGGCTCCCGCGAGAGAATGTCGACGGAAAGCCGGCTGCCGAATGCACTGCCTGCACCAATAATCACAGTCTTCACGGTCTGACTCCTTGCTTGTCCGGGCGCCTCGCCCTGGCGGACGCCGATGGTTGAGAACCTTTCCCGACCGGTGCAACTGGCGACCCCACTGGCCTTGCGCCAGTGGTGAAACAGACGGTTCGGCGGGTCGATCCGCCAACCTACACGATCTTCCTTCTCCGGGCTCTACCGCGGCTGCGGTCCACCTGGAGAAGAGGGAAGTGCAGGGGTCTGGACGGTCCATCTGGCCCGCCGACCTCCTTCACCACCGGCGCAAGGCCGGTGGGGTCGGGTTATTGCATAGGTCACCTTTTATTGACTGGAGACATAAAATCATGTACTCTATCTCAAGACCTTACACTGCGGCACGAATGGGAACAATACCCATTTCTTGATTGAATCGGCCAAAAGGTGACTGAACGATGACCCCCTGGCGCGTACGCTTCAATGTGGTCCCTGAGATACCGGGCCTGATGCGACCCAACGGCGTGTCTGTGGAGGAACGGAACTCGACGAGCTACTACTTCGAGGGGCGGAATCGGCCCACCTCTGTTCACGGGCTTTTCCAGTACACGCTGTCGGGTGAGGGGCGATTCTGGGATGCGAGCGGTGACCACCCGCTGCCGGCCGGGATCGGCTTCCTCTGCGAGCCGAACGACCCGGCGACGGGCTACCGGTACCCAGCGGGCACGGCGGTGCCGTGGCGGTTCATGTTCATCAGCGTGTACGGCGGCCAGGACGCGATCCGGGAACTGGTGCGGCGGTTCGGCGGCGTCTACCAAGTGCCGCTGGATGCACCCATCATCCGGCACCTGCTCTCGCACGAGAAGTATGCCGGGTCGGTGGTCGACCTGACGCCGGGCGAGGGTATGTCGCTGGCGGCCGGACTCGTGGGCGCGCTGGCGGACCAGGGCGCCAGCGCGCGGCGGGACTCGGCCCACGCGTCCCTGATCCGCGAGGCGAAGCGGCTCGTGGCGGCGCACTTGGAGGAGCGGTTCAATGTCAGCGATCTAGCGGAGCGGCTCGGGGTGTCCGAAGCGCACCTCTGCCGCGTCTTCCGCCGCGAGACGGGAAGTACACCCCTGCAGCACCTGCTTCGCGAACGCGTGCGCCTCGCCTGTGACCTGTTGCAGCACTCGCCGCTAAGCATCAAGGAGATAGGCGCCCGGCTCGGGTACGGCAACCCCTCCCACTTCACGCGCGCCTTCCGCAACGTCACTGGCCTGTCGCCGCGCGAGTCCCGCCGGCAGCCGACCTTCGTCTGGTAGTCCGGCAGGGCCGAACATGCCGCGCTCCGTGCGGTCCCATGCGACTCGCGGCGAGGACGTTCGCGTTGCGGTGTCTCTCTCAGCGTGTCGGCACGTGTGCGGATGGCCAAGGCGTGCGCCCGCTCGCTGAAGCGTCGCTGCCACTTCCGCCTGAATGGCGGGACTCAGACGGAGATGCCCGAGACACGGCGCTGCCGCTTGGCCTGCGCGCGTGGCAAGACGTCGCGAACCCGATCGCCGTGGGGGCTACGCTACGCCCTGCCTCGCGGGAGGCATTGCCCCCGGCCCCCCCCATTTCCGGGTTGCGGACTGAGGCGATGGACGCAGGCGCAACAACTCCGCGATAACACCTGAATCCATTGCCTCAGTCCGCTATCCGAATATCGGGAAGTCTGGAGGGCCAATGGTCCTCCAGCGGGGGCGTGGGGGCGGCGCCACCACACGATCAGGTTCGCTACAACTTCGACTCACTTGCTCAGCAGCGTCGCGGACCAGGGCTCCTCGAGGACGTGGCTGGCTTGGGCGAGGCGGCCTTCGTTGAGCAGGCGCGTGGCGAGGTCGAGGCGTGGTGCGGCCCAGTCGCGGACGGGCGCGTCGGCCTTTTCGGCAGCGGCGCGCAGGGCGGCGAGCTGGCCGGTCAGGCGCGCGGTGGTCACGGTCGTGGCGAGGATGGTGCCGCCGGTGATGCGGGCCTGGCCGGCAGGCGCCCAGAGTGCGACCAGTCCGTAGCCGGGCAGCGTCAGTTCCACCTGCCCGTTTGTCAGCGGCCGGTCCTGTGCGGCGGCCAGGTCGGTCAGCGGGCCGGCGCCGTCGACGGTCAATGCGCAGCGGACCGGGTCCGCGAGCCGGTTCTGCACGTAGGCCCAGTCGCCGTCGTCACGGCGCGCGCAGCGGACCCGGACCGGATCGGCCAGGGCCGGCACATCCTCGAACGGTGCATCGGGCAGTTGCCGGAACGCGGCCGCCCAGCCCGCGATCTGGTCCTCAATCCCGACCGTACCGATGACGAACCCGCCTTTGGTCATCAGTCGGATGTCGGCCTGGCCCAGGGCTTCGGCGTAGTTCTCCAGCGCGTACGGTGCGGGTGGGACGGGCGTCGACACGCGCCAGCCCAGTTCCGGCTGCCCCCACTCCTTCAAGCCAGGCAGGCCGTGCTTGCTCGCGATGTCGTCCTCCCAGTACTTGTCGTGCAGGTTGACGCCGAACGGCGCGCCGAGCGTCGCGAACGGGACGTACGCGGACGACGCAAAGCAGGCGTTGCGGAACACGAGCTGTTCCGGCTTGGCCGGTGCGTTCCGGGACCGGTGCCAGCGGTACAGCCCCGGCGAGAAGGTGTTCATCATCAGGACGTTCGGAATCTGCGCCAGCATGCGCACGTCCGCACCGTACTCGCGCGCCTCGGCCATGTAGTCGACCGTGTCCGGCGGCGTGCGCAAGTCCTGGTTCTTGGACTCGTCCAGCACGGTGTAGAGGTTGACGGCGAGCGCGAGGTCGGGCCGGGCCTGGCGCAGGATGGCGGCGTACTCGCCCCACTGCGCGGCGATGCGCGAGCAGCGCCAGTCGAGCCACTTGTCGCGGTGCTGGTTGACGAGCTGTCGGTAGGCGCGGTTGGCGCGCAGCGGATCGCGCGGGTCGATCTCGAGCCGGATCCCGGTGTCGTCCTGGAACCGCTTCAGGTTGATGTCGTTGTAACCGCCCTCGAGGTGTCCAAACCAGAGCATCGAGTGGCGCGGCAGGTGCAGGCAGACGCCGCCGAACGCCGGGCTGTCCGCGTAGCGTGTCGCCAGTTCCCGGACCAGTTCGCGCACCGGCTCATGCACGGCGGGATCGAGCGGGTTGAAGTCGCCCGGCGTCCCGTGCCAGCCGGCCAGCTTGAGTCCGCCGTTCCAGAGCACGGAGATCGGAGTCGGCGTGCCCGCCTGGACGCGCGCCTCATCGGTTTCGACGCGGGCGAGCGACGGCAGGTCATGCACATTGAACGTGACCACCAGCCGGATGCCGCGCGACTCGAACCGGCGCAGGAGATAGCGCAGAAAATCCGGCGGGTGCGGGCGCCCGGCGCTCTGGCCGCTGCCCTGGCTCGGTGACGGGTAGAGCGGCCCGTGGTACCAGACTGCCGGGTAGTAGAGCGTGTTCATGCCGCACGCGTCCATGTACGCCAGGAGCCGGTCTACGACGTCGGCAAACTCGGGGAAGCGCGCCTCGCCGCCCAGGTTCATCGACAGGACCGGGTCCTCGTAATACAGCCCGACCTCGCGACCGCGCGCGTTGCGGAAGCGCGGGTCCGGCATGGCCAGGGGCGCGGGTGGGCCGCTGAGTTCGGTGACACTCACGTTGGCCACGGCGGCCGGGCGGGCCGGCTCGCAGGTCATGAAGACCAGCGCGTCGTCCTGCTTGCGCGGCCAGCAGTAGGCGATCTGGCGCCGCATGGTGTTGGTGTTCGGGTACTCGTCGCCGGCCAGGGTCCCGCTGGCCACGTCGTAACGGCCGCGGTTCAGGATGACGTCCACGGTGCGTGGCTTGTCGTCCGGCCACTCCCACTCGAGCCGGTGCCAGGCGCCGAGTTGGTCGAAATGCAGACGCACCGCGAAGCGCGAGCCTTCCGCGTCGCCCGCCTGGCGGTACGACCCCAGCGGCGAGCCGAAGACGCGGCTGTTGCGATCGTCGCAGAACTGCTCCGGCGCCAGATTCTCGGTGAGGTCGATGCGGGCCAGCAGCTTCTCGGTCGGCGCGCCTGCGCGCGGCGTCTCCGGCCGGCAGATGTGACACCACGCTGCCGGGCCCGGTTGCTGGTTCTCAGGCATGACCTCGATGACGCGATCGCCCGGCTCGCCGTCCGGGAGAGTCAGCGGGACCACGCGCGACTCGCCCGGCCCGAGCGTGAACGTCCCGAGCGCCTGGCGCACGGGCTCGGCGCCGGCTTTCGTGACCGTGGCCACGAGCGGGGCTTCGATCTTTTCCGGGCTGCGGTTCCGCACGGTCACGTCGACGCGCGTTGTGCCGGCGTCGAGGTACGGCCGGTCCACGGTTGCGGACACCGGCGCCATGCGGCAGGCTTCGCGCAGGATGGCGTCGGGCGCCAGGGGGCGGTCGTAGATGGTCAGTTCGTCAATGGCGGCGCGCGCGGTGCTCTTGCCGTCCCAGTTCCCGACCCAGAAGAACGGTTTCGGCTGCGGTGTCCAGGTCTGGCGCAGGAAGATCTTCTGGCTGTCCGAGCGCGACTGGATCGGGGCGCCGTCGAAGTAGTAGTCGAACTCGCCGCGCGCCGCGTCCCAGGTCATGGCCAGGTGGTGCCAGGATCCGGCGCGCCAGGTGGTCTGCGGCGCGTAGACGTACGGGTCGCCGGGCAGGCGCATGTCGAACCGGAACCGGCCCATGTCGCCGCCCTGGAACCAGAGCCAGCGGCAGTCGTCGCCCGGCCGGTCGGGCGGCGACTCGCGCAGGAAGAAGCGCCAGTCTTTCGCGTCGGCCGCGGTCCAGTCCGGCCGTACCCACATGGTGAGCGTGCCGCGGTCGTGCGGCAGGTTTGCTTCGCCCGCGTACTCGAGCGCCGCGCCCTCGCCGAACCAGGCCGCGCGGCCGAACGGTGAATCCACGAATGTCACCTGTTCTGCGCGGCGCGGCTCGCCCCCGGCGGCGGCGGTGTCCGCAACCAGCGTGTCCTCGAACCCGGCGTGGAACGTCACCTTGGGCACGGCTGAGTCGGCGGCGGCGGCTGGCCCGGTTGCTGCGGCGGGCGCGGCAGGCGCCACCGGCTGGAGTTCGAGCTTGCCGGCGGCCAGTGCGGCGGCTTCGTCGTCCTCGATCATGCGATCCAGAATGACCAGGTCGCGGTACTCGCCCAGGCCCGGTTCCAGGCTCTCGCCGTGACCGAGGTTGAGCCGGGCCGAGGGCTTGGCCGTGAACGGTGCGTCGTTGCCGGCTGCCCTTTGACCGTCGACAAACACGCGCAACCCCTTGTCCGAGTCCCACGACACGGCGAGGTGATGCCAGGCGCCGTCCGCGAGCGGCTCGAGCGGCACGGTCAGGTACTTGTCCTGCGTACTGCGCAGGTCGAACCGCAGGCAGCGGTGATCCCATTTCCACAACCGCAGCGCGTTTTCTTCCTTGACATTGAAACTGCGATCGTCGCAGATCAGTGCGCGGCTGCGCGAGTCGAGCCGGTCCCACCCGGCGCGGAACCCGAACGCGAGCGTGCCGCGCGCCTTGTCGAGATTCTCCGGCGCCAGCCAGGAGATCCCGTCGTGCGGACCCCGCACCGGCCACGCGTCCTGCCCGGTGGTGTCGTGGTGCACAATAGCCGTGCCGGAACCGGTTGCGGACACTGCATCCGGCCCGGCACGCAGCGGCGCGGAGAAGCGCATCCCCGCCGGCGCGGCACTGAGCTGCAGCGCGAGCAAGGAGATCAGGGCCAGGGTCAGGCGGGGGAGGGGGTGCATGTGTAACTCCTTGGGTGGGGAAAGGTTTCAGTGTTCAGGTGTCAGCCCAATCCGGTTCACTCCGGGGTTCTGGAGTTCCGGAATGTGGTAGGCGCGTTCCGCACGGCGACTCCGTGATTTCGCGTGGACTTCGTCGCCCGATTGCCAGAGTCCGATGCCCAGGAACGGGGCGCCCGGGTTGCGTTGACGCGGCCTCGACCATACACCGCGCCACGACCGGCGGCAAGCGGCAGGCGAGAGGTGAATGGGCAGGGGACAGAGCGCGCAGTGGCTCGGCGCGAGACACGCCGAGCCCCCGATCGCCCCGCAAAATCATCGCGCCTGCCATTGACAAGATGGAGGACGTCATCGAGATGGAGCCGTTCGGCGCGAAGCTGCGCGACTTCGGCTGGATGGTCGTGGTCTGCCCGTGCGACTTTGCCGAGGCCATTGCGGCGACGCGTGCGATGATCGCACACGACGGCCCGGTCTACTACCGTTGCGGCTACAAGAAAGAGCCGGCGGTGCACCCCGGCCCGATCGAGTTCAAGTTCGGCAAGGCGCTGCAGGTCCGCGACGGCCACGACAAGGAATGCGGCAAGCTGGCACAGTGGAGGTGGCGTGAGCATTACGTACGGAAAAGGGGTCGCGAGCAAGTCCCCGTTGTCGCAATGGTCGCGCGATCCGTCCCTGCAACAATTCGTACTGGGAGTTCGGCTAGTTCTGCTTGGCCGCATCAAGCCCGACGCGCCGTGGCTGAGCGACGACCAGGCGGTCGCCGATTACAGGGCCGAGTACCGACGGCGTTACCAGCACTTCCTGCGCACCGGCAACCGCGAGTCGTGAACGGGGGGCCCATTCCCGAGCCGAAGGGCTGCCTTGCCTGCGCGCAGCCGCGTCGGGTGTAGCGCAGAAACGAACGAGGCCCACGCGCTCGACCGAGCGCGTGGGCCTCAATAGCGTATCAGGTTCGATACCGAGCCCGAGTTACTCCTTGTAGGGTGTGAACTTGCCGTCCTTGACGGTCAGCATCTCGAAGGCGTCCATGCTCAGGCCGTTGTGGTCTTCAGCCGAGAGGTTGAACACACCTGCGGTACCCACGAAACCCTTGAGATTCTCGATGGCGTCGCGGACCTTGTCGCGGTCCGGAGTTCCGGCCGCTTCCAGGGCCTTGACCACAATCATCAGCGCGTCGTAAGCGTGACCGCCAAACGTGCTGACGTCTTCCTTGTACTTGGCTTCGTAGTCGGCCTTGTACTTGGTCAGCACGGCTTTCTGCGGGTGGTCGTCCGCGAGTTGGTCCGCAACGAGCAGACGCCCGGCCGGGAAAAGAATGCCCTCCGCCGCCGCACCGGCCTGCTCCACGTACTTGATGTTGCCGAAGCCGTGGCTCTGGAACAGCGGCACATCGAACCCCATTTGCTTCATGTTCTTGGGGACGATGGACTGGGCGGGCACGATGGACCAGTTGATCACGGCCTGGACGTTGGCCGCCTTGACCTTGGTCAGGATGTCGGTCAGGTCAGTGGCCGTCTTGTCGTAGACTTCGCTGATCTTGATCGTCATGCCTGCGGCGGGGGCGAGGGCTTCAAGCTGCTTCTTCCCTGCGGCGCCGAAACCGTCATTGCCCGTCACCACGCCGATATTGGTGATGCCCTTCTTCTTCATCGTGTTGAAGATCCAGGCAACGGCCTGGCTGTCTTTCTGCGGCGTCTTGAACACGTACTTGGCAACCGGGTTGACGATGACTTCGGCGGCGGCGCACGACACCAGGATCATCTTGTTCTCTTCGCAGATTGCCTTGATCTGCATCGTCTCGCCGCTGGTGGACGGCCCGATGATCGCCAGAACCTTCTCCTCGTCGATCAACTGCTTGGCAAAGGAAACGGCTTTTTCCGGGCTTGCGGAACTGTCCTTGATGACCAGTTGGATCTTGCGGCCGTTGACGCCGCCGGCCGCGTTGATCTGTTCCACGAGCATTTCCGCGGTCTTCGCCTCGGGTGCGCCGAGGTTCGACGCCGGTCCGGTCACCGCGAAGATGGCACCGATCTTGACGACATCCTCATCCGCGGCCCCGGCACTGACAGCCGCGAGCATTCCCAAGGACACCAGAGCCGAAACCAGACTTGACCATCGTTTCATGTGAGACCCCTTCTGCCTTTGGTTCCTGTGGTTTGACGAGCCCTTGGTTCTTTCCCCCGGCCCGCCATGAAGACAACGAACGAATAATGTAGCTTCGACGCTCCGGGATGCAACATTATTCAAATGCGCCTAGTGCTCGTCCGCCACAAGTTCCCCCGCAATTCTGGACTATGGACAATGGACCATGGTCCATGCTCCAGCGCCTCACGTTGCGTCAGGTTGCGCT
>Ga0156531_1353_pt1 | contig 27599 bp, 21 predicted proteins | sample RifOxyB3_FD_111926 | JGI IMG/M metagenome (GOLD analysis project Ga0156531, IMG submission 111926) | Lentisphaerae bacterium RIFOXYB12_FULL_65_16 | reverse complement strand
AAGATTCGTGACCGTCGCGTGCAGCGAGTACCCCCGGCGTGTCCCCACGCCGGGGGGGGGCGGCCTGAGGACAGGCCGCCCCTACCGGGTATGCGCGGAGGCGTGGCCTTCCGAGACGTGGTGCCAGATCTTGAAACAGCCCTGAATTTCTACCGAAACACCTTGCCTATCAACTACAAATATCGTATATTGCTCGCTATATTTAGATTAGTCTTACAGTTTAATATCTAATATTGCAAGACCATGGTTTTCGATCTAACCAAGCTGTTTCCCGGATTGCCCATGCCGTTGGGCGGGACGCTTCCGGACGGCCCGGCGGGCCGCGCGCTCGGCCTGGAGCGGGTCCAGGCGTTCTGCGGCCGTTCAAAGCCGCCTGCCAGCGAAAGCCGGTTCCGCCGCGACGACTGGGTGATCGGGGGCACACTGGGCGGAACGGTCCTGGTTGTTTCGGGCCGGCGGCAGTACCGGGTCGACGCCGGGATGGGGTACGTGATTCCGCCGTCGACGCCGTTCATCGAGCGCAAACCCGCCAGGACCGAATGGGGGTGGTCTCGACTGCTGCTGAAGACAACCACAGACAGCCCCATGACCGCAGGCCTGCCACTGCAGCCGATGCCAGTGACGCTGCCGCTGGGGTTCTTTGAGCAGGTCACCGCGGCCGCAACGGAGTTGTACACACGGGACCGGGACTTCGAATGCCTCGCGCTCGGGCTGATCCTGCAGGCGGTGGCCCAGGTGGTGCGCTACCTCCCGGGCCGGCCCAGCACCGAGGTCGGCTTCGTCCGGCATGCGTGCAATACCATGCGCCGGCGGGTGACGAGCGGCATTCGCCTCCATGAACTGGCTGAAGAGTGCAGCATGAGTCTGTCGTCATTCTGCCACCGCTTCCAGGCGGAAACCGGCACGTCGCCCATGCGTTGGTTCATGCAGGAGCGCGTACGTGCCGCCAAGCGCCTGCTCCTGGAGGGCCGGAACGTCGCCGAGGTCTCCAACCTGCTGGGATTCCCCAACCCGTTCCATTTCTCCCGTGCCTTCAAGAGCGTGGAAGGCGTCCCGCCCAGTCGCTTCGGCCGCCGCACCCGGTGCACCCGGTCAACGCCAAGAGACGCGGTGGCGAACCATGCCGGCTCTTCACACCCCGACCGGTAATGCGTCAGTTGCGGGTGGAGATAAGGTCGAAATTTGACCTGGGCTGACGCCTAAAGTGGTCGGAGCGGCTCGCTCCGACACCCGCGGGAGCGAGCCGCTCCCGCCACTTTGGCCATCTATCGCCCAACCGTCCACCCGCGACTCCTAACCCGGCGTAGCCGGAACCACAGCCTCGGTGTGCTGCGCGAACTGCTAGGCGCCGCCAACCGGCGGTATCTGCAATTCGTTTCGGCGCTTCCCGACGATTCCGTGCCACGGCGCGACCTGGATCGCGTCAGTCGCACGGTCAGAGACGACGACGGCAGACCGTTCCGCGGCGTCAACTTCTTCCTCGACGAAGATGTCGATGCCGTCCTGGCCGTTCTCGCCGGTGAGTTCTGTATTACCGGTCTGACCGTACGCAGGCTTCGGCGCAAGACCCGCGGCGGCGCGAACCGGCGCGAGTAACATCAACCTATGATCGGGCGGTCCGCCGCCCGGGGGCGCTGACGCAACACCGCCGAACCGCCGGCGACCACCGGGACCGGCCTGGTGGCGGCGCGGAATGGCGCGGGAGTAACATGGGAGTTGCGGGTGCATAACGCAACGTGCGACGCCGGCCAAGGGACTGGCCGGGCCACTGACTGCGGGCGCTCAGACCGTGGTGCGGGCAGTCCCTTGCCCGCAGCCCCAAACAAGAGCGTCCACGTTGACGTCGGTTACGCCCGCAATTGAGATGCAATACCGCATCTCACTCAGGGCTGTTTCAAGATCTGGCGCCGCGTCTCGGAAGGCCACGCCTCCGCGCACACCTGGTAGGGGCGGCCTGTCCTCAGGCCGCCCCCCCCGGCGTGGGGACACGCCGGGGGTACTCGCTGCACGCGATGGTCACGAATCTTGAAACAGCCCTGCATCTCACTTGACACCAAGTGACTCTGGAGTAACTTTAGGGTATGAACACTATCACCCTGAAGGAACTGCATCAGCACACCGGCCGGTATGCTCGGGCCGCGCACGAGGAAACGCTCCTGATCACCGACCGCGGTCATGCGGTGGCGATGCTTACAGCCCCGGTGACGGCCCGGATCGAGAAGGCCCTGCCGAGACGGTTAAGCCTGAAGTCGGCGGTGGTTCCCAAGCGACGCACGGACAGCACGGCGGCCGTCAGCGCCGGTCGGGACGAACGGTGATATACTTCGACACCGCATACATCATCAAGGTCTACCTCCGCGAAGCCGGGTCCGAGGCCGTCATGCGGACGGCGAACGAATCCGGCGGCCTGGCGTCTTCCGCGTTGGCCTTCAGCGAGTTCCACGCGGCGCTGCACCGCAACCTGCGCGAGGGCGCCCTTGAGCGACGTGAATTCGAGGCGGTCCTGACGCACTTCGGCAGCGATGTTGAGCTGGACATGTGGCACTGGCTGCCGGTGACCATGTCAGTCCACCAGCGTGTGGCAGCGACCTACCGGGCGTTGCCTGCATCGGTGTTCCTCCGTGCCGCGGATGGAATCCACCTGGCGACCGCCGCGGAGCACGGTTTCAGTCACATCTACTCGAACGATGAGCGCATGCTGGCCGCGGCGCCCCACTTCGGACTCACAGGTGTCAATGTCATCGCCGGCTAACCCCAGGCCCCGGAGTCGCTGCGGTTCTTGCGCTGCTGCGGGACTCGCCGGCCAAGGGACTGGCCGGGCCACTGGCGTGTGTGTCCGTCCCCCGGCGGCTTCGGGCAGGGGCAGGGGCAAGGGCAAGGGAGGTTGTGCACATGAACACCGACATGCATCGGCGGCGGCTTGAGAATCTGGCGGCGGCGGGCGCGGCGGTCAAGACCTGCGCGCGCCGGCACATGATCGGGGAGTACCTGGCCGGGCAGGTGACGTACAACCTGGGCGAGTATCCGAAACGCTTTTCGATTGCGCCCACGGACTACGACCGCAAGCTCCTTGCGGAGTTCGCACGGCATGGCGTGCGGCTGATCCAGCTCCACGAGGAATGGAACGACTCGGAGCGCCGCCTCGGCGCGGACAAGTTCACCTCGCATGACCCGGCCGGGTTGCGCGAGTTTGTGGCGCTGGTGCACGAGCTGGGCATGAAGGTTATTCTCTACGCCTCGACCGGGTTCTTCGAGGCGACCGACCCGGACTTCGACCCCGCGTGGGCCGCGCCGGACCTGCACCTGATCGAGGTGTACTTCGACTACGCGCGCTGTTCGCCGGCCAGCCCTGGCTGGCGTGCGTACCTGCTGCCGCGCCTCGAGCGGATCCTGGACGAGTACGAGGTCGACGGCCTCTACGACGACCTCGGTTTCTACGCGACGGAGAAGCAGATTCCGCACCCGTCCTGGGTGTCGCCGGGACGCGAGACGGTCGAGTACAGTCCGGCGCTGGAGGATCTGCTCGGACTGGTCCTGGACATGGTGCACCGGCGCGGCGGCGTGTTCAAGGTGCACGCGTCCGGCGCCAATCCGCCCGCGTGCCGGCTGAAGCTCTACGACTATCTCTGGGTCGGGGAAGGCGTGCAGAATCTCGACAAGATGCGGTTGGCGACGTGCCACTTCGAGCCGTACGTCGTGCCGGGGTACGACATGTCCCGGGCGCAGGTCGAGACGGAGGACGACCTGTACCTCCACGCGGTACCATTCATGCAGTTCCCGTTGCGCGTCGACGGCCGGCCGTTCACCGGCGAGCGTGCCCTCGTCCCCGGCATGAACTACCGGCGCGGCGACAACTGCTTCTGGACCCGGCACTGGCGTTCGATCTGGCAGCGGCTGCAGGCGGACCCGAATACGCCGCCGCCGCCGATGTACGGCTGCTGGGACAGTTCGCCGGGCCGCCTCGAGGGGCGACCGCGCTGGCTGCACCACTTCGACCTCTACCGGCCCATGGTCGAGCCGGGCACGCATGCGTGGATCGACGTCGCTGACAGCACGTTGTTCGACACGCCCAAGCCCGCGGACGTCACCGCGACACTTTTCGTGAACACAGAGACGTACCTGGTGCTGGCGAACTACACCCGGGATCCTGTGGTGCTGCCGGCGCGCCAGGCCTGGCGCGACCGCGAGTCGGGCGCGCAGACCCGCGAGCTGCGGATTCCGCCCCGGGACCTGCTGTTCCTGCAACTGCCCGGGTGACGTGCGCCTCGGCACGGTGGCTCGGCGCGTCCCGCTCCGAAGCAGAGCACCAGTGGCTCGGACCGTCACGGGCCGAGGCAGGGTACTCGGGCCGGTCCCCGGCCGAGGGCCTCGGTCCGGGACGGACCCGAGCACCCTGCTGCGGTCCCGGAGGTCCCGCGCCACTGCCCGCCGGAGCACCACGGGGCGTGGGACCGGTCACGGCAGCTCCGGTGCCGGGCCGATGCGGTCGCGCAGGCGTTGCCGGTGCAGGGTCCAGCCGCGCCAGTCGCGCAACGGCGCGTCCAGTTCCTCGCGCAGATCACACTCCAGTTCGCGCAGGTTGCCGGGCCAGTCGGGGTCGACACGGTCGGGTGCCAGTGGCTGTTGTGCGAGCCAGACGAGTGCGGGCAGCGATGCCGGGCCGAGTTGGCGCATGTACCGTAGGTCGAGGTTGGCGCCGCTACCGGTCATTTCCCAGCAGTGCCGGGCGTTGTACCGGGCAATGAACCCTGCCCAGTCGACGAACGCGGCGGCGTAGAGGACGACGAACAGCGTCAGTACGTTGGCGTGTAACAGCCAGAGGTTGGGACGTTTCAGGATGATACGCAGACAGATCCAGGCCAGGCCGAGGGCCACGAGCAGCATCCAGACACACGCGGCCAGGCGCAGTTTCGTGAGGCTGTAGACTTCGATGTACAGGTGCAGCCGCCACGCGGCTGCGAGGGTGAGGAACACGTTCTGTGCAACCCAGGCATAGACCCAGGCTCGTGCCGTGCGGCTTTTCTCCGCGGCGCCGCCGGGGCCGAACGTGATGAGCATGAAAGCGGCGGCCAGCAGTGCGGTGGCGACCAGCGGGTAGGCGCCGCGGTGCGCGTACTGCGCGTACGTCATCCCCGCGGGCAGCGCGGCGCCGCCCCACAGGTACCGGATGTCGAGCCCGTTCTGCACGGCGAACACCAGGTTGAACAGGACCAGGCAGCGGATGACCATTTCGGTCGACAGCACGCCCGGGCTGTGCACCTGGCCCGCGGCGGTTGCCCGGGCCCGACTCGTGGTCATGGTTTTCACGGGCCGGAATCGGCACAGGGCCCAGCACCAAACGAAAACCACCAACCACAGCACGACGCGCGCGGCTCGGAGCTGGAACATGTCGAACGCATCCAAGGCTTGCTTCAGCCAGGACGAGATGATAGGATTGGCGGCGGCGAACAGCAGCACGAAGACCAGGCTGAGGGTCACGGGGAGCAGCCACCGGCCGAGCACGGAACCGCGCTTGGCCGGCGTTCCCCGATTGCGCCAGCGCCGGGCTGTGGCCAGGTCGCGCAGGACCTGAGTCCAGCCGATGCCGAAGAACAGGATCCCGCGGCCGAGCCATACGCGGGCGTCCGGCTTCCAGCCCCAGCGCGCGCAGAGGGCGACGGCCCCCAAGCCAGCCACCGTGAGCAGGACGTTCAGCGTTCCGGGTTGGTCGATCAGTGCCAAGACCAGTCCGTGCAGCAGGATGAGCAGCACCCATGCCGGGCCTGACCTGAGCGCGCGTGGTCCGCGCAGAACGGTGAGCAGCAGGAGCGCCCACGCGAAGAGACCGAGCGTCCAGCCGACCGGATGCCGGTAGAACAGCCAGTCGGCGAGGGCGACCGCGCCAAGAGTCAGAACGGTCAGTGACTTCGTATGTACGGCAATGAAGCGAGTTCCAGCGTTCATCGCGGCAATCCTCCGGGCACGGTATGCTTCACCCTGAAGGTCATGAAGAGCGAGCTCCGCAATCCCCGCGTTTCTTCATGGTCTTCACGTCCTTCATGGTGGAATCTGTTATCTCCAATTATAGCACGACTGGGCACACATCCGTTAGTAGGGGGCCGAGTTCGGGTGATGGCGGGGCCGGCGATCTGGATTCGGTGCGACGGGGTGTTGTCGTGTGTCAGTGTAAGGTGCGGGAGGGGCGGTGTGCCGTTGGAGTCCACAGCTTCAGCGTGCTCCCCATGCGCCCTGAAGACACGCTAGAGCCGTGAACTCCAACATGAGGCACACCTTCCAGTCCCATGTTACTCGCACGCCATTCTGCGCCGCCGCCCGGCTGGTCCGGGCGGGGCGACGATTGGGGGAAGAAGGGTGCGGCGTCCGCCCTCTTTCCCCCAATCGGTCGCCCCGCGGGCGCAAGACCCGCGGCGGCGTGAACCGGTGCGGGTAACATCAACCGATGATCGGCCGGTCCGCCGCCCGGGAAGCGCTGACGTATTGCGAAATCTCCGCACCACAGCGGGTACTCTGCCGCGGCGGGAATATAGTGTTAAGGCAATGGCGGCGGTGATGGCGTCATAACGAAAGGTTTCAGGTGTCAGGTTTCAGGTGTCAGAGGAAGCGAGGAGAGCGGGATGGAGTCAGGGGCTCCCCGCACGGGGTTTTTCCTGAAACCTGAACACTGAAACCTAGACCACTCGCGCCGCTGGCGTCGGTGCACGCGGGGCGCGCAGGAGCAGACAACAACTATGAGTAACGGACCGTGTTTCCTGAAGGACCGGGCCCGGCCCAGTTTTCCGAAGCGGGCGGTGGTCACCGGCGGCATGCCGTACGGGAACAAAGACTTGCACTTCGGTCACATTGGCGGCGTGTTTGTGCAGGCGGATGTGTTTGCCCGGTTCCTGCGTGACCGGTTGGGGCCGGAGAATGTCATTTTCGTGTCCGGCACGGACTGCTACGGGTCGCCGATTGTCGAGGACCACCGCAAGCAGGTGGCGGCGGGCGACGTCACCGGCAGTCTCGATGCGTTCGTGCGCCGCAACCACGCGCGGCAGCGCGAGACGCTGAACGCGTACCACATCAACCTGAACCTGTTTGCGGCTTCCGCACTCGATCGGCAGGGCGAGATCCACCGTGAAATGGGCGAGTCCCTGTTGCGGAGTCTGCACGCCAACGGGCACTTGGAGAACCGGGTGACGCGGCAATTCTACGATGCCAAGCTCGGCGTGTTCCTGAACGGGCGTCAGGTGCTCGGGCGCTGCCCGATCCAGGGTTGCCGCTCCGATAAGGCGTACGCCGACGAGTGTTCGCTCGGGCACCAGTACGAACCGAAGGAATTGATCACGCCGGTCAGCCAACTGACCGGGGAAAAGCCGGAAATGCGCGATGTGCACAACTGGTACATCCGCTTGCCGGCGTTCCGGAACATTCTCGAGCCGTGGCTGCGCGCCCTGACCGCATCCGAATCGCTGCGCCAGCAGACGGTCGGCGCCATCATGCTGGAGCACTTCGAGCCGCCGACGATCTATGTCACCAAGGACCAGGATGAAGCGCTGACCGCCATGGCGGCCAAGCTGCCGCGTCACCAACGGCACGACGGCGACGGTGGCTCACTCCGGTTGGTATTTGAGCGTCTTGAGGACATGGAAGAGGCCAAGACGATTCTGGGCCAGCAGGGGCTCCGCTACCGCTCGGGCAAGACGCTGGTGCCGTTCCGGCTCACGGGCAATCTCGAGTGGGGGTTGCCGGTACCGGAACTGGACGGGCTCGGCGGCCTGACCTTCTGGGTCTGGCCCGAATCGCTCTGGGCGCCCATTTCGTTCTGTGCCGCGTACCTGGAACAGCAGGGCCGCAACAAGGATGAATGGAAGGAATGGTGGTGTTCCCCCGACGCGCAGGTCTACCAGTTCATCGGCGAGGACAACGTGTTCTTCTACGGCCTGCCGCAGGCGGCCATCTTCCTCGGCACGCAGGGGCCGAACCCGGTCGTCGATCCGCCGGCGGGACAAATGCGACTGACCCAACTGATTGCGAACCGGCACCTCCTGTTCCTCGACAAGAAGGCGAGCAGCAGCAGCGCCATCAAGCCGCCTATGGCGGCCGACCTGTTGAACTACTACACTCCGGACCAGTTGCGGATCCACTTCTTCAGCCTGGCCCTGGGCAAACGCAGCGTCAGTTTCCGGCCGAAACCGCTCAATGCCCACGCCAATCCCAAGGAAGCCGATCCGGTGCTGAAGGAAGGGAACCTGCTCAGCAACGCCTTCAATCGCGCGGTGCGTTCCTGCTTCTACACGGCGCAGAAATTCTACGACGCCAGGATTCCGGTCGGTGAGGTCGCCCCGGACGTGCTCGAGACCTGCGAAAAGGCGGTCCTGGATGTCGAGGCGGCCATGGCCGCGTGCGACTTTCCGCAGGTGGTGGTACTCCTCGACGAGTTCGTGCGCGCCATCAACAGCCGCTGGACCAAGAGCGATCCGTACAAGGACACCTGCGACCCAGTCGCGCGGCGACAGACGCTGATCGATGCGTTTCACATGGTCCGCGTGGCGACGGTGCTCCTGCACCCGATCGCGCCGGAAGGTACGGAACGGGTCCGCGACTACCTGCAGGTCGGCCCGGAGTTCTGGGCCTGGGCGCGTCTGTTCGAGCCGATCTACGTCTTCATGGCCGACCCGGCGGCACACCAACTGCGCGTGCTCGAACCGCGCGTGGACTTCTTCGGAAAGCATCCGAGCCAGGTCGTAAACGCCTGAGGCGGCGCGCGGCGGCTGAGTTGGCTGCGGAGTCCGCAGCCCGGCAGCGCCCCCCGGGTGGCGGACCGCCCGGTGTCATCTCGGGATGAAACTCCGACGGGCTGACGTGGGGCAAGCCCGATTATCCTGTCAAGATGCTGATGGACAACGTGGAGGTCTGCCTCGGGCTGGGAGAGGGGATCCAGCTCTTTGGGGCCGCGGACCGGTGCGGCAGCGAGACGGATACGGCGCGACTGCGGGGCGAGGTGTTCGAGTACATGCGCGGCTGGGGTCCGGCAACGCACCTGCACGAACCCGCGATGGCGGTCTTCGGCCTCATCGCGAAGGGAGCGATCGGCACGCCGGTACGGGTCGGGCCGGACTGAGGCACAACTCGACATGCACCGTGTCGGCGCCGCACCAATTCGCCGCACCGGTCTTGCATTGCCGGCGGTCGCATTTAGATTTGTACATTCGCGCGGTGCGAGGGCGATAGAGGGCGATAGGCGCCCGCATTTCCCAGTCCATGGATCACGGAGAACCAGTGTACAAACCGGACGGCGGAAAGGACGAGACGATGAGGCGGTTCGAAGGTAAGATTCTGATGATCGGGTATGGTTCGGTCGCACAGTGCACTCTGCCGATCCTGCTCAAGCTGATGCAGGTCAAGCCGAGTCAGATCACGGTCCTGGATTTCGAGGACAAGGCGGCTGACCTCAAACCGTTCACCGCCCGGGGTGTGAAGTGGGTGCGTGACCGCGTGACCGAAGAGAATCTGGGTGCGATGCTCGGGAAGCACGTGGGACCGGGCGACCTGCTCATCGACCTGGCGTGGAATATCGACGCCTGCGAAATCCTGCAGTGGTGCCACGACCGCGGCGTCCTCTATGTCAATACTTCAGTGGAGGTGTGGGACCCGTACCGCGGCGCAGCACGCAAGCACCCGACCGAGAAAACGCTGTACTGGCGACATATGAACCTGCGCCGCATGGCCGCCAAGTGGAAGGAGAAAGGTCCGACCGCGGTGGTCGAGCACGGCGCCAATCCCGGGCTCATTTCGCACTGGACGCGCCGCGGGCTGTGCGACATTGCGGCAAAGTTGCTGGCCGACGGCAAGGTCAAGGGGCGCAAGGCGGAGCTGATCAGCAGCCTGGTCAAGTCGCGGACGTTCAACCGCCTGGCCATGGAGCTCGGTGTCAAGGTCATTCACTGCAGCGAGCGCGACACGCAGATTTCCGACCGGCCCAAGGAAGTCGACGAGTTCGTCAACACGTGGAGCATCGAGGGCTTCCGCGAGGAAGGTACGACGACCGCCGAGATGGGCTGGGGCACGCACGAGAAGCAGCTCCCGGCGTTCGCCTACCGGCACAAGTCCGGCCCGAAGAATCAGATCTGCCTGGCGCGCATGGGCATGAACACGTGGGTCAGGTCCTGGGTCCCCGACTACGGCATTGTCGGCATGATTGTGCGTCACGGCGAAGCGTTCACCATTTCGGACCGCCTGACCGTTTGGGACAAGAACGGCAAGGCGGTGTACCGCCCCACCATGCACTACGCCTACTGCCCGTGCGACGCGGCGATCATTTCGCTGCACGAGATGCGCGGCCGCGACTACGAGTTGCAGCCGAAACTGCGGATTATGAACGACGAGATCACCCGCGGCAGCGACATCCTCGGCGCACTGCTCATGGGGCACGCCTACACGTCGTGGTGGACGGGCAGCGACCTGTCGATCAAGGAAGCGCGGCGCCTAGTACCGCACCAGAACGCGACCACGCTGCAGGTCGCCATTTCGGTTGTTGCCGCCGCCATGTGGATGATCGAGAACCCGGCCAGCGGCCTGCTCGTCCCCGACGATCTGCCGCACGACGTCATCCTCAAGATTGCCGATCCGTGGCTGGGCCGCAACCTGTCGGTGCCGTCCGACTGGACGCCGCTTGAAGGTTACCGCAACCTGTTCGACGGGTTCAACCGGCCAGACCTGGATGTGAAGGATCCCTGGCAGTTCAAGAATTTCCTCATCACCGATGGCCGCTGAAGCCGCACTCGGCATGGTTCAAAGGTTCAGCGTTCCAGGGTTCACGGTTGGTTGAATCCACGCTCACATCCGATAACCTTTACAACCTTGGAACCGCTGAACCGTGAACCATGCTCCGCACCCATCTGGAGGGACCTGGAAAAGATGACATCCCTGAAGAACCTGCAACGGCTGGCGCGCAAGCACGGGACCCCGCTGTTCGTCGTGGATCACGTGGCGCTTCGCCGCAACCTGTCGGAGTTCAAGAAGTACCTGCCGCGGGTCCAGCCGTACTACGCGGTGAAGGCGAACTCCGATCCGGCCATCGTGGAGACGCTCTATCGCCACGGCGCCAGCTTTGACGTGGCCTCGATCGCCGAGTTCCGACTCGTGTACGACAACATCAAAGGGCTGCCGGCCAAGGAGCGCCAGGCTTTCATCTGGGACAAGGTCATCTACGCGCACCCGATCAAGAACAACGCTACTCTGCGCGAACTGAACCGCTACAAGCCGCTGGTTACGTACGACAACTACGAAGAGATCGGAAAGATCCGCAAGTACGCGCCGCAGGCTGGGTTGTGCCTGCGCCTTAAGGTGCCGAACACCGGCGCCATGGTCGAGCTGTCGAGCAAGTTCGGGGCCGACCCCGGTGAGGCGGTCGACCTGATCGCCGCGGCGCACAAGGCCGGACTGAACGTGGAAGGCATCAGTTTCCACGTCGGCAGCCAGACCACGAACTTCGCCAACTTCGTGCAGGCGCTGCAACTCGCCGCCGGGGTGTTCAACGAGGCGCGGTTGCGCGGTTTCGACAAGATGAACCTGGTCGATATCGGCGGCGGCTTTCCGGCGCCGTACGACGCCAACGTCAAGCCGCTGCACGAACTGGCCAAGGTCCTCAACGCCGAGTTTGACCGACTGTTCCCCGACAAGAAGATCGAGATCCTGGCCGAGCCGGGCCGGTTCATGGTCGCCACCGCGGCCACGCTGGTCGCCGAAGTGGTCGGCAAGGCGGACCGCGACGGCAGGCGCTGCTACTACATCAACGACGGCGTGTACCACACCTACTCGGGGATCATCTTCGACCACTGCCGTTACTCGGTCAAGGCCTTCAGGCAGGGGCCGACGCAGATCTCCGCCGTGTTCGGCCCAACCTGCGACGCGCTCGACACGATCTCGCTGGCCGAAAACCTGCCCGACCTGAACCTCGGCGACCTGGTCTACAGCGAGAATATCGGCGCCTACAGCCACGCCTCCAGCACCTGGTTCAACGGCTTCCCGCCCGCCACGGTCATCCACATCAACCGCGACTGAGCGGGCTTGATCGGCTGTATCCGCAACGGCGATCGCGCTCGAGAAGGTGGAGTCGCTTGCGGTTCCGCGGGAATGGGACGATAGTAAAGTATGCCGCCGAAGGTTCGACATTTGGCGCAGAAACTGGTCGATGCCGGCTTCTGCGAGATTCCCCGCCGGGGAAAGGGTTCGCACCGGATGTTTGCTCACCCGCGATTCGCGGGCGCGGTCACGTTGAGCGGTGCCCTCGGCAATGATGCCAAGCCCTACCAGGAACGCCAGGTGCGACGAGCGATAGAGGACACGCAGTCATGAGGCCCGGTGATCGTTACCACAAGTGGGTCGAGTGGAGCGAGGCGGATGGCGTCTACATCGGCCGGTGCCCGGACGTTATCACCGGGATCCACGGGCAGGATCCCGCCGTACTGTACCGTGAGCTGTGCGACACCGTGGATGACGTTCTCCGTCACTTGGAGTCAGAGGGACGTGGTCTGCCAGTCCCCCGCGTTAAGCCTATGCAGGAAGTCGCGTAACGCGCCAGCGCCCCGCGGGCGACCGGCGGCCCGGCCCACGTGGGGACGTTACTCGCATCCGTGCCCCGGCGGTGGTCAGGCCCTATTCCACCCCCGGCGAAACACCGTCAACGGCACAGCCTTAGGTCGCCCGCTTTGTCAGGGCAACCCGGGAATGGCCGTCTCAACACGAAGGATATCACACTATGGCATCAGAGCAGCAGATCAGTTCGACGGAGCACTTCTGGTATCGGCTGCAGCCGGCCGATGGGCCGTACATCGACTCGCAGCGCGACAACAGGGCGTTCGGGTACACGGACGGGAAGATCCACCTGTCCGAGGACTGTGGCCGCACCTGGCCGCACCGTGCCGTGTTCCCGAACGCCAAGAACATCACGTTCAGTTGCATTCTGAAGAACGGGAACATCGTCTTCAGCACGCGCTCGAAGCTGTTCCTGAGCAAGAACAACCTCAAGACCGTCAAGCAGATCACGGTGAAGAACGCGGACGGCTCGGACTACATCCCGCACAAACCGCAGAATCCGGACTGCCCCGGCTGGTACTTTCACACCCTGCCGGGTATCAACTCGTGGGACGTGAACGGCGTGGAAATGTTGGTGTGGGGGAACTACTGCAACGTGCTGGGCGGCGCGTCGCCGGTCAATATCTACTACTCCGTCGACGGCGGCGAGACGGTGAAGATCGCGTACGCCTTCGGCCAGGACCCGTACTTCCGCGACAACGGCTCCGAGGGCGGCGGCCCGACCGGCACGCTGCTCGGCGACCCGCGCAACCCGGTGATCTGTCGACACACGCACACCGTGGCGTACAACCCGGTCGAGAACGCGTTCTACTCCTGCACCGGCGACGGCGACCGGAAGGAAGGCTTCGAGTGCCACTGGCTGCGCGGAACGTACGACGCGAAACAGGACAAGTGGGACTGGAAGGTCATCATCTCGGACCACCTGAACTCGAACTACAAGGCCGGCGGGATCAGCTTTGTTGACGGCCAGCTCTACTGGATCAGCGACTCGAACGGGCCGGAGCCGTACGACCGCGGCATCTTCCGCTGCGCCCCGGCGGACATCGGCGACCGCAAGAAACACACACTGCTGTTCAACCCGGGTGTCGAGTCGGGCGCCATGATCATCCAGGACGGCGTGTTCCTCGCCTCGCACTGCGGTCCGGCGTCGCCGCTCAAGTGCGGGTTCATCATTTCCCTGGACGGCGGCCGGACCTGGGCGCAGCACGACCTCAAGGAACTCGGCACGCGCTCGCCCACCCGCCTTCACGAGAAGAACAGCGAGGGCTGGTTCCGTTGCGACCTGCGCACCGGCTGGATCAAGCAAGCCGAAGTGCTGTTCATCAAGCCGAAGTGTTGATGACCCCATCGTAAACGACATTCCCGACCTTGGCGGAGAACCGACACAGTACCGCGGGCGGCCCTCCGCCCGCCATCCGAGCCTTGTGCTACGTGCGTGCCGAGAAGCGGGCGGGGGCCGCCCGCAGTACCGTCGGACGGTGACGGGGCCGGATCCGCCTATCGCACAGGTCGCATCATTTCCCCTTCCCCCTTGGGGCTGGCCCGCACGGGAACGGGGGCACCGTTTCGGGGAGTTTGACATGAAATCCTTCCTCATCTTCTGCGACAACCACATGGACGTCATCTGGCGGCGGGGGTGCCGGCAGCACTACCGCTCGGTGGACGGCATCATCCGGCCGTATGTGGACCTGGAGGAGGAGCAGATCCGCCGCGCTCTGCGGATGATGACGACGTCCGACTACCGATACACGCTGGAGCAGTCCCTGCCGCTGAAGTTGTTCCTGGAACGGAATCCCGACCAACTCCCTGTCGTCCAGCGCCTGGTGGACGAGGGTAAACTCGAATTGCCGGGCGGCGGGGAAACCCTCATCGACCTCAACATGGTCTGTGGCGAGTCCTTGGTGCGCAACCACTTGTACAGCATTTCCTGGTGTGAACGCACGTTCGGGACTCGGCCGCGGACGGCGAACGGTGCGGACCTCTTCGGTTACAGCGCGCAGGTGCCCCAGATTCTGAACCAACTCGGCTACGACGTGCTGGCCAACAGCTCGCGGCTGTTCGACGACGGCACGCCGTTCTGGCGCGGTCTCGCCGGGGCCACGGTGCTGGTGCGCCCGACGTGGCAGAACCTGGGGAATCCGCAGGTCTTCGCCCCGGGCGGCTGCATCCGCCCGCCCGCCCGATGCTGCGAAGGCGAAGGCTGTTCGAAATGTGGCTACCGCGGCATGGACATCTCGGACGAGAATCTCCGGAGCGACGAAACGCTGCAACGGATTTTTGACAGGATCCGGGCGATGGAGTCTGAGCCGGTGGTGCTGCGCATCACCGGGGAGGAGACGCTGGAGAACGCGGACGCCATCGCGCGGCTCGTGGCGCTGGCGCGCAAGTCTGGCCTGGATCCGCGGTTCGTCACCATGACCGAACTGGTCGACGCCGCCGACGGCGAACGGCTCGCGCGGCTCCGCGCCGGGACGGTGGCGGAGAACGAGATCTACCGCGAGGTCGAGAAGAACCCGATCTGCACCGGCTGCTTCGTTAGCCGGACCCGGCTAAAGCAGTGGAACCGGCGCCTCGAAGCGATGCTCGTGGCCGCGGAGAAATTCGCCGCGTTCGCCTGCCCGTTCGGGACCGTCTACCCGCGCGGCAAGATTGAGGGGCTGTGGAACCAGATGGCACTGCTGCAGTTCCACGACGCTATCACAGGCAGCCACAGCGACGGCGCCTACGAAGAACTCCTCGGCTTGTGTCGCAACATCGCGCGCGGCGCCTGGCAGGTCTACGAGGAGGCGACGCGCACCATTGCCGGGCAGATCGCTGCGCCCGCCAAGAAGGGCTATCGCGCCGCCGTGGTCTTCAATCCCCTGCCGTGGCCGGTCGACGGGACGCCGGTCGACATCGTACTCGACGTCCCGCGGGGTGAAACGGTTCGCGGTATTGACGTCGTGGACGGCAGGAACCGGCGTGTTGCCGTGATGGCCGTCGAACCCGTCCAGAACGCCGTGGGCGGGAAACTGGGCCTGCGCCTGACCGGACTCCGGCTGCCGCCGCACGGGTACGGCACGATCCACTACCGCTTCTCCGACGCGCCGCCCGCGATTCGTCCCCTTCGCGGAAACGTGCTCGAGAACGAGTACTACCGCATCACGCTCGACGCGCGCGGCGTCGCCGAGGTCTTCGACAAGGAGACGAAGGATGTGATCCTGAGGAACGGCGTGGGCAGCCTGGTGTTCGAGGAGGATTACGGGAGTGTCTGGGAAACCCTGGCGGCGCCCACCTTCGCCTGTTCAGTGGCGCAGTATTCGAAACCATCCATCACGCTCGTCGGCAACGCGGATGTGACCACGGCCGTGATCGAAGGTGACTTCGCGAACCCGCGGATCCAGCACGAGCGGAACGTCGGGAGGATCAAGTGGCGCCAGGAGATTACTCTCTACGCCACGGCCAAGCGGATCTACTTCAAGACTACGGTCGACTGGGACACGCACAACGGCCGGCTGATGCTCGTCTTCCCCCTGTCATTCAAGACCCCGGACGACGAGGCGCACTACGAGATCCCGTTCGGCGTCCTGGCGCGAAAGCGGTACAAGGGCGAATTCGGGATCCACACCCGCCCGAACGGCGACTGGCCGGCGCTCAACTTTATTGCCTGTCACAATGCGGACAAAGGTTACTGGGTGACCGTCGCCAACCAGGGAACGCCCTGCCACCGCGTCGAGAACGGCGTGGTCAAAATGACCGTGGTGCGCAGTCCGTGCATCGCGCTGTCCGCCTGGGACACCAAGGGCGCGCGCGAGGTCGGCACGCACGTATTCGAGGCCATGGTTTCGTCCGGCGTGGGCGACCTGCGCACGGTCAACCCGGTTCGGCTCGGCCAGGAGTTCAACGCTCCGTTCATCGCCGCGCCTGCGGACTCCGCACGGACGCGACCGCTCCCCGCGGAGTGTTCGTTCCTCGGTCACGACAATCCGTCCGTAGCCGTGAGCGCCGTCAAGCGGGCAGAGGAAGGCGAGGACCTGGTCGTGCGCCTGTACGAGCCGTACGGTGCGAAAGTCCGCACCGCACTGGAAAACCTGCCCGCGAAGCGGGTCGCTGAGACCGACCTGCTCGAGCGCAACGCGCGCAAGACCGGGGGCCTCGTGTTCCGGCCGCACGAGATCAAAACGGTCCGAGTCCACCCGGCCGCAGCCGATCGCGTCCCGCGCCGCCGGCACTGAGCCATCCCGGGGACGTGATGCACGACGACTGCGTGTAGTCATGGGTTGCAGGGCAGGTGAGTCGGTCGGTGACAAGCCGCCCTCCGGGGCGTGGCGGCAGGCCGTCATCTTGGTCGTCACTTCGGCCATCACATATTTCAATATGCCCAGTCCTTGTTCCTAGAATCTGACGACCTGGCGCCACGCTAAACTGCCAAGTTATTCTTGCGCGGACCCTTAGCGATAACATCCAGGACAATCATCCCACGCGGCGGCACCTGCACGTTGATGAAGCGGCCGTCGGGATGGATCGGGCGGCCCGGATAGTGGCTGGCGATGCGCACTTCCCTGACTTCCTGCCGCATGTCGAGGCGGGCGAGGACGTAGATGTAATCCTCGTTCCCGACGAGCAGCCGCACGGCGCCACCCTCGGCCTCGATAGCAAGTACCCGCAGAGCCGTCACCTCGCCCAGCAACCGCGGCGTTGGCGTGAACTCGATGAGCAGGTCGGCGCACGCCTGCATGAACGTCTTGCTGACGGCACGAAAGTACATCCCATATAGGTAGTTTGGCGGGTCGGGCATCGCGGCGGGCAGGTCGCTCTGCGCCACGGGTGTCAGAGTGGGCTGGGAGAGCGGGACGTTGGCATGGTAGACCCGACAGGCGAGTTGCTGCGGGCCGGGGCCCTCGGCGAAAGCCAGGTCGGCAGGCGGTAAGTCGACAGCCTGGCGCCCGATCAGCATCACCGGGCCGTGCGCGTAGTCCAGAACGGCCTGCAGTTCGGACGCCGGTAGAAGTTCGGGCCGCGGGACGAGCAGGCAGCCGCGCGTGGCGGCCAGATGCTTGCTGTTGACCACCACCTGCAGCGGCGCGCCGCGCTCCTGTAACTCCCCGGCGATCTTCTGGCGCGTTAGCAGACGGTGGGGCAGGTAGTCGTCGAACTCTTTGTCCAGAGCCGCCTCGGACCATAGCATTGTGGCTCCGAGCACGCGCTGAGGACGGCACTCATAGCCGACCACCCAGTTCTTGCGCAGCCACTTCCACTGCGGCCCGTTGATGCCATCAGCCAGGCACACGAACGGACCGCTGGACGCATGGTGGAAACCGACCTCGTCCTGGACGAACATGTGGCCGAGGGTGTAGATCTCGCGCTCGCTGACCGCGGGTGCATGGTTGAGCAAGTCCCAGCTTTCCGTGGTGTCGCCCGTGCCGTTCAGGCACAGCAACGGCATCCGGGGCAGGCAGGCCTTAATGTTGGCGAGCATGAAGTTGAGTTCGGAGCGCAGGTCGGCGCGGAAACCGCTCTCGGCGCCGATGGACACGCCGGCACCCACGGTCTCCACGAAGAAGCGGTCCACGCCGGCGCGGGCGATGCGGCGGTAGTCCACACCGTAGCGGTAGTAGGCTTCGAAGGGGTCGCGCGTCCAGGCGTTGTTGTAGGAGACCTGCCGGCCCAGGTCGTGCATGGCCCGGCAGACCTTGGTGAAGAAACTCTCAAACCGGCGCGCGTAGAATTCACACCACGGGTGGCGGTGGTGATTCCATATGTGGTCTGCGCGGGCCTTTGTCTCGGCAGGGCTGGTCGCGCCGCCTTCGATTTTGAACGGCAGTTCCACCCCCATCATGTCGACAAACTGCGCGACCATGTCGTCGGAGTAGTCGGCGATCCAGATCGGTTGGCGCGGGCAGCTGTAGCCATCCGCCGCGTGGTAGCCATCGAAGGCGTAATCACGCATGACAGCGCTCAGCTTCTCCGCAAAGACGTCTTCGTAATAGCGGCCGTCAGGGAAACGCTTCAAGGGGTTGATGCAGCCGGCGGCCACGCCGTCACGCGTGAACTCAGCCAGGGCGGGATTGCGGTCGCACCACGGACTGCGGTAGAGCTTGCCGTCGATGTGGCTCACGAACGAGTTGAACATCGAGAAGTAGACTTTGACCCCATGCGCCTGGAGTGTCTCGACCAGGCCCTTGAACTGGTGGTTGGTCCACGCCTGCCGCTCACGCTCCGCGTTGTAGGGCTTGCCGCCGTAGGAACAGTAGTCCGGCGGGAAGACGACCTCGCGCCCCAGTCCCGCGTGGGTGTGGACGAAGTCCGGGGGCGTGAGGAGGAACGATAGTCCATCGGGGATAAAGCCGCAGTTGTCCAGGAAAACCTGTACGTTGTAGTCTGGTCTTCGGTTGTCGAACCCGATCAGTTCGATCCACATCCAGCGTTCACAGTTGGGCTGCGTGTCCGTGTCACGTCTCATGTCTTGTGCCCTTCCTGGTGATCTGAACCGTGCCGAGCATTGCGGTCACCCCGAGCGCCCCGAACCTGCCGGCGTCGCCATGGCCAATTTCACGCCAAGCACCAGACGCTGCCGGCAATGACACCCTCGTTCCCGGTGTCGTGTAGCAATCACAGTCCGCCAATAATCTTCATCACCTGGGGGATGATTGTGGCTGCGAAGTTCGCATGGCCTCGGTCATTGGGATGCAATCCGCCCATCACCCCGTTCTTGGTGCCCAGGTTTTTCGCGACGCCGGGACCGAGGTCGATGACGACTTCGCTCGCGCACGGTATCTTGGATTTCCAGACCCCATCGATGGAGTAGGCGATCTGGGGCGGCTTTAAGGCCGCGGAATACGTGGACGTGTCCAGGAGGATCTTCGCAACCGGTTTGGGATTCTTGCTTGCCCAAGTGACCCGAAAATAGGCGCCCGGATTCCAGGTCTGACGAAAGACTTTCCCCGCGCGTCCCACGTCCCCGGTCCAGTTGCCCGGCGAAAAGACCAATGCCGGCGAGTCCACGGGGATGGCCATCAAGGATGCGTCAGCGGCATGGGTTGCGCACCAGGGGCCCAAAACGAGTACCGCAAGGAATGCCGTGGCAGCCAGGGTGAGTCTCTTCATGTTGATCTGCTTCCCTCCGTCGTTTGATTCTTGACGCGGCCGATCTTCCCTATTTGCGTTTCATTGAAATTTGAGCGTTGAACGTTGAATTGTCCACTCGTCCTATTCCCAGGTCAGGGCTGTTTCAAGATCTGGCGCCGCGTCTCGGAAGGCCACACCTCCGCGCACACCTGGTAGGGGCGGCCTGTCCTCAGGCCGCCCCCCCGGCGTGGGGACACGCCGGGGGGACTCGCTGCACGCGACGGTCACGAATCTTGAAACAGCCCTGTTCCCAGGTCAGCGGTGCGACGCTGACGCCGCGGTGGAGGTGGTCGGCGCTGGACATGAACCATTGTCCGATACGACCTTCCACGAACTGCGGTCGACCCCGAAGAACGCGGGAGCGATTTCTGAACGCGACAAGTCGTTGACGAAGGCGAACGCCTTCACCACACCGCCCTCGCGGAGGGGGAATGGCCCGCTGTAGACTGGAGAGGTGGCGTTCGGCTCGGAGCCGTCGCAGGTGTAGCGGACGGAGAGGTTGGGGTTGGGACAAACGATGCTGACCAGCCCGGTCCCTGTTTCATTCCCGACATGAGTGCTCACCTTGGAGTATTGCCTTGGTCTTGTTCACTTACTGCGCCACGGTCCGGGTGACGAGAATCACGCCCGCGCAGTCGCTGCCGCCCTTGCCTCGGAGCTGGAACTTCAGGCGGATGCTCTGGGCGACGCCCGGGAAACTGAGGTTGAACGCATCCGGGCTGTCGGTGCGCGACACCCACTGCGGGTACTCCGTGCCATCGACCGTAACCGTGACGGCGCCGACCTCGACCCCGTGGGCGCCGCCGGTCTTGACGAGCTTCAGTTCAAACTGGCCGGCATCGTCGATGGCGTCGGTGATGTCGTACTCCAGGCTCACGCCCTTGCCCCAGCCAATGCCGTAGTAGATCTCCTCGCCCCACTCGCCAACCTTGCAACTGGCTCGGGGCGCCACCGGGGACGTCTCGGTGCCGCATTGTACGCCAGTATGGTAGGCGGCAAACTTGCGGATGAAGGGGGTGGCTGCGGACTTGAGGCAGTTCAGCCGCAGCGTGCTCACGGAGGCCGGCGCGAATCGGTCGATACGCTTGTGCCCGACAGCCGTGCCACGGCACAGGACCTGCCACTCGGCGCCGTCCCAGCCCTCAACCGTGTACACCCGGATCCGTTCCCCTTGGGAAATGTCTTCCATGATGATCACATGGTCTACGGTTCGCCGTCCACCCAGCGGCAGTTCGATGCTGTCGCCGCTGCCCGTGGTCTCGGCCAGGGCGGAACCAAAACGGCGCCGGATCTCGTTGCCGAACTCGGCGGCCCGTGCCGCGTCAAGCTCAGGAATGCGCCCGGTGGTGTCCGGGGTGTGGTTCAGGAGCAGCACCGCACCGTTGCCCACGGACCGGTAGTACATGGACACGAGCTGGTCCAGGCTCTTGAGCGTCTTCGCGTTGTCCTGGGTCCAGAACCAGTTGGCGCGGCTGCGCGCATCGCACTCCAAGGGCAGCCAGACCTCGCCGTCGGGCGCGCCGTGCCGGTTGGTGGCGATCCCGGACGCCGCGTCCTTGCGGCTGAGCGTGTTCCACGCCGGATACGTCGCGATGCCGTCTTCGTTGCCCACCCAGCGGATGGTGGCATGACGGCTCTGGAAGATCATGGCGTCCGGGGCGTGCGCCGCCAGGATGTCGCCCACTTCCACAACATTGCTGCCGTCGAACCAGACCTCGCACATGCTACCGTAGCGGGTCAGCAGTTCCGTGAGTTGCTGCCGGTACATGCGGCCGTACTCCTGCTGTTTTTCCGGTGTGGCGCAGACCCCGCCGACATTGGCGCCGAAATGACCGTCCGCCGGCGAAAGATAAACCCCAAGCCTGATGCCACGGCGCCGGCAGGACTCGGACAGGTCCTTGAGCATGTCGCCCTTGCCGCCGCGCCAGGGCGTGTTGCGGACGCCATAGTCTGTGGTCTCCGTCTGCCAGACGCAGAAGCCGCCGACGTGCTTGACGACCATCACGATGTACTTCGCGCCCATGGCCTCGGCCACGTCCACCCACTGCTCCGTGTCCAGCAAGTGCGGGTTGATGATCGACAACGGCGTCCTCAACCGGTCGTGCCCGCTCTCGGTGTTCTCATAGGTGCCCGGGCTCCAGTGGATGAACATGCCCAGTTCCATGTCGTGCCAGGCCAGTTGCGCAGGGGTCGGGGTTGCGAGCGGTGTTGTCATGTCAGGTCCTTGGTGTGTGTGCAAGTTGTGTTCGGTGTTCAGATCAGACCGGAAGGACGAGGTGGGCAAAATCATGAATGGCAAAATCATAAGACACAAGCCAAACCCTCACACGCTCCCGTGCTAATTGTTCTGTCCCATGATTTTGCCATACAGATCTGCTGCTACTCGACGGTACGGTCCTGCAACGGCATTTCTCCGCGCTTGTGGAACGACGACCAGGTCGGCGGCCGCACGGTCGAGGCATAGCGGACGGACTGAATCGGGCGCCCGTCCCGGACCGCGTCGACCAGCGCTTCCGCCGCGCCGCGGCCGATCTCCTGGTGCGCGTAGAAGTTCACCGCGGTGACCTTGACCCTCGGAAAGGCCGCCGTCACTTCGGCAAGCGCGCCGCCGATGAAGTCAAGGAGCAACTCGCCCTGCCGGCGCCACCGATGCCCGTCAAGGACGCGCAACACCGACTCGATACGGTTGCGCCCGCCATCGCAGATGATCGCGGTGACGGCGCTGGCGTCCAGGAGACAGGGGAGCCGCCTCGGGATGTCGTCGACCCGCGGAAGGTTCCAGTCCGGATTCTGTGCCATCCCCACCCCGGCAAGCGCCGCCGTGAACCCGGCGTAGGGACCGGCCTGGGTGCTCGCGCAGTAGGCGATACGGCGGTGCCCGCGCCCAAGCAGGTAGTCGGTCCGGACGCGGCCGACAGCGGGAAAGTCGTGCGCGAAATGGTTCGGAGGCAGTCCGGACAGGTCTGCGGGTGTGTAACTCATGATCGGGACCACGACCGGGATGGCGCACTGCCGCATGAGCTTGGTGATCCGCGGAAACAACGCCGCGTCGGGCAGGTACCAGACGCAGCCATCGAGCTTGTACTGGGCGAGCAGGTCGGGGGCCGCCTCGGGCGCGCGCAGATGCAACAGACGAACCGCGCAGTTGCGACGGCACAACACGTCCAGGATGCCGCACAGCACGTCCGGGGACGGGAGAACCGCTCGTTGCCTCTCGCGGTTCGGCCGGGAGACCGTATGTCTGCATTCCACACTGTTCACTCCCATGAAACGGAAGGAGTCCAGAGCCCGCGAGGACGCGGGCGCTCCAAGGTCTAGCACGGGGTCTGACGTTGGAGCGCCCGCGTCCTCGCGGGCTCTGGAAGCATCGTTGCCAGTTTCACTTTGGTATGACCGGGCGGTCCTGGCTCGGGCGGCAGAAGTCGTGGATGGCAGTCCGGCGCCAGACGCCGGGCGGTAACGCACCGGCGGAATCTCCCCCCCGGCGCGGACAGGCGGCTCGTTCACTCGCTCTGCATCTTCTTCAGCAGCGCTGCGTAGTCCTGCCGGGTGCTCAGTTCTGGGGCGAAGAGCTGGTCCATGCCGCGGACCACGATGCGGATGTCCGGGCGCTCGCCGTCGCAGGCCTTTTGGAACTCCTTCAGGCGCTCCAAGGCCGCGGCGTTGCCGTCCTTTTTCGTAAGTTCACCGACGAGTGTCTCAAGCGAGCGCCGGTGAATGTCGCCGAGGAACTGGAATTGCTGCCGGGCCGCGGCGCGCATGTCCTCCTTCCCGACGTTCAGACCAATGGAGAAGAACGCACCGGCTGTCGCTCCCAGGAGAACCAGGTCCAGAACCACCAGCACCACGACGTACTTCGTTTTCATGGGTCTGCCCTCCTCGTGTGTTGTCCAGTTTAGCCGTGGTGGCACGGCGGCGCGGGAGTCCGGGGGCCAAGTGTTCACGTGTTCGGGTTTCAGGTTTTGGAGTGGAACGGTTGCGCGCTCCTGGTCACGGGTTTCCTGGAGGCCGACACCTGAACACTGAACCCTCTCTTTCCTCTGCCTCCCAGCGGCCCCCTACTCCGCGCCCAGTGCCGACACCGGGCGGCAGAGCGCCAGCAGGTCGTCGACGTGCGCCGTAGCGACGCATTCGACAGTGTCGGCAGCGCCGTAGTAGATCTTGACTTCACCGCTGTCTTCCAGGATCATGCCGCCGGGGAAGATCACGTGGTTGCGGAGCCCGCCCGCGACCTCGTACGACGCCTCGGGAGCCAGGAGCGGATCAGGGCACAAACCGATGACCTTCCACGGCTCGTTCAGGTCCAGGAGCATGATGCCGGCCGTGTAGCGCTTGGCCCACTTCTTTTCCCAGCCGTTCTTGCCGCGCGAGTCATCGCGGTCGACGGCGTGGAACGTGGTCAGCCAGCCTTTTGCGGTTCTCACCGGCGGCGCGGCCGGCCCGACCTTGTCGTTGGCGAACGGCACGTGCTCGACGCCCAAAACGAGGTGCGAGTTGCCCCAGTAGCGCAGGTCGGGCGAGTCGGAGAACCAGGCGTCGAACCGGTCACGGCCGCGGCTGTAGACCGGGAACGGCCGCTCGAGCCGCGCGTACTTGCCGCCGATCTTCTCGGGGAACAGCACCATGTTGCGGTTGTCCGGCACGCTGATGCTCAGCACTTCGAATTTGTCGAAGTCGTCGGTGACCGCCATGCCGCCGCGTACGCCGTGGGCGGTGTCGACGGCGAAGCAGAGGTAGAAGCGGCCGTCGAGCACCGTGATGCGTGGGTCGTAGATGCGGTGGATCTCCTGCGTGCGCCAGCGCCAGCAGGGCTTGGGCTCGACCGTCCACGCGATGCCGTCTTTGCTGAACGCCAGCCCCAGGTTGCTCTCGACGTGCTTGAACTCCTCGGTGCCCTCGCCGTCGAAAATGTCGTTGCGGAAGACCATGATATACCGGCCCTGGTACTTGGTCACACCCGCGTTGTAGACCAGCGAGGAGCGGTACGGCACCGCCGCTTGCGTCAGCACCGGATTCTGCGGATGCCGTTGGATCACCGGACTGGAGTGTAATACGCTCGGGACGGCCATGGCAGGATCTCCTTTGGGGATCGGTCCCCTCTGACTTGTTGAATCACGCCGGAAAGGTAAGCCGCCGCGCCACGGCCGTCAAGGCTGGGCGAGCGAGCCGCTCCGACCCCTTTAGACGCCAGCCCCGGTCAACCTTCGACCCTATCTCCACCCGCCACTGACGCAGTACGAGCCGCTGAGGTCGCACGAGGAAATTGCCGGTCACCCTTGACGCCGGCGTCGGTCTTGGGTAGAGTCCATTGCTGATCGGGAAGAGGCGCTCGTTCGGTTCGTCCGACTATCCCTTGCAAGACAACAACAAACACCAGGTGAAGGCATGATCAGGAACAGGTTGCTGTTTGTCCCAAACGTAACGCGTCTCAGGGCGATGCTTTCAGTGCCCACCGCAGCCGCCATCGGCCAGCCAGGGGAAGTGAGGAACGTTCCCAAGAACAGGACCAGATGCCTGCGAGGGCGACGTGTGGCTGTCGGCGGGCAAAACATGAACAGGAGCGGGAGACACCGGAAGATCCCGCGGATGGCGCGCCCTTTTGCTTGACAAATCCCTATATGGGTGACCCCGTGTGCCTTCCCGCGTGCCCCGCTCTTCCTGAAACGTCACTCTTTTTCCAGGCAAAATCCGCCGAGCCGCTGAGGTCCGGAATCCGCTAAACTGTTACGTGCTCCGAGCGTGCGTGGCGGGTGGCAGCGCGCCGCCGCGCCGGCCTACGGCGCGTTGCCGGCGACTTGCTCCAGATACTGGCCAGTCCGGTCCCGGACAAGCGAGTTGATCAGCACTTTCCGGCCTGTGTGCGGGCCAGACGCGATTTCGCCGATACACTGGGTCGCCGTGTGAGTCTGGTAGTTGCGCACGAACACCTTGCACACCTTCAGGATCGTACCGTCGCTGACTACGCCCTCTATGTACTTCACATCGAGACGTCCTGCCTTGAAGGCTTCGATGGTCAACGGCGCGTAGTACGAATCCGCCGGTTCAAGCGAGTGTACGCCCTCGTAGTGCCGCAGAAAGACATCACATCGCAGGCGGTACTCTGTGCCAACTGCCAAGCCGTAGTTGTATCTCGGATCGCCGCTGACATCCGTCGAGGTGACGCACCCCGACGGCAGGAGAAGGACGACACTGAGGAGTAGAAGAACGTTTGAGTGCTTCATTGAGTGGTCCACCAGTCCTATTTCTAGTGATAGACTTCGCGCGTTCTTTGGAGCGCGAAAGGATCAGTTGATACCGGATGGGGCGCGAAGGGTGACCCGGACGAGTCGTGGTACAGCACACCCGCCTGAACAGTGAAGTACCTTCCAACGTCCAGATCCCTGAACTTCACGCCTGCGACCTCTGCCTGTTGAAGCATCCACAGCAGGGGCACAAGAGACGCCAGGTTCTCATCGTACCCCCCACCTATATCAGAATGTGCACCCGGGAACCCTTTCTCTACCCGTTGGCTGGTGGGATCATAGCTCTCGCCTGACCTCATGATGCTGGAGAGGGGAAAGAGTGGGCGATACTCGTTCATGGCCGTTGCCTGAGCGACGCGCTTCACGTTCGGGGGAATTCGCATGCGGTAGCCCAGGTTCAGGTCATTGCCCGGCCAGCCAAATGACGCGACGGTATCGAACAGGCCCATGAAGTCGACACTTGGCGTGACTCCGCTGACGTGTTCCAATACGACTGTCCCCACATAGTCATTCAAGACCGCCGAGTGCCTGTATGAGGTGGGGTTGCCTCGACGGTATATCATATTCGCGAACTCTCGAGCCTGGGCGGCTCCACGGCTGAAGCCAACGATGACAATTTCCGTGTCACCACTCCTGGAGCTTTCGACCAGCCGGTCGTACATCCATTCAAGGCGGGACTTCCCACCTTGGCCGGTGAATCCGCCGACCGCAAAGTCGAGTTTCCTACCCGTGCCAACCCCACGTCTGTAGTGCTTTGCTCCCCCCGCATACAGATCATGAAGAATCGCGACGTTCGTGGGCATGCCCTTCTCTGGGTTATCCTTATCGTTGTTGGTCCCATCGAATGCGTAGATGGCCAACCCCAACTCATCCACCAAGTTCACCGGGTCATTGTTGCAGTAGATGGTCTGGTTTGGTCCTGCGGCTTCGCCGAGCGGGTCGCGGGTGAGCCACTTGCCGGTGCGGGGGTTGTAGTAGCGGTAGCCGTAGTAGTAGAGGTTGGGGGAAGTGGTCAGTGATCGGTGATCAGTGGTCAGTGAATCCAAATACCGGGAGCAGAACCGGAACGGGCAGGAGTCCACCGCCGGGCCGGTCGCGGCCAGGATCTCGCCGAAGGGGGAGTAGGTGTACTCGGCGACAATGGTTGCGGAGTCCGCATCCAGGAGTTGGACGACGTTGCCGGCCTGGTCGCAGATGGGGAGGTAGACGGAAACGGTGGCGGCACGGGACGGCGCGTGGGTGACACCGCCGGCTGCGTCGGAGGCGGGGGCGCCGCCCCCTGTCGGCCCCCGCTGGGAAGGATCATTGACCCTTCCCAGACCCATCCCTGAGTTGCGCTCGGGAACGGGCGCCGGGAATACCGCCTCCCGTTCCCGAGCGGCGGACGAGATCGCGCGCGACCGGAAACGGAAAGCGCTCGCAGCGCTTTCCGTTTCCGGTCGCAACACCGAAGGGGGTCCGGGGGAAGTCAATGACGTCCCCCGACGGGGGCTGGCAGGGGTCAGAGCCCCCGCCTCTGCGCGTGCCGTCAGGGTCACACGCGCCGCGAAACTGCCGTTGGGGCCGCGCGTGGCGGGGTAGACGGCACCGTTGCATTCCACGGTGACGGTGGCATCGGTTGCGGCTGTGCCGACCAGGTCCACGGTATTGCCCCAGGCTCGAGTGACGTGGCAG
>Ga0156531_1265_pt1 | contig 27949 bp, 15 predicted proteins | sample RifOxyB3_FD_111926 | JGI IMG/M metagenome (GOLD analysis project Ga0156531, IMG submission 111926) | Lentisphaerae bacterium RIFOXYB12_FULL_65_16 | reverse complement strand
GGGAAGAGGGGGGGGCGCCTACGTTTGGCAGGCGAACCCGATTCACCCGTGGCACAAGGCCACGGGGGTCTCACGCATGGGCCAGCACGCCGTCGTTCCACCTGCCACTCCCATGTTACTCGCGTGTCACTCCGCGCCGCCGCCCGGCTCGTCCGGGCGGTGCGACGATTGGGGGAAAAGGGGCGGTGCGTCCGCCCTCTTTCCCCCAATCGCCGCCCCGCGGGCGCAAGACCCGCGGCGGCGCGAACCGGCGCGAGTAACATCAACCTATGACCGGCCGGTCCACCGGCCGGGGGGCGCTGACGCATCGCCTATGGAGTGATGTGTTCCCGGCAGGCTGAGGCAGCGGTCGAAACGCCGGCCAAAGGGCTGGCCGGGCCGCCGACCTGCTTCGTCACTTCCCCGGTGTGTAGCCTTTGACGCCGATCTTCTCGAACGGAATGGGCTCGAATCCCAGCGCCAAAGCCGGCGAGTCGGGCTGGAGCCGGTAGTCGTCCGCGGCGGCATTCACGAACTTCGGGTCGGCGACGACCGAGTTCGTGTCGAACCCGAGTTTCTGCCACTCGGCCCAATTGCCGACGGGCGTGATCTTGCGTTCGGTGGTCGCCAAGTCCTCCGTCCTGTGCCAGACAACGTTGCGGTCGCACTCGGCGAGCACTTCGGGCGCCCAGCCGCCGGAACTGAGGTAGACCGCCTTCGGATCACCGAACACGACAATGTTGCGCCGGAACACGTTGCGCCGCATCTTCTCATTGCCGTTGTACTCGCCCTGATAGTCCTGGCCGTCAATGAAGATGTTGTTCTCCACGATGTTGTCAAACCCGAGGTGGTTGTGGTAACCGCCGCGCACCGTGCGCGCCACCACGTTGCCGTTGATCTGCGTGCCGCTGCTGTAGTCATCGAGGTAGATACCCCAGGTGTAGTGCGGGGTCAGGATCTTGCCTTCCGGGCTGTCTTTCATGCCCACCACGTCGAGGATCAGGTTGTAGCGGATGATGTTCCCGGACGGCTCTGAATCGCGGCCCAACGTCTCGATGGCGCCGGTGTCGTTGGTCTCCAGGTTCGAACGCAGGATCTCGTTGTACTCGGCCACGTTGTTGTGCGAGCAGGCGTCCTTGTTGTAGGTCTTGAACGAGATGCCGTAGCGCGGCAGGTCGGTCATGGTGCAGTTGGCCACGCGGTGGCCGCTGCCGGTCGTGATGTAGACCCCGGACACGTGCTTGTAGACGCGCCCGAGGTGGTGCATGAGACACCCGGCCACGACGCAGTCGGTCGCCTGGTCCGCGGTCTTTCCCGTGGCGATCACACCGCCCTGCCCCATGTCGAAGATGCTGCAACCGAGGACCTGGCAACGCGTCGTGCGGTTGCGCAGGTGCACGGCATAGCCGCCAAGCTGTGCGAACGTGCAGTCTTCGACGACACAGTCCCGCGCCTGGTCGAACCAGATCGCGGCGTCATCCGGCTCGTACATGCTGCGCACGGCCAGCGAGTAAGTTGAGTCGCTGAACGCCAGGCCGCGAAAGCGGATGTGTTCCGGCCACGTGTCGGCGGCCGGGTCGCCGTGCACCTCGACCAGGCGGTCCAACACGGGTGCAACCACCTCGGCCTGTGCGAAGTCCGCAGCGGTCGGCATGTAGAGCAGTTCACCGGCTGCGCGGTCGAGGTAGAACTCCCCAGGTTGGTCCAGGGCGCCGCGGACGTTCTCCAGGCAGTAACGGTTTCCGAGCCGTATCTCCTGCGTTGCGTTCGCGCCCGTGAGCTTCAGAATGCACTTATCCCGATCCACGCCGCCGACCTGGACAGGACCGCCGACCCAACCCCAGGCCGGGAACACCATGACCTGCGCACCAGTCAGGTCCCCGTCCGGGATATCGCCGTCGCCGAACGGCAGTTCGCTGGTGTGACCCGGCGGCGTGACAGCGCCGACGCGCATCTCCTTGCCCTCGGCGCGCGCGTGCTGCTCAGCCTGCACGACGAGCAGTTGACTCCCCGCGGCAGGTTGCGGCAGGTCGATGTCCTTCGGCGTCCAGGCCGGATCGGTGCAGAGCGCAAAGGCATTGAAATTGATGCCGCCGCCCTTGCGGTTCGTCCAGCGCAGGACGTGCCGGCCCTGGGGCAGCGACAGCGTCGCGGTCTTAGTCCAGGTGAACTTCTGCCAACTCCCCGTGTTGGGCAAATTGCTCAGCGGCACATCCGCGCCAGCGTCAACCTGGAACACCGTTTGTCCGTCCATGCTCTCGCGGCCGAACGGTTTCATGTCCTGGCCGTAGCAGAGCCACAGTGCGTACTCGCCTGCCACTGACACGTCGACGTCCCACTCCATCCAGTCGCCGGCGTTGTGGATGCTCTCAACCGTGAGGTACCAGCCGGCGTCGGTGGGGTTCTTCATACGCGCGAACAGCCAGCCGCCGGTGGTCGGGTTCTGCGGATCGCGGTTCGGGTGCCGCGCCAGCGTCTGCATGGCATCGCCGACGCGCAACTGCCGGATCTCCCAGCCGCCGACCTTCGCCTCCGGCACGGGCGCCGCCCAGACGCCATTGCCCTTGTCCTGCCAGCCGGTGATTGGGCGACCGCCGCTGAGCCGCACGGTTTCGCCCGGGTACGCCTGGTAGACTACCGGGTGCTGCGCCGTGCCCGAGTCCTCCGGCCCAAGCCGCAGCGGCGCGGTGAGGTAGTACGTGCCACCGCGGAGCACCACCGCCCGGCCCAGGTTCCGGTCCGCGGCGCGAACGGCGTCGCGCGCCCGATCGAGAGTCAGAAAAGGCCCGTCGGTGCGAGCGGCATTCGGCTCCGGCAGCGTACCGGACCAGGCGTCATTGCCGTTCAGGGCGACGAAGTATGTGCCGGGCGTAGGCTCAACACTCATGCATTCGGGAATGGCAGCCAGCCAAACACCGGCCAACGCGACAAACGTGCAGGTTCTCAGCATGGTGAGGATTCCTTACGTGTAGCGTGCGGGAGGGGTCAGGTTTCGGGTTTCCCGGCTTCGTTCAGAAACTACGCCGTGGCAAGCAGGTGTCAGGGGGCGGGGGCCGATGTGTCTCGTTCGTCCGATGATCGGTCGGATCCGTCTGGTCTGTTCCGCCGCTGAAACCTGAAACCTGACACCTTCAACCTCATTCCCCCCGCCCCGCGCGCTTCAGTTCCTTCCGGTACCGCACGACTTTCAGCGGCGCGTCGGCGTTCATTTCGCTGACCGTGCCATCGGCGCGGAAGCCCATCGCTTCGTAGAACCTGCGCGCCGCGGCGTTCGCCTCGAAAACCCACAACGTGATGACCCCAAATCCTTGCGAGCTCAGCAGTTCCTCGGCATACCCACACATGCGCGAGCCTATGCCTTTCCGCCACTGGTTGGGCGCCAGGTAGATACCCCAGATCTCGCCGGTGACAGCCTTGTCCACGCCCGCATCCCGGCTGGTCCCGAGCATCATGAATCCACGGACCTCGCCATCCTCCTCTGCCACGTAGGTGGCCGCTGCCTCGGGAGCGAGCCACTGCCGGAACTGCGCCGCGCGCCGCGCATAATCGAGTCGGTCGAGAAACGCGTCCGGCACAATACCGCGGTAGGCCGCGCACCAGGAATCAATATGCACCCTGGCCAGCGCTTCGGCGTCGGCGGGACCGGCGCGCCGCAGGTGCAGGTCCGGGCCGTTCTTGTTCGGTGTGTCACTCATCAATGATATCCACTCGTCAATCCCTCAGTTCCGCGGTGTCAGCTCCAACGCGCGGACGCCGTACGGTTCGAGCGGGAGTTGCAGGTTGCCGTCGCGGAATTCGCCGCTGGCGCGACCGAACAGCTCGCGACACGCCGGGGGCTGCGCGAAGAGCGGGCTGGCGTCCTCGCCGAACCGGGCGTGCGTCAGGCAGACTTCCGCGGTCTTGGGCTGCGCGGCAGTGTTGGCCACGAGCAGCCAGTACTTGCCCTGGTCGAACTTCAACAGCACACGGACTGCGGAGTCCGCACACGAGGCGGCAATCTCGGCGTCGGGCGCGCCGAGGACCGGTGTCAGCGCCTCGATCTCCGTACCGATGCGGGTCATCTCGTCCCAGGCATCGTCGTTCCAGGGCCGGTGGTAGAAGTACGAGAGAGCGCGTGCACCGTTGATAAGACTGAGATACGCGACGCAGCGCAGCTCGACCGGCCGCATCAGCCGCACGCCCAATTCCGTGCAGCCATGGTCGAACTCAACCCACTTGAAGAAGGGCTTTCCAGTCTCCATTGTGCGTCGTAATGCATTATCGTCAAAATAGTTATGCCTATCAAACGTCCGCTCGGTCGGCGAGATCACGGTCGAGTAGTAGTCGTAGGCCATGAAATCGGTGTAGGACAGGTCATTCCACGCCGCCACGCTCGGGCCCCAGTTCACGAACACCGGGTGGTACGGATCGAGTTTCTTGACGAAGGCGTAAAGCCCGGTCAGATCCTCGGCGGCGCAGATGGGGGCGTCCTTCCGGCCGCGCTGCACTTCGGGTTCATCGAGCACCTGGTAGAAGCCGACGGCCGGGTGTTGGCGGTACGCCTCGACAAACTCGCGCAGTTTCTCTTGCACGGCGTCGATGGTCAGCTTCTCGCGCTTGGCCGAGTGCAGGAAGGATCCGAAGTCGATGATCACCGAGACGCCGGCGTCCGTGGCAGCCGGGAAGAATGTCGCGGGTTCACCACGGGCCGCCGTGTTGGTGCCCGCGAGCGGTGAATACCACGCCATGTTGAAGCCGTGCGCCTTGGCGGCTGGCAGGTCCTGCTGGCGCGCGAACCCGAGAGCGACCGGCGTCCAGGGTTTGCCGTCCTTTTCCAGGCCAAAGGATCGCGGGTTGAAGCGCACGTAGTTAGGCCGTGCCGGCTGGATCGCCACGGTGCGCCGTGCGGTCGCGACGACCTGGCCCTGGCGGTCGGCGAGTTCGCCGACCAGCGTGTAGTAGCCGGCCGGAAGTTCGATGAACGGAAACGCCAGTTCGTTGCGCCCGGGCTTGGCCGGTTGCGTGTAGACCGGTGCTGCGGGTGCTTCAGGCGCTGCAGTTGCGGCAGGTGCTGCGTCACTGGGTGTCCAGCCCTTGAACAACCGCAGGTTGACCTGCAGTTCCGCGGTCTCCGCAACAGGCAGGAAGACCGCCGCCACGGCCGGAATCTGCTTTTCCTCGAGGAAGGCGAGCGAACTGCAGGCGAAATACCACAGGGGCGGCGCCTGCACCGGGAAGACGCGCTCCGCGAGCGGGCACGCGTCCGGAGCCGAGGCACGCACACGCATCCGGCCCGCCGTGGCTGCGGCCTGACCCAGGAGCACGTTCGGAACCAGGAAGCTTACGGCGTCGCCCTGGCGTTCCACCGCCAGCGGGGTCTCGGTGCCGCCAAGGTGAGCAACGTCGCAGACGATCGCCGCGCCCGAGGCGGCCTTGACCTGCATCACACCGCACAACGCCTGGTGCCGCCAGTCGCGCGAGAAGCGGGGCGCGCTCATGTCGATCCGGTACGCGCTCAGGTCGGGGGCCCAACCGCCCAGGCGTCCGAACCGTTCGGGCGTGTGGAAACTGCCGTTCGTGAACGACCAGCAGGAGACCTCGCCGTTCGCGGGATTCTCGCGGCAGAAGTTGGCGTGCGCCTGGGCCGGATCGGGACAGTCGGCGGCGAGTTGGTAGAGTGGGATACGAGCTTCCAGCGTCCACCCGTCCGGCCCGGTCTTGGCAGCCGCTTCCACGCTGGCGTTCCACTCCCGGTCGACCTGCTTGCCGGTGCTGCCAACGACGTCCATGACGCGGCGGTCCCAGGTGATGCGCTCGTCGTAGGTGGTGCCGCGCGCGTTCCACGCCCAGTGGTAGTAGGTGGCGCCAGCCGGGTTCGGGTCAAGGAAGAACTCGACGATATCGTCGCCGAACAGCGCACTGCCGTCGCGTTCGGTCGCCTCCGCGCGCGGTGCGGCGGTGCTGCGGCAGGTGAATGCGACGTACAGCGCCTGATCGTCGAACGCAACCTTGGCGACAGTCGTTGCGGTTGCCGGTCGTCGGTCCTGGTAGCCCATGAACTCGCCCGCGCCGGCTCCCTTCTGCCAGCAGTCCTCGTCGAGCACACCATCGATCCGCGGCGCAGCGCCAGCACGTTCAGCATTGAGCGACGGCAACGGCGGCAGGTTGGGCGGCTGCGCCGCAACGCCCGCGGCGTCTTGCGGTTCTGCGTCCGGCGGCAGGTCCTCAGGTGCCGCAGACCACGGCGAGACCGCCTCGCCCTCTTCGACCTGCACGTCGTCGATCCAGACCTTGGCCTTGAACGGCTTGCCGATCTCGTCCTTGCCGCCAATCATGAAGTTGACAAAGCCCTGGCTCGCCTCCGCGTCCTTCTTGACCCAGACAGCCGTGAAGTTGTACCGCTGCCACTCGCCGGTCGGGCGAAACGTCTGGCGCGAACCCCAGTTCAGGATGGCGTCGACCGGCACGCCCGGCGGGTCCGATTTAAGCCATACCGACAGGGTGTACGCGCGGTCCCGTTGCGGTGATACGAACATGCTCTGAACGAAGTTCTTACGGCGCGCGAAATCGTCGTATGCCGGGGTGTCGAAAAGGAGGCAGAGACTGCGCTTGCCGCTGACCGCGGGGTCCTCCACCACCTTGGCGTCGTACTGGGCCGGATCATACAGCGCCCGCGACGTGTTGCGCCAGTAGTCGGGAATGCCGGCGATGGAAGTCTGTTCGAAACTGCCGTTCCGGATGAAGTTGCGCGTCTGCGTGGTTGGGGTAAGGCTCAGGTTGTCCACGGTGGCGATGCACGGTTGCCCACGCGGGCCGAAGAACCAGAGCGAGAATGCGGGCTCGACCTTCTCCGCATCGGCGGGCAACGTGATAAAGACGCGGAACGGCCGCCAGTCAAAGTTGCCGGGCAGCACAAGCGAGGGCTGGATGTCTTCACGCTTACCCCCACGCGAGACGGCGCAAGCAGGAACCATCTTGGTGATGTTCTGGCCCCGCACCAGCCCGCTCAGGACGTAGCGTCCGGGTTGCAGCGTGACGGCGCAGCGCAGGTTGCCGCGGACAATAGCGTCGTTCCACGTCGGTTCCTCGCGCGGTTCCAAGACGGTGGAGTACTTCCCCGCCTTCGCGTCGGTCGTGACGGACATGCGCGACGGCGCAGAGGTCTGCCACCCGGCAGGCAAGCCGTCGGCAACCTCCTCGAATCCGGGGTTGGGCAGGAGGTTCGCGTCTGCCGCGGGCGCCGGATGGGTCTCGGCGGCGGGCCCCGCGTTCGCCCAGAGCAGAACCGCACCCAGCAGTCCGAACCGTCGTCGCGCAGTGAAACCGTGAAGCATGGTCTTCTGTCCCTCCAGTTCGCACAGACACCCGCAACTCTTCCTGACGCACGGACAAAGTAGCGGCCTGATGCCGACATGGCAAGGGGGGAACCGGGCGAGATGGAAACGCGTCCTCGTACCCAGGTCGGCACCGCCTGGCGATATCGGGCTGTTGCTCCGGCGCTTCCGTCAGAGTCCCGCCTTTCAGGGCGTGTCGATTTAGTGCGGTAGCTGGCCTTCCAGAGTGGCGGGAGCGGTCGCAGACGCTGAGCCTGTCGAAGGGCTCGCTCCCGCATGCCGGACCGAGCCGGTCCGGCCACTTTGGGCATGGTTACGCATCTGAGGTGGCTAAATCGGCACGTCCTTTCAAACGGAAATGGCAGCGACGCTTCAGCACGGTCCCGCCAGTCTGCCGCCCCTAGCGCGCGACGCGGCGGCCCGGCCCGCTACGCCGGCCCGTCCTGTCGCAGAATCTGTTTCAGCCGCTCGAGCGCGCGGCCCAGCAGCGGACCGATACTGTTCATCGGGATGCCCGTGATCTCGCTGATCTGCCGGTACTTCAGATCCTGCAGGTAGAACAACCGCAGCAGATTGCCATCGCGCGACGGCAGTTTGTCGAGTGCCGCCACCGCATGCTCCGGATGAACCCCGGCAATGCTCGGTTCAGCGGACTCCGCGGCGGGCACCGCGTCCGGGTCCGGCAGCGCCACGGCACACGTTCTACTCCGCCGCATCAGGTCGACGCAGCGGTTGCGCACCAGCACGTGTAGTGTAGGCAACAGGCTACCGCGGTCACGACAGGTCCGGACCAGCGCGCGGTCGTTGGCCAGCAGGTTCTGCCACACCAGGGCCACAACATCCTCGATGTCATGGTGCGATGCGGCAAACCCGTAGGCGGCGAAATGCCGCCGCGCCGCCTCGAGCAGCAGCCCCGAGTGGAACCGAACCAATTCGCGCCAGGCGTCGTGATCGTCGCAGAGCAGGCGTTCGAGGAGTGCGCGGGTCGTGTCCGGCCGTTCCAGGCCCCCTCCCCCGGACGGAACAAGGGCAACGCCTGGCACCACACCCGAGCCTGCGTCGGGCGCAAGAGACCTGTTCGTTGCCGGTGGGGAACTCATCGCCGGTACTATACCCCGCCGGCGGACAGCGATATAGCGACGCGTCAGGCCTTGTGGCGGCCAAGTTCACAGTTCCGTCCTTCTGACGGTCCCCGGCCCCATGTCCACGCGCCGCCACCAAGACCGCGCAAACGCGGAACTACAAACCTCCAGCGGCCCGTTGAGGTTCTTAGCACCGCCTCCAGTGCGCGTCGATTTAGAGCAGCAGCAGGCCTTCCAGAGTGGCGGGAGTGGCTCACTCCCGCATGCCGGACCGACGTGTCCCGGCGAAGTGGTTGCACGAAGCCGGAGCCGGTCCGGCCACTTTGGGCGTGGCTGCACATTTGAGGTCGGCTAGTGCTCGGCCGCCAGAAATTCCCCCGCACTTCCTTTGCCTGTGCAGGCAACGACCCCACCGGCCTCGTGCCGGTGGTGAAGGGGGTTCGTTGGCTGGACCGTGTGTCGCCCACCTCTCCAGTCTTTCCTGCTTCTAGAGGCGGGGGTGGACAGCGCGGGTAGCCGCTGAACCCGCTTCACCACCGGCGCAAGGCCGGTGGGGTCGCCGAGCCGTCCCGGCCGTACAGCTCGGTGAATTGCGGGAAGACTTCTGGCGGACGAGCACTAGATCGACACGCCCTTTAGGTGGTCTTGGTCCCTTTGCGCCGCCGCGGTGCGGTGGCCGGCTTGGCGGCCGTGTCCTTTTCCACGACCAGGGTCAGGTCCACGGTGCCGCCGGACTCGGACTGCAGGCGCAGCGTGAACTCCTGGCCGAGGCAGACGCGGCGCACGGCGCCAGCGTCCGGCGCGGCCTGGTACGCTTGCGGGTCATCGGTGAGGGTCAGCAGCCCGGAGGCGATGCCGACCGAAAGCTTGTCCGGCTCGAACTCCATGGCCAGGCTCAGCACGGACTGGCCCAGTTTCTGGGCATGTGCGTAGTCCGCAACCATCTCCTTGGCCCCGGCCTTGTCGATCTCACACAGGGCCGCGATCGCCGCGACGAGGTCCTTACCGCCAACGCCAGCCCGCTGCCAATTCGCCAGGTCCTTGGCCAGTTGCTTCTCCGTCTTGGCGGGCAGCGTGGCGACGCTGACGTGGAACGGCAGGAAACCACGGCACGTGCCGCGGTACACGGTCTTGCCGCGGATCTGCACCGCGTCGCGCATGAACCGGGGCCGCAACGCCGGGCAGCGCAGGCTGTAGTTCTGTTTGCTGTCGTGATTGACACTCATGTCCAGCACCAGCGTGCGGCCCGCTGCCGCCGCGCCCAGGTCGAATCGGGCGTTCCGGATCGTCAGCGTCACGGGCGTCGCGTCCGTCTCGACCAGCGGCACGCACTCGAACCGCAGCGCCAGCGCGGTCTCGTTGCCGTCGCCGCCCACGGTGCGGCGGAGTTCGCAGGTTGCCGCACTCGACGCATCAGCCAGCGCGGGCAGGTCGCCGTCGAACGCGAGCTGCAGATCGTCCTCGATCAGGCTCCCGAACGCCGTGCCCAAGTCCTTGAGCAGCTTGCACCCGGCGCCGACCGCCGGACCGTACGGGGGCGCGCAGGCCGCGCCCGCACCGACCGCGTCACACAACTCACCGAACACCGCGTTCGCTTTGTCGAACTGCTCGCTGTCCGCTTCCATCACTCGAACCGCGGCGTCGCCCGCCTTCGCGGGTGTGCCGGTGAACACGACGTAGTCCCCGAACTTGTGCGGATTCCGCAGCTTGCCGTCCAGTCCCGTGGCCCAGCTCAGCGAGTGCGCCTGGCCCCCGATCGCCGACGAAATCACCCCTTCGCACCGGCGCGGCGTGCGGTCCTCCACCGTGCCGCCAATCCCCACGTTCTTCAGCACGCTCCGGGCCGTGAACTCACGCAAGATGATGCACGTCTGGTCTGCCATCCGATCGCTCCTTTTGCTTGCTCTTTTCACCCACATCGGGGATGTCCGCAGAGGCGCCCAGTGGCGCGGGACCTCCGGGACCGCGGCAGGGTACTCGCGTCCGTCCCGGACCGAGGCCCCCGGCCGGAGACCGACCGGCGCACCCCGCTTCGGCGCGAGACGCGCCGAGCCACCGGGCGCAAGACTCCCTCAGAACCCGCCCAAAATTGCCACGGGAGCCACACGCGGTCAAGTTGCTCTGAACAGAAACATCAGACACGCGATCGTTACGCCGCCCCAAGCACCGCTGGGGCTCGTGATGCGTCAGTCGCGGCTGCATGGTTGGGGGTGGCTGGCCAAAGTGGCGGGAACGGCTCGCTCCCGCGGGTGTCGGAGCGAGCCGCTCCGACCATTTTGGGCGCCAGCCCATGTCGGACTTCGAGCTTATCTCCACCCGTGACTGACGCAGCACGGGTCTCTCCCCTGCCGAGTGGCGGACTCGGCTGTGCGACGGTAGTGTTTCAGGCATGCCACGCAACTCCATTCGCGCCGGCACGGATACACAAGGAGCGAAAGGCAGCATGCCCAGAAAACGCACCCCACCGAAGACATTCCCCATTCCGCCCGACATCCTCCAGGAACCGGACGCAATCCCCGCGTTTTGGCTCAGCACCGTTGATGAAGTGAACCGATACCTCGACACGAACCTGCGCAAAGGCACGGTCGCCCGCATCGGGACCAGTGCAGGCGGACGCCCGATCAATGCGGCCTGCTACGGCACGGCGCGGCAAGGCGTCGGCACCACCACGTTCTCCGGCTCGCTCGGATTCGGCAACGTCCGCGCCTACCGCGGCCCGGACTCGGACAAGACAGTGTACGTCGCGCTCGGCGCGGTGCACGGCGGCGAGGTCGAAGGCGTCATGTCGCTGGTCAACCTGCTCGCGGTCCTGGAGACGGGCTCCGACCTGCGCGGCAAGCCCTGGCCCGACCTGACCGCGGCCGCGGCACGACTGGACCGTATCATCGTCGTACCTATTGTGAACGTGGATGGGCGGGCGCGGATCCCCTTGCGCATGTTCCCGTACCGTGACCAGGACGACCATGTGCACAAGTACCTGAACACCGGCGTGTGGAGCGACGGCTCGCACATCGGCTGGCCCACCTGCAAGGAGTTCATCCCCCTCGATTTCGCGCGCACCCAGTTCCCCGGCGGCTACCCGAACGACGCCGGCGTCAATTTCCAGCACGACGACTTTCTCGGCGCGCGGCAGCCGGAAACGCAAGCCCTGCTCGACCTCGTCGCCCGCGAGCGGCCGGACCTGATCCTGAACCTGCACACCGGCGCACCGCCGCGCGACTACTACATCCGCATGCACCGGCCTCTGGCCGAACCGGCTCTGACTCCGACCTTCGAAGCACTGTACCGGCACGTCCACACCACACTGGCCCTGGCCGGCTGCCAGTCGACTAACGACCCGGCCGTTGAAGCCGATCCCACACGCCCAGCGCTGAGCCACTTCAACCTGGACACCGCCCTGAACCTACACTGTGGCGCGCTCAGCACGGTCGTTGAGTTCCCCTCGCACGGCTTTGCCGGGACACGCCGGGACGGCACGGTGGTCCGGCAGACACCCGAGATGATCCTGGATGCCGGCCTGGTCCTGCAGCAGGCGGCCATGCAGTTCCTCGCCGACACCGGCGGCCGCCAGCGCTGGACGCCCGGGCGAGGAGAGAAGATGTAACGCACCACGCCCGCGACGCGAGAGCAGACCCGACGATGCCGGGTCCGCAGTTCCCGCGCCATGGGTCACTGCGTCATCGGGTCACTGCGTCCTGAGTTCTGCAATGACGGTTCTCAACACTACCAGGGAGTCCACCTCATGATTCGTCACCTTGTTCCGCTCGTCTGCCTGCCGCTCGCATGGTCGGCGTGCCGTGCTGCGGATGACCGCACTGCGCCGCCGCCTGGCGACCTGCTCTTTCAGGAAGACTTCGCCAAAGGCATGGACAACTGGTGGGTGGAAGGCGGGCGCAAGGTCTGGATCGAGGACGGACGCTTGCACGTGGACGCCGACCCGCCAAAAGGCGAACCGGGCCAGGTCTGCACCGTGTGGTGCCGACATGAGTTTTCCGGCGACCTGCGCCTCGAGGTCGACTGCCACGTTCTGGCCTCACACGCGGACGCGAACAACATCAACTTCTTCCTGCTCTATGCGGACCCTGCCGGACAGCCGCTGTGGGAAACACGTGATACGCGCGCCGACGGCGCATACCCCAAGTACCACGACCTCGATGGCTACATTTTCACGTTCCTGAACGACGCGAGAGCCGAAGGCGGCCGCGACGCCGAAGGCGCGACCCAGGCGCGCTTTCGCATCCGGCGCTGCCCGGGCTTCAAGCTCTTGAGCGAGACGTTCGCCGGGCATTGCCAACGCGAAACCACCTACCACGCGTGCATCACCCGCATCGGACAGACTCTGACAATCGCCGTCGACGGTAAGGTGTGCCTGGAGGCGCGCGACGAACAACCGCTCGAACGCGGCCTGATCGGGTTGCGCACGTTCCAGACCCGGCTGTGGTGGGACAATGTGCGCGTGTCGCGCCCGGCCAATGAACGGTGACTTGGCCCAGTACGTAGCGCGGGACCTCCGGGACCGCAGTGGGGTGCTCAGGTCCGTCCCGGACCGAGGCCCTCGGCCGGGGATCCGTCTTCGCGCGAGCAGCTTCGCCGGACAGAGCCGGCCGGGGCACCCTGCTTCGGCGCGGAACGCGCCGAGCCACCGCGCTGCCTGTCGAGCCAGAACTGCCTGGTTGCAGCTTGGCGTCAGAACTCCACCACGAGCATATCCAACGGCGGTACGGTCACTGTCTTGCCCACGCCGGGCAATGTGATCTCGCGCGCCTCGGTCTCGGGATTGACCAGGACCACCGCCTTGCGGCCGTCCGGCAATTCCCAGACGCTGTTCGAGACGGCCAGCACGGTCGTCTGCCCGAACTTCTGCCCGAGTTGCAGCGTCCGCACCGGCACGTCGAGCTTCAGCGGCTTGAGCATTTTCCCAAACACCAGGTACTCACGACCCGCGCCGGCGTAGGTCCGGTTGCAGTTCCGCAGCATGTTGGTAAACGGTTCGGCCTCGTCCGGCTTGAACCGCTGCAGGCTTTCGCGATGCAGCCCCGGCATCATGCCCGCGCAGAACCCGTTGGCCAGCGTGTACCGCGGATGCCCTCCCGAGCGCCATGGATAGAACGCGATCCAGCCCACAACGTAGTCATGGTATAGGTAGGAGAACAACGGCACCATGCGCGTTATGGAACCGATCGCAGGCCACTCGGCGGTAATGCCGTTCGGCCGTGACTGGCAGATGTTCAGCCACGGAATGAACAATTCATTAGGCTCCTCCATGGACAGCGCGAAGTCCGGGTTCAGCGGCGTGCACTCGGCACGGATGCGCTGGTACAGCTTGGCCATGGCCTCGTACATCCAGGGCCCCCAGCCCGGCGTGTGACCATGGTTGCGACTCCCGCAGAAGTTGGCCGCTGCCGGCCCGCTGACCTCCTGGTCGAAATGTATGACCGCGTACCCGGCTTCGGCACAGCGCCGGGCCGTGTCCACGATCGTGTCCTCCGCAAACCGGGTCGCCGGGCAGAGCTGCGCGAACTTCGTGCCGTGGAAGTCGTCCTTCTTCTCGGACGTCCGGATGGTCGGGGTCACGCCGTCTGCAGCGTAGGTCACGAACTGACTAACCTCGGCCTGAAAGCGATCTTCGTTCGAGTGCACGGATCCGTCCGGTTGCGGTTTATCGATCGTCCACCGGTAGCCAGAGAGCATGATCATGCCCTGCCCGCCCGCCTCGCGGATAATCCGGGCGTCCTCGCGGAACGACGCTTCGTCGGGGTACGGCGGCCAGTACTCCTGCCCGCACCACTCACCGTACGGTTCCCAGCCGCGGTTGTTGGGGATTACGGGCAAACCGAAGTCATCCCGGAAACTCTGCAGGAAATCGTGCAATCCATCCGGATCGAAGCGCCGTTTTCCGTCCTTGACGGGGCGGGGGCTGTAGCACGTCACGATGGCACCCTTCTTAACCCATTCGGGCACATCCGCGCGCTCGCGCAACGTCTTGGCGCACCAGGCCTGCTGCCGGCTCCAGCGCCGGTAGATCTCGGCTGCCTCGTACCAGTCGCCGGTGAACGTGCCGACAACGACAGGGTACGACAGCTTCACACCGGTGCCCGGTGCGGCCGACAGCAGGTGCGTGATGCTCAACTCCAAGTCAACCCCAAGCTTGCAGCCGAACCGCTTCGGACATCCGTTCCCATCGTAGGTGGCCAGGTACAGGCCGGCGGCCGGGTCGTAGTACGCCATGAGCTGGCACGACAGCGGCCCGGGGTAGGTCGCATTCAAGTCCTGCCCGGGCATCGCGGTCAACGGGTCCTCGATCAGGCCGCCGTCACAGGCCGGGTAGAGAATGGCGTCGTCCTTGGAACTTGCGCCCAGCTTGGCGGGACAGTTCAGGATGGGGTACCGGACCGCGTCGATTGCCGCATCGCCGCGGTTCTCGATCTCCAGCCCGAACACCACCAGGCCGGTCTCGACCTCCGGCATCGCCGAGCAATGCACCGTGAAGTCCGAGTGCCTGAACGTGAAGCGCTTACCCCCGGCGACATCGGCCACCGTGAGTTCCTCGGCCGCGCTGCTGGCGACCTCGGTCACGGTCTCGCCCCGACGCAGTGTTATCTCATACGCTGGCGGCACATGGAGACCACCGGCCAGGACCAGGTCGCCAGCCTTGCGAGCCACCAACCCGATGGCGCCCTTGTCCGAGAACTGGACCTTCGTGTCGGCTGTTTCCAGGACCGGGCCTGTGACCTGCTGCCGCGTGAACTCGCACGGCGTCAGCACCACGTTGTCGAACCAAAACGCTCCGGCCATGTCGCCCAGGAAGAAGTCCAGTTTCACCTGCGGTTGCTCGACCTCCTTGGCCCGGAATACCCGTTCGAATGACGCCCAGGTCGCGCCCGCCGTGAACAACTCCTGCAGCCCGGCGTTCCCCCATGGTTTGTTGCTGCCGATCAGATGCACGGACAGCGTCCGCTCCGGTTCGGCCCGGGCCATGAAACTCACCTTGTAGAGTTCCCCCGGCGTCAGCAACGCCCGGTCCAACGCGCAGGCGACCTGCACATGGTTGGCCTTGCCGGGGGTGGAGATCACCACTTTCGCCACCTGTGCGCCGTGAGCATCCGTCGCGGCCTCAACGCTCCCGGTCGCCACGGCACCCTTCTCCTCATTGCAGGTCCAGGGCGCAAAACCGGATTCAAAATCCCCATCAGGAAGCAGATTCTGCGGTGCGGCAAGAGCGGACCATGCAAGCACACACAGGCTTGCGGTGCCAATGCGCGGAATGTTCATCGAGAGTCCCCTCCTTTTTGGGTTCGTCAGATGTACCGAGTGACCGCGTGCCACAACGTAACCGGAACAGCGAACCGGAACAAGCCGCCACAGACGCTTTTCGGGAATGCGTCAGCGCCCGCTGGGCGGCGACCGCCCGGTCATATCAAGCTGCTACTCCGGCGTTTCCGTCTGAGTACCGCCCTCCAGGCGGAAGTGGCAGCGACGCTTCGGCGAGCGGACGAACGGCGTTGCCATCCGCACACGTATCGACACGCTGAGAGAGACGCCGCAACGCGGACATCCCCTCCGCGAGTAACATGGGAGACCCGTCAAACGCACAGCCGTCACCCCCTCCTGATTCCCGCCTTCAGACCATCAAAACGTGCTCAGAACTACAGCTCGGGGCCGAGAACCGCGCCTGCGGAACCCGCAGAATCAGGCCCGCCGCGAGGCGACCATGTACTTGCCCTGAAGGGGCAACGCATACCTGCCCAGGGCAGAGCGACAGCGTCACCTTGGGACCACGTGTCGACAGGTGGCAAACGGTTGCCAGCCCTGGGCCGATTCAATACCAACTCGGGTCGCACCGGGCGAAACGGACAATCGCGAACCCGAACGGGGTCGCCGCAACCGCGGAGTACCGCGACTGCGCGCGGACGTACCCGCCGCCGCCCGAATTGCCCCTGCTGGTGTAGGCGACGGGAAGACGCTCCTGAGCATCCGCCGTCAGGGCGATTGTCCCCACGAGAAGCAGCATCCACAGCCAAGACACTGATCGATAAACCATGCTTGCCTTGTCCCTAATAGTGATACAGATACGGCGTTGCTTCCAGCTTGAACTGATTGGGCGAAGCTGAAAACGTCACAAGCTTGCGTTGTTTCACGTGCCCGTCAACGAAAAGATAGTTCTCCACCGCGTTATGCCTCATGAGGTCCACCAGCGTGGCGTAATTGGAGCCAAAAAACGGGTATGCGTAGACGTCGGATCCATAGCCGTCAATCAGAGTAACCACTTTTTCAGGTTCCGGAAACCTCCTCAGCAACTTGGGGATCATTCTAGGCGCGATTGGATACTCCCAGGCGCCGGCGCCAACCGCGCCCATGTAGATGCTGTACCGGTAGTTTGACGCCGGTTGGTTCGGATGAAAGATGAACGCCATTTCCGTGTGCTCCGGGCATATGAACAGCATGTTGTCGCCAAGATATGGACGCATCATTTGTTTCCACGTATCGTCCCACTCGTAACCGGGCAGGTCGAACCGGCAGGGAGGAACGCACTCATAGTCAATGGCGTAGCCTTGAAAGGCCAGGCCGATCTGCTTCATGTTCCCCACGCAGACGATGCCATTGGCGGTCTTCTTGGCCGATTGCAGCGCCGGCAGGAGCAACGACGCGAGAACCGCAATGATTGAGATCACGACCAGCAATTCGATCAGCGTGAATCGTCGCCCCGGGCCGCAGTCGTTGCCGACAGAACAGCGTGTCTTGGTCATAGCGTGACTCCTTGTGAGCAGACGTCCGTGCCACGCGCCATCTGACAGCCCCGGCGTCCGGTGCGAGGCGGCCGAAGTTTCGGGTGAAGACACAGATCAGGCCTCTATTGTTTCTGGGACTGCAACCGTGCCTTGAGCTTGAGCACGCGCCCGCTTTGGAGAAGGTGCCGGAATTGGGCATACCGCCGCGCCTCAAGTGCCTCTTGAGCCAGAACCTGGACGGCCTCAACGGCCGTGACGTCCGCACCGCTTCCCTCCGCCGCCGCGATCGCTTTGCCCAACCGGTCCAGGTCCTCTTCGAGCTCCCTGACGACCGGTTCCGGAACGCTAAAGGTCGTCCCGAGTATCCCAACCGTGCCCTTCCCCCTCAGGCAGGTCACGTCGTAGGAGGGAAGGGCAATGTCCAGGCGGCAATGATCGCCGTCCGCCACGGGACTGAGCACGCTTCCGTCTTGCGTGTGCGTGAATACCGTCACACCGGTCAGCGACATCGAGTACTGCACCGGATAGGACTCGCGGTTCACCAGGTACACAAAGCTCTCGCCGTTGCCGTGCCAATAGCGCACCCTGACCGGGTCCTCGGCGCCGAGTACGTCCTCAAACTTGACCGCGGGAATGGAACGAAAAGCGGCATAAAACCTTTGCGCTTCGGCGATGTTGCCATTATCGGGACAACCCCACCAGCCGTGGGTGATGCGTTGCGGATCGTACTCTGCCAGTACATGCGTGAAGAACTCCCGGGCGTACGCGTCGGGCGGTTGTGGCGAGCTGAAGATGTGATGCGGGCCATTCTTGCGGCCAAACCACGAACCGAAATCCCACCAGTAATCGGCGATCTTGGGTTTGTGAAAAGGCAACTGTTCCATATTCCCGTGATAGGCAAAGAACGCAGCGGGTTCATTCTGCTCCTGATAATACGGCGACATGTCGGGCGAAAGCGAGTACGCCCGTATGGCATACTTCACGGCGTCCCCGACCGGGGACCGTTCGAGATAGGGCGCGATTGACGGCGTTATGCTGATGCCCTTTTCCTTTGCCAGCATCTTCATGTCAATTCCGCATTGGCGAAAATACTCATACACCGAGAGTTCCGTTGACGGCCACTTATCGTACGTGGCGGCGACCCGCATGTGATTCATCACATAAATCCCAAAACTTCGCGTCGGATCATCCTGACAAACCGCATCCCTGAGCCGTCCGTAATACTCGGCGAATTCCCGGCATCGCCAGTCGATCCACTGTTCTTTTGCGTTTTCCATCAACCATTGATACCTCTTCGCGAATCGCTTCTTGTCGTCCGATGCCACCGGTACCGTGATGCCGGTATCCTTTCCAAATGCTTCCAGGTCATAATCGCCATAGCCTTCTGTGATATCCGAATAATACAGACTGCTTGCGCCGCTGATGAACCGGATCCCTTTGAAATGCTGATAAGGCTTGAACATCTCGCAATAGGCCTTCACCATGCGCACATGCGCGTCCTGAACGAGGGGATGGAGCGGGTCAACGCTGGTAGATCCGTTAACGAACGAATTGTCATTTCTCATGCGGTTGACGCTCTTTTCGCCCATGAGGTCGACCTCGAATATGTCGGTGTTGTATGAGGACCCGAACCACGCCGCAACCGCCCCGGATGTATCACGAAACTCCGCATGCACGGAAGCAAAGAAATCAATCTTGTCCCGCTCCAGCATGGTCGCGGACACGTGTGCCCATCCCGGGATGTAACCATGACATGAACCGATTTGACTTCTCGGCAGGATGAATGGGTCGGATGCAATGTCGCCGTTGTATTCCGAGCACATGATGTCCCATTCGTTTTGGCCTGAATACAGCAAATACTCGAGTGTCCGCTGGTATTTGATTCGCCAGAAATCAAGCCCGATATCGTCATACATTGTGTCCTGGTTGAACCAGGCATAGCCGGGCATGGTCGGATCTTCGTTCCAGACGCCGATCTTTCTCTGCGGATAGTTTTCAGGTGTATCCGTTTTCAACACCGGCAATGGACCGTTGTTATCACACACCTGTATGCGTGCCAATGCGGGCCCGGACTGGTTTTCGAATTTATGATATTGATAACACCCGACCATGATATTCGGTGAGTCTGGCCAGAACAGGAGGCGTTTCTTCTGCATCTTCATGCTCAACGGGAAATTGCCGCCGGTAATAATGCCAATGGTATCAAACCCTTTGGCGTCGACGTGGTTATACTTTTCCTGCAGCACCACCACATAGAACGTCCGCATGGCGTCATCCGGATAGTCCACCTCAAGCCAATGCGGTGTTCCGGGCTTGCTGAGCGGGGCGATGCGGTAGGCGAAACCGGACAACTCGTCGGTGGATGACTCGCGATACCTGCCGAAATCCTTGGTCACGACTCGGGTCTTCAGATCATCGCGGTATTTTTCGGCGCCATACTCCTTGGCGCAGTCGATGTCGTCCAGAACATGGACCTCGGGAGTCTCCGATACTGCGTAAAGGGGGCGGCCCTGTGCGACCGGGATGTCATCAATCGCGAGCAATTCCCGCTTCCGATACAGTTCGCCGTTGCGGTAAATGCACAGCGTGTGCGTGCCGGTGGTTACTGGGGTGACGGTAAAGCTTTCAGTGAGTTCCTTGCCGGGCAAAAGGGACACCACGGATTGCTCTTCAAAAAGAACCTGTTGTGCCGGATCCTTTATCACCACGGAAAACTCGGCGGACTGTTCCACGCCGGCAATATTGAGCCATTTCATGCGGATAGTGTTCGGACGTTTGGTGACACAACAGTAATCCATGAGGGCCGGGACCACGGGCTCATAGCCGGAATAGAGGTCGAGCACCGCCGCGGATGTCATCGCGTAGTTATAGATCAACAGTTCATCAAGCGCGCCCTCCATGCCCGGGGTATCGGCGGACGCCTTTCCCAAGAGAATGTGCTCGAGGTCGTTTGTGCCCAATTCGTATGTCTTGTCGGAAACAAGCATCTTCCCGTCAAAATACAGGGCGATGTGTCCGGCCCCGGCATCCCAGGTGACGACATAGTTGTGCCACTCGTTGACAAAGAGCTGCTTGTGCAGCGATCCCCAACCGTCGTTCTGCCCCTTTTCACTCCAGTTGAGCCAGAAGAAGTCATCCATTGCCAACCGGATGTTGTCCTTTGTTGTAGTATCGCCGAGGGTGAAAACCGTAGCTCTCGGCACCTTCAGGAAGTCCGCTTTCTTAATCGGAAAACCATTGCCGGTCGGTTCCCGGTCCAGTTTCAGCCAGAACGAGGCCGTTCCCATCACGCGTGTCATCAGGGAGTTGCCGGCATACTGCAGCGCGCTTTCCTTGCCCAGTTTGACCGCTTGCCCGCGATAGCCAGGGGTCAATGCCACGTTTTCCGCTCTTGCCGGCGATTTGCTGTCTTTGCCTTCCAACGCGTCCATGTCTTCGTCAAAAGTGAGGGCGAATACGGGCTCCGATTGTTTGCTGAGCTCTTTCTTTTCCAATGGCGTGGCATACGAATACTTCAGTGTCCCCTGATAGTGTTCTTTCATCTGCTTTTCTGAGAGCGGCACGTTGAAAACGAGCAGGTCGTCGAGCAGGCCGTCGGCACACGTTCTTGCGCCATCACCGCCGATGATCAGTGTCTTCGCGTTCGCGATCGGCCATGATTCGGCCTTTTCGGCAACGATACTGCCGTCCACCGCGATTGCCGCGCCTTGGGTGTTGTCCCAACTGCAGGCGATGTGTTTCCATTCGTTCGGTTGCCAGTCGGCGATGGGGAAAACGAGATAGCCATTTTGTGAGTAATCATACCGGATATTTCCATTCCAAAGCCATATGCGGGTGGGGCTGATTCCGCCATGATTTCCTGAAATCAAGAGCGAATAGTTGGCCTTTGGCCCATTGGGGAATGACGGCTTATACCAGAACATTGCGGTGCCACGGGCTTTTTCGAGATCGCCAACGGCCCCAATCCCACCGCATTCGCTATTGTTGAATATGCTGGCGGCCTTGCCGTGCCGGTCGCCAACCAGATCCGAACCAAACGACTTCATCGGTTCCTGGTTTCGCGAAAAGGCCGCCCAGTTGTCATTTTCGAAATCCAGATGCAGGGTTACGGTGCCGAAAGTGGAGACTTCTTCCGTGCCCCTAATGACTCGCGGCAGTCCGCCGGGCAGTTCTTCCACCCGGACAGACCCTACCCACACTGGCGAGTTGAGGGCTAGGTCACCAAGAAAGAGGTCCGGGACATCTGCATTCGTTTTCGTTTCATTCGATTTGAATTCAATCGTGCATCTTTGCCAATCTTGGGTTGCCGTGACGTGCAGTGGGTTTTGGTTGTTCACGGCAAAGCCGGATACTTGGTTCGGTTGGTCTGACCGGAGCCAGAGGGTGACGCGATAGGCTTTCCCTCTTTGGATGTCATTCGGGGCGGGGAAATGGAGTTGCACGTCCCAGGGCTTGCTGTTTTCCCCCTTTTGGGTGAGCACAACCTTGTACGTGCCTTTGCCTTCCGGATAGACCGCTTCCGGATCGATTTCCGTGGTAAGTGTCACCCCCTTAGCCTGAAAGAGCGAGATGTTCTTTGGGGGTTGCGCTGTATTGAAGTCCCAGTGCGCAAGCACCAGGCTGGCTGGCTCCATCTCTTCCACGTCCGCATTGAGCCGAGCCGAGTCCAGGGCAAGCAAGGCAACCGACAAGAAAAGGATCTTGTTCGTCATGACTTTCCTCATATTCGCTGTTGAGGCTCAGGGGGGACGTACAAGAAGCCTCTTGATCTGTGACTGTGATCAGCCTTCCTGTCAATGCGTGTTCTCATGCCTACTCAACCTGCTTCGGCTCGGTAAACGGACGGTGCTGAGGGATCGGCCTGCGCGCCCTTCACGGGGCCGGCCAGGCTTACGGCACCAAATGCAACTTAATGCAATACATTAGCGCAGGCTTGAGACCCTGTCAAGTTTCAAGGGGCGCGTCGGCGGTTCTCGGCAATCCAGTTCAAGGTGGAAGCCGGGCCTCCACCTTGGACGCGCCCCTTGGATTCCCGCGGGTCTGTCGTTCTGCTCGCGGCGGAGACGTTCGCGTTGCGCCGTCTCTCTCAGCGTGTCGACACGTGTGCGGACGGCAACACCGTGCGCCCGCTCGCTGAAGCGTCGCTGCCACTTCCGCCCGAAAGGCGGTACTCAGACGTGAACGCCGGAGTAACGGCTTCATATGACCGGGCGGTCGCCCCCCGGGAACCACTCCCAGGTTGCTGGCAAATCGTTCTCTGCCACCGCCCGGCTTGCCTGGACGGGGATGCGGTTGAATTGGAGTTTCCGGCGTTAAGTGCTATTTTGTTGCACCAGAAGCGATGCGGTTCGACCGGAAGACGGTACGCGGCCACAGCGCAGCGGAAAGAGCACTTGACCATGGCACGCCCTAAGACAGGACCGTCCATTTACGATCTCGGCGCGGAGCTCAAGCTGTCGCCTGGCACAATCAGCCGGGCGCTTCGCAATTGTCCGGAAGTCAGCGCGGGGACACGGGCCAAGGTCCGCGACAGAGCCGCGGCACTGGGCTTCGAGCTCCGCAGTCCTTGCCCCCGCAGGATCAATATCGGCGCCGTGTTGCTCGGACCGCCCGCGGGGGCCGAACCGTTGCTTTCCTATGCGACGAACGTTTTGGCCGGCATGCAGGACTACGCGACTCGCGCCAACGTCACGATCTCTCTGCTCCAGTTCGACGCGGACGCGTTCGATGGCCGGGATGTGGTACGGACACTCCGCAATCGGGGCGCCGATGCGGCCGTCTTCTTCAATGCCTTGCAGGGAAGCAGGTTCTACAACCAACTGAATGACCAACGGTTTCCGTACTGCAATGTCATGGCCGACGACGGCGGGGAGAATCGACGGTTACTGACGATCGACTCACGGCGCGACGCCTGCCGCGCCGTTGAGTACCTTCTCGATCTCGGACACGCGCGCATTGCCGTCGCCCTCCACTTCCCGGATAACGATACAACTGCGAAGCGGTTTCTTGGCTACAAGGACGCGTTGAGTAAGGCGCGGATTCCCGTGGATGACGGCTTGGTTCTGGCGCCGTCAGAGGCCGCATGCCGCGGCTCCGACGAGTTCGATTTCGGGTATCACGGAGTGGAGGTACTGCTGTCGCGCGCCTCACCGCCGACAGCCCTCGTCACCATGAGTTGCGAAGCCGCGATCGGCGCTCTCCACGCCCTCCGTCAGCGAGGCATCGCCGTACCCCGGAAATTTTCCGTGCTGGCGCACGACGACTCCCGCTACGCCGAATTCACGTCCCCGCCGCTTTCCGTGATTCGAGTCCCGAATCGTCGCTTGGGCCAAACCGCCGCCGAATGGGTCCACCGGCTCTCGCTGGGGGAGCAACTGCCTGCCTGGCCAGACGAACCTTGGATGCATGCCGAACTCGTCGTCAGGGAGAGTACCGGCTCGCCGCGGCCCGGCCGCTTGCCCGGTCACAGCCCCCCGAACGAACGGCAGTAGTTAACATGTTTGGCGTCCATTCAATCTGCCGCTGAATGGGTACAGATCGTCGCGATTCCGCCGGGAACGACCACCCTTCTCGGGGTGGCGGACGCCGATGACGCAAGAAGGGAGTCGACCCTGGCTGGAAACGCTGTTCAAGTGACCGAGTTGACAGTGGACCATCTGGCGAGCCCGCTCGGGCTCGGGAATCCGCGGCCACGGCTGAGCTGGCGGCTGGTCACGGACCGGCGTGGCGCGCGGGCGTGGCCGTGCCGGAGTGCATCCTCCTTCGTCCAACTGCCGCGGACATGCCTCTCGACGGCACACTGCCGCGGCGCGACGCCTGGCGGCCTGCCAGCAACGGAGACCTGGCCTCCACCTTGAACTTGACAAGCGCGGCACGCAACGGTATCTCCATTGTGAATGGCGACGCCCGGTCACACGACCGCGCGGGCCATGACCACACAAATGCCGGAGGGTGTTTAGATGCTGCGGACCTCATGGGCTTGCCTGCTCGCTTCCGGAGCGCTGACCTGCTGTGCCACAGGCACACGCGCCGCGACGGACTACCGCGAACTGGGCGCCGGCCTGAAAGTCAGGTCTGGGCACCCAGTGCTGTTCGTCAACGCCGAACTGGTGCAGAAGGTCCGGGCGCAACCGGAGCGCTGCAAGGCCCTGTCCGACACCGTGACCCGCTACCGCATGAAGGCCACCCGCGACCCGCAGGACACCGACGCCATCCGAAAGGAAGTCGCGGCCTTTGCCGACTGCACGCATCCGGGCGGGTACCTGCAGGCGTCCATGTGGTATGGCACGGTGGCCTTCATCAACCAGGACCCGCTCGCCACGGCCTACGCCCGAGAGTACTTGCGTGCGATCATCGACATCGGGATCGAGGCTGCGAAGAGCCCGGAATCCCACGCGCTCGGCCGGGCCTTTGCCATCGGTACGCTCTACGACTGGATCTACGCGGAGTTGGACGAGGACCTCAAGCACCGGGCGCGGGTTGCGCTCGTCGAGACCGCCGACGCGCTGGGCACAAAATGGCATTTTCTCGCCCCCACCTCCGGCTACATCGGCGGCCACGCGAGCTGCTGGGCCAACCCGTACCTGCTGGTGGGCCTGCTGGCGATCCGGCACGATATCGGCAGCGAACCGCCAGACATCCAGACGCGCTATTTCGAATGGCTCGGCAAGGTCGCCGCCAACATCCGCGACGGCGTCGCACCGGCGCGCGAATGGATCTGCAAGGATGGCGGGTATCACATGGGCTGGGCCTACGGCACCTGCTACACCGTCATGCTACCCTACTTGGCGTGGGACTTCGCCACCGAGGAACCGAGCCTGTTCACGGACTGGCAGAACCAACACGTGTTCTGGTACGTGTACGGCCTGCGGCACCAGGCGCAGGTGACGCACCACGACCAACCCGAACTTGTGCGCAAGGCCTACGGCATCAACCCGCAGTCGGGCGACTGCTACGACGGCAGCACGCTGAGCGGCGCACCCCAGGAAGTACTGCTCGCCGCAGCCTACCGGTACAACAACCCGTACGCCAAGTGGCTGCTGAGCCACTATACCCCGCCGAGCGGCGACCCCGGGAGCTGGCAGACCCTGCTCTATGGCGGGTTCGACGCCGCCGAGGCCACACCGCCCGACGCCCTGCCCCTGTCGCGCTGCTTCCGCAACACCGGCTTCGTGGTGATGCGCGACACCTGGGACCTGGACCGCAACACTCAAGCCGTGTTCAAGTCCACGCCGTTCTTCTCGAACAACCACCATCACCGGGACCAGAACAGTTTCGTCATCTACTACAAAGCGCCGCTGGCCATCGATTCGGGCGGCTACAACAACTGCGGTGCGTACGGCGGCCGCCACTGGTTCAACTACTACACGCGCAGCATCGCCCACAACACCGTCCTGATCTACGACCCGAAGGAGGACTTCGGCAGCAGCAAGTGGGGCAAGAACTCGAACGACGGCGGCCAGGCCTTCGTCCGCCCGGAAGCCGGAACCCTGGCGGACATCCTGCCGGGCGGGAAGTGTGCCATGGACGGCATTCTGCGCTACGAGGATTGCACGGAGTATACCCACGCCCTCGGCGACGCCACCAAGGCCTACTCGCCGCACAAGCTCGAACTGTTCCAACGCCACTTCGTCTATCTGCGCCGCCACAGTGGCGACCACCCCACCATCGTCGTCTATGACAAAGTGGTGGCCAAGGACGCCGCGTTCCGCAAGACTTTCCTGCTGCACACGATCGGCCAGCCGACCATCGAAGGAAAGACGTTCTGGACCGAGGGCAGCGACGGCATGGACCCGAACAACCGCGGACGCCTGTACGACCAGGTACTCCTGCCCGAGGACGCCGTGGTCAATGCCATTGGCGGTGTGGCGAACAACCAGGAGTTCTACGTCGCCGACGACGGCACGGGCCAGCCGCACAACTACCGCGAAGAACTCGTCGCATGGAACGCCCAGATTGCCGCCCAAGAACCGTGCGACCGCGAACAAGGGTTTGCGCGTGAACTGGGCGGCTGGCGCGTGGAGGTTAGTCCCGGCGCCGCGCGCCTCGAGGACACGTTCCTCAATGTGCTGTCCGTCACGGACGGCGGCGATCAGGCCAAGCCGGTCCAGGCCGAGCATCAGCGCACCGAGCAGTTCGACAGCGTCGCCATCCACGACAGCGACAAACAGGAGAGCACGCTGGTGGCATTCAGGCGCGACGCAACACCGATGCAGAACGCAACGATCCCGGCGGCCGGCTGCCGCAAAGCACTGCTGCTCGGCCTAGCCCCAAACCAGACGCTCGGAGTCGCCATCAAGGATGGCGCCCTGGTCCTCGCCGCGCAGCCGCCCGAAGGCGCCAAAACGCAAACGACATCCGACCAGGGCGCGCTGTTCCTCGACCTGACTCCAGGCTTGTAGTCCCGCGTTCACGCGGTCCGGGAAACGCGCGGCCAAGGGAAAGGCGGTTCAGAGACGTCCAGTGGGGGGGCATTCGGTGCAGCCGGGCCTTCACCCCTGGACGATACGGACGATCTCCTCGGCGAGCCGAGCGCTGGCCTTGTCGATCCTGGCCTTGCGTTCCGCCTGCCGTTCCTGAAGCCGCCGGAGCGCATCGCGGCGCAGCCCGATCATGCGACGCGTCTCAGACGGACACGGATCGCCGAGATTGCAGTGCTTGTCGAAGAACGTCTCCAGCCCCATGGCGTCCTGGACCTGGGCTGTCGTCAGGTGCGGCTCCGGTTCATCGCTGATCCGGGCAGCGCGGTACGCCAGTTCGAGCTGGGCCAAGCCGCGCGCCAGACCGTCGTGCACGGCCAGCAAATACGCCCCGTACGTGGTCGGTTGAGCGTGCGAAAAATGACTCTGCCCGGCCATGACTGCGTCCGCGTTCTCCTCGGCCTTGTCCAGGGTTCGCTCCAGGGCGCGGAGCAGGACATCGATCACATCCGAGACCTTCTCGCGCATCTGCATGCGTGCCATGGGTTCCTGCAGCGTGCGGCCCAGGTTCACCGCGCTCGCCGTGTACTCGTCGCCGTTCAGTTTCTTTTTCAGCCAGTCTTCACCGCCCTGCCCCTGCTCATGGTCAGAATCGGCGAGGACGGTCAGCAGCTTCTTCGCAACCTCGTGCTTGATCAACCCCTGCTTGAACAGCATGACGGTCCACGCCTTGTCCATCCAACCGCAGTACTTGAGATGGTCTTCTTCCGACGGTTCTGCTTGCCGGACTTGCCCTCTTGCGCGCCACGCAGCGGTCCCGTCGTCTGGCGCACGATCAACTCCGGCCGGAGCATGCGTTCCTCGGCCAGGAACTGCCCCTGGTCGCGGGCCGCCGTTCCCTCAAGCACCAGGCGCCCCGTCCGGGCGTTGGCGTCGGCGGTGGTCATGTCGTGCGATGGTACGGGATACCCGAGCATCCCGAAACGACGGTGCCCGAGCCCGACCAGGTGTTCCACCGCCAGCCGCGCCATCTCTTGCCGGTCCGGCCACACGGCGGAACAACCCCGCCAGCGGTTGTTATTCAACGTTACCAGAAAGGTGCTCTATCACGTCGCCGCTCGTAGTGGTGTCGCAGTCCCGGCGGTAGTCCGCCGGGCAAGACACCATCCGCGCGCCACGCCGTCACAACACGCCCGGCTTCGTAGAGAGACTTCGCCGTGACACGCCAGATGGGCTCTTGGCGTTCCACTGTGTTCCACGCACTGCGAGCCCACTACGAACGAGCATATCCTGCCGTCTACGGTGGGGCCTTCCCTCTCCCCGGATTTACCCTCACAGGTCGAAAAAAAGGCTCATCGGGGAAATGAGTACGTGACGGCCGGGGCGGACGTGACAGCCCCCCCGACCGCGGAGCTCGCCGCAGGGCA
>Ga0156531_1309_pt1 | contig 28351 bp, 22 predicted proteins | sample RifOxyB3_FD_111926 | JGI IMG/M metagenome (GOLD analysis project Ga0156531, IMG submission 111926) | Lentisphaerae bacterium RIFOXYB12_FULL_65_16 | reverse complement strand
CGGCGTGTCGACACTGTGTGCGGATGGCAACGCCGTGCGCCCGCTCGCTGAAGCGTCGCTGCCACTTCCGCCTGAAAGGCGGTACTCAGACGGAAACACAGGAGTAACAACTTGATATGATCGGGCGGTCTGCCGCCCGGGGGGCGCTGACGCATTACCCTTGGGGGGTTGGCAAGCTTGACTTCTGTCGAGGAACGCAGTACTATCGTTGTAGCATCGCGTCTGCGGTGGACAATTCCTCGCTCTGCAGGCGACCAAAAGTATTGAGGCGGAAACGCGAGGCCTCATCCATGGAAATCGGCAGCATAGCCATGTCCGGCATGCAGGCTGCGGCTTACAGCGCCGCGGTTTCCACCCACAACATTGCCAATGCGCTGACTCCCGGCTTCCACGCGCGGCAGGTCTCATTCTCTGAGCGGCCCGGTGGCACACGTGCCACTGCCTATGAAACCAACGAACTGACAGACTATGTCCGCGAGACGGTGAACTCCCTCTCCGCCAAGAACCTCTACACTGCCAACGCCAAGTTGTACCTGACGTACGACGAAATGGTTGGCACCCTCCTCGACATCACCGCCTAGGCAAGACCAAGGGCCAGGCCGTCTGTGGTCTCGCTCTTCCCGTTGGGCTTGTTGGTGTGTGTCCTGTTCTGGCGTCCCAATGTCTGCGCGCATAGTCGCCATTAGGCCGTATCCAAGAGAATCGCAAGCCGGGGAGTTCTTGGCCTGAGGTCCTATATTGCTACTGATGTCGCAGCAGCAATCCCGTCAGCCGTGGAAAGGGCTGCCGATGGACTCGAATGGTTCAAGAACACGTTTCCACATCTTTGCGCACGCGGTCGTCCTCTCCGTCTGCTGGCTCTCGGCTTGCACCATCAGCACGCCGTCATCCGCCGGTGAACCTGCGCCTGATTCGCTTGAAGCCTTGATGTTTCCTCAACGAGTCACCCCCTTTGTCCACGGCGCCACTCAGCAGCCGGTTGATTTCGAGGATGCCTGGCGGAGCAACCCGGCCTGGGTCCTGGCGAACATGAGCCACACCGCGTACTTTGACGAAAAAGGCATTCGCAAGATCATGACCTCGATGGGTGCCCCCGAGTGCCGGGTCTACGACAAGAACGGGGCGCTGGGTTTCCTCGCCGTCGGGCCGGAACGCGTGATCCTGACCTTCCGAGGAACCGAACCGAACGATGCGAACGACATCCTGGCGGATTTAGCATTCGTCCCCGTCAAACTCGAGACCGCCGAAGTGCACCAGGGCTTCCTCCGTGAACTGGACAGGGTCTGGCCGGACATCGTTAAGGACCTGGACCGGCTCAAGTCCGAATCGCCGGAGACACGGCGTTTCATTGTCACCGGCCACAGCCTCGGCGGGGCCATGGCAACCCTGGCGGCCACCCGGTTCGCCTTTGACGAAGAGGTCACATTCGGTGAGCCGCGGGTCGGGTTCAAGACCGAAACGATCTTCAAGGCCAAATCGCACGACCGCTACATCAACGGGGACGACATGATACCCTCCGTCCCGCCCAGGATCACGGCCGGACATCACGGCAAGGAGATCCGGGTTGACGGGCCGACCGGCAAGCGTGACTGGCGGGTTGACCACGCGATCGTGCTCTATTCCCTGAACCTGGGCGCCCTGCACCCCACCGCAACGCCGCCGGATCAAGCCGCACAGCCCGGAACGCAACCGCGTTGAACACATGGGGCACAAGGTCGCAGGCGGACGAGTAGATACTCAGCGCCAGTAAGCTAACTTATGCAGAACCCGGTGAGCGGAGAAAGTTCAGGGGGAAGGGATCGTCCTCCATGAAACCCGGAACACGCGAATGGACCGAAAAGGCCGAGGGTGACTGGGTGAGTGCCGGACGCGAATATCGCGCCCGGAAGCACCCGTTCGCTCGAACATGTGCCTACGGTGTCGGTGCAGCCCTGTTGACTCTCACGTCTCAGGCGCAAGCCGGCATGCCGGTCGTGCGCCTGACCGAAATCGCCTCTATGCGGCTTTCCACCATTTCGTTCTTCCTCGTGTGCTTCCTGCTATGTGCCGCCTGTGTTGCCCTGCTATGGAATCGCGTGCTGAGGGAGATCGTCGACTTGCCCAAGATCACCTTCAGGCGTGCACTGGGTCTGCTGCTGCTTTGGGGGATGCTGTTCAACGTTGTGCTGACCATGATTTCGGCGGCCCGGGAGTTGCTCACTCCCGGAGCATGGGAACCGAACGGTGTCACCTATCGGCTACGGAACAGCCATGCCAGAAATGGCGGAGAAGCCCGGCTTGTGCGTGAGCGCTACGAGCGGCTGCAGCGGTTGGGGCTGGCACTCTGGCAGGCTGCGCAGAAGAATGCTGGCCGGTACCCGGACTCGCTCGATGCCGCGGCGGCCGGCAGTAATCTCCGAGATGTGCCTGAGATGCCGGGGCTGCGCTACAACTACCAGGGCGGCCAGAGCATTGGCGGCAAAGTGGAGGTGCTTGCGTCTGAGCCCAAAGCCGTCGACTCCGACCGGTTCGCGTTACTCACCGACGGCAGTGTGGTACAGCTTACGCCTGCGGCACGCAGGCAATATGGTCTGGACTGACCCCATGGCAGCACCATCAACGGACCTCACACCCGCGCCGGAGCAGTCGTCGTCGCCTATGACTATTTCGACAACCACACAAACTTCGCGAATGTTCTCTTTGCAGACGGGCACGTGAAGGGGTTTGTGGTGAAGTCGCCGGTCGCTCTTTACGAGAAATTGCTGAAACACGCCGTTGCTCCAAGCATACCAACACCCCCCTGAGGAGGATGGCACGGACCGCGTCACCGGGCGGATGACGGTGGCGGGGCAGGGCACGCGACGAACATATGGTTGACCAAGTCAGGCAAGAGATACTGGCGGCTTTCCCGAACCTGGAACCACCCCAACTCCAGAGCTTGCTCGGTCCTTCCACGGGTGATGCGGCAGGCGAGCAAGGGATCCAAGAGGAACTCGCGGGAAAAGCTTGGACGGAACTCGGAGCGGAATTCCTTTCCGAGCGGTGGTCATCGTTCTGCTACCTCAGTGCCGAAGCCTACCGCTACTACCTGCCGGCCCTCCTACCTTATTGCCAATCTCATGGGTACGGACTCCAACGCCAACCCGGTCTTTCATCTCACGCATGGCCTGGTCCCATCCAAGACACAGCGCCTCCGCCAATCCGGTTCTCCACCTGCCCAGTTTCCGCTGCCGATGGACGACGATGGGCGGGCAACTGCGCTGCACCGGCATCAGAGGGCTGTGCGCCGGTTCTCGCTTTTCGAGCAGCAGGAACGGGATGCGATCGTCGACTACCTCAGGTTCATGGCATCGGATGGCTGCGACGGAGATGACATAGGTGCCGCGCTGGCAGGGTATTGGCTGAAAACAGCATCGTGAGTCGGGGCAGCCGGGGGGGCTATACGGGGACGAGGTCTTGTCACGCCCTTGCAGGGCTCAGTCTCATTCCCATCGCATCCCCAGGGCGTCGCTTCGCTTTGCCTTGGGCTGGTATATCGCGCCCTTTCAGGGCTGAGAAGGCGGCAGGCGTTGAGGTGTCGTGTCGCTTCGCCACGACGGATGGACTCGCCGCCGGACTCCAGAGGGTGCGCCTCGGCCGTCAAGGTCGTCGCCGGCGCCGCCCGCCCGTCCGGGTGCGTGGGCGGGGGAAGAGCCGTTACCGTGTCCCGAAACTGGTGATGCTGCCGGCTTCGTCGGCGAGGAAGAGCTGGGCGTTGGCGGCCGCGGCGCCGTTGAACACGGGCGGGGAGGGCAACTGCACCTCGCTCAGGGTCTTGCCGGAGGCCGTATCGACGACGTAGAGCAGGCCGCCGTTGCGGCCTTCGAAGGCGCCGAGCGGGTCGGCCGGGTCGACGACGTCGGGCGGGCCGGCGATGAGCAGGCGTCCGGGGGTGAGGACCATGGCGCGGACACGGACCGGCAGGCGCGTCGACCAGACGTCCTTGTTGCCCTGCACGGTCTTGGCGAACAGGAGGTAGCCCTTGTCGCCCGGGGTGAAGAACACGGTCGGGTCCAGGCCGCGCAGGCTGTCGAACATACGCGTGCCGTAGAAGCGCGCATCGTCATTGACGATGATGCGGGCGTAGTTCCGGCCGGAGTTGAAGGTCCACGGCGTGCGTTTGAAGTAGCTGTCGTCGAGGAATCCGCTGGCGGCGCGGAGCGCGGGGCGGCCTGTGCGCGGTTGCAGTTGCGCGTCGAACGCGAGGTTGCGCATGTAGACGGCGGTGCCGTCGCCCATCATGATGTCGGGTAGCGAACCCATGGGCAGGCGGAAGTTCTCCTGGATGTTGTCCACGGTGTAGTGCGGGCCGTTGAGTCGGGTCTGGCACCGCGGTTGCCCGGTTGCCGGATCGAGGCCGAAGACGAAGATGCCGCCATCGAGCATGGAGGTGCGGCCAGCGGCGGCGTAGACGGTGTCGTTTTGCACCAGCACGCTGCCGTGCACGGGCCAGGCCGATTCCAGTTGGCCAAAGGCGCCGATCAGCCGTTCGTCCGGTGCGGCGCGGAAGCGCCATGCCAGTGCGCCGTCGGCGACGCGCAGGCAGTAGACCCAACCGTCGGCGGACCCGAACAGGACCATGCCGTTGTGGCTGGTCGGCGGCGAATCGACCCGCGCGCCGGCCGCGAACTCCCACTGCTTGGCGCCATCACGGGTGCTGAGGCACACGACGTGGTGCTGGTCGACGAGTGCGGCGAACAGTCGGTCGCCCACAACGACCGGCGGCGACACGCGTGCCCCGAGCGGCGTGGTCCACAGCGGCTTGGCGTCATCGGGGACTTGGGTTGTCGCGGCGCCGGACCGCAGCGAGTCGTGACGGTACGCGGGCCAGTCCGCGGCGGTCGGTGCGGGGGCATCTGCCTGCCCGAACGCGGGGCCTTTCTCGACGGGGTGGTCGCCGTCCGGCAGGCCCGGCGCGTCTGGCGCGGCGCGGCCTGGCGCCAGGGCGTTCATGCCGTTGAGCTTTTCGTCCAGGTAGCAGACGCACGGGTGCGGCGGCGCATACTGCAGTCCGTTGGCGGGCATCATGCCCACGTGGCAGGTGCCCCGGACCCAGTTGTCCACGGTGTGCTTGCCCTGCTCGAGGTCGACGAACTCCGAGCCGCGGCGGCTGGCCAGGATGTACCGGAGCGTCGCCTTGTTGCGGTAGCAGCGGTGGTGGTGATTGGCGCGGAAGATTTCGCCGAGCGGCATCTCCTTCTTCATCTCGCCGGTCCGCAGGTCATAGCCCTTGGCGCTCCGCGGATACAACGTGCCTTGCTTCTCGGTCTTGCTGACCTCAAAGGTTGCGCGCTCGATCTGGTCGTCCCAGGTCCAGACCAGGCCGTTGATGACGAAGACGTCCTTCCACTCGTACCAGAGGTGGCCGATGTACTTCTTCGGCTGCGACCACAGGAGCGTGCCGGTGTCGGCGGCCAGCGCGGCCAGCTTCTGCGGACTGGCGTGAACCACGACCCCGTCCGTGACGATCAAGGTCCCAACCCACAGGTTGCCCTCGGACTTGACGCCGCCGCTGGTCAGGTCGGCCGCATCGCCGGGGAAGGGGACGCGCCACGTTTCGGTGCCGGTCTTGAAGTCCAGCGCGACGATGTCCGGGCCGTCGATGAACGCAACGGTCTTGCCGTCCGTGGCCAGGTTCAGCGCCGGGTCCAGCACCGGCGGCTTGATCTCACCGTTCATTTCCTTCCACCGGATGTAGTCGACCGTGCTGCCGCGGTAGATCCGGTCTGAGGTCCAAAGCGGTTTTCCAGACGCGGCCTCGACAGCCATCACGCGCGCCTGCTTGCCGTCAAGCACGGAGAGGATGAGGGTGCCGTTGTGGCAGAGGATTTCGTTGCAGCGTTCGGTCTCAGGGTAAGTCTTGAGGATGGCGCCGCTGGCCGCGTCGAGCATGGAAACCGGCGCCTGGTACCCGAGCGTGACGTAGACGCGGTCCCCGACCGCGACCAGCCGCTTCTGGATGTTCAGGGGGATATCGCCCGGGCGGGGCAGGAACCAGGACTCCTTCCATTCGCGCCAGCCCCAGCGCCGGATGGGCACCTGCCAGAGCAGGACACCGTTGAACGCGTCGCGCGCCTCGACGAACCACTTGTCCGGCAGGTTGTGCTGCCCGACCAAGCTGATCGGCGCTTCGTCCACGATGCTGAACAGCCTGCCGCGCGCAGTAACGAGCGTTGCGACGCTGGAGTCGGTCTCGTGACTGCGCAGCCACTCGGGGCCGGCGACCCACTGGTAGCGCGCGGGCGGTCCGACGACGCGGTCCTGCGCGACCGGGTTGCCGTCCGCGCCGTGGAGGTAGTGCGTCCACTCGTCGATGTCCTGCGGCCAGGGCTTGCGGGCGCGCAGCCAGGTGCTGGCGTCGGTGATGGGTGCGACGTCCGCAAACCCGGCGGTGCGCAGGCTGGCGGCCAGGGCGGTGGCAGCGTCTGTGTTCGCGGCATTGAAGAAGGCTGTCCCGAGCGGGGCGAGGGCGCGCAGGACTTCGGCAGGCGCCGCGCCCTGGGCGAAGACGCCGGGGCAGGAGTCGACGACGATCAGGTTGAGCAGGTTGTCGGTGTATGGGAGATGCCCGTTCCGCAGGCGGTCGGCGCTGACCGTGCCGTACCGGCCGGCGGCACGGATGACGCGGCGCATCTCGCCGACCGCCGCCGCGTCCGCGCCGAGGCACTGCACGACGAACTGGCCCTGCCGTGCGATTTCGACGGCGAGGTCGGTATCCGCGCGGCCGATGACTGAGCACATGCCGCCCGAAACCCCGCTTGCCTGCACGACCCCGCGCGCGAGTCCGGCAACACTGGCGCTGGGCGCGGCCGCGTCCTGGCCAACGCTGTTGAGGAGGGGCAGGGCGAGTGCGGCGAGCAGCAGCACACACTTCGCGCTTGCGCGGCGTGGTATCCTGATTCGGCTCATCTCGACCTCCGGGGGTTCGGATTGTGGCAGCTTGAGTCTGTCATGCATCCCTTGACTTTGACCTGTACGGGTGAAACCAGCCCAGCGGAAGTCCGGTCACAGTGGCTCGGCGCGTCCCGCGCCGAAGCAGGGTGCGCCGGCCGGTCCCCGGCCGAGAACCTCGGTTCGAGACGAACCGAGGCACCCTACTGCGGTCCCAGAGGTCCCGCGCCACGGTCCGCCGGCCGTTTCGCGATCTGTTCCGGTGTCAGTGCCACGTTGAACACTTTAACTTCGTCGATGATGCCCTCGAACGCGTCGGTGATTTCCACGGCGGAGTTGCCGGCGTCGAAGCCGATTTCCATGCCCTGTCCGGGATCGCCGGTCATGCAACCGGTGGTCTTCGCTTTGGCGTCGAGTTTGCCGTCGACGTACAACTCGATGGTGTCCGACTTGACCACGGCGGTCAGGTACACCCACCGGCCGACCACGTCCTGCATTCCGGCGGCGATCGCCACCGCACTGTCGTCGCCGCGTTTCAGGCCGAACTTCGGCACGCCGTCCTTGACGTAGAGCGCGAAACCGCAAGCCGCACCGCCGCGGGCGACGATCACGCCGTTTCGGCTCTCGGACTTGGCCCAGGCGGCGAGTGTGAAGGGGCGGCTGGCCAGAGACAGCGCCGCGGGCTTGCCGAGTTCGACGTAGCCGCCCTTGGTGAAACTCAGCGCACCTCCGACGCGGCCGGGCACCGGTGTGCAGCCTTTGATCTCACCGTTGTTGCCGTGCTCCGTCACATCGGTTGCGGTCTTCGCACTGCCGTCGTCGAAGCTCCACCAGGCGGCGAGCTCTTCGGGGCGAGACAGCTTGCGCACCAGTTCCTGCAACGCGGTCCGGACTCCGGCGTCCTGCTCGCGGGCGGCTTGTTCCCGGAGTGCGGGCAAGTGCGTTTCGTCTGCCAGGCTACTCAGGCCCTGGCACGCGCACAGGCGCACCGCGGGCTCGGCGTCCTGCAAGGCGGCGAGCAGGTCGCTCACAACCGCCGGGTCCCGCAGTTCGACGAGCACCTGCACCGCCTTGCAACGCACCCGCGGATCGGCGTCACGTCGCAGTTCGGCGAGGTGGGGAAGCACCTGCGCGGCACCGAGCCGTTGCAGGATCCAGGCGATTTTCGGGACATCGGCATCCGGGGCCTTCAGGCGCGCAATCAGCAACGGCGCCGTGGCGGGATCGTTGAGTTCGCGCAGCGCCCAGGCCGCCTGGTCTCTGACGTTGTATTCCGGGTCGCCGAATGCGCCGAGAAGGGCCTTGGCAGCCGTGACATCCTTTATCTCGCCCAAGGCGTAGGCGGCGTAGAAGCGTGTGTTCACATCGCGGTCACGCAGTGCCGCGGACAGGGCAGGGACAGCCTCGGCAGCGCGCAGGACACCCAGTGCCCTGGCCGCCTGGGCGCGCACTCCGGCATCGGAGTCCGCGAGGGCCGCGAGCAGTGCCGGCGCGGCGGCGCGATCGCCGGCACGGCCCAGCGCCGCCGCGGCGCTGGCCCGAACCGTGGCGACCGGCGAGCGCAGGTCCTGCAGGGCCGCGTCCGAAGGCGCTGCCGGTGCGGACAGAGCGTACAGAACCAGCAGACCTGTCGCGGCCGCTGCGGCGAGTCGTGAGAATCTCATCTGGCCGTCCTTTCCGGCTCTGACGGTGGAGCGGTGCCCATGACTTCGGTAAGGTTTCAGGTTTCGGGTTTCAGGTGTCAGCCCGAAGGTGCGAGGCATCCATCCGCCGCCGCGCATAACGCTCTTTGCCGAAACCCGAACACTGAAACCCGAACACTGCCCTGCGGCGGTTTCACCCTTCTCCGTCGCGCGCACACCGGGCCCGACGTTGCACTACTGCGCCGCCGTACGCCGCAGGATATCCTGCACGATGTCGCGGGCGGCGTTGGGTTTTCCTGTCTGCTCCGCGCGCCGGCGCATATCGTCGAGCCGGGTCTGGTCGGCGAGGAGCAGTTCAACCTTGTACGGCGCGTCGTGGACGTCGTAGAGCCGCAGCGCGGTCCCGGCTTCGAGCATGTACTCGCAATTCCGCTGTTCCTGGCCGGGGATCGGGTCGATGAGGATGGCCGGCTTGCCTTTGGCCAGGACTTCGGAACTGGTCAACCCGCCCGGTTTGGTAATGACCACGTCAATGGCGTCCATGAACTCGTGCATGTTGTTGACGAAGCCGCAGACCTTCACGGGCTGCGTCATGGTTTGTGCGACCGCCTCGGCTTCCTCCTTCATTTTCGCGTTGGCGCCGGCAATGACCACCAGCTGGCACTTGCACGTGGAGTCCTTGAAGGATCGGATCAGGTCCACGGTCGGGCCGACGCCGAAGCCGCCGCTGAGCAGGAGCACGGCGGGCAGTTTCGGGTCGAGCCCGAGTTGCTTCCGGGCCGTGGCCTGGGGCAGGCGTGTGGCGAAGACCGGGTCGATGGGGATACCGGTGACCGTGACGCGGTCCGGCGCCTGACCGTTGCGGAGCAGGTGCCGGCGAGCCTCTTCTGTGGCGACGTAGTAGGCGCTGACGTCGTCGACGATCCACAGCGCGTGCACGGCGAAATCCGTGACCACGCAGTACAGCGGAAGATCGAGCGTGCCGCACTTTCGTGCCGTCGAGAGGAGCTCGAGCGGCATGAAGTGCGTGCACACGATCGCGTCGGGGGCCTGTTCACGGACAAACTTGAGGAACGACGGTGTGTTGACCTTGTTGAAGATCGACCGGACTTTCTTGCGCCACGGCGCCTGCGACTTCTTGTCCGACTGCGCGTACATGTAGCCCCACAGCTCGGGCGCGCGGCGCACCAGGTCGAGGTAGCCGCGGGCGTACACGCGCCGGAACAGCGCGGGCGTGAAGTCCAGGATGTCGCGGACCGTGACCTCACAGGCGCCACCCGGCGCGGTGGAAAACGCCTTGCCGACCGCCTCGGCAGCGCGCTTGTGCCCGGCACCCGCAGATGCGTGGAGGAGAAGGATTTTCATGGAGGACCTCCGATGCAAAGGCTCCCGGTGTCGATGATGTCGATGACCTCGAAGATCCCGACCCCCGCCCCCTACGGTGTCTGCGCCTTGGCTCTTCGGAACGACACCCCGATCAGCAGGCATCCGGCGACGAAGAAGACCAGGTAGTCGGTCGGTATGCCAAGGACCCATTGTTTGTGCCAGGGCACCGAGTCGGGTCTGAACCGAGCCAGGCCGTAGGCCGGGTTCAGGATGAACCAGAGAAAATCCTCGAGGATCCAGAACACCATGACGCTGCCGATGATGCGCGCCTCCAGCTTGAGGCTGAACGTACCCACCAGCGCGAGGGGGAGGTGGAAGACGGCCGCCATGAACAGGAACACCCAGAGGTGGTAGCCGGTGAGAGGCTTGCCGCCCCAGAACCAGTTGAGCAGGGGGTGATTCTCGATGCGCCAGGTGGGCAGCTTGGCGGCCCAGCCGGCCGGGCCCTCGATCTGGATCTCGACCATGGCGAACAGGAACCCCAGGCCGAGGAGCACGCCGGCCAGCAGCAGCGCGTGGCGGAGTCCGCAGCATGCCAACGGCGCCACGGGTTCCGCGTGCCCGAGCGCAGGGGCCGGCGTTGGTTCAGGCAGTTCAGGCACGGCTGCTATGCCACTCCGAGGCGCTTGCAGAATCCCTGCAAGCGCCGGTTTCAGGTTTCAGTGTTCAGGTTTCAGGAATGCGTAACTGCGTGCGGTTGAGCGAGATATTTTCCGACACCCGAAACCTGACACCTGAACACTCCGCATGTAAAACAGGGTTTTGCAGGCGGCTGACTCCTTCATTGCCGCGGCAACGGCGAAAGATATCACGTGCTTCGTGTGCGTATTTACCGCAAGATGGTTGTGCCGCAAAGCAGCAGCATGGCTCCAGCCTTGCTGTCCCGCCCCCGGTTCGCACCGGCGCCTCGCGCTGTGTCATCCGGCGGCATCCTTCCGCAGTCTGGATTTCCTGACGATCGGGGTATCTGGCCGGGCCCAGAACTTGTTCTGATAGTCGCGCACCTTTCGCGCGACCTCGACCGAGGGTGCCGTCCAGATGCGGCGTTTGTTGTCCGCGAGGTGATCGAGCAGGATCTGGAAATCGTACTCCGACGTGCCGAGGCGTCCGACGCCGATTTCGTGGAACACCAGCACGATCCAATGCCCGCGCCGCATGGCCAGTTCGACCAGGCCGATCATTTCGGTGCAGGACATGCGTTCAGTGGGAGTGCCGATGGCACAGGCCAGGTCGATGTGCAGCGGATTGTTGAAGAAGCCGTACTCGCCGCCGCCCCGGCCGGCGACGAAATGCGTCGCGATCAACGGCACATAACTCTGGCGCCGCACTCCGCGGCCGACCCAGGTCTGGTAACAGGGGTAGGCGAAGGTGCGTTCCTTCTGTTCGGGGACGAGGTCGCGCAGTTTCGCCTCCGCGGCGAGAATGTCGGCCTTGAGGTAGGCCAGAGAGACGTTCTCCAGGCCTTGCACCTCGGGTTTTTCCGAGAAGTTGCAGGAGCAGAGATGACTGCAGGTGTGGTTGCCGATCTCGTGCCCCTTGGCCGCGATGTCGATCCAGCCCTTGTACGCGGTGCGATGGTTCTGAGCCGCCATGGTCACGTAGAACGTGCCACACAACCCGCGCTGCGTCAGGGCCGGTGCGCCTCGGGTCTGCTGTCGCTCATTGCCGTCGTCAAAGGTCACAGATACCGCTCCGGCGCACCCGCTCGGCCACAAATCGTCAAATGGCATGGTGGCGACTCCCGCTGAGAGGTCTCGGTGCTTCTACCAAAAGGAAAGACCCAATTCATCCCCGCTAATTTGACGTTCCGGTGCGCGAACGCAAGTCGCTCCCATGTTACTCGCGTGTCGCTCTGCGCCGCCGCCCGGCTCGTCCGGGCGGGGCGACGATGGGGGGAAAAGGGGCGGGCCGTCCGCCCTCTTTCCCCCCATCGTCGCCCCGCGGGCGCCTGCCTTCGCGGAGCCGCTACGGCAGGCATGCAAAACCCGCGGCGGCGCGAACCGGCACGAGTAACACCAACCTGTGATCGGCCGGTCCGCCGCCCGGGGGCGCTGACGCATTGTGTGCGGGGTGCCTTCGGCATTGGTATAGTGGTTTTTCAGGCGATACATTCCAAAGTATGGCTTGAGACGTGCAATTCCGCGTCGGTGCGGAGTAGCGGGTGAGAAATGCAACGGCTGGAACTAACACAGAATTTTCTGCAGACGCTGCGCCAGGAGCAGATCATGGCGCCGCAGCAGATTCAGGCTTTGGAGATCCTGCTGGCGACGGTGCCTGAACTGGAGCAGAAGATCAGTGAGGAACTGGCGCAGAATCCGACCCTGGAACTCGTCGATCACGGGACCGAGCAACTGGCCGGGAACCCGATCGAGGGGGACGAGTCGATGCCGGCCGAAGCGGATGCGGCGGCCATGGCGGTGGAGAAGGACGAGGCTCTCGCGGGACTGGTCGACGTGACCCGCAACTGGATGGACTACGCGTCGCCGCCCAACGGCGGCGGTGCGTCCTCGCCGGCGGAGGAAGAGCGGCGGCGGTACATGTTCGACTCCCTGGTGTCGGAACCCAGCCTGCAGGAAAACCTGCTGACGCAGTTGCGGGAGACCGACGGGCTCGACGAGAAGATGCAGTTCGTCTGCGAGCAGGTGATCGGGAGCATTGACGACACCGGGTATCTGCGCGCGCACCCCTCGGATATTGCGATCATCGCCAACGCCGAGTTGGCGGACGTCCGGCGCGCGATTGACATTGTGCAGGACTTCGAACCGGCGGGGATCGGCGCGCGCGATCTGCGCGAGTGCCTGCTGTTGCAGCTTGAGCGGCAGGGGCGGAAGGGCAGCCAGGCCTACGAGGTGGTCGACAAATTCCTGGACGACATCGGGCGGAACCAGATCCCGAAGGTGGCTCGTGCCCTGCACATCTCCAAGACGCACCTGAACGAGATCCTGGAAGAGATCAAGCACATGAACCCGTTCCCGGGCAGCATGGCTGCGTCGGCGAACGCGGACTACGTCTACCCGGAGGTGTTCATCGAGCGCAACGGGGACGGCCAGTGGCTGGTGCGCCCCAACCGCGACTACATGCCGCGACTCCGGATTTCGCCGTATTACCTGAGCCTGCTGGAAGACCCGAATACGCCCCGGGAAGTCAAGTCCTACATCCGCGAGAAGATCGCGGGCAGCAAGCTGTTGCTGCGTGCCATTGATCAGCGGCAGTCGACGATCGAGCGGATCGGCAACGTGCTGCTGGAATTGCAGCATGACTTTTTCGAGAAAGGCGTGGCGCACATGCGGCCGCTGGTGATGAGCCAGGTGGCGGAGCGGATTGGCGTGCACGAGACGACGATCAGCCGTGCCATTGCCAACAAGTACATGCAGACGCCGGCGGGCCTGTTCCCGTTCAAGTTCTTTTTCTCTTCGGGGTACCAGAACACCAGCGGCGAGATGGTGTCCAGTCACGGCATCAAGCAGAGGCTGCAGGCCCTGATCGCCGGCGAGGACCGACAGCGGCCGCTCTCCGATCAGAAACTGACCGAGGTGCTCAAGGCCGAAGGCTTGGACGTGGCCCGGCGTACGGTGGCCAAGTACCGCGAGGAACTGGGGATCCTGCCCTCCAATGTGCGCCGCAGCTACTGACGCGGGGCGGCGTGGAACGCGAATGTCCCGCTCCCAACACAGCGAGACATCAGAACGGGAACAAGTGCCTGCTGCGGACGGAGCACCACCGCAGAGGCCGGTGTTACACGGACGAGCAGCCTGCCGAACATGACCTGCACTGAGAGGCATCTTTCTCCGCCGCCGGTGATCCAGGAAGGCGACCGGACCACTCCGGTGTCGTCCGCCGTTCTGCCTGTGGTCGTGGTCCTGGACAGTCTGCGCAGTGCGTTCAACGTGGGCAACATTTTCCGGTTGGCGGAAGCCACTCGTGTTGAGCGGATTGTCACGTGCGGGTGCACGGCCACACCCCCGCATCCGAAGCTGGCCAAGACGGCGCGCGGTTGCGACGCGAGCGTGCCGTGCCGCCATGTCGACACGGCGGCTGTGGCGCTGGACGAACTGCACCAGCAGGGGTATGCGGTGTACGGGGTGGAAACCGCGGCGACCGCGGAGGTGATCTGGAAGGCCGCGTGGAGGCTGCCGGCGGCGATTGTGTTCGGTAACGAAGCACTCGGAATATCCCACGAGGCCCTGGCGCGGTGCGACGGTTTTGTCCGGCTGCCTTGTTTCGGAACCAAGAATTCAATCAATGTCGGCAATTGCGCTGCCGTGGTCCTGTACCAGGTCCTGGGACAGTGGCTGGCCGGCCGCGAGGTGTGAAATGCAGAGAGCGTCCCCCATGATGCTGGTTGTGGTGCTGACCGCCACGTGGGCGGTTGCGGCCGGATCGAGCCCGGCGCGGCGCGCCATGGTGAAGATCGGCGATGAGGTGTTCCAACTCGAAGTGGCCACGACATCCGAGGAGCACAGCCGCGGGCTGATGAACCGTCCCGAGATTCCGGTGGACGGCGGCATGCTGTTCGTGTTTGCCGAGGAGCAGGTGCGGCAGTTCTGGATGGCCTACACCCTGGTGGACTTGGACATTCTGTTCCTGGACAGCCGGGGGCGGATCGTGGCCATGCACGAGATGCGTGCCGAGCGGGCGCAGAGCCCGGCTGAGCGCGAAGTGGACTACTTCGACCGGTTGCCCAGGTACTCAAGCAGCAAGCCGGCCATGTACGCCATCGAGCTCAGGGGTGGGACACTCGGAGCGTTGCGCGCCAAGGTGGGCGACACCGTGGAACTGCAACTGGACGACCGGGCGCGGTGAGTTGGCGAGGGACTGCTACGGGGCCATCGACTTGGCGCGTTCCTGCGCCTTCGGTGACTCGAACGCCGCGGCGGCACCGGCTGGGCCGGGGTTGCCGTCGAAGTGGTAGATGCGCTCTCCCTCCCGGCACAGGCCGAACTTCTCCCGGGCGACACGTTCGATGGCGCGGTAGTCGGTGCGCAGGGCCGTGAGTTCCTTGCGCAGCTTTTGGATCTCGAGTTCCTGCTGCGCCAGCGTCTCAGTGAGCTCGTGGACGGTGACCCGGGTTTGGCGGTAGTTCGTGTAGGCAGGCAGGATGAAATAGAGGGCTACACAGCCCACGACGATCAGCAAGATCGCCGGCACGTATTCCTTGAAGCTCATGGTTTGGGTCGGTCTCCTGTGACCATTCAGATCAGGCTACAGCCTTCATGACTGTCAGTTCAGTGTCACATTGATGCCGTATCGGCGCAGGAATACCTTGCCCCGGATGTTCTCGACCGCGACCAGGTAGACGGGGACGGCCCGGCCCGGGCGCTGATCCTTGAGCGCCGTGAACACGTCGGCCAGGCTTGCAGTGTCCACATCGCCGATGCGAATCACGATGTCGCCGCGCCTGGCTTCGGCGGTGGCCAAGTCACTGTCGGGCAGCACTTCGCTGATGGCCAGGCCGCGGAGCGAATCAGGCAGGCTGAGGGCTCGGTTCAGCGTCGCGGTCAGGGGCTGGAGTCCGACGCGGAGACGGACGCGCGCGAGCGCTTCCGGCCCCATGGTTCCGATCGCGAACGCCTTGTCGCCTTTCCCCGCCAGGCTCAGGATCACTTTCTCCTCCGGTTTCAACCGCCAAAGGACGCGGCTCACATCAATGGCTCGCGACACCGCGGTCCCGTTTACCCGCGTGATAGTGTCCCCCGCCTGAACTCCGGCCTTGACGGCAGGACCGTCCGGAACGACGGAGTCGACGACCGCCGTGATCGCTCCGTCCGTCACGAGTGTTTTCGGCACCAACCCGCAGAAGCCCAGGCTGAACCGGGACGGGACGAGCCAGCGGGCCAGCACATCCTCGATTCGGCGCAGCGGAATGGCGAAGCCAATGCCTTCCGCGTCGCGGCGGATGGCCAGGTTGATGCCGATCAGTTCGCCGTCGAGGTTGACCAAGGGGCCGCCGCTGTTGCCCGGGTTGATGGCTGCATCCGTTTGCAGGATGTCATTGAACGCGACGTTGCCCTCGGAAAGGGTTCGGTTCCTGGCGCTGAGCACACCGGCCGCCACGCTGTGTTCCAAGCCGAACGGGTTGCCCACCGTGACGACCGTCTCGCCAAGGTGCAGGTCATCGGGAATGGAGAACGGGACCGCCTGTAACGGCCTCGGTTCCTTGCCGTCGGCGGGCACCAATTGCAGCAGGGCCAGGTCATTGGTCGCATCATAGGCCACGAGCAGCGCGGTGCCGGTGGTGCCGTCCCAGAAGCGGATGATGATCTGCGACGCCCGCTTGATGACATGGTAGTTAGTGACAATCAGGCCCGCGGCATCGACAATCACGCCGCTGCCCAGAGGCATGGACTCTTTGAAGTAGCGGAAGTGACCGGCGAAAAACTCATTGAAGAACTGGTCGAAGGGGTCGGAGACCCGGACCACACGCTCCGTACTGATGTTCACCACCGTGGGCATCACGGTCTGCACAGCCTGGACCACCGGGGTGATGCGGCTTGTGCCCTGCTCCCCGGACGTGCCGTGCGGGTCCGCCGCGCGGGCTGACAGGGTGGCGAGCAGCAGCAGGACAGTGCCGACGCGATAACTTGTGGTGGCTGGGGTTGACTTTGCCATAAAGAGAGCTAATATATATTAGATACTATGCCGATTGCCAGTCGAAAGGAGGCACCTCACATGCATGCGACCAGTCCTGCGACCGTCCAGTTTCGAGCGGGCTTGCCGTACAACTGCGCCGCACTCACTGGAGCGTTCGAAACGCTTTGCGGCGGGTATCTCCACATTATGGACAATAGCGAGACGGGGGATGGTTTTCAATGCAGCGAACGGTTTTTGCAGGTGCTGTGGAACGAACGGCGTTTCTGTGGCGAGCTGGTGACCCTGGATGGACGCAAGGTGGAAGTCGTCGCGCCCGGGACGTGGAACGTGGAGTCCGGACCGGATTTTCGTGACGCTGCGCTGCGCCTGGATGGCGTCCTGCTGTACGGCGACATCGAGGTGCACCGGGATCCGTTCGACTGGTACCGGCACGGGCATGACCGCGACCCGGCCTACGACAAGGTCATTCTGCACGTGGTTTGGCAGACGCCCACGCGCCAGATCGCCGACATGCCGCCCTGTCTGGTGATTTCCGGGTTGCTGGACGGGCCGTGGCAGCGGCTGACGGAGGAACTCAACGCTGAACTGTACCCCTACGCGCGCCGGGTTGGCCCCGGGGCCTGTGCGTTGCAGTGGGCCCTGGCGGACGACGGCCGGGTGGTGCGCCTCCTGGAGATTGCCGGATCGATCCGGTTCGAGGAGAAAGTGACCCGGATGCAGCGCGCGATCATTGCCACGGGGCTAGGGCAGGCGGTGTACGAAGGCTTGTTCGAGGCCCTTGGTTACAAGGCGAATCGGGAACCCTTCCGGTGCCTGGCGCAACAGGTTCGCCTGGCGTATCTGCAATCGTTGGGGGGTGAGCGCGCCCGGGAGGCGGCACTGTTCGGCGGGGCGGGGCTGCTGCCCGATCCGAGTGTGACGCGGCTGGCCCCGGTGTGGGCGGAGCGTCTTCCGGCCATTTGGGACCAGTGGTGGCGGCAGGGCTTGTCGCCGCTGTCGCTGTCCTGGCGTCGCAGCGGCATGCGGCCGCTCAACAGTCCCGAACGCCGCCTGGGCGCCGGCGTGGCCTTGCTGACCCGGTGGGACTGGCACCCCGACGAGTGGCTCTTGCGCACGGCGGCCGCCGCGGATTCGCCAGGGGCACTGCTGCGGGTCCTGGACGAGGCGCTCGACGTGCACACGCCGTGGTCGGGATTCCGGACGTTCGCGGCCGGGCTGGGGCGCCCCGCGGCCGTCCTGGGCCAACCGCGGCGCCGCGACATTGTGGCCAACGTGCTGTTGCCGGCGTTGTGCGCGGCGGCGCGGCAGGCGGCGACGGCGACGCTTGAGCGTCACGCGACCGAGGCGTTCCGGTCCATGGCGTCGCTGCAGTGCAACCGCCAAGTGAATGAAGCGGTGCATCGGTTTCTCGTTCCGCCGAGCCGGGCGCGCACACTGCTGACCCGGGCTTGCCTGCAGCAGGGGATTCTGAGTTTGTACCGCAGTTTTTGCCTGTTATTGCATGGCAACTGCAGGATTTGCCCTTTTACGGGGGCCGGAGCGTTTGCACAATTGTCGGACGGGAACTAACTTGAACAATTAGTGAGGGGGGTATAAAATGTACAGTTCTTTGCGTCTTGTACTCACGGAGTGGCCGGCACCGGAACTCGGACATCCCCATGAAGTATGCAGTTCTAGGCGACATCCACGGCAACCTAGAGGCCTTAAACGCCGTTCTTGAGAAGGCCGAAGAGTGTGGCGTGGACAAGTACATGTGTATTGGCGACATCGTCGGGTACAACGCCAATCCGCGTGAGTGCCTTGAACTGGTGCGGAGTCTGGACCTGGAGGTGGTGACCAAGGGGAACCACGACGAGCAGGCTAGTCAGGACGTCAAGCTGGTCGGGTTCAATCCGCAAGCGGCCATGGCCATTGAATGGACGCGAGACCAACTGTCCGAGGAGCAGCGGGCGTGGCTGGCGGCGCTGCCCTACCGACAAACGGTCGGGACCAAGGTGACGGTGGTCCACGCGACGTTGGATATGCCGCACATGTGGGGGTACATCTTCGATAAGCTCAGCGCTGGGGTGTGTTTGGGGTATCAGTTCACTCAAGTGTGTTTCTTCGGTCACACGCACGTGCCGCTGGCGTTCGAGAAGTACGGGGACATTGTGGGCGGCAAGTACGAGGAGATTGTCTTCCAGCCGGGGCATAAGTACCTCATCAACGTCGGTAGCGTGGGGCAGCCCCGCGACGGGGACCCACGGTCGGCGTTCGTCGTCTACTCCTCTGAGGACCGCAAGGTCTGCCTCCATCGGCTGGAGTATGACATTAAGGCGACGCAGAAGAAGATTCTGGACGCGGGGCTGCCGGAACGCCTGGCGCAGCGTCTGGCGCTGGGGCGGTGACCTTCGCGAGTCTTCTCGTCCTTCTTCGATTTCGATACCCTCACGCGTGGCGTTTTCCCGGGCTCGGTTGTTTCCCGTTCGGCCTGAGGCCTTGGGGCGTGGCGCCCAGGCCTGGCGGGCAGGAGGCGAGGCGGCCACCCCGCATGGCAACAGGATTGGCGTGAACATTCTGGTCGTCAAACCGAGCAGTCTGGGTGACATTCTGCACACGTTTCCGGCCGTGGCACTGGCGCGGCAGAGCGTTCCTGGGGTCCACGTTTCCTGGGTCGTCAGCGACGCACTGGTTGACGTGGTTCGCCTGTACCCGGGTGTGGACCGGGTCCTGATCTTTCCCAGGGACCGGTTCCGGCGCTTCTGGCGGTGGCCGGGGGTCTGGCCCTACTACCGTGCCCTGCGCGAGCGTTCCTACGATGTGGTGCTGGACTTCCAGGGCCTGTTCCGCAGCGGGTTGGTTACGTTTCTGAGCCGCGGTCGACGCCGGGTCGGGTTCCGGAACGCGCGTGAGGGCGCGGCGTGCTTCTACACGGAGCGAGTGGCGTTGCCGCCCGATCTGCGGCATGCGGTCGACAAGAATGTGCACTTGGTGCGGACCGCGTTTGGGATCGATGCCCCCACGCCGGTTCCCGATCTGAAGGTTGAGCCAACCGCCGTGCGCCAGGCCGATCAGCTTGTACGGGAGCACGGGCTGGCTGGCGGTCCCGCCCTACTGGCTGTGGCGCCGGCGTCGCGCTGGGCGACCAAGACTTGGCCGCCGGAGTTCTTTGCCGGCGTCATGGACCGGGTCGTGGCGCGGAGTCCTGGGACGGTATGCTGGTTGTTGGGAACGGCGCGGGAACGGCCGGTCGCCGAGGCGGTGGCGGCGGCATGCCGGGCGGCTGTCCCCAGGAATCTGGCTGGCCTGACGGACATGGGCACGTTGGTGGAGTTGCTGCGTCGATCTGCGGCATTGCTCACCAACGACAGTGGTCCAATGCACCTGGCCGCCTGCGTGCAGGTCCGCACGGTGGCGCTGTTCGGACCGACGGACCCGGCGCTCACCGGACCGTACGGCGCGGGACACGTGGTGTTCACCGGGACCTGTCCCCGCCAGCCCTGCTTCCTGCGCGAGTGTCCGCTGGATCGACGGGGCTGTGCTGAAGCTGTTGATCCAGATGCCGTATCCAAGGCGGTTGTGGAAATCCTGTCGACCCGGGCGTAAATTCGTGGGCATTGCCGTTACCGCAGGGCGTGCGTGCCGGTTCGCGGCGTCTCGGCAGCCTTGTTCACGGGCACAAGACGAGGTTCTTCATGAGATTGATACCGAAGCGACTCGCAGGGTGTGATGCGGCCGGCGCCGGGCAAGGGCGGTTCGGCCGGTCGGTGGTTGCCGGCGGCGCGTCGGGACTGTGGTCCGGCGTGCTGCTGCTGGGTCTGCTGTTGGCTCTGCAAGTCCACGGGCAGATGGGGATTTCGGTCTCGACCGATCGGCAGAAGTACCTGCGGTACGAGCCCATACGGGTGCGGGTGCTGTTGCGCAATTACAGCGGCAACACGCTGGTGTTCGGGGCCGGTACCTCGAAAGAGGGGTACGTGGATTTCACCATTGATACGGATGGCGGGTTTGACGTTGCCAAGCTGGACCGGACGGCCAACCTGACCGATTCGCTGATCCTGGGCGCTGGCGAGACCAAGGAACTGAGCCTGATCCTGAATAATCTCTACGACATGCAGAAGGAGGGGGTTTACACGGTTTCGGCGCAGTTGGGGCATCGGCGTCTGGCGAACGACTACGTTTCCCAGTCCTGCGTGATTGAGGTGCGGGATGGGCTCGAAGTCTGGAGCCGCAGTGTCGGCATGCCTACCGCCAGTTCGGCATCCAACATTTCGGCGCGTAAGGCTTCCCTGTTGCTGTTTCACCAGGATCCCGGGGACATGTACTGCCTGAAGATCGAAGATGAGGCGATGGTGTACGGTGTCGTGCGGCTCGGACCGCGGATCCTCGGCGGTACCCCGGATTGCGACGTGGACGCGGTCAGCAATATCCACATCCTGTTTCAGTCCAAGTCCCGGCTCTATTCGTACTGTGTCTACGACTGCAACGGCCAGCTCAAGCAAGACCGATTCTACCTTTCTGTCGGGGACCAGATACCCCGCCTGCACCGCGATCCGGACATCGGTCGCATCATGGTCATTGGCGGTCGTGTCGGAGTTCCCGGAGTGGACTTCGAGGTGACCGAGACGCAGGGGCAGGAGGTTCTGCATTCTCAACCCTCGCCGGTACGGGCCGTCGGCGAAGGGCCGGTTGCTGTGGCGGGCCAGGAGGAGGGACCGGTGTCGCCGGTTCTTGGCCCTGAGGGGCAAGGCATCGAGCCAGGGGCGGCCTCCGATTCCGGGAAGAAGAAGGGCTGGCGCCGGCTGCGCTTCTGGGATCGGTCGGGGCAGTAGCGCCGCGGCGTGGACGCCAGGATGCGCCCGTTCGTAGTGGGCTCGCAGTGCGTGGAACGAAGTGGAGCGCCAAGAGCCCATCTGGCGTGTTGCGGCCGCGTGGTGCGGGGATGGTACCTTACCCGGCGACAACCGCCGGGACTGCGACACCACTACGAACAAGGCCGTCTCCGGTCCCTGTCCGCACGAGGCCATACTCACCCGCACAGGTCGCTCTTTTTCGCGGCCGTTCGCGTCTTTCGCAGCTCCTCTATCCCGGGACCAACACCGTTCTGCGGGCGCGGATCAGTTGGGCGTGGCCGGGTTGGCCGGCGGCGGCTCGGGCGGTTGGGGTTGGCCGGGGGCGGTTGCGGCGGCGTCCGCAGGCAGCGAGGCCGTCGTGTACCGACATTTCGGGAAGGTCGAGCACCCGAAAAACTCGCCTTTCCTGCCTTGGCGACGCATGAGTTGCGCCCCGCATTCCGGGCAGTTGGCGTTGACGGGTTCCGCGGTCTTGGCTTTGGCCGGTGCCTGCAGCAGGCCACCGCTGTCAGGAATCTGCTCACGGTAACGTCCGAGCATCTTACGCAGTGCTGCGATCTGCCGGTCCGAGAGGATTCCGCGGCGGTTGAACTGGTCCCGTACCGAGTTTGCGAACTCGCGGTCATCGTACGTGCGCCGGCCGCGCTTCACGGGGGCAGCCCATTCCCGAACACTGTCGATCATGGCGATGAGCGGAGCGACGTCGGTCTGATCGGCTGTGGCAGTGGCGGCATTCTCGGAGGGCTTGATGTCCAACCGCGCGACCACGTTGGCGTAGTCGGGGATCTGTGCCTGGTACTTAAGGACCAATTTCTTGACCGACTCGACTTGCGGGGGAGTGAGTTTACGCCCGCTTGCGGCCTGGTCGTGAATGGAGTTGTAGAACTTCCGGTCGTTGAAGGACCGGCGGCCACGTTTCACGGGTGGATCCCAGTTGACGTTGGTCAGCACTTGCAGCAGTTCCATGTCGGCCGGGTCCGGTGCGGCGGCGGCTTCGCCCGCCGGCCTGGCGGCGATGGCCTGGGCTGCAACGATCAGTTCCTGCATCTTGGGCCAAACGCCCAGCACCTTCGCTTTGTCCTCCAGGCCCGGAATTTGGGGGGCGTACCGGGCCGCGAGCCCCAACAGCGCCAGCCACTGCTTGTCGGACAGGCGCTTGCCCTGCGCGCTCTGTTCCTTGAGCGAGAGGAAGAAGGCCTGGTCATCGTAGGTGCGGCGGCCGCGCTTTTCGGGCGGCTGCCAAGTGATCGTGTCGGGGAACAGCACCATGAAGGTGCCAGCGTTCTCGGTAGAGGGCGCGGAGGGTTGAGGCGCCTCGCCTAGCCAGTCCTGGAATCGGGTGTAGAAATCCTTCAGCATCTGGGTCCAGTCCACCTTGCCGCTCTCGATCTCGTCGAGCTGCGACTCCATGCTGGCAGTGAACTCGATTTGGAACAGGTCCGGCAAGCGCTTGACCAGATACTCAGCGACAGAGAACCCCAAGGGCGTGGGTGTCAGGACGCGTTTCTCGTTCTTGACATAGTCGCGTCCGAGAATGGTGTCGATGATGGTGGCATAGGTCGAGGGGCGGCCGACACCGTTCTGTTCCAGTTCGCGCACCAGCGTGGCCTCGGTGTAGCGTTTGGGCGGTTCGGTGAACCGTTGATCGCGGTTCAGTTCCTTCAACAGGCACGGCGTGCCCTGCGGCACATCGGGCAGTCGCGCGGCCTCGTTGTCGTTGCCGTTGGTTTCGCTTTCCTTGGCGTCGTAGACGGCCAGAAAGCCGGGGAACGTGGTCTGCCGGGCGGTGGCGCGGAACAGGTAGGCGTGCGTGAGGTGCTCGCCCTCGGCCCCGACGTCGATGACGTGTTCGAGGATGTTGGCTGGAGCCATTTGGCTGGCCACGAACCGGTTCCAGATGAGGCGGTACAGCCGGAGCTGCGGGGGGCTGAGGAACGAGGCCACCACATCGGGTGTGCGGCGCACGTCGGTGGGACGGATGGTCTCGTGCGCTTCCTGGGCGCTCTCGCGCGAGCGGTACACGTTCGGCTTTTCCGGGACATAGTCGGCGCCGAACCGTTCCTGGACATACTCCCGGGCCTGCGTCTGCGCCTCCTGCGACACCGCGACGGAGTCGGTACGCATGTAGGTGATCAAGCCCGTGGGACCCGACTCGCCCAATTCGACGCCTTCGTACAGTTGCTGGGCAACTCGCATCGTCTGGCTGGCGCCGAACCGCAGTGCGTTGCCGGCGGACTGCTGCAGGGTGCTGGTGATGAACGGCGGCGGTGCGTTCTGGCGTTTCGGTTTCTTAGCGACGTCGACGATGCGGAAGGTCGCGGCCTCCAATTGGGTGGCCAGCGTGTTGGCCGCCTCGGCGTTGGGAACCTCGGGCTTCTTCCCGTCCAGCAGGGTGAGGCGTGCCGTGAACTGCTCCGGGGTCGGTTCGGGCTGGAACAGCGCGTTGAGGTTCCAGTACTCGACGGGCACGAACTGCTGAATGGCCCGTTCGCGCTCGCAGATCAGGCGCAGCGCCACGGACTGCACGCGACCGGCGCTGGTGCCCTTCTGGATCTGCTTCCACAGCAACGGGCTGACCTGATAGCCGACCAGCCGGTCCAGGACGCGCCGTGCCTGCTGTGCGCAGACCTTGTTGTCGTCCAGTTTTCCGGGCGCATCGAAGGCCGCGGCTATGGCGCTGCGGGTGATCTCGTGGAACTGCACACGGTGGAACGTAGCCTTGGTGTTGTCGCCGATGACCTCGCGGATGTGCCAGGCGATGGCCTCGCCCTCGCGGTCCGGGTCAGTGGCCAGGTAGATATGGTCAACGCCTTCCGCGGCCTTACGCAGTTCCTTGGCGACGCGCTGGCCGTTGGTCGTCAGGACATAGACCGGGTTGAACCGGTCGCCGACGTCCACGCCCAGCGAGGATTCGGGCAGGTCACGGATGTGACCCATGGATGCGAGCACGCGCATGTCCCGGGCCAGGAAACGGCCAATGGTACGCGCTTTCATCGGCGACTCGACAATGACCAGTGACTTGCTCATATATACCTTAGAAAGTTGTTCACAACGACTCAGTCCAGCCCAAGCAACTCAACAAGACGTCTTGCGGAACCCGCCACGGCCGCGTAAAACGCGGTCGCCAAGGGCCTTGCCTTGCCTGCAGCGTTGGCCTTGCAGACCGAATCTCCGGCGGTGGCAATGGGTCAGCCGGTGACGGCTCCCGTATACCGCACGACACGTTTTCCCGGGAGTTGTCGTATCAGGCGGCGCATTTCCAGTGCGACGATCGCACCCAGGACTTTGGCCGGGGGCTCGTCGGCGCCGGCCACCACCGCGTCGATGGTGACCTCCTGATCGCCCAAAAAAGATATAATTTTACGCTCTAGATCGGACAATTGCAAGTCGGCCGGTCCAATCTCCCCGGCGTGCAAGCTCGATTCCGGGCGCGATTCCTGACTGAGCGGTACCGCCTGGAGCCCTGGCAGGACGACGAACTCCTCGAGGACATCTTGGAACGTCTCGACCAGTTTGGCGCCCTCCTTGATGAGCCGGTGACAGCCGCGCGACTGCGCGGAGTCGACGCGACCGGGCACGGCGAATACCTGTCGGTTCTGGTCCAGCGCTTGGTTCGCGGTGATCAGCGAACCACTGCGGTCGCCGGCCTCGACCACAATGCAGCCCCGGCACATTCCCGAGATGATCCGGTTCCGCATCGGGAACGTGCGCTTGTCAGGCGGGAACAGCATGGGGAACTCGGATACCACCGCCCCGCCTTCGGCGGCAATGCGGCGGGACAGCGGCACGTTTTCCTGCGGGTAGATGTGCGCCAGGCCGCTGCCCAGGACCGCCACGGTGATGCCGTGCGCGTCTAGCGTGGCCAGGTGTGCGGCGGCATCAATGCCCCGTGCCAGGCCGGAGACGACGGTCCATCCGGTCACGGCGGCGGCGGTGGCCAGGCTTTCGGCCATCTTGACACCGTAGTGGGTGGTGTGGCGCGACCCGACCACGGCAATGGCCGCTTGCAGGTTGCGGAAGACGTGCGCGTTGCCGCGCACGTACAGCCCGAGCGGCGGGTCGTGGATCTGGCGCAGCAGCGGCGGGTAGTCCTCGTCGCCGCGGCAGACGAACTGCACGCCGGCCTGCTCCATGGTGCGTTGCTCTTGTGCCAGATCGCAGTGTTTGGACCAGTTGCCCACGACGTCGGACAACGCGGCCCCAATGCCGGGCACGCGCGCCAGTTCCGCCGGCTTGGCGCTGAGAATGGCGCGCGGTTCACCGAACAGGGTCAGGAGCTGGTTGACCCGGACCGGGCCGATGCCGGGCAGCAGGCTGAGGACCAGGTACGCTTCGCGGTTATCCAAGGCGACCTCCGATCACGTCGAGGACCGGTTGCGTGTCCTGGCACTCCACGACGGCAACGGCGCCGATCGTGGACGGCAGGACCAGCCGGAGTTTGCCGCCGCTGACTTTCTTGTCGCGGTACATGGCTTGGAGGATCGAGTCGGGCGTGACCTGCACGTCGGGCGGCACGCGAGCGGGCAGGCCGAGTTGTTCGAGCAGCCGGTCCTGGCGGATTGCCACGTCGGGTGCGGCCCGGCCGAGTTTCACCGCCAGGTCGGCGGCCATGCCCATACCGATGGCGACTGCCTCGCCATGGCTGAAGCGCGTGTAGCCGCTCAGGGTCTCGAGCGCGTGCCCGAAGGTGTGGCCGTAGTTCAGGATGGCGCGCCGGCCCTTCTCGTGCGGGTCCTCGGCGACGATGTCCGCCTTGAGCTGGCAGCAGCGCGCCACGACATCCTCCGTGAGCTGCGGCTCGAGCCGGGGCAGGGCGTTGGCCTGCTGCTCGAGCGTGGCGAACAGATCCGCGTCCAGAATGACGCCGTACTTGACGACTTCCGCCAGGCCGCAGCGCAGTTCGCGCGCCGGCAGGGTGCGGAGGAACGACAGATTCCCCAGCACCAGCAGCGGTTGATAGAATGCCCCCACCAGGTTCTTGCCCTCTGGCAGGTCGACGCCGACCTTGCCGCCCACGCTGCTGTCGACCAGCGCCAGGAGTGTCGTCGGCACCTGGACCAGCCCGATGCCGCGCAGGAACGTGGCCGCGAAGAACCCGGCCACGTCCCCTACGACGCCGCCACCGAGGGCGAGAACGACGGTCTGCCGGTCCACGCCGCGAGACGCGGCGTTGCGGTACAGCGTTTCCACAGTGGCGAGGGTCTTGGACGCCTCACCGGCCGGGAAGTCGGCGTAGCCGATGATCGCGGCTTCAGCGTGCGTCACGATCCCAAACACGTCGGTGCCCTCAATGGCTTTGACATTCGTATCCCTGACGATCTCCGCTCGCCGGCCCTTGAGATGCTGGCGCAACGCGCTGCGTGCCACGTCTTCCCGCAGCAGGTTCCACCCGATCAGGATGTCGTAATGCTGTTTTCCGAGCCGTACTGAGATGGTCTTCATGGTCTGCTGTCCCGCCTGGCAAAGCACACTTGATTCCGGGATAGCCCCCGCGGGATGCCTCCCGTTCTCTCTGCTCTCACTCCGATAGACAATATACACATGTTTATTAGTATGTCAAAGCGTGAAACGATGGAAATGTAGCGCGTCACAGGGGGACGGTTCGCGACGCATTGCATGGAAATCGCTGGCGAGTCTGGGCGTTCAGGCGCCGGGGGTGTCCCGGTGCGTGCAGGGATGCCGGCCCGCACGCGTCCGTCAGGGTGCGGACGTCGGTGTTTCATCCGGCACGGCGATCCGTGACGTCTCGGTCTTGACGTAGTGCAGGACGACAGGTGCGAGGATCATGCCGGGGATGCCCATGAGTCGTTCGCCCAAGAGCAGGCCGAGCAGGGTGAGCCACAGCGGGTTGCGGATGCGATCGCCGATGATCTTGCTGTTGAGGAAATACTCGAGTTTGTGGATCACGACCAGGTACAGGAGCGCCAGCATGGCCATTCCTGCGGAGACTTCGAATCCGATACAGACGATGATGGAGTTGCTGATCAGGTTGCCGATGACGGGCAGCAGCCCGCACAGGAACGTGGTTCCGATGATCACTACGGGGTGCGGGTAGCCGACCAACAGAACAAAGCAGGCAGTCAGGCAGGTGTTGATGGTCGAGATGATCAGCTGTGCGCCGATGACGGTCGTGAAGCTGTTGTAGAAGGTCACGAATCGTTGCGCAATCTCGTCACAGACCAGGGAATAGAGGTTGTCCGGCGCCGAGCTCGGTGGGCGGTCGAGTTCCAGGCGGCTGTTGAGGAAGAGATTGACCGCCACGACACAGCCGATGAGCCCCAAGGTGAGGTGCATCACTGCCGCACCTGCAAGTCCGGCCACTTTGCGGAGATAGTTCGTTTGGTTGCTGAGGGTTTCCCGGGCGACCTGCTTGAGACTCTCGAAGTCCGTGAACGGCAGCGGCACCTGGAACCGCTCCGCCCACTGGAGGACCGACGGGATGGCCCGGTCGGCGATCTCGGGCAGGCTGGCGATGGTCTGGTTGGTGAAGACCGTGATGCCGTAGCTTACGGCCAGCAGCAGGATCAGGAAGACGGCGACCGCAGGCTTCTTGCCCAGGCGCTTGCCAAACCGTAGCTTGGTCAGGATGTAGTAAGAGACGAACGTGGATAGCAGGAGCGTGACCAGATGCAGCCAGGCGATCAGGATGAAGGGCAGGAAGATGATGGCGTAGGAAAGGAGGGTGGCCCTCTTTCTCACTGCGGTTTGTGGTGTGCTCATGCGTGGATTCCCATTGCCCGTTGCCGGTCACTCGACTCTCAAGGCCCTGCCCAAACGAGGGGAGGATTCCGATTCACGGATTTTTCGGGACGGGGCAGGTGGCTGGGGGGCAAGCCCGCGTGACACGAAGATAAGCCGTGCCGCCGGTTTGGCAAACTGCATTTTTTGGCCACCCCCCCCCCGTAATGCGTCAGTCGCGGGTGGAGATAAGGTCGAAGTCTGACTTGGGCTGACGCCTAAAGTGGTCGGAGCGGCTCGCTCCGACTCCCG
>Ga0156531_1289_pt1 | contig 29178 bp, 21 predicted proteins | sample RifOxyB3_FD_111926 | JGI IMG/M metagenome (GOLD analysis project Ga0156531, IMG submission 111926) | Lentisphaerae bacterium RIFOXYB12_FULL_65_16 | reverse complement strand
CGTCGAAACGTCGTCCCAACCTGCGTGATTTCGACATCCTGGTGGGCCTGGAGGTCAAGGACCCCAAGGCGGCGCGCGAGACGTTGCGTTTCATTGTCGAGTCACCGTTCATGACCGTGCAGGGCGTGAGTCTGGCGGTGCAGAACTTCCAGGACACGGACCTGCACATTGTCAGCGCGCCCAACCTTCCGGGCGGCAGCCGGGCGTATGCGTTTGTTGGCAGTTTCCTGGTGATTGCGCGGGATGCGGAGTCGCTCAAGGCGGTCATCAAGGCGCAGGCGTCGGGGGAGAATCTGGCGGCCACACCCCGGTTCGCATCGGCGCCCGCTCCGTTCTCCGGACCGGTGGTGTTCAGCGAGTACGTGAACCTGTCCGGGGTTCTTGCTGAGGTCGTGTCGGGGCTGATCCGGGCGAATCAACCGAAGCTGGAGCCGTTCGTGGCGGCGATCGCCAGCGTGATGGCGCAGACCGGCGAGATCCGTGTGGTGGGGCGGTCGTCCCCGCGGGGTATTGTCACCGATGGCGACTTGGCCATACCGCTCGGCTCGGCCCTGATGGGCGCGGCGGCCGGCGACTACTTTGGTAAACCGATTGTGGCCCGAAAGGCCAAGCGCGCCGAGGAACGGATGAAGGAGGTCGCCGGGGCGCTGCGACGGTACTACCAGCGCAACCAGGCGCCGCCGGACACGCTGGTGCAACTCGTGCCGGCCTACATCGAGGAACTCCCGGGCGATCCGTTCGCGGGCGGTGCGGAGTTCGGGTACGGGATATCTACGGGCGGCAGCGGCTGGATCCTGGTGAGCGTTGGACCGGATGGCAAGCGTGACGTTGACCTGAACGAGTTCTCCGAGGAGAAGTGGAAGGCTGTCGAAGAGGCCAAGGATCCGGCGGCGTTGGAGGAGGCGCGGCGCCTGATCTACCAGTTCCGCCCCAAGCAGTTTGCCGACGAGCGCGGCTACGACGACGAGGGCGATATCATCAACGTCGGCCGGTGGCAGTAGGCGGGGCGGGCGCGCAGTGGCTCGGCGCGTCCCGCGCCGAAGTGGAGTGCGTCGGCCGGTCCCCGGCCGAGGACCTCGGGCCGAGACGGCCCCGAGCACCCTGCTGCGGTCCCGGAGGTCCCGCGCCACTCCGGCTACAGTTCCGAGACGAGTTCGGCCAGGCGCACTTCCCAGATGAACGAGTTGAGCTTCTCCACCGACTGCAGGAGCTCCTCCTGCATGCGGATCGGCATGGGGCCAGCGCCGGGCTGGAAGGAGGTCTTGTTCGCGTCGAACCACGCCTGTACTTCAGCGGTCTTTGCCCCCAGCAGTTCCTTGACCGCCGCGGACTGAAGCGCCTTCTCGAGTTCGGTCCGGAACAGGTTCGCGTCGAAGCTGCGTACCGGCTGGGGTGTGAAATCGGCGGTCTGCAGGGCTTGGCGTACCGCCTCGGCGCCGGTTCTCAGGCGTTCGAGCGCGTCCGCGTTGGTCTTGCCCTTGAAGTCCCAGAACGCCATGCGAATGGTGCGGGTCGCGGGCGGGAACGTGATGTACGTCTCGACCGGGTAGCCGGTCGGCACAAAACTGATCTCCTGGCCCTCCTCGGGCAGCAGCAGCATGGCGCACGGACCCTCGCCTTCGCCCTTGGCGACGTCGAAGACTTCATCGTAGAAGACGGCCCACCCGTTGTCCTTGGCGGGGACCGTGGCCTTCTCGCCTTCCTTCACCAGTGTCGCGGGCGTCTGGATGCGGCGCGCGCCCTGGCGCTTGTGCCACGACGTGAAGAAGCTCGGATAGCAGCGGGCGTGTACCTTGATCGAGGTCAGTTCCGTCTTCGGTTCGAGCGTGATCTCGCACGGCAAATGGTCCGCGTCCGGCAGGCCGAGGAACCGGATCCGCACGTCCGCCAGTTCGTGCTGCCAGACCATGTCGAGGATGCCTCGTTGGCCGATCTCCGAGACGGTCATGCTGTGGATGAAACTTGTGGCGGCGATGTCGACCCCATTCAGTTCGATGAACAGGAACCCGCTGTGGTACCAGTTGCAGCTCGTGGGGGCGGGCATGCCGATCGCGCCTTCCGTCCCGAGCATCTTCGACGAATCGCCCTCGGCGAACTTCGCGTAGTAGGAAATGGTGTAGGTGGCCGGGCCAAGCGGGAAGGTGGCTGACTGGCGGTGCGTGGTCGCTTTGGACTTGTCCTTGGGGTCCTCGACGGTCTGCGTGTTGATCGGGCTGAGCGTGAGTGACAGCTTCCTAGGCTGCTCCTGCGCCGGGGCCCACGCGCTGGCGAGCAGGACCAGCAACAGCGGCAGACAGAACACGACCAACGGGTAACCGCTAAACTGCGGCGCGAGGCCGGACGAACGTCTGAACTTCATGTTGCCTCCCCAATCTACGGACGCAAGACGCACAGCGCGGAAGAAACCCCGTGACACGATAACCTGCTGCCACTCGAAGTCAAGGATGGGATAGGCGCGAGGGGCCGGGGCAATTGATTCCGTCGTGGCCGTCCAGCCTGCTGGGTAGTGTATTCGTGTATTGCGCGGTCGGGATGAAGTCAACGGTGGGCCGGGGCGCCAACGTAATGCGTCAGCGCCTCCGGTCGGCGGACCGGCCGATCATAGGTTGGTGTTACTCGTGCCGGTTCGCGCCGCCGCGGGTCTTGCGCCCGCGGGGCGACGATGGGGGGAAAGAGGGCGGACAGCCCGCCCCTTTTCCCCCCATCGTCGCCCCGCCCGGACGAGCCGGGCGGCGGCGCAGAGTGACACGCGAGTAACATGGGAGCGAAGGGTGGAGCATTTAGTGCGGCAACAGGCCTTCCAGAGGGGCGGGAGCGGCTCGCTCCCGCATGCCGGACCGAGCCGGTCCGGCCACTTTGGGCGGGGGGGCGCGTCTGAGATGGTTAAATCGACACGCCCTTCATGCGGTCCGGGCGACACGCCATCCTTGATCCTTGCCGGCCTGGGCGCTATGTTCCACCTCGCTACGCCCGGGGTGCGACACGAAGAACCGGGCAGCAATCCACCCTATCCGGCGGCACGCACAGGGCGTCGCGGCTGGTCGAGGAGACGGCACATGTTGCGAGGGTCTTCGTTCGCCTTCGGGGTCGGCCTTCAGGTTTTGCTGTCCGTGGCGGCGGTGGGGGTGCCGACGGGCGCGGCTGAGACGTTGCCTGCCCCGACCGCCCTGCGTGCCGTGGCGCGCGATGGCGAGGTGCTTCTGGCCTGGGACGCCGTGGCCGGCGCGGAGTCGTACGTCGTCTCCCGCGCGACCACGCCTGGGGGGCCCTACGCGGTGTCGGCGGAGGCGGTGACCACGACGTATCACACGGTGATCAAACTCGACAATGACGTGGCCCATTACTTCGTGGTGTCGGCCCGAAATGCGGGTGGCGAAGGCGTCCATTCAAGCGAGGTGCGTGCGATGCCGTTCCGGCTCTGGCCGGAGGGCGACGAGTGGCCGTTCACGTACCGGACGCAGGTGGGCGGGCAGCACGCGTTCTTCCACCTGTGGCTGCCGCCGCACACGGCCGTGGTCAAGGGGTTGTTCGTGTTCACTTACCATGGCTGCAGTGGCCTGTTCGGCGAGCGTGCGGACATGCGCTACCTGGCGGCGTCACTGGACTGCGCCATTGTGGGTCTGGGCGGGGAGACGGTCCGGCGCGGCTTCACTCCGAGCCAGATCATGTTCGACGCGCTGGGCGACCTGGCGCGACAGAGCGGGCATGCGGAGATCGCGAATGCGCCGATCTTCACCTTTGGTCATTCGAACGGCACAGGTTTTTCGGCTGGCTTCACCGGGCAGGAACCTGAGCGGGTGATCGGTTGGATCGCGTTCAAGAGTGCGAATGGCAGTCAGTTCTCGCTGCCGCCGATCTACACGGTGCCTGGGCTTGTGCTGTCGGGCGAACGCGACAAGGAGTACTTCAACAACCAGCTCGAGACGGTCGAACGGCTGCGCCAGGAGAGCGATGCGCTCATGAACATGATCGTCGAACCCGGCGCGGGGCACGGTCCGAACGGCGACAAGAGCTACCCGATCTGCATGGCCTTCATGCGAACGATCTTTCGGCTGCGTGTCCCCGCCGATGCCGATCCGCGTCAGGGGCCGGTGAAACTGATCGCGCTGAAGTCCAATAGCGGCTGGCTGGGCAGGAACTGGGACAAAGCGGTCGGCGGCGGCCAGAGCCTGCCCGCGGCGCCGTACGCCGAGTTCGACGGTGACCGCAACCGCGCCTCGTGGCTGCCCACGGCAGACTATGCGCGGTGCTGGCAGGAGTTCTCCAAGACCGGTACCCTCAACGTGTGGTGGTGAGGGGGGGGGCTGCGAACCCCGGACAAACGAGGCTTGTAGTTCCGCGTTTACGCGGTCCCGATTCGGGCGCTGACGTGCAGGGACGCACCTGTGGGGTGACCCGACGCGTTCCCCGGACCGCCTGAAGGCGGAACTACGAACCTGAGGGCGGGGCGCGGGTTACAACCGCTGCAGGGTCATGCCGCCGTCGACGAGCAGGACCTGGCCGGTGGAGTAGGGCAGGTCACCGCGCGCGAGCATGGCAGCCGCTTTGCCGACGTCATCGGGCAGACCCCAGCGCGCCTGGAGGCATAGTCCGCCAGCCAGGAGTTTGTCGTACTTCTCCTTCACGACGGAAGTCATGTCGGTCTGGATGATGCCGGGCCGAATCTCGTACACCGGGATGCTGAACTCGCCGAGTCGAGTCGCCCACAGCTTGGTCGCCATGCTGACGCCCGCTTTCGAGATGCAGTAGTCGCCGCGCGTCGGCGAGGCGACCGTGGCGGAGATGGACGAGACGTTGATGATGCAGCCGCGAAAGGCGGGATCGCCCTTGGCCTGATCGATCATCCAGCGCGCCGTGGACTGCGTGAGGAAGTATGGCCCCTGCAGGTTGATGCGGATCAGGCGCTCGAAGCTCTCTTCCGAGGCTTCCAGGATGTCGGCGCGCACGTCGGGCGCGACCCCGGCGTTGTTGACCAGGACGTGCAGTCGCCCGTACTTCTCACGGATCGCGTCGAGCGCGCGCTGGCGCTCGTCGCGGTTCGCGACGTTTCCTTGGCAATAGAGCGGGTCGGCGCCGAGGCCGCGCAGGGCGTCGAGTTTGTCGACGACCGCGTCGGCGGGACGCACGCCCAGCAGCGCGGTGTCGAACCCGTCCGCGGCCAGGCACTTGGCCACGCCGTACCCGATGCCGCGTCCGCCGCCGGTGATCAGAGCCACACGTCGCATGGGGGAACCTCCGAAGGGGGACAGGTTTCAGGTTTCAGGTTTGAGGTGTCGGAGGGGCATGGGGTCCCTGGACTCCCGGTGACGCAGTGACTCAGTGACGCAATGACGCAGTGAACGGCAGAATGCACCCAGCGCATCACCGGATCCCCGCGGCCTGGGCTTGTCGGCGGAGCGCCTCGAAGGCGCGCGCGGGTTCGGTGGCCGCGTCCTGCCAGCGGCATTCGATGGCCATGCCGCCATTGTACCCGACCTTTTGCAGGGCCTTCAGATACGGGCCGAAATCGTCGCCCTTGACGCCGGGCGCGGTGCGGTCGGCCTTCTCGGCGATGTGCGTGTGTCGCAGCAGGTCGCCGACCTTGATGATGTTCTCCGCGGGTTCGTCGTCGCGCAGCATGTGGAAGATATCCGCCAGGAGTCGCACGTTCGGATGTGCGCACTGCCGGACGATGTCCGCACCCTCCAGGACCGTGGTGATGAAATTGCACTCCGCCTTGTTCAGGGGTTCCACAACAATGGTCACGCCGTACTCGCCGGCAATGGGGCCGAGCTGCTTGAGCAGGTCGACGAACTGCGCCACGGCCCGGGCGTGGTCGAACCCGTCGGGGATCTTGCGCGCGCCGCCGCTGCCGAACACGATGATCTTCATGCCGACCTGCGCGGCACGCGCGAACGCGGTGCGGCCGTACTTGAGCAGGCGCGGCATGTCCACGTCCGGCCCGACGCATCTCAGGTTGCCGGGCAGGAAACTGTTGGCGGCGAGGACGGGGAACGGCGCGGACCGCGCCAGGGCCAGGTTGGCTGCGAACTCCGCATCGGACGCCTCCGGTTTGAGGAAGCCCTGGATGTTTTCCTCGACGAAATCCGGTTTGGCGCTGGCCAGATCGCCGGCCTTGCCGACCGCCCAACAGACTCCGAATTGCATGGTAAGTCCTCCGGTGAATTGGGGTTGACGCTACTGCCAACCGCGTGCGCTACCTTACCGTGTTCGTGGTGCTCCCGCAAACCGTTGGTGACGGCAGCGCGTCGACGCGGCCATCGGCGATGTGGAAGCGGACCGCGGCCAGACGTTCGGCTTCGGCGCGATTGTGGGTGACGTGCAGCACGGTGGTGTTCGTGGTCTGCTGCACGGACTTCAGGAGGCGGCACAGGTTTTCGCGCGTGTCCTCGTCCACGGCGCTCAACGGTTCGTCAAGCAGCAGGACCGGGGGCTGGAACGCCAGGGCGCGACCGAGCGCCACGCGTTGCCGCTCGCCACCGCTGAGACCTGGGATGGCGCGATGCAGCAGGTCGCTCAGCCCCAGGAGTTCGGCAATCTCGCCGACGCGGGCCTCCACTGCGCGGTTCGGCATGTGGCGTATCTCCAGTGCGAACGCCAGGTTGTCTCTTACGCTCATGGTCGAAAAAAGAGCGCCGTCCTGCGGCACGTAGCCCACGCAGCGCAGAGCCGGGCCCATTCCGGAGACGTCCACGCCATTCAGTTCGATTCGGCCTTGTGCGATTGGCTTCAGGCCACAGATCGCTTCCAGCAATGTGGACTTGCCGCTGCCCGTCTTGCCCATCAGCACCGCGTACTGGCCGCTCGGGACGAGCAGGTCGACACCACTCAGGCGAAAGGCCCCGGCACGGACACTCACATCGCTCATTCGTATCATGGACGCCTCTTGCGGTGTCGGTGTTCAGTCCACCGGTCGACACGAGAACCCAGGGTGACGCTGTCGCTTTGCCCTGGGCTGGTATGCGTTACCCCTTCGGGGCAAGTCAGTGGTCGCCTCGCGGCGGGCCTGATTCTGCGGTTTCTTGCTGGCGCTGTTCTCCGAGGCGAACACCACCTCACGCACCTGCACACCTGGCGACGGTACAGCCCGCGAGACGCGGGCGCTCCATGGTGCACCGTTTGTCCTGAACCCTGAAACGCTATGCTTTCCCATTGCCGGGGCTGTGCTTCGGTTACAGGATCAAGTCGGACCGGCCCCAGACTCGGGCCACGATGAGTACAATGAGGGCGCCGAGCACCATGATCAGGGAAACGGCCACGGCGGCCTCGATGTTGCCGATGCTCAGTTCCAGGAACACGCTGGTGGAGAGGACTTCCGTTTTGTTCCGGGTGGCGCCGGCGAAAATGAGTAGGGGGCCGAACTCTCCCAGGCTCCGCGCCCAGGCCAGGGTCCAGGCGGTGAGCATTCCCGATCCCGCCTCCGGGAGCACGACGCGGCTGAACGCCTGGAACCGTGAGCATCCGAGCGTCAGCGCCACCTGTTCGCGGCGCACATCGATCTGGTCGAAGGTGGCTTTCATGGTGCGTGTGGCGAATGCGGTCGCCACCATGAACTGGGCCAGGATCACCGCCGGGACCTGGTACACGACCAATGCATTCAGCGACACGTGGTCCCACGGGGTTGAGAAAGGCAGGATCGCGCCGAGCGGCGTGGTGAAGGGCGCGAACTGGAACAGGATCAGCAGGCTCAGTCCCACGACTAGAGGCGGGAGCACGATCGGGATATCCAGAACGGCATCGACAAGTTGCTTGCCCCGGAACCGGGTGCGTGCCAGCAGATACCCGACGGGCACCGCGATCCAGAGCGCGAGAAACGCCGACACGGTGCAGGAGATCATGCTCAGGACGATCGAGTTCTGGATCTCGGGCTTGGCCAATGCCTGGGCAATCGGGTTGTGCAGCAGCCACGATGCACCGCTCGGGCGGTCTGACGTGTGCTGGAGCATGTACAGCGTGTCGCCCAGCAGCAGCAGCAGGATCAAGCCCACGTACACACAGCAGACGGCGCCGAGGATCACGTGGAAGGCCTTGTCACTGAAGCGGATCCGGCCCCGCGACGGGTGCGTGAGGGCAGGGGCGGCAGGTTGGGCGGCTGGGGCCTCCATCACTTCTGGACCTGTCCTTTCTCTGCGTGGGGCTGAAAACGGAACCCGGCGTTCTCGAACGACTCGCGGGCGGACAGCACGGCCTGCAGCAGGCGACGATCGAGGTGTTTGAATGTGCTGGACTTGGCGATGCTGATGGGTTGCACGGCCCGCGCATGGGGTGAGTCGATCGCGATACTGTCGATATTTGTCTGCTCCGCCATGGTGTCGGTACGATAGGCAATCGCAGCGTCCACGGAGTTCGTGGCGACAGTCGGCACCAGCAAGGCGGACGACGCGGTCTGCATGACCACGTTCTTCATGACGGCGTCATAGTGTCCGGTCTTCTCCAGCAGCGTTCTGGTCAAAGCGCCGATGGTGCACTGCGCCGGCTGTCCGACGGCGATGCGCACGCCGGGTTTGGTCAAATCTTGAAGGGAACGGATTCCGGCCGGATTCCCCTTGGGAACGGCAATGACGATGTCAGCCGCGGACACATCCACGTCCTCCTGGAACCAGTCTTTGACGTTGTCGAGGTAGTACCGGTCACACGCCATGTAGGTATCCGGAAAGCCTTTCCCGCCCCGCTGCTGGTCGATCACCCGCATTTGTCCGGTGAGAATGCCGCAACCGTTGTAGACTGTATTGACGGTCACCCCTTCGCGCTCGGCGAAACGGCGGATGACTTGTTCCACCGCACGCCGGTTGACGGAGCCGCAGAAGAAGGTGATATCCGGGGCCCAGGCCCACGCGTCGCCCTCGACCGACTCGTACCCCTGCGCACGGAAAATCTCGTTGCCGACCTGGCTGTTCAGGAAGCGGGCGAAGCGCAGCGCTGTTGTCGGCTGTTGCGTGACGTTCAGGACTCCGACGGTGATCTGCTCCCTGGCACGGTCAAAGGCGCTCACGTGCACAGCCTGCAACTCCGGGTACTGGTTCACCGTCGCGTCCCAGACGATCCCGGCATCGACCGTTCCCAGTTTCAGATCGTTGGCCATGTCCGGCACGGTCGGCTTGAACACGCCGTCGGCGTTGACCCGGTTCACCACCCGGTCCCAGACGCCGAGTCCCGTCAGCAGCGTCTTCGTCTGTTTGCCGATGGACGCCGCGTCCGGGTTGCCGAGGACCAGACGTATGTCGTCCCGGAGCAGGTCGTCCACAGACTGGATGTTCTTGGGGTTTCCCTTCTGAACCGCGATTACCGGGGTCATGTAAGCGATGGGAATGGACTCGGCGACGACGCCCTTCTCCTGGGCGATGACGATGTACGAGTTGTCCGCGGCGATGAACAGATCGCCGGTGCGGGCGACTTGGATGTTGCTGAGCAGTGTGCCTGAACCGCCATACTGCAACTGGACGGTTACGCCGTATTCCTGCATGTACCGGCGGGCGGCTTCCTCGACCGGCGGTTTCGCGCCCGCCGCGCAGTAGACCAGCAGCGACGGCCCTGGCGCCGCCGACGTGCCGCGCCCGGACCGAATGAACAGGGCCAGGCACAGTGCCCCCACAATGATGGGCGAGAACAGAAGGACTCGGCTCGGCACGTTCACAAGTTGTCCTCTCCTTCGACTCGACCGTTGGGACTCCGGCAACGCGGGGCCACGCATGCTTCAGGGCTGGAGCGGGGCAACCCATACCATACCGCCCCGGAAGCCCGTCCGTCAATGTTGCCGGCGCGAGTTCTATGATGCGTCAGCGCCCTCCGGGCGGCAGACCGCCCGGTCATACCTTACGGGTTACTTGCCGATTCCCGCCGCCACAGCCCTTGCGGCAGTGGGGCGCCGATTTGGAAAAAGGGGAGCGCCAACCGCCCCCCTTTTTCCAAATCGGCGAGAAACGATCTGCCGGTAACATGGGAGCGCCCCCGGGCGGGGGAACGCCCGATCATGCCATTCTGTGACTCCGGCGGTTCCGTCTGAGTGCCGCCGTTCAGGGCGTGTCGATTTACCCCACGCGGCCCCAAGTCAGCCCGCGAGGACGCGGGCGCTCCAGCTCGGATGCAGCACGAATTATGGAGCGCCCGCGTCCTCGCGGGCTCTGGATTCCATTAAATCGACGGGCCCGTTCAGGCGGAAGTTGCCGCGACACTTCAGCGAGCGGCCCACGGCACGGCCAAACGTTACGTGCCGACGCGCCGGGGCACGCGCCGCAACGCGAACATCCCCTCCGCGAGTAATACGGGAGCGGCCCGGGAGACGCTGCGCCTTACCCCGAATCCCAACCCGATTCTTGTATCCACTTATGGCCGATGCTATTTTCCTTTGTACGCCGTTCGAGAACGACGAAGCGACATGCCTGGTCAGGTTCTTGCTCTACGGTTGCCGGCCCCCTGTCCGGCTGTCTGCCGCAAGGTAATCTGATCTGTCATGGTGAGGCGCCACCGCCGCCCGATGACCACGGCCGCAAGGCGTCAACCGTTAGGGTGCAATGTTGAAACTGAGCATGGCCTATTCCCCGTGTCCGAACGACACGTTCATGTTTCATGACGTGGCGGCGGGGGACTGGTCGCGCGCCGGCTACGACGTCACTGTTCACCTGCACGATATTGAAACCCTGAACCGGATGGCGTTGGACGGGGTGTACGACATCACCAAGGTCTCGTTCCACGCCTACCTGCGGGTGCGTGCGGAGTACCAGTTGCTCAACGCCGGTGCGGCGTTGGGTTTCGGGTGCGGCCCGTTGCTGGTCGCGCGCCGCCCGCTTGACCCGGCCGAACTGCCGCGCTGTCGCGTTGCCGTGCCGGGCGAACTGACCACGGCGCACCTGCTCCTGCGGCTCTGGGCCCCCGATATCCGGCAGAAGCTCTTCGTCACCTACGACCAGGTCCTGGACCTGGTCCGTACCGGTGAGGTGGACTGTGGTCTTCTCATCCACGAATCGCGATTCGTTTACCGTGATGCAGGGCTGAGCTGTGTCGTCGACCTCGGGCAGTGGTGGGAGACGCAGACGGGGCAGCCGATTCCTCTGGGGTGTGTGGTGGCGCGGAAGCGGTTCGGAGTCCCGGTGCTCGCGGAACTCGAGCGCCTGCTCCAGGCGGCGATTCGGCACTCGCGCGCCTGCCCGGCCGGCACGGCTGGCTATGTCCGTGAACACGCCCGCGAAAAGGATGCGTCGGTGCAGAGACAGCACATCGACATGTTCGTCACGGACTTCTCCCTGGACCTGGGCGAGTCGGGGCGCGCCGCGGTTGCGGCGTTGGAGACGATGGCGCGACAGGCGAGGGTGATCGAATGATCGCACTTCTTCTGGCCACCATCGATGAGGCGCGACCGCTGCTGGAGCGGCTACCGGCCACCCAACTTCCGGACCGTCCTTTCGAGACCCACGCGTTTCCGGCTGACGGTCGTCGACCTGGTGGTGTGGTGGTGATCAGCGGCATGGGCCCGCAACAGGCCGCCGCGGCCACGCGCTACGCGGTGGAGACGTGCGGGGCCAAGGTGCTGGTCAACGTCGGGATCTGCGGTGCACTGGGCCCGGACGCCGAGCCCGGGCACATGTATCGGGTTGCCGAGGTCATGGATGGGGATGCACCGGCGATTGACGGCAAGCGTCCCTCCGTGTTGCTGGCTGAGGACGGCCCCTGGCGGGCATTGGGAGCGGTTCGGCTGGTGTCGCTCGGCAAGCCGGTGTTTGGGGGCGAGGCGCGGTCGTGTCTGGCATCCTGTGCCGATGTGGTTGAAATGGAGGGGTTTGCCGTTGCCGAGGCATGCCGCCGGAGCGGCACTCTGTGTTACCTCATTAAGGGGGTCAGTGATCTCGCCGATGAAACGGGGCGTGCGGAATTGCGACGCAATCTTCAGCGCGTGTCCGCCGCCCTGGCCGAACAGGTGACAGCCGGCCTGGAAGGCCTGGGCGCCGTGCCCGCCAATTCAGGCGACGTCCCGCAAGAGGAAGCAAGGCCCCAGGAGCGCCATGCGGGCAGTTCCCCGTTCGTAGTCCCGCCTTCAGGCGGTCCCCCGTTCCCTGGCCAGGCGCAACCCGGACCGCGTGAAGGGCGCGCCGATTCAGTGAGGCAGCAGGCCTTCCAGAGTGGCGGGAGCGGCTCGCTCCCGCATGCCGGACCGAGCCGGTCCGGCCACTTTGTGCGTGGTTGCGCGTCTGAGGTGGCTAAATCGACAGGCCCTGAACGCGGTACTACGAGCCTGGCGCCGCGCGAGAGCTTGGTTGCGGGGCTGGCCAATTTCATCAAGGTGGAGCACACCATTTTCAGTTTGCCGTTGCTGTTTGCCGGCGCCTGGCTGGGCGCCGGCGGGCACTGGCCGGGGGTGTGGTTGCTCGTTCTCATCGCCTTGGCGGGACTGGGCGCGCGCACGCTGGGCATGGCCATGAACCGCATCCTGGACCGCCGTCTGGACTCGCTCAATCCGCGCACGGCCGGTCGCGAACTGCCCAGCGGACGGTTGACCCCGGCGCAGGCTTGGGGCGTGGCGGCGGCAGGGTTGACGGTGTACCTGCTGGCCTGCGTCGCACTCGGGCCGGTGTGCCTTCGCCTGTCGCCGATTCCGGCCGCGGTCCTGATCTCGTATTCGCTCCTGAAGCGGTTCACCAGCCTCTGTCACTACGGGATCGGCGTCTGCCTGGCCCTCGGCCCGCTTGGCGCTTACGTGGCGGTCACCGGCAGCACGGCAGCCAGTGGCGCCGTCGTGATGCTGGCCCTTTTCACGTTCTGCTGGATCAGCGGTTTCGACATCATCTACGCCCTGCAGGACATGGAGTCGGACCGCGTCACCGGCGTGCACAGCATTCCAGCCGCGCTCGGGAGTCGTGGGGCTCAGGCGGTGGCGGGCGTGACGCATCTGGTCGCCGCCGCGGCCGCGGCGCGGTTGTGGTGGCTGACCGGCGGTTCGGTGGCCGGCGGCGTGGCCCTGGGAGCGACTGTCCTGACGTTTGGCGCGGCCTACCTGCAGACGTTGCCGCTGCAGGTCAGGTTTTTCCCGATGTCCGCCATTGCCGGCATTGCCGGGTCGCTGATTCCTTTGCTCGGAGGCCTTCGATGAACCTGATCCTTGCCGTCAGCGGTGCCACGGGTGCGCATGCGGCCGACCTTCTGCTGGAGAAGTCGCCGTGGCCCGTGTCGTTGATCGCCAGCGAATGGGGGCGGAATGTCTACGAGCGCGAGTGCGGCGACTTCGCGCGGTTGACGGCGCGGGCGGACAAGGTCTTTGAGGATACGGACCTTGGTGCGCAGGTCGCATCGGGATCGACGCCCTCGGTCGGCATGGTGATTCTGCCCTGCTCGACCAACACCCTGGCCAAGGTGGCCCACGGCGTCGCCGATTCGCTGATTACGCGCGCGGCGCATTGTCACCTGAAGGAAGGGCGCAAGCTGGTGCTGTGCGTGCGTGAGTCGCCGTGGACCTTGATCGACCTGAACAACGCCGCCACGTTGGCGGCCGCCGGCGGCGTGATCATGCCCCTCTCTCCGCCGTTCTACCAGACGATCGGGCGTGACCCGCAATCGGTGACGATGAGCGAGCTGCTGGGCCTGTTCGTGGACCGGGTCCTGGCGGTCCTGGGGCACCCGTCCCCGACGCGATGGGAGGGCGGCTGTTGAGCGCAGTGGACCTTCGTACCTTTCTGCGGCAGTTGGAGGCGAATGGCCTCCTCGTCCGCATTGCCCACGAGGTGGACCCGGACCAGGAGGTCACGATCATCCAGCACCGGGTGCTGGCCGAAGCGGGGCCGGCGCTGCTTTTCGAGCGGGTCAAGGGTTCACCGTACCGTCTGGTCACGAACCTGTTCGGGACGCCGGAGCGCGTGGAACTGGCGTTTGGGCGTCCGCCCCGGGCGGTTGGGGACGAACTCGCGCGCCTGGCGGAACGCCTCATGCCCCCGACGCTTTCGGCCGTGTGGGCGGAGCGGCGGGAGTTGTGGCGTGTCGCCCGTGCCCGTCTCCGGAGTGTGCGCAGCGGCCCGGTCCTGGAGACGTGCACGAGCCCGCCGCAACTGGACCGGTTGCCGTGCCTGACGTGCTGGCCGCTCGACGGCGGGCCGTTTTTCACGTTGCCGCTGGTCCACACCGTGGATCCACGCACGGGCGTGGGCAACCTGGGGATTTACCGTCTGCAGCGGTTCGACGCTGCCAGCACCGGGATGCACTGGCAGATTGAGAAGGGCGGCGGGTTTCATTTCCAGAGTGCGTGTGAGCGGGGAGTGTCGTTGCCGGTCAGTGTGTTCCTGGGCGGCCCGCCCGCCCTGACGCTGGCGGCCATTGCACCGCTGCCGGAGGGCGTGGATGAGCGGTTGCTCGCGGCGCTGCTGATGGGCCGGCCGCTTGATGTCATTCCGCGCACCGAGACCGGCCACCGCATTCCCGCCGCCGCCGAATTCGTCCTGGAGGGGAGTGTGACGGCCGGGGACATGCGCCAGGAAGGCCCGTTCGGCGACCACCTGGGGCACTACTCGCACCGCGCGCCGTTCCCGGTCTTCCGTGTCGATCGGCTACTGGCGCGTCGGGATGCGATCTATCCGGCGACGGTTGTGGGCAAGCCGCCGCAGGAGGACTACTACATCGGTGCCGCACTGCAGGAGATGGCACTGCCGCTGCTCCGGTTGCTGCGGCCCGCGGTCAGCGATCTGTGGGCCTACCCGGAGACCGGGTTCCACCCGCTGTCGGTGGCGGCGGTCCGGGAGCGGTACCGGCGCGAAGCGCTCAAGCATGCCCTCGGATTGCTGGGCGAAGGACAACTTTCGCTGACGAAGATCATGATCGTGGTGGACCCCGAGGTGAACGTGCGGGATTTCCGGAAAGTCAGTCGTGCGGTGTGGGAGAATTTCGACGCGTCCGACCGCCTGCACGTGCTGGCGCCGACGGCGCAGGATACGCTGGATTTCACCGGCCCGGCCATGAACACGGGCAGCAAGCTGATCCTGTTGGCGACGCGCGGCGAGCAGCCGCCACGGCGCTGCCAACCCCCGCCGCCACCGCCGCCCGCAAGTGCCGTCCATGCCGGCGTGCTCGGATTGGCAGCCGTGGGCGAAGCGTTCCTGGTCGCGCAGGTCTCGGACGGCGTCGACCGGCCCGCGGTCCGGCGTGCGTTGGCGGCGCATCCGGTGACGCGCGAGTACCTTTTCCACGTCCTGGTCTCCGCCGACGTGCCGCTGGACGATTCGCGCCTGGTTCTGTGGGGCTGGTTTACGCGGTTCGACCCGCTGGCCGACCTGCATCCGGCGCAGCGCGAGACGGTGGGGAATCGCCTCATACTGCATCCGCCCATTGCCATTGACGCGACGTGGAAGCCCGGGTATCGGCAGCCCGTGGCGTTTGACCCGGACCGAGCGCGCCAAGTCGAGAAGAACTGGGACCGCTACGGTATCTCCAGGAGGGCCCGATGACGACCGCCCCCTGCGACGCGCTGATCTCGGCTCGGGAGAATCGCCGGATGTTCGACCGGATCGCGCGACGGTACGACCTGCTGAACGCGCTGATGTCCCTGGGGTTGCACCGGTACTGGCGTCGCCGCACGGTTCGAAAGGTCCTGGCGTCCGGGGGGCACGAGTTTCTTGACGTGGGCTGCGGAACGGGGGACGTGGCGCTGGCTCTGCTCCGTGAGGCTCCCAACGTCCGGGTCGTCGGCATCGATCTGTCCACGGAAATGCTGGAGTTTGCCATGGCCAAGACGCGTCGGGCCGGCATGGAACCGCGGGCGACGTACCAGGTCGGGGATGCCACCGCTCTGCCGTTCGCAGATGGCGTGTTTGACGGCGCCACCTGCGCCTTCTGCTTCAGGAATATCGTCGACCACGCCGGCGCTTTGCGCGAGTTACGGCGAGTCCTACGGCCAGGCAGCGTGCTGGCGATCCTGGAGTTGACCAAGCCCGTGTCGCGGCTTCTCGGGCCGGTCCACCACTGCTACACCCGCGGCGTGGTCCCGATGATGGGGCGGCTTTTGTCCCAGGGTAGCGCCTACCAGTACCTGGCCGACTCGATCGATCACTTCCCGCCCTCGGCGGACGTGGTCGCGCTCATGGGGCAGGCCGGCTTTTCCGAGTCGCGCCACGAGCCGCTGTCCGGCGGGTTCGTCACACTGTTCAGTGGGCGAGCGTCGGGTGCGCGGGGTAGTGACAACTCCACCACGAAAGAAGACGACCTGTGCGGGTAAATCCTGAGACAGAGAAGGATCTGCCATGGACGCCATGATGTGCCTGTTCGTAGTGGGCTCGCAGTGCGCGGAACGAAGTGGAGCGCCAAGAGCCCATCCGGCGCGTTGTGGCGGTCTGGCGTGGGGATGGTGTCTTGCCCGGCGGACAACCGCCGGGACTGCGACGCCACTACGAGCGGGACCGCGACCGATGTCTGTCCGCACCGGGGCGCCATCCCGGACGGTCGGATTTACCCGCACAGATCGAAAGACGAGTGTTGAAACGCCCGCGGAGTCCGCACGGAGAATACATGAACGGCACCGTCACTCTTGACCAGCCGCGTTGTTTCGCAGCCGTGTCCTATGCCAATGCCGTGCCGCTGGCGCGGTTCATCACCACGGTCTGTCCGCAGGCGCGTGTCGTGACCGATTTCCCGTCGCGACTTCTGCCGCGGTTGCAGGATCGCAGCGCCGACGCGGCCATGATCCCCGTGGCGGACTTCCTCGCCTACCCGCACCTGACCATGATTGATGGGTTGGGCATTTGCTCGGCGCGGTTGGTGCGCAGCGTACTGCTCCGGTGCAACCGGCCGCTCGACGAGGTGCGCACGGTCGAACTGGATCCGACGTCCAGGACATCGAATGCCTTGGCCCAGGTGCTGCTCAGACGGCACTGGAAGGTACCGTTTCGTGTTGTGCCCGCCAATTCCGGTGTAACGGCCGACGCCGCCGTGGTCATTGGCGATCGAGCCATGTGCACGCCGCCCGGGCCTGCGGGAGACTATGACTTGGCCATGCACTGGAACCGGATGACCGGTCTGCCGTTCGTCTTCGCGGTGTGGGCGCTGCGGCGCGATCACCCCGATCCACGGGGCCTTGCCAAGGTCGCACATGCGGCCAAGCAGGCCGGATGCGCCGCCATTGCGGAGATCGCCCGCACCGAGGCCAAGCGCTTGGATCTCAGGGAAGCGTTCTGCCTGGAGTACTTCACCGCGTGCATTCACTATGATCTGGGCGAGAATGAGTTGCGCGCGATACAGCAGTTCAGGGAGCTGATCGCCGAGATGCCGGAGATCGCCCAACCGGGGGCAGGCACACCTATCACGTTGGCGACGCCGGCGTCCGAAGGTTCCAGCCTTGCCGTCTCCCGCGCCGTCCGGACGCCCGGCGCGCATCGCGGCACGCGCCTGTCGCCGGAGGCAGCGCTGGACCTGCTGCGGCACGCCGACACCGCGGAACTGATGGGCCGGGCCGACGCGGTGCGACACGAAGCGCACGGGCGCAACACCTACTTCACACACAGCCTGAATCTCAACCCCACCAACGTCTGCGAGAACCGGTGCGAGTTGTGCGCCTTCTGGCGCGAACCCGATGCCCCGGACGCCTACGTGTTGACTCTGGACAAAGCGCGAGAGCGCCTTTTGGCGGCCCGCGCCGCGGGGCTGACCGACTTGCACGTCGTGGGCGGACTGCGGGAAGATGTCGGTCTGGAGTACTGTGAAGCGCTCTTTCGCCTGGCGCGCGAAATCATGCCGTCAGTCCTGATCCAGGGTCTGACCGCCGTCGAAATCCACCACATGGCTGGGAAGGCCGGACTCAGCGTGGAAGAGACCCTGCGACGCTTGCACGCCGCAGGGTTGAGCGCCATCCCGGGCGGCGGCGCGGAGATCTTCAACCCCGGGACGCGTGAGCGCATCTGTTCGCGGAAGATCTCGGCCGCGGACTGGCTGGAAGTGCATCGCCAGGCGCACGCCCAGGGGCTGCCGAGCAACGCCACCATGCTGTTCGGGCACCTTGAGACGCCCGAAGACATTGTCGATCACCTGACTCGTCTGCGCGACCTGCAGGATGCGACTGGCGGCTTCAGGGCGTTCATCCCGCTGCCGTTCCAGCCGCGTGGCACCCGGCTCTCCGTCAGCCGTGGCGCCGGCGGCTATCCTGTCGCCCGGGTGGTCGCGCTCTCCAGGTTGTTCCTGGACAACTTCCCGCACCTGCGGGTCCTGGTTAACTACGTCGACCGCAAGGTCCTGCAGGTTCTGCTCCACAGCGGCGTGGACGACATCGGCGGGACCAGTCTGGACGAACGCATTGCCCGGGCAGCCGGCGCGCCGCAGAGCCAGACGTTCGCGTCGGTCGAGGACATGGCCGCGTTCGTCCGCGGCCTCGGCCTGACGCCAATGCTGGTGAACAGCCTGTACCAACCGGCCGTAACGGCGTCACCCCGAATGCCGCCCAGCTTAGGCGGCAACATCGAGGAGGAAGCACTGTCCCCAACGCGTGCCGCAGGCGGTCCCCATTCCCGGAGCCACGTGCCTCCCGGACCGCGTGAACGCGGGACTACAAGCCTGAGTTGTTCGCGTTCATGCCCAGGTTCGGGGGAACTCGCGCCTCCTTCGCCCGTGGCGGCGTCCGGCTTGTTGGTTGCGGCTTTGCAGCAGGCGGAGCGGCACGAGCGGCTGTCGGCTGACGAGGCCGTGGCGCTGCACGACGAGGCGACGCTGCACCAACTCGGTGCGCTGGCGCACCGGCGACGGTTGCGACAGGTGCCGGGGACCCGAGGCACGTTCGTGGTCGACCGCAACATCTCGATCACCAACGTCTGCGAGGCCGGGTGCAAGTTCTGCGCCTTCCATGTCGCGCCCGGCGCCGAGAACGCGTTCACGCTTTCCATCGACGAAGTGGTGCGCCAGGTGGTCGAGTCGGTGGACCGCGGCGCCACGCAGGTGATGATTCAGGGCGGACTGAACCCGGCGCTGGACCTCGGGTTCTACGAGCGCCTGCTTTCGGCCATCAAGGCGCGGGTCCAGGTGTGCCTGCACTCGCTGTCGCCGGCGGAGGTGCACTACCTGGCGCGGCGCAGCGGGCTGTCCCTGCGCGAGGCGCTGGAACGGTTGCGCCAGGCGGGGCTTGATTCGCTGCCCGGCGGCGGCGCGGAGATCCTGGTCGACGCCGTGCGCCGGGAGGTGAGTCCGCACAAGATTTCAGCGGCCGACTGGCTGGCCGTCATGGAGGCGGCGCACGGGTTGGGCATGCGGACCACGGCCACCATGGTCTACGGCCTCGGCGAAACCGGCGCGCAACGCGTCGAACATCTGCTGCGCATCCGCGATCTGCAGGACCGCACCGGCGGTTTCACCGCCTTCATTCCCTGGAGCTTCCAGTCGAACCGGACGCAGTGGGTCCAGCCGCCGGCCAGCGGCGTGGAGTACCTGCGGATCGTCGCCCTCGCGCGGTTGGTGCTGGACAATGTCGCGCACATCCAGGCGGGCTGGGTCACCGAAGGCCCGGACCTGGCGCAGTTGGCGCTGGTCTTCGGGGCGGACGACTTCGGCGGCGTGCTGATGGAGGAAAAAGTGGTCCGGGCCACGGGCGTTTCCTACTCCATCGCGGCCGAGCAGGTGGTGGCGCTGATTGCCCAGACCGGCCTGACCCCCGCCGAACGCGACACCCAGTACGGCATCCGGCGCGTCTGGGACCACCCAGGGCTGTTTCAAGATTCGTGACTGTCGCGTGCAGCGAGTACCCCCGGCGTGTCCCCACGCCGGGGGGGGGGGCGGCCTGAGGACAGGCCGCCCCTACCAGGTGTGCGCGGAGGTGTGGCCTTCCGAGACGCGGCGCCAGATCTTGAAACAGCCCTGGGGACCACCGAGAGGGAATTGCTTTGCGAAGGTGTGAGGGATAAGCTAGCGCAGAGGCCGGGGACCGGCTTCGCACGGAGGTAAGGGACTATGGACATGACATCTGTCCCAAAACGTCGCCAGAAAAGACCTGCCACCGCGATCCGCCAAGAAACGTCCGCCTTGACGGCAAGGGCCACGTTCCCGATCGTCGGCATCGGCGCCTCCGCCGGAGGACTGGAGGCGTTGGAGTTGTTTCTAGCGCGCGTGCCGGCGGGCAGCGGCATGGCATTTGTCATTGTTCAGCACCTGGACCCGACGCGCAAGGGGATAATGCCCGAACTACTCCAGCGCGTCACCGGCATGGAAGTCATACAGGTCAAGGATCGCACCCAGGTGCGACCGGATTGCGTTTATGTGATCCCGCCGAACAAAGACATGTCCATCTTGCATGGGGTCCTGCACTTGCTCGAACCAACGAGTCCCCGCGGATTACGCTTGCCGATTGATTTCTTTCTCCGCTCCCTGGCGCTGGACCGGCAGGAGCACAGTATCGGCGTGATTCTTTCCGGGATGGGTTCCGACGGCACGCTCGGCCTGCGGGCCATCAAGGAGACGTCGGGCGTGGCGCTGGTACAGGAACCGACGACTGCCAAGTTCGACGGCATGCCGCGCAGCGCCATCGAGGCCGGGTTGGCGGATATCGTGGCCCCGGCGGACGAACTGCCGGGCAAGATCATCGTCTATCTGCAGCGCACGCCGCTGCTCGCCAAGACGGCGGCAGTCCCGGACGACAAGGCGCAGAGCGCCCTGGAGAAAGCGGTCATCCTGCTGCGCGCCCACACCGGCCACGACTTTTCCCGCTACAAACGGAACACCCTTTTCCGCCGAATTGAGCGTCGCATGGGCATTCACCAGATCAACAGGATGGCCGCCTACGTCCGTTATTTGCAGGAGAATTCGCAAGAACTGGACCTACTCTTCAAGGAATTGCTGATCGGGGTGACAAACTTCTTCCGCGATCCCGCCGCCTGGGAGCAGTTGCGCGAACAGGCCATCCCGGCGCTCCTGGCGAACCCGGCGCCCGGCCAGGCATTGCGGGCGTGGGTGCCCGGTTGCTCCACCGGAGAGGAGGCCTATTCTCTGGCCATCATGCTCAAGGAGGCGGCGGATGCGATCAAGCCCAGGGAGCCGTTCACGATACAGGTCTTCGCCTCCGACCTGGACCGGGACGCGATTGACAAGGCGCGGCAGGGCCTCTTCCCGGAGAACATTGCCGCCGACGTGTCGCCGGAGCGACTGAGCCGGTTCTTTGCCAAAGAAGAGCGCGGCTACCGGGTGCGCAAAGAAATCCGCGAGATGGTGATTTTTGCGCCGCAGAATCTCATCATGGATCCACCCTTCACCAAGTTGGACATCCTGAGCTGCCGCAACCTGCTGATCTATCTGGCCGCGGAGGTACAGGAGAAACTGATGCCGCTGTTTCACTACAGCCTCAACCCCGGCGGCATCTTGTTTCTCGGCAGTGCGGAGACGATTGGCAGCGCCACGGATCTGTTTGTCCCGCTTAACGGCAAGTCAAGGCTTTTCCGTCGGACGGAGTCCGCTCTGCGGACGCAACCGGTGGAGTTTCCCTCGTCTTTCAGCGCCGACCCGCCCGCTGGTGCCGGGGCGCGTCCGGCGCCGAAACCGTCGGTCAGTCTCCAGTCCCTGGCCGATCAGTTGATCCTGCAGCGTTACGCCCCGCCGGCCGTGCTCGCCAATGACAAGGCCGACATCCTCTACATCAGCGGCCGGACCGGCAAGTACCTGGAACCGGCCGCCGGAAAGGCCAATTGGAACCTCTTTGCCATGGCCCGTGAAGGGCTGCGCTATGAACTGGCCGGCGGCTTCCAGAAAGCGCTCCGGCAGAGCGAAATCGTGGTGCTCCACGGACTCAAGGTTGAAACCAATGGCGGCGTGCAGTGCGTGGATGTCACCGTTCAGCGACTCGATGAACCCGGACCGCTGCAGGGGTTGGTGATGATCGTGTTCACCGATGCGGCCGCGCCCGTGGCCGCCCAAGCGGCGGGTCGCGCGCCCAAGGCGCACGCCGGCAACGCGCGGCTGGCGGAACTGGCGCAGGAACTCCAGCGGGTCCGCGACGAAGCGCGCACCGCCCACGAAGAGATGCAGGCCTCGCAGGAGGAACTCAGGTCCGCCAACGAGGAACTGCGATCCACGAATGAGGAGATGCAGTCCACCAACGAGGAACTCACCACGTCGAGGGAGGAGATGCAATCGCTGAACGAGGAACTGCAGACGGTGAACGCCGAACTGCGGGCCAAAGTGGACGAGCTTTCGCGGACCAGCAACGACATGAAGAACCTGCTCGACAGCACGGATATTGCCACCCTGTTCCTGGACAAGAATCTCAACGTGCGGCGGTTCACCCCTCGGGCGACGGCGATCATCAAGCTCATCCCGGGCGACGTGGGCCGCCCCATTACCGACCTGGACTCGGAGTTGCGCTACCCGGAACTGGCCGGGGATGCGCGGGAGGTCCTGCGAACCCTGGTCGCCACGCAAGAAACGATTGGCACGCGCGACAACCGCTGGTTTACCGTGCGCATCATGGCCTACCGCACAATGGACGACCGGATTGACGGCGTCGTGATCACCTTCTCGGACATCACCGCAGCCAAGACGCTGGAGGCGAAGTTGCGGGACCATCAATCCGTTCTGGAAAACCACGTCGCCGAACAAGACGTGAAGTTGGAGCGAAGGAAGAAGAGCGCGAGCTCGTGCCCCGTAATCACTTCCGGAAAGACCACGCCATGAAAGAGAAACCGAACCTCTCACTCGACGCCGACCAACTGCGCCGCCACGCCGAAACCTGCCTGCGGAAGAAGCCGTGCCATCCGCGGGCCGACGGTGGTGGCCGGAAGTCCGTCGTCGACACCCAGCGCCTGCTCCATGAATTGCAGGTCCACCAGATTGAGCTGGAACTGCAGAACGCGGAGCTTCAGGAATCCCGGGATCGGATGGAGGTGCTGCTGGAGAAATACACCGACCTCTTTGATTTCGCCCCGGTCGGCTATTTTTCCCTGGATGAACAGGGCCGGATCCTGGAGGTGAATCTGATGGGATCTACCTTGCTCGGCATGGAGCGGTCCCGGGTGATCAACCAGTGCCTGTCACGTTTTGTGGCGCTGCCCAGCCGACCCGCCTTTCTGGCCTTCCTGGAACAGGTCTTCGCAGGAAGCGGGAAACATGCCGGCGAGGTGATGCTTCTCAAAGAGGACGGCGCGTCCTTCTGGGCCAGCCTTCACGGCATTCCCGCAATCCCCTTCGGCGGTTCACGGAAAGGGTGCCGGGTGGCGGTTTCGGACATCACGTCCCTCAAGCAAGCCGAGGAAGCCCAACGCCGTGTGGATGTCCTGGCGGCCTCAAACCAAGAGCTGAGACGGGAGATTGCCCAGCGGCAGGCGGCGGAGGAAGCCCTCAGGAACAGCGAGCAACACCAGAGCCGGTTGTTGGAACAGTCGCGCCACATGCAGAAGCAGTTACGGGATCTGTCCCATCGCATTCTTCAGGTGCAGGAGGAAGAGCGAAAGCGGATCAGCAGAGAGCTGCATGATGAAATCACTCAAACCCTGGTGGGCATCAATGTCCGTCTCGAATCCCTGGTCGCCAAGGTCACGGTCAACCCCAAAGGTTTCAAGAGGCATATCACCCGAACGCAACGGCTTGTTGAGAAGTCGGTGGACATCGTGCATCGGTTCGCCCGGGAGCTGCGCCCGGCAGCTTTGGACGATCTGGGACTGATTCCCGCCTTACGCACGTCCATGGAAAAGTTCATGAAAGATACGGGCATCCGGGTGAGTTTGACGGCGTTTGCGGGGCTGGAGGAACTGTCCTCTGTCAAGCGCACAGTCCTTTACCGCGTCACCCAGGAAGCGCTGACCAATGTCGCCCGCCACGCGCAGGCCAGCCGAGTGGACGTGACCATCGAGAGACTTGTGAAAGCCGTTCGTATGCAGATCAAAGACGACGGCAAGTCGTTCGAGGTGGAACGGATGTGGCGCAACAGAAAGGGGCAACGCCTGGGGCTGATCGGGATGAGAGAGCGGGTGGAGATGGTCGGCGGCACGTTCACGGCCGAATCAGCGCCGGGCAAAGGCACGACCCTCACGACGCAGATTCCGTTCAACAACGGCACCACGGCACCGCCAGGGCTCTGCACGCCAAGAGAATCATCGGTAAGACCAGCAATGGCTGCAGGGCGTTCAACCCGTTTTTCGCCGCCTGGTGCTTGAGGAACAGGCCCTAACCGGTGCCGGCCATGTTTCCCCTCGTGACCCGGGAAACCGCATTTGCTATCAGTTCACGGGCTGTCACGTACGGTCTCTACGCATGGAACGGCAGCCTGCCCCGGTTGATCACCTTGACCGTGCCAGGGGAAAGCACCACGACGGACAAGCGGAGTTAGAGTCTGGCGGTGGAAAAGGAGGAACAGGCAAACTCGCCGCATATGGCGCAACCGGATCAGAGTTTCAGTGACTTGATGGACCCCATGACATCCGCGGCATCCAGATTGCCATTGACACCTCGTTCAATCAGAAGTTCGAAGGTCTCGATCGCGGGCAGATTCAAGTTCTCTGCTGCCTCGGCAAGTGTGAGTTTTCCCTGGCGGTATTGGAGGGCGACATAGGTTTCCAAGCCGAGACGGAGGAGTTTTCGAATGGCGGTGGCTTGCTCAACGTGTTCCTTCTTTTCCACATAGGCAAGTGAACTCATGATTTCTTCTGGGAGTCTGATGGAATGGGTCTTCATGGTTGGGGCTCCGTTGCCAAGGTGCGCAACTTCAATCTGACCACGACCAGTTCATCCGCACTGACAAGGCCTTCCAGTTTCTCCAGTGCCCGCTCCGCGTCCGGTACGGCCCACACTCCCTGGCTTACCATGAGCAGAGTCAGCACGCCAGGCGTGGCATGAGGGATTCCACGCGAACGGAGGGTGCGAAGGAATTTCTTGTCATCGCTGCAGATGATATCAAATTCGCTTGTGGCAAAAAGTTCCTCTGCGGCATGCTCACCTTTCCTTTGAATTGAAGATGCGATTCCGGCCACAATCAACCGCCGGTTCTCAATATTGCGGGCGACGATCCTGGCGTCGGGATGCGTGCTTCCTGCATCGACAACCTCATGCTTGACCTGAAAAGGCAGGGTAACGGAAAACGCCTCACAGACGGCTTCTTTCAATCCGGCCTTGGTCAGTTTGATCAGGCAATCAGCGTCCATTATTATCTTCATGTAATCTATTGTAATCTTTGTCATGCGGAAAATCAAGATCAGAAGCGCCAAATCTTCCTACGGGAAGCGCCAGAGGACCGCGCCTGGGGGGACCTCGGCGGGAACCGCTTGCTTTCGTCGCCAGACAATCTACACTTGAGGTTTCCGGCACGGCGTTGTGAACCGCGCCGCCTCCTTTCTCGCACGTCCCGAATCGGTGTGGTGAGGTGCTATGGGGTGAGTCTGACCATTGAGGTGTGACATGGCAGAAACGGGTACGGACGGTTCCATGAACGAGACGCTCCAGACGATTGCGCGGCGGCACAGCGTGCGGACGTTTACTCCGGATGACGTTCCCGCCTCCGTGCTGGCCGCGGTGCTGGAAGCAGCCAATCAGGCGCCGTCCGCGCACAACCAGCAGTCCTGGCGGTTCATCGTGCTGCGGGGCAGCAAGAAGGAGGGGCTGACCAAACTGATCAGCGCCAGGGCGGCGGACTTCCCGCGGCCCTCGTCGGCCTTGCTCCGTATGGCCGCGCGCAGTATTGCCGGCGCGCCGGTCGTCATTGCGGTCGCGAACACTGGCGAACTGATCCGGCACGGCACGGAACTGTTTCAGGTGGACAAGGGAACGGCGCAGGATTTCTTCCGCACTATGGAGATCCAGAGTTCGGCGGCGGCGGTCGAGAATCTGCTCCTGGCCGCCACGTCGCTCGGCGTGGCCACCGTTTGGCTCGGGATCCTGTATCTGGTCAAGGATGACATCCTGCGGTTTCTGGGCGAGCCGACGGGCGAATTCATGGCCGTCATCCCGGTCGGCTACGCCGCGCGGCCGGGCGCCAGCCCCAAGAAGCGCCCGCTGACCGCGATCGTGCGCCACATCGAGTCTTGACTCCGTGTCCCCCGGGCCTTGCCGTCGCCGTGTTCCCGGAACCACTACCTGAACACGATGGTGTTCAGGCGCGTTTCGCCAAGATCAAGGGTCTTCAAGACTTGATCAGACGTGACGGCTGTTTCCGCTCCGTTCAGCACGACCTTTTCCCATGGCCCGGAGAAGACGAACGGCCCAGGGCCGCGTGTCGTTACGCGGATCGCGCCGTTGTCCACGGCTGCCGAGTCAACCTGCAGCGACGGGCATTCCATGACGATCAGGCGGTCTCGCCCCCAGATCCACAGGCTTTCGCCTGGCGCGAGGATGAGCTTGCCGGTCATCGCCGCGACGGGCAGCTTCGATAGCGGCACGGGTAGTGGCGTTGGGGATTGCAACGCGGAACGGCAGCCCACGGTGAAGGACAACCTGGCGATAGAACAGGTTGATGGCGTCCGTCTGGGTCAGTCCCAGCTCGAGGAAAATGCTTTCTGCCTCAAGCTTGAGCTCTGGTTCGGCTCTGGCCCTTATCATGGCGGTCTTGGGCATGGCGTTTCCTTTCCTTAACTACTCAGGTAGGCGCGGAATTCGCCGTCTCGTCTTGGAAACCCCTGCCACCTTGCGTGGCAGGTGAATCAGGTTCGCCTGCTAGACCGGCGCCACCCCCACTCTCCCTTATCCCGCCCGCCGCCGGCGGGCGGGATAAGGGAGAGGAGAAGCGCTGGCGTTGTAGCCAGTGAACCTGATTCACCTGTGGCACAAGGCCACAGGGGTCTCCCAATCGGGGTACCTGAGTAGTTACTCCTTATCCTTAATCCCTGGTACTACTATACCGGTATCTCAATTGGGATACAAGCATGCCGGGAAAAAGGACGGCGGCGTTCACCGCCACCCAAGCACATCATCTCCGATCCGGGAGAGGGGCTCAGGCCTGGTCTGCTTCGCGGTCGGCGTTGGCGACGGCGGCGGTCCACGGTCCGCTCTGGAGCGTGTAGCGCTGGAAGCGCGCCGGGCCGGTCGCCCACTCGTGTTCGCGGTCGCCGTACCAGTTGGTGCGCGGCACGTCGAGGAACACGTCGTGCATCTGGATGAACGCGGGCAGGGGGCGGCCGGACGTGGCGAGCGAGCGCAGGAACGCGGCGAGTTCTTCCATCTTGCGCCGGGTTGCCGCGAGCCGCAGTTGGCTGCTGCGGTCCAAGCCGAACTCTTTTCGCGCCGCAGTGAGGTACTTCTCAATGGGCGGGAAATCGTTCACGTGCGCCAGGAGCCGGTCGGCGGCCTCGTTCAGTCTTTTCGTGCAGAGCTTGGGGTCTTCGAACTGCGCCTTGGCGGCGTCGTCGTAGGCGGCGTAGACGGCTTCGGTCATTTCGTAGCGGCGCAGGAGGTGTTCGTGCATGAGCAGGGGCGCTTCCTGGTAGGGCAGGTACGGGTCGACGCCGGCGGCGGTGTCGGTCTTGACCTGTTCCCAGATCCGGCGCGCGTCGGCGATGCCGGTGCGGTAGCGCTCGAGGCCGTCGTCGCGCAACAGGTGGGCGTAGTGCTTCCAGAAGGTGAGCACGTTGTCGGTGTGGTACAGGCACTTGCGCGGGTTCACGCCGTGCAGGGGTGCGAGCACGGACAGGACGGGGCCGCGCGCGTCGCCGAGGATGTGCCAGTAGCGGGTCAGGGTGTCGTTGGTGAACCCGTAGCGCTGCAGCAGGTACGCCTTCTCGAACGTGGCCAGGTCGAGGTCGGGCGCCAGCGTCTTGTCGCCCGGGCCGGACCAGAGCACGGTGCCGGCGCTGGCGAACAGGTAGTTGAAGTGTTCCTCGTGCAGGCCGGTGAAATTGCACCACGCGGTGGTCATGCCGCCGAGTGCGCCCGCGGCGACCGCGTCGCCGAACAGGAGCCGCTGATTGACCGCCTGACCGGGCCACAGCGCGGAGGAGTAGCAGAGGTGCGTTGACGAGCAGGCGATGGTCTCGAACCCTTCGGCGACGAAGAACTTCAGCGTGTCGGGCGAGCCGCCGCTGTAGTGCCAGTCGTAGATGACGGTGTTCTGGCGCAGTGGCGCAAAGACGCGTTTCCGGTCCTCGGGTTTGGCGTCCTTGTAGTAGTGCAGCAGCATGTCGCCCCAGATGCCGATCTTGCGGCCGTGCTTGGCGGCGATGTCGCGGACGTTGCCGAAGTAGTCCAGGTACAGGCCCGGCTTGCCGAGTTCGGTCAGGTGCGGCTGGCAGCGCGGGCACTCGCCGAGGCTGGAGACTTCGTCGCCGCCGACGTGGATGAGCGGGGCGCTGAAGCAGCCGAACAGGTCCGTGAGCATGGTTTCGACGAGGGTCCGGACCTCGGGCGTGGTGGCGCAGAGGTTGAACCCGGGCAGGGTGCGAAAATCCTGGTTCGGCGGGCACTCGACCAGGTGATGGTACTTCTGCAGCGTCAGGATCTCGCCGCAGTGCGCCATGACGTTGAGCTGCGGGATGAGTTGGATGTTGTAAGCCTGGCAGAACCGGTCGAGTTCCTTGGCGTCGTCCGGCGTCATGGCGCCCGGACCGGCGAAGTGCGGGAGCGAGGGAAAGTCGAAGTAGCTCTCCAGGTACAGGTAAAGGGCGTTGATCTTCCATCGCGCCAGTTCCGGGACGATGTGGCGCATGAGCGTGGTGCGGTAGGCGGTGTGGCCTTGCGGGAAGGAGAGCATGGCGCCGCGGTGGCGGAGTTTCGGCTTGTCGCCGATGCGTAGGCACGGGATGCGGTGTCCGCACTGGCGCAGGATCTGCCGCAGCGTCAGGGCGGCGTAGAGGTGGCCGGCGGGTTGCGCGGCCCAGACGCTGACGCCGTTGGCGGCTGCCACCAGCGCATAGCCTTCCGGGTCGGTTGCGAACTCCGCCAGGTCGGCGGGCGCGCCGGCGGCGGGCAGGAACTGCACCTGTGCGGTGCGGGCCTGGCGTGCGGTGCGGGCGTTGAGTTCGCGGCGAATGGTGGCGTCGTACGCCGCTGAGCCGGTGGGGCCGACCGTCAGTGGTTCTGGCAGCCAACACTCGCCCGCTTCGAACGCGACGCGCTGCGGCACCGGAAGAACGAGAAGACGTGTGTCCATGGTTGCGATGTCCTTATTCGTTTCACCTGCAGCCTGACAGAATACCGGAACATACACCTCGGGCAGGCGGCTGTCACGGTGGGGACACAGCCGGGCAGGGCTGTTTCAAGATTCGTGACTGTCGCGTGCGGTGTACCCCCGGCGTGTCCCCACGCCGGGGGGGGCGGCCTGAGGACAGGCCG
>Ga0156531_1267_pt1 | contig 30229 bp, 19 predicted proteins | sample RifOxyB3_FD_111926 | JGI IMG/M metagenome (GOLD analysis project Ga0156531, IMG submission 111926) | Lentisphaerae bacterium RIFOXYB12_FULL_65_16 | reverse complement strand
CAATGGGTCCGGGGACGGCACGGGCGGCGCCCGCGGCCGCCGCGGACACCGCACGGGACGGCCACGGACGCTTTGCCGTTCTTCGCTGCAACCACCGATCGGCGCGAGGTTGGTGTAAAGCTCGCGGATGGGAGAGAGAGTCGAGTGCCGGCAAGGGGTGGGTGGTCGGGGGATGGCAGCGAGCGACAAAAGTGCGGGGCGTGTGGGCGGGGACGGGACCGGCGCGTCTGGCGGCGGCAGCGGTCGCACGCGCCAGGCTGCAGGAACGGGCAGGGACCCGTGAGCAGACTGGCACGGGCGAACCGCGGCACGAAGGCGGCAGTACATAACGGACCGCGTTATGCGACGCAGACGCGGGGCGACCAACGGGAGAGGGCCGATCAGGCGCGACGGGGCTGGGAGCGGGAGGCCCCGCGAAAGCACCGGCGCGCCCGGCCCGGACCCACGGCTGCGTGTGAGGCCCGGCGAACGAACGCATAACGGCGCGCCCTTATGTAGTGCCGACGTAGTGCGCCGACGACAGGCGCGCCGGGCCCGGCCACGCCCACGCGCCCCGCACCCGCGAGTGATTCGGCGGGCCGTCCGGAAATCCGAATCCTGCCTGCAGACCGAGTAGACGTGCTCAGGAAGACAGCCCCCGCCGTTTCATGGACTCCGCGTCCCCGCCGGAACCCAGTTGTCAGTCCATGGCAACGTGATGGCGTGGTTGCTGTCGGTCGAAAAGTACCTCTTCAGATCAGGACGCTTCTCGACAACTCCGGCAATCTCACGAGGTGTCCACACGATCTCGTCCCGCCCGATTATGGCCAAGAAAAGTGGGATATGCCTTACTCTTCGTACCTTCAAGAAAAGGTCGTCGTCACAAACCAACAGACCTTCGCGCGGGTAGGCGACCTTGGCCTGCGAAGCGACACTCTCTGTACTCCTTATCTCATGCCCATCTCTGACCGACCTGTAGACAAGGATCTCCCTGGGCCAGACTGCATACAGAATCAACGACAGCCCGCCCAGCACAAGGGCAAGCCACCCTGCCGTTCGACGGTGCGTTCTCCCAACGGTTTTCGCCATCTTCCTCTCACTTCCCTGCCTGTCGCGTCAGAGCGTGTTCGAGAAGCCAGATCCGCCAAGACATGATGAACGGCAGGGTGTAGTAGAACTCGGTCTGGTTGTAGAAGCCATTCCTGGACGCGAGTCCCCTCCATCCCCCATATCCTGAACTGCAGAACTTAACGACGACCACCGCATATCTGTGGTGAACCATGTCGTAGGAGTGCAGGTCGTCCTGCGGTTGTGCTGCCATGTTTATCACATAATCCCCCCCGCCTGGGGCCGTACCGTGCCCAAGGAGGACAAAACCGTGCATGTCGGCCTTGAGCGAGACGATGTCTTGCTTGGAAAACGGCTTGGCATTGTAGTAAAGGTACCGGACGTCGTACCCCTTCTTTATGCCGTGATCAACTACTTGGGACGCCCTCTTGGCCAGCAACTTCTCTACCAGGGATCCAAGCAGCGATTCGCTGATCTCCCCGACCGCAACCACAAGGACGTTCGGAACCGACACAGCGCAGGGCTTCTCGGTGGTTCCTTCAATCACGTCGGCCCATTTCCTTGCATCCCTCTCATCAAGCCCCCGCAGACGAGCCAACGAGGCCAAGTCATCGGCTTGACTGTCCCTGACAAACACCCTTCGAGGAAGGCCGCTGGACTCTGGAGTTGCGTGCCACAAGCCAAGAACATCGAACCTGCCGAGTGCATCGTTGTTCATGGCTCCATACAAGTTCGCACCGCCATCCTCCTCCAACGGATCTCTGTTTATCCACCTCCCGATCTCGGTGCTGAGATATCTGTAGCCGTAATAGAGGAGTTTTGTCTCACTGTCCAAGTACTTGGTACTGAACTGGAAGGGATTTGTAGCCGCTGCTTCACCTGTGGCGCGGAGGGTGTTGCCGAAGGGATCATATTCGTAGGTTGCGGAGGTCGCACCGGTTCCTGAATTAACCAGAACGACCAAATTACCGTTTCCGTCGAAGGCGGGGAAGGTCGCCGCGCCTCCCCCATTTACCGAGAGCAGCCCGCCGATTCCGCCGGCGCCCTGGAGAGATCCCGAAAGGTCCAAACCCCAGACGTAACTCCGAAGGAGAGCCCCGGTCGCGTCGATCTCCGCGAGGAGATTCCACCCGTCGTACAGGAACTTAATGTCCGCCTGGAGAGCCCAGTTGCCCGGGGCGCCGGAGTAGACTTTCTTCTCGACGCGGCGGGCCTGGGAATCATACGCAAACTCAAGCCTTGCCTGCGGGACAGGCACGGCGAGATCTCCACGCGTTTCCATGGCCACGAGGCGGTTCTCGGCGTCCCAGGTGTAGGACCAGCGGCCGTCGGTCAGGAGATTGCCGTCGTCGTCGTAGCTGAACGGCTCAGGGGTCTGGGGGACGAACGCATGCCCGGTCTGTGTGGTGACGGCATCCTCGCCGTTCGGGCCGGCGTCGTTGCGCACGCCGACGATGCTGAGGTCCTGCCAGACCGGGGCGGCGGCGTTGTCGACGGGGAGAGCGCCGTAGAACTGCTCGCCGTGACGCGCGGTCGGGCGGTTGTTGACCGTCACCGTGGCGCCGGGTTGGGCTTCGCCGCGGACATCCACCACGCCGGGGACTTGGCGCGACTCGTACTGGTTGAGCGCGTTCGAGGTATAAGACGCCGGACCGCCTGAAGGCGGGACTACGAGCTTGCGGTTGCCGATGTCGTCGAAGGTGTAGCCGAACTGCTGGCCGGCTACTGCAGTCCCATCCGACCAGTGGCGGGAACCGGACGTGACTTGGCCGAGGGCGTCGTATTCGTAGAGCCAGTAGGAGCCGTCGGCGAGCGTCGAGCGAAGGCGCTGGTTCGCGGCGTTGTAGACGTAGGTGAAGGAGGCGGCCCGCGGGGACGCGGGCGCTCCAGGGCCGCTGGCGATGCTCACCAGGCGGTTGAGGTTGTCGTAGGTTTTCTGGGTGACCATGATGTCTTGCGCTCCGGTCCTCGATGTCAATGTATCGACCAAGTCGGAGTTTGGCAAGTAGGCGTAGGTGTGGGTCGAGGTGCTGGAGGTGACGGTCGCGAGGCGGGACGCACCGTCGTACGAATAGGACGCTGAAGCGCAGGGCAGGAGCCCTACGCCACATTCCAAGCCCGAACGGCGGCCGAGCGCGTCGTAGGTGTTGTCGAGCGACACACCATCCAGGGAGCCGGCGGCGTACGCAACTTCGTCGAGTTGGCTGTCGGGGGTGTAGGTGAGGGTTTGGGTGCCGGCGGCATCCACCACACCCACCCGGCGGCCGAGGCGGTCGTAGGAGAAGGTGGCGTCGGGGGTGGCGTCGGAGTAATCAATACTGGCCTGGTCGCCGGCGGGGTTGTAGGCGTACGTGGTGACCAAGGGCGAATCCGGACCGCCTAAAGGCGGGACTACGAGCCTGGACCAGGTGCGGGTCAACAGTCTGCCGGCGAGCGAATACGTGTACGAGGGGCCCTTGCCGTCGTCGTAAAGCTTGGCGGTTAGGAAGCCGGTGACGGGGGCGTAGTTCCACGTCGTGACGGCCCGGCCGGTGTCGGCGGTGAAGTCTTTCCAGGTGGTCATGGTGGTGCGGCGGCCCTGGGTGTCGTAGGCGTACTCGACCGGGTAGGTGCGCGCGCCCCAGGTCCGGCGCAGTTCGCCGGTGGGCCAGTAGGTGTAGTGCACCACGCCGCCGTCCGGCATTGTGACCTGCGAAGTCCGGCCGCGCGTGTCGTACTCGTAGCCTGTGACCTGCGGCGCCTGCGGGCCGGCGTCGTCCGGGTCGGGCGTGGTGACCGTGAGGAGCTGGTCGGCGGTGTTCGACCAGGGTCGTTCCTGTGGTTCTTACTGCCTTACAGCAGGTTGTGACCTACTTTTGGCGAAATAGCTATTCTATTGCTCATTTCATCAGGCTGAAGCGCTATTTAAGGTTTCGACAGCAAAGCTGTGACCAGGCCGTCCGATACGGCCTTTGGGGCGCTCAACGCGTACGAACCGGCGGCGGGACGCGCGTCGAACGGTGTTGCCGCAGTCAGGGCCGTCACCTGGCAACGACCTGTGGTGACGCGTCCAGCCAGGCGTCGTACCCAGGCCTCATCGCCGACCGCCACGGCCCGGCCCCAATCCGGCTCGCGCACCGGCGGGCCACTCTCGATGACGGCCTCGATCGTGCGCAGGTACCAGTCGCGGAACTCCGCCTCGGTCGTCATGTCCAGGCAGTCCAGCAGGCACGGCACGTCCAGGATTCGGTACCGCTGCCGGCGCCCGGCCAGTTCATGGAATCCCCCGCAGACCCATTGTGCGGGATGCGTCACGTGCACACACGCCTGCTCGGCAACCCCGTGCGGTCTGGCTCTGCGTCCCATCCGGCCTTGCCTCCCTCCACAGTCATGATCCCGGGCCAGGACGCGGCACCCAACGGGCCGGGCCAACCAGAACCACGCCCCGCCTGCACATGTCCTCGACCGCCCCCTACGCCCTTGTTAACCAAAAGCCATGTGGCGCACACGGGCCACCCCCGTTAGCGCCTTAATTCCCGGGAACTGTCATGAAAAACAACATTTGTCACCCAACCAACTCCTGACTTCTGACTTCTGACTCCTGACTCCTGACTTCTTGGGTTGCGGGCAAAGCCCGCGTTAGCTTGAAAGCAATGCCCATGGTGTGGCTGACAGTAAATCGGGTTGGCACACCCCCTGCCGGGGCGGCAAACTCCTCCCGATTCCTGCTGGACTTGCGCCCTGCCCTACCCCCCACGCCGTTTCCGTATAGGAACGTCGACGGTCAACGGGCCAAGGAGTTCAGGTTACCGGCCCCGGCGAGGTCCGGACCGTTTACCCCGCCAGTCCAGGAAAAGCGCGCGTGGCCTTGACAGATTGCGCTTTGTGTTGTTAATTATCATTTAATCGAGTTGGCACACTGAAAGGCCACCGTTCTCAACCATGAAGCGCGCGCCAAAGAAGAACCTGGAGCAGATGCCGGCGAACGGGCGCGGTCCGCGCGTCAGTCGCCAGGATGTGGCGCGCGCGGCCGGGGTGAGCCTGACGACGGTGACGCACGCGCTGAATCCGCCGCCGGGAGTGCGCATGAGCGAAGAGACCCGGGAACGGGTCCGCCGCGTGGCGCGCGAACTCGGTTACCGTCCAAGTTTTGTCGGTCGCGCCCTGGTGTCCGGCAAGGCGTACACCGTCGGCCTGCTCCAGCCCCACGCCGAAGCCCTGTTCTACGCGTTCTACCAGGAGATGGTGCACGGCATGGTTCAGGCCATGCAGGCGGACGACTACAACCTGCTGATCCTGTTCCGTTCGCCGGACCAGCGTTTCATGCGTGTGGTCGAGCAGGGCCGCATTGACGGCATGCTCGTGCTGCAAAGCGACCTGGAGGTTGGGCACATCGACCGGCTGGTGGAGATGGGCCTGCCGACCGTGGTGGTCAACAAGGGCTACCCGGTTCAGCCCGACAAGCCGGTTGGCTGCGTGCACGCCGATCACCACCGGATGATGCGCGATGTCGTTGCGGAGTTCGCCGCACTCGGGTGCCGGAGCCTGCTCAATATCGGTGATCCGCGCGCCTGCGACGCCAACATGCAGATGTTCGAGGGGTTTGTCGCGGCCACAGCCACGGCGGCCGGCAACGGCATCACGGGCACCACGCTGGCCCCGGACACCAAGGACTTCCCCGCACAAGTCCGAGCCCTGCTGCGCGGCGGTTCACGCTGGGACGGTGTTTTCGTGGACGGCCCGGAGCTGGCGACGGCGTTTCTCAGCGAGGCGCAGAGCAGCGGCCTGGCCGCGGGGCGTGACTTCCACCTGATTTCGTCCGGCACGAGCACAAGTTTCACCACTCGCCAGCACGGCGAGGTCAGCGCTTACAATCATCAACCGGGGCTGGTGGGCCGTGCAGCCTGGGTGCTTCTCCGCGATCTGATCCGCGGCGAGGCGCCTGGCCAGCAGCGACTGGTCCCGTACAAGCGGGTTGAAGTACAGGCCGGGGCGGCCGCACACTGAGGTGCGACCGCCTGAGTTGAAACGTATCCAAACACTCCCGCGCCGCGGCCCAGCGCCTTCGGGAACGGGCACGGGCACGGGCACGGGCACGGGCAAGGAAAGAAGGAGAGGACACGATGACGACGGCAACGGCGGAGACGGTTCTGGCGCTCGGCGGCGGCTCCAAGGCAGTGACGTTGGACCTGGGCGACATTCTCAAGTGGCCGATTGTGACTGAGGAAGACGAGAGTGCAGTGCTCGGCGTGCTGCGCGCCGGCGCCATGAGCGGCACGGACATCACCAAGCAGTTTGAGCGCGAGTTTACCCAGTGGCAAGGCACGGAGTACGCCCTCGGCTACTGCAACGGGACGGAGAGCCTGCGCGCCGCGATGTGGGCCTGTGGGCTCGGCGCAGGTGATGAGTTGATCTGCCCGAGCATGACTTACTGGGCGAGTTGCACCGCAGCCCTGACCATGGGCGCAGCCGTGCACTTCGCCGACGTCGAGAAGGACACGCTCTGTATCGATCCGAACGACATCGAACACCGCATCGGCCCGCGCACACGCGCCATCGTCGCCGTGCACTACTGCGGCCACCCCTGCGACATGGACCCCATTATGAAGATTGCGCGCAAGCACAACCTGAAGGTAATCGAGGACGTCAGCCATGCGCACGGCGCTCTCTACAAGGGCCGCAAGGTGGGCAGTATCGGCGACATCGCCGGCATGAGCATGATGTCCGGCAAGGCGTTTGCCATCGGCGAGGCTGGCATGGTGGCCACCAACGACCGCAAGCTCTATGAACGCTGCATCGCTTACGGCCACTACGAACGGACCGGCCTCGCGTCGGTCTACAACAAGGCGGACCGCCAGATCACGGACCCGGAGCTCACCAAGTACGCCGGCCTGCCCTTGGGCGGATTCAAACACCGCATGAACCAGACCTGCTCCGCCATGGGGCGCGTACAGCTCAAGCACTACGACGAGCGGATGAAGGACATTCAGGACGGGATGAACCGGTTCTGGGACCTGCTCGACGGCGTGCCGGGCGTCAAGGCGCACCGACCCGCCAAGCAGACCGGGTCGACCATGGGCGGCTGGTACTATGCGCGCGGCCTGTACCGTGCCGAGGAACTGGGCGGACTGCCAGCGGCGAAGTTCTGCGAAGCGGTCCGCGCCGAAGGGGTCGGCATGTGCCACCCCGGCGCCAACGCGCCGCTGCATCTGCACCCGGTCTTCCACACGGCGGACATTTTCAACCAGGGTCAGCCCACGATGATCGCGTTCGGGCAGCGGGACGTGCGTCAGGGCAAGGGCACGTTGCCGGTCGCCGAGAGCGTCGCGCAGATCTGCATCGGCGTGCCGTGGTTCAAGAAGGACCGGCCGGAGATTATCCGCCAGTACGCCGAGGCCTACCGCAAGGCGGCGGAACACGCGGACGAACTGAAGGGCTGAGTGCCGGGGGTTAGGCAGAAGGTCGCAGACGGGCCGGTCGTTCGTAGTGGTGTCGCAGTCCCGGTCCCGCCTGTCAGGCGGGATCCGCCGGGCAAGACACCATCCCGGTGCCACGCCGCCACAACGCGCTAGATGGGCTCTTGACGCTCCACTTCGTTCCGCGTACTGCGAGCCCACTACAAACGGGCGCAGCCTGATGTCCCACGCGTCGCCAGTTCTCCCTCCGGGCGCGTCATGGCGCGGCTACGAAAAAGGGGTGAAGGCCATCAGGCCTTCACCCCTTCGCATATCCATTGAACGTCGCGCTGACCGCGTTTACCGCGGACCCGCGCCGCGTCGGCGACTGCGTCGCTTGGCCTCGCTCGGCTTCTCGTAGTGCCGGCGATTGCGGAGTTCCTTCATCGTGCCTTCCTTGTCGAGCTTCTTCTTCAGTCGACGCAGGGCACGGTCAACCGGTTCTCCTTTTCTGCATCTGATTTCTGACATGGTCTGTGTGTTCACCCCCTTTCGAACGCTTTGGGGTTCCTTCGCCTGATCACGACCGGCGGGTGAAAGCGCCAGCCGCTGAAAAACTGCATACTATAACACGTCCACCCCGGAACACCCACACATGATCGGGCGCATCCGCCCGGGGGGCGCTGCCGCTTCACAATCCGCGCCCACAATGGCATGACGGGACGAGGGGTGATGCGCCGACGCCAGCGGCCTACTCGGTTGGTTTGTCCTCGTCGAGCAGCTGCTTGAGCTTGGTCAAGGCCTGGTTCTGGATCTGCCGCACCCGCTCACGGGTCCGGCCGATCGCTTTGCTCACTTCCTCCAGCGTGCGAGGCGGCGAGGTGCCGTCAAGGCCGAACCGCATTCGGAGGATTCGTGACTCGCGGTCGTCGAGTCGGGCCAGGAACCGCTCGAGCCGCTCCATATCCTCATTGCGATTCAGCATGCGGTCTGGGGGAATCGAGTTCTGATCCGCAATGACCTCCTCGAAGCGGTTGTCCTCGCCTTCCTGCAGCGTCTCGTGCAGGGAGAGGTTCTTCATGTCGGTGCGGCGCAGGCTGCTGACCGTGCGCTCGCTGAAATCGAGGGTCTCGGCAATCTCGTTGTCGGTCGGATCGCGACCCAGTTTCTCGGCCAGGCGGATGCGGGTCGCCTTGATGCGGTTGATCTTGCTGGCTGACTGCACCGGAATGCGGATCGTCCGGCTTTGATTCGCCAGGGCGCGCCGCATCGCCTGCTTGATCCACCAGGCGGAGTAACTGCTGAACTTAGCGCCCTTGCCGGGGTCGAATTTCTCGACCGCACGCATCAGGCCGATGTTGCCTTCGGAGATCAGGTCCAGCAGGGGCAACCCCAAGCCCTTAAAGTCATGCGCAATCTTCACGACCAGGCGGAGATTGCTCCGGATCAGCTTGCTTCTGGCCTCGTCGGAGCCGTTCGCGATCTGCTTTGCCAGGTCGGTTTCCTCTTCAATGGTCAGCAACGGAATGTGCCCGATGTCCTGAATGTAGACCTTCATCGTGTCGCGTGAACCGGGCATTGTGCTGTCCTTCCCGTGCGCCTGTGGCGCTGATGTCTCACGGCTGCGAGCGGATGTCGACGCTCACGTGCGCCCCCTTCGCATTTGCGGGACGCCGCTGAGCGGATAGTATAATCGCCGGCCACACGATGCCAAGCAATGACGGAACTTAGCGCTTCCGAGACGTCGAGGTTACTGGCTGCATGCATAACTGGCAGACCGCTTTCAGAGAGTGGGCGCGATCCCTGCAACTCGGCAGGGAGGGCGTCGTACATCTTGCCTCCGACCCGGATGCCACCGCGGTGACCGTGGCACAGTTGGGTGCCGTGTGCCACGAAAGGCTGCTCGTAGTCACCGCCGACACTGGGCTAGCCGAGAACCTGATTGCGGCACTGCAAACCTACTGGACAATCCTGGGAGACGACCGACCGCTGATTCCCGTCCCGGAAGTGAGCGCCGGACACCGCAATCAGTGGCTGCCCGAGAACGAAGCCGCACGTTGCGCCGCCCTGGACCGTGCCCTCAATCCTGGTTCGGCGGTGTTCATCACCTCCGTATTCGGACTGCTCACGGCGGCACCGCCTCCCGCGCAGTATGCCGAGCGCACCTTTGTCCTGCGGGTGGGACAGAGCGGCATCGCGCCGGACACGGTCGCGGCACGCCTGGTGGAGTTGGACTACGACAACGAATTCGAAGTCCATGTTCCCGGTGAGTTCTCCCGGCGTGGCGGCATTCTGGATGTGTACTCGCCGTTGCACGACAACCCTGTCCGCATCGAATTCTTCGGCGACACGATCGAATCCATGCGCTTCTTCCTCCCCGAAACGCAGCGGTCCTCCGGGGGGACCGACCATGTGCGTATCGTTCCACGCGGCGAGGCCGTCCTGGCAGCGGAAGGCGGATGCGCGGCAGACTACTTCGGCCCCGAGCTCCCCGTCGCGGTCTGCGACCCGGCGGCGATCGTGGCTCACCTCGAGCGGTTCGGGACATCGGCGATGCGGGAGCAGTGGGAACGGTTCCTCTCTCAGCGGCACCGGACCTGCCTGGTGGGAAGCACACCGCCGGCACAGCCAACCGGCGTCGATTCGGCGCCCCAGGTCGTCCGGCCGGATCCGGTGGCCCTCGGGTCCGACCTGAGCCCAACCGTTTCCGGGGCGGACGCCGGGCCCGGCCTCTGGCACTGGCGCCGGCTCCGCGAACACCTGCAACTCTGGAAAGACAGCGGTTGCCAGGTTGTGGCCTGCTGCGGCAGCGAGGGCGACGCCACCCGTTTCCGGGAACTCCTGGCCGAGGATGCGCAGACGGCGGCCACCCCCGTCGCCATCGAGCCGTTGCGCCTGGACATCGGCGTGCTCATCCCGGCCGCGCACCTGGTTCTGCTGAGCGAACGCGAACTGTTCGGGCGCCGCCCCGATGCCCGGCGCCGAACGCGCAGCCCCTACCACATCGATGCCGCCCTGCGCGAAGGCGCCGACCTCGAGGAGGGCCGTTTCGCGGTGCACGCGGCCCACGGCGTCTGCATCTTCCACGGGGTCCGCGAGATCGAGGTGAACGGCGAACTCCACGACGTCCTGGACCTGGAGTTCGACGAGGAAGCCCGGCTCTACGTCCCGCTCGACCAGGTGCACCTGGTCAGCCGCTACGTGGGCGGCAACCGTAAAATGCCGCGGTTGAGTCGACTCGGGGGCGCCGGGTGGAAGAAGGCCAAGGCCGCCGCGACGTCCGCCACGCTCGACTTGGCAGCGGAGTTGCTGCGAATCGACGCCACGCGCCGCGAGACCGGCGGGGTGGAGTTCCGGTCGGTTCGCGAGTGGGAAGAGCCGTTTACCCAGGCGTTCCCTTACACGGAGACCGAAGACCAGAAGCGGGCCATTTGCGAAGTCCTGGCCGACATGGAACGCCTCGAACCCATGGACCGCCTGCTCTGCGGTGATGTCGGCTACGGCAAGACGGAAGTCGCCATGCGGGCGGCATTCCGTGCCGTGATGAACGGGCGCCAGGTCGCCGTGCTCGTGCCCACCACCGTCCTGGCGCAGCAGCACCACGTCACGTTCCGTGAACGCATGGCCGAGTACCCGGTGGAAATCGACGTGCTCAGCCGCTTTCGCTCGCACGGGGATCAGAACCGGGTCCTGGAGCGGCTCGCGCTGGGGCAGATCGACATTGTCATCGGCACCCACCGGCTGATTCAGAAGGATGTGGTGTTTGCCAATCTCGGCCTGGTCATCATCGACGAGGAGCAGCGTTTCGGGGTTCAGCACAAGCAGCGGTTCAAGGAGCTCCGAACCAAGGTCGACGTGCTGACCATGACCGCGACCCCGATCCCCCGGACACTGTACCTGAGCCTGTCGGGGATCCGGAACCTGAGCACCATCCTCACCGCCCCGGCGGAACGGTTGCCCATCACCACCGTTCTGGCGGCCTATGACCCGGAACTCATTCGCCAAGTGATTCTCCTGGAACTCGAACGGCAAGGCCAGGTGTATTTTGTCCACAACCGGGTTCAAACCATCGAGAAGATGTGCGCGAACCTGCGCCGGCTGCTGCCCGAGGCCCGCTTTGCGGTGGCCCACGGACAGATGGCGTCCGACACTCTCGAAGAGGTGATGACCCGCTTCATGGATGGCGCCGTGGATGTGCTGGTGTGCACGACGATCATCGAGTCCGGACTCGACATCCCGAATGCCAACACGATCCTGATCGACCGGGCCGACCGCTTCGGGCTGGCCGAGTTGTATCAGCTCCGCGGTCGCGTCGGACGGTACCACCGCCAGGCCCACGCCTACCTGCTGATCCCGCCGATGGGCAGCCTGCCCCAGGACGCCCGACAACGCCTCGCCGCCATTCGGCGTTACACGCACCTGGGGGCCGGATTCAAGCTGGCGCTGCGCGACCTCGAGATCCGCGGTGCGGGCAACATCCTGGGCGCCGAGCAGAGCGGTCACATCGCCGCGGTCGGGTTCGAGCTGTACTGCACGCTGTTGAAGGAGGCGGTCGCGCGCCTCGCCCGCACGCCGGCCGCCGCCGGCCCCGTTCCGGTGGTCGTGCAGATGGACACCCTCGTCTTCGGAAGCCGCGGCAGGCCAGGCACCAGTCCGGCGGAAATAGGCACGCCGTACGTGGGCGCGGAAGCGGTGCGACTGGGCTGCTACCGGCGCCTGAGCGAAGTGGGGTCCGTGGCCGACGTGGATGCGCTGGAGGCGGAACTCATGGACCGCTTTGGCCCGCTCCCGCGCCCGACCGAAAACCTCCTGCAGGTGGCCCGTATCCGCGCGCTGGCGCGGCGGGTCGGGGTGACGAGCCTCACGGTGTCGCAGCAGAACGTCATTCTGCTGTGGTCAGCGGGGCAGACGAAGCCTGAGCCGATCCGACGCCTGCGACTCCACTCCCGCGACGCCGAGGGACAGTTGGAGGAATTGATCGGAGTCTTGGACGCACTGATGGAGAAATAGTGCCGCGACGGGATAGGCAAAACAGACGCAATCAGGCCGACAAAAAAAAGCGACCTGTGCAAGCACGTCCACATAGATAGCCGGCCCTGCGCGTGGAGGCCTGGATACTCTCGCTTGTAGTGGGCTCGCAGTGCGCGGAACGAAGTGCAGCGCCAAGAGCCCATCCGGCGCGGGGCTTTGGCCGCGGGGATGGTGTCTTGCCCGGCGGACGACCGCCGGGACTGCGACACCACTACGAACGGTTCCGCGATGCCTGGCGAGGCGAGGACGGACGTGCTTGCACAGGTCAGAAAAAAAAGTGCCCCTGTCTCCGGGGAAGTGGGGGGGGATGCAGAGACAGGGGCGTGGAGACTGTTGTATTGTCGGACTGTATTGCTCTTCTTGGACCTCACTTGTTTCTACCTTTGAATTTAGCCGCAATTCCGCCCCATGCAACCCCACTCTGCGCTTTTTTTCGACCTGTGCAATAACCCGACCCCACCGGCCTTGCGCCGGTGGGGTCGCCAAGCCATCCCTATTGCACAGGTCGTTTTTTTTTCGGTCAATATGCCGTTCTGGCACTGGTCAAACGAATCAGACCGTGTCATGTTTCTCTCAGCATTGCGACGCGACACATTCCCGGCACCGCCGCGATCTGAATCGCAGAGCGCATTCACGGCTGTGGCCGTCGGACACCAGGTATCTTGTTGGAGGAGTCAGGGCCATGCTCCGCAAACGATCCGGGATCGGGTTCAAACGACACCTCAAGGCTGGTCTTTTTCTCTGCTTTGTTACCGCACTAACGGCCCAGCTTCACGCCCAAGTGACGGTGAAGAAGTCCGCGGCGGCGGAGAACCCCGGGGTGTACGTGGCCTCCTTCAACGGCCCGGAAGACCTGCGGCGGTGGTTCGTCAGCTCCCTGCAACGCTGTGACTGGTTCACGGTGGCTCCCGGCAGAGAGTCGGCCGAGTACGTGATCGACTGTGCGTCCCCCGGCGGCACGCCGCCGGCCCTCGATGTGCAGGTGTCGTCGCAAACCGCACAGATTGCACGGTTCCGGGTCACAGCGCCCAATATGCCCGTCGAATGGGTCGCGTACCGAGCGGTCGACAAGGTCATCGAAAGCGTGTTCCGTAAACCGGGACTGTGCGCCTCCCGCATTGCCTTTGCCGTCGGCTCAGGGGGCCGCAAGGAGGTTTTCACGTGCAATTTCGACGGCACGTCGCCGCGCCAGGTCACACGCCAAGGCACGATTGCCACCGAACCCTCCTGGGGGCCTGGCGCCACGGCCATGGTCTACACCCTGTACGAGAACAACGCAACCACCGTGGTTCTGGCGGACATGACCAACCAACGGCAGCGCCGGATGTCCGTGTTCCCGGGGCTGAACTCCGGCGCCGCCCTGTCGCCTGACGGGCGGTGGGCAGCGGTCTGCCTCAGCCCCGACAGCCGCGTCGACCTGTTCCTGCTGGAGGTCGCCTCCGGCAGACTGCACCGGTTGACCAACGACGCGGCCGCGGAGTCGTCCCCCTGCTGGTCACCCGACGGGACGCGGATCTGTTTCGTGTCCGGTCGCGCCGGCAGGCCCCAGCTCTTCATCACGCCCGCGCGCGGCGGCACGCCGACGCGGATCCAGACCGGGGCTTCCGAAACGGTCTCGCCCGATTGGTCCCGCACCTCAAACACGCTCTGCTTCTCCATGCGCATGGGCAAACAATACGCGCTGGGCGTGCTGGACCTCAATTCCCGCTCACCCCAGACGAAAATTGTGACGAACGCGGCCGGCGACTGGGAGTCCCCTTCGTGGGCCCCGGACGGACGTCACGTGGTGTGCTCCCAGACAACCGGCCATCGGCGAGGTCTGTTCATGGTCGACACGTGGTACGGACGGATCAACGCCATCACGCAACCCCAAGACCATTCACTGCCCAGTTGGTCCGACCTGTTCTGAGCCAATCCGGCACCGCTGTGAAGGGTGGATGGTGGTGATGTGAGGGGTCAGGGGTCAGGGCCCCCCCCCCTCGACCTCCGTCGCATGATATGGTAAAGCCAGACGCAACGGTGTGTGGTGAGCACAACGCCCGACACCCATCTCCCGGCCGAATTCATCCCGCCTCCGGCGCGCGTCTTCCTCGTCGGGGTTGCCGGCATCGGCATGAGCGGGTTGGCCCAGCTTCTCCTGCACCAAGGCTACGAAGTGGGCGGCAGCGACCGCGAGCTCGTCGGCCCTGGCCGGGACGGACTGCTAGGCCAGCTAGCCGGACTGGGCGTCCGGCTCTGGCCGCAGGACGGGTCGGGGGTACGGGCGATGCAGCCGCACGCCATCGTCATCTCCTCTGCCGTGGAGAAGGGCAACCCGGACCTGGACGCCGGCGGGGATACGCCCTGTATCCCGCGGGCCCAAGCCCTGGCCGCGGCACTCAACCGCACGTCCGCCAAGCAAATCGCCGTGGCCGGTTCCTGCGGCAAGACCACCGTGACCGGCTGGACCGCCAGCGCCCTGCGCGCCCTCGGGTGCCGCGTGCAGATGGTCTGTGGCGGCATGGTCGCGGAGTTCGCAACCGCGACGCGCCCCGGCAATTTCTTCTCCGATCCCGACCCGGAATGGGCCGTTTACGAAGTCGACGAGAGCGACGGCAGTCTGGTCGTGTTCAACCCTGACTACGGCGCCGTGCTGAACCTCGGGACCGACCACCACGACACGGCCAAGCTTCTGCAATTGTTCGGGACGTTCCTGTCACGTTGCCGCTCGGGCATCGTTGTCCCCGCGGACCTGGCGCGGCAGTTCCCCCCGTCGGGCACGGTACGCGCCAGCCTGTTCTCGGGGCACCCCCTTCCGGACACCCCTCCTGACGTCCTCTTCCCCGAGGGCTACCAACCTGGGCCTCAGGGCATCCGTTTTCGTGTCGGCGCCATGGGTGAAGTGTCGACGAGCCAGTTTGGGGCGCATTCCGCGAGCAATGCCTGCGCCGTCTTTGCCCTGCTGCGCCTGCTGGGCCTGGCATCCCCGCCCCGGCAGTGGCCGGCCGCACTGCGCGCGTTCAGAGGCGTGAGCCGGCGGTTCGAACTGGCCGGAGTAACCGCCCGGGGGACGCCGGTCTACGACGACTATGCCCACAACGTGGAGAAGATCGGGGCGGCGTTGAGCACCGCTCGCGAGACCTGTCGAGGGCGCGTGTTGGCGGTGTTTCAGCCGCATGGTTTCGGCCCGCTCGGGTTCATGCGCGCCCCGATGAAGTCGGCCCTTCGGGAAGCCCTGCGGCCAACGGACCTGTTGCTCATGCTGCCGGTCTACTACGCCGGGGGCACGACCGGATTCAGTCCCACCTCGCAGGACGTCGCCGACGAGTACGCGCAGGCCGGACTCCCCGTCCGGTACGCCGCGGACCGCGCGGCGGCGATGGCACGCCTGGCAGCCGAAGCGACGGCCGACGACGTCATCCTGATCATGGGCGCCCGAGACCCGTCCCTGAACGCCTGGGCCAGGGACGTGGCAAAGACGTAATCTCTGCTCGGCGGACGAGTTGGGGCGGGCATTACGCCGTGGCACCCTCGATGAGCCCCTTGGACATGAGTTCGGCCAGATACGACGGCGGCGTCGCGAAATGGAACTCACGGCAGTGGTCGTAGGGGGCGCCGGACTCCTTGACCACCGCAGTGGTCTTCTCCGTTCCCCGCTCGGGAGTCAACCACTCGACCGTGACCGTGGTGTCCAGATCCAGCACCATACCGGTGATGATATCGACGCGGCGCGCATCGGCGCTGGCCTGCACCGCCCGGCCGGCCACGGTACGGTTGATCAGCACGGGCAGGCTGAGCAATGGTCCAGTCTTGCTGATGGTACCGCGGATGCAGATCAAGGGCACCGGGATCACCGACCCGCGCAGGGAAACCGAAGGGTACTGATACCCCAAGACCCGTCCCTTCAGTCCGGAGCAGAAGTCGGCGGAGGCCAGCACCATGCCATCCGACGCTTTGGCTTGAATCTGGCGCGCAAGGTCCACGTCTGCACCGATGATTTTGTACTCCAGGCGCCCTTCCATTCCAAGATCGCCGGCCACGAACTTTCCCGCGTGCAATCCGATCCTGGCGCTGACCGGCTGCGCCCCCATGAAGGACAGGTCGGCATTGTATTCGACCAACACGTTCTGCATGCGCAGCGCGGCCCGAAGCGCAAGTGTCGCGGCATCACCGATTTTGTCGGGCGCACCCCACGTGCCGGCAATCGCGCAGGCACGGCTCTCGTGCAACGCCCCGGACTCCTGCAAGATACAGGCGCCCAACAGATCCGAGCACTCGGAAACACGCCGGATCAGTTCGCGCGGACTGGTCTCCTCGCTCATGGGGCTGAAACCTGAGATTTCCCCCCACAGCACGACACCGGTGTAGCGCGCCCCGTCGAGTTGAAGGCTGCCGGCAGCGATCTTCTCTGCGACCTTGGGCGGAAAGAAGCCGCCAAGGCCCCGAACACGCTGACGCTCCGCGGCGACCACCGTACCGCGGGAAACCGTTGCCAGGTAGAACCCCATCTGCATGCAGGCCAGACAAAACCGTCTGAGGTCGGCCGGGGAGAACGGCTGCCCGGAGGAGGAACTGATCAACACGGCAGCCCCAAACACATCATTCCCCGACTGCAGGGGTGCGCCCAACAGGCTGCACAGACCGGCAAGGGTCTTGTCCTGCGCACTTGAACCGAGGCCCTGCCCGCCGATGGCCAGAACCGCCCGACGCTTCCCAACAACGTCACCCGCCAAGTCATTCGCGACGTAGTCATCCGCTTCGGGCGGGGTCCGCGCCTTGACAATCCTGGCCTTCTCCTCCAATGAGTCCGGTTTCGCCCCAGCCAGGATCCGAATTTCCGCCACGTTCGGGAACAGCGCCAGCAGACATTCGGCCATCCCGTCGTGCATCCGCGGGTCGGTGGCATCCGCGTTCAGACTCCGAGCCGTCTGCAGCATCGCCTGGATCGCCGCAGCCAGTCCGTCCGCCGAAACACCCTTGAGCACCGAGGGCAATTGCGCCGTGTCCAGCGACTCGACGGCCTTGAACTCCGAGCCCGTGTGGGCGAAGTTGATCGCATCGCAGGTGGCGCCGGCAGTAATGCTGGCGTCAGGCACCGACGCCTTCGCCTGGAACCTGACATTGGTCTGCCCAAGCCGGATCAGATCGCCGTCATGGATGGGTGACAGGGGCAGGCGAACTCCGTTGACCCATGTCCCATTGCGACTGTCCAAGTCGCGGATCGAGTATTCCCCGTCCGTCTCGGTGATGATGCAGTGGCGACGGGAGATGCGGGACGACGGGAGGCAAAGGTCGCAGCCGGCATCGCGACCAATGACGGTTTCTTTCGTCTTGAATTCGAACACCTGGCCGACCAGGTCGGTCGCCTCGATACCGGATTCGATCCTGAGACTGGGCACGGTCAAGACCTCGACTTCGCAGCCCTGCTTGTGCCACCGGGCTTCTCGGGAAGTGCTGCCGACCCTCGCCGTTCAGCAGGCGAACGAGTGCCAGCCCCCCCGACATCCAAGTTACGCCCCGAGAACGGGACCGGGCAGACTTCGCCCACACGCGACAGTAGGAATGTCGGTCGACGACACGTCGAACTACGCCATGTTGCAGATCATGTGATCGGCAAACTCGGAACACCGCACTTCGTGCGCCCCCTCCATGAGACGCGCGAAATCATACGTGACCGTCCGCGCCGCAATGGTTCGCTCAAGCCCCTGCAAGATTCGGTCCGCGGCTTCGCGCCAGCCGATGTAGCGCAACAGCATTTCCGAGGAGAGAATAAGGCTGCCGGGGTTCACCTTGTCCAGGTTGGCATACTTCGGTGCCGTGCCATGGGTGGCCTCGAACACCGCATGTCCAGTCTGGTAGTTGATGTTGCCGCCGGGCGCGATCCCGATTCCCCCCACTTGGGCTGCCAGAGCGTCCGAAATGTAATCGCCGTTCAGGTTCATCGTGGCAATCACATCGAATTCTTCCGGCCGGGTCAAAATCTGTTGCAGGAAAATATCCGCGATGGCGTCCTTTACAAGGACCTTGCCGGGGGGACAATTGCCGCCGCAGTCTTCCCAGGTCACACACCGTCCCGCATACTCGTCCCGCACCAGTTCATAGCCCCAGGCCCGGAAGGCGCCCTCTGTGAACTTCTGGATATTGCCCTTGTGCACCAAGGTGATACTCCGGCGTCCTTCGCGCAGCGCGTAGTCCAGCGCCGCACGAATCAGGCGCTTACTGCCGGTCTCACTGATCGGCTTGATGCCAAGCCCCGAATCCGCCCGGAGATCCCACCCGTACCGTTCCTTCAGGAACCGAAGCAGATCCAGGGCCTCAGGCGTGCCCGCCGCCAACTCCTTGCCGGCGTACACGTCCTCGGTGTTCTCGCGGAAGATGACCATGTTGACCAACTCCGGCCTCTTCACAGGAGATGGGACACCTTGAAAATAGCACACGGGGCGCAGGCAGACGTACAGGTCGAGGATCTGCCGCAATGCCACGTTGAGACTGCGGATGCCCCCGCCCACCGGAGTGGTCAGAGGCCCCTTGATCCCGACCAGGCATGTACGGAACGCAGCCAGCGTCGCGTCGGGAAGCCAGCTCCCCGTCCGGTCGAACGCCTTCTGCCCGGCCAGCACTTCGCTCCATTCGATGCGGCGCGCCGCACCATAGGCATGGCTGACCGCCGCGTCCACAACCCGCACCGTGGCACGCCAAATATCAGGTCCCGTCCCGTCACCTTCGATGAACGGGATCACCGGGTAATCGGGGACCACCAGTCCGGCGTCCGACATGCGGATGTTCTCTGCCATTCCCAGCCTCCTCTGCACCGTTCATGGTCGTCAGCCCAATCGCCATCCGGTGCGAATCTGACCTGAGTTCACCCCGCCCTTCAGCACGCGTGGTAGTCCCGGAACCACTGCACGAATCTAGGGATACCGACGCTGATGGGGGTCCGCGGCTCAAAGCCGAGCTTCTCCTGTGCCCGTGTGATGTCAGCAAAGCTTGCCGGGATGTCGCCAGGTTGCATGGGCAGGAACTCCAGCTTGGCTTTTTGGCCCCAGGCTTGCTCGAGCTCCGCGATCATATCCAGCAGGAATTCGCTCCGGTGGTTCCCAAGATTGAAAACCTCGTACGGGCTGAGGTCCGGTGCGAAAATCGCGCCACAGATACCGGAAACGATGTCGTCGACAAAGGTGAAATCCCGCTTCATCTCCCCGTTGTTGAACACCGAGATCGGTTCTCCGCGCCGAATCCGTTCGCTGAAGATCCACATGGCCATGTCGGGCCTGCCCCAAGGCCCGTATACCGTGAAAAAGCGCAGGCCAATGGTCTGGATCCCAAACAAATGACTGTAGGCGTGCGCCATCAGTTCGTTGCACTTCTTGGTGGCCCCATACAGGCTCACCGGGTGGTCGACACCGTCGCTCTCCGAGAAGGGAATCTTCGTGTTGGTCCCGTACACGCTCGAACTGGAGGCATAGATCAGCCGGGGGACGCCTTCATGCCGGCACGCCTCCAGCACCGAGAGAAACCCCTCGATGTTGCTACTCACATAGACAAACGGATGCTGCAGCGAATGCCGTACGCCCGCCTGAGCCGCCAGATGGATGACCTGGTCGAAACGTTCCTCCGCGCACAATCTGCGGACCAGGACGCGGTCCTCGACGGCGCCACGCTCGCCGCGGTAGCCCGATTCCGCGCAGAGGAGTCGATGCCGTGCCTCTTTCAGCCGCACATCATAGTAGTCGGAGAAACTGTCCAAGCCCACCACTCGATGGCCGTCTCGAAGCAGACGCCCGGCCAGGTGGGACCCGATGAAACCCGCCGTACCTGTAACAAGGAACTTCATGTGAGACAACACCTTCCGCGTGGCGGAACCGACGCAGAACAAAACTGCACCTCTGATCCGAAAGCGAAAAGGTGTAATATATCTACACGGGGACGCATCCCCAGCCGTTCCTCGAAAAAAGACGTGAAGCGTCAGTGAAAAATGCTCGTCACGTTGGAGTTCACGGCTTTAGCGTGTCTTCGGAGCGCCTCGGGAGCACGCTGAGGCTGTAAACTCCAACAGCGGGGCGCAAGGCGGCACCTTTCTCTGACGCTTCACAAAAGGACATTTCGGCGTTCAGCCGCGCCCGCCCAAACTGCGCGCAGGCAGCAAGGAGTCCCGGTTTTCAGCCTGCGGCACCTGCGGTTCCGCAGGACGCCCCGCCATCTCGCCGGTATGTTGTTGAAAGAAACCGGCGTCGGCCCCAACTTCGGCCACGATGCTCAGAGTAGCACTCGCGTGCCGCACGGACTGTTCGGTTTGGCCCTCCTGCGTGAGGTTCGGTGGCCGAAGTTAGGGCCGACGCCAAGAAAACCGACCTGTGCAAGCAGAGTGAGGTCGGGTAGGTCGCGGTGCCAGCCCAGACGGCCTCCCCTGACTGACAGTACCGCGGGCGGCCCTCCGCCCGCCATCCGAACCTTGCGCTACGTGTGTGCCGTGAAGCGGGCGGAGGGCCGCCCGCGGTACTGTCGGAAGGTGACGGGACTCGATCCGCGGCTTGCACAGGTCGAAAAAATCTGGCGGTTTCCGTCTTAGTAGTGATTGAACACGCCGCTCCGTCGGTATATCATATGAGGCAGTGTCCGGGGTACACGCGAGTTGGCGGTGGAGTCGCCTCGTACAGTGATCAGCAAGAAGGCACTCGTCCGCAAAGCACGTCGCGGTAAGAGGCGCGCGCGGCGAATGAGCACCCACTGCTGATACTGCATCACTCCTTCTTTTGGGATAATGCCCGCAGGGATCGCACGACATACCGGGAAGCAGGTGTATGAGGGACTGTCACTTGGCCCACGGACTCCCATGGTTTTGTCCCCCCACGGCCGCTATCGTCCGCTTTGCCCGTCTGCCGGCTTTGATGTTGGCCCTTCTGCTCTCGCGGTCGCTCCCAGCTGCCGAGAACGTTTCGGTGCGCGAGGTCCGCGTCCAGGCTAGAAACGCTCTGGCGGCCGGCGCTTACGAAGAAGCCATCACCCTGCTGAAACAACTGATCGAGTGGTTCGCCGAGAGCAAAGAAGCGTCCACTCAGATGCAGATGGAATTCTGCCAGTACAACGTCGGGCTCTGCCACTATCTGCTGGGGCATTTCGTCGAGTCCGAAAAGGAATTCCAGACATACCTGAAGAAATTCCCGAAGGGACCCCACGTTTCCGAAGCCAGAATCTACTCCGCGGACGGCTACCGGTATCAAAGCAAGACCAAGGAAGCGGTCGCGGCGTACAAGAAGATCCTGGACGAAGGCGGTTTGAGCGCAGACTGGGAAACCGACGTGCTGTGCTCGCTGGTCCGCTGCTATCTCGTCGACGACGATTGGCAGGGCGCCATCCCATTCATGAAACGGGCGTACGTCGTGGCGCCCGACGACACACGCGCCAACTGGGCGGCGACGCTGCTCACGGTAGCCTTCATGAAGGAACTCAAAGTCGAAGAGGTCTACAAGCTCGTTCCGTACCTTTTGCGCCCGAATTCCGTGGCCTCACGCAGTGTGGCGTTCAACCTGTCCGGACTCGAGGCCGCGGACGGGCTTTTTGCCGACGAACGCTACCGCGACTCGCTGTGGATCTACCGGCTGATCCACCCTCGTGACCAGATCCAGAAACGCGCCGAGCGCTTCCTTAAGGAACTCCAGCAGGACCTGGAGGACATGAAGGAGAACCCACAGGGACGGCACCGGGACATGCTTCGGACCCAGGAGATGATCGGCGACCTGGAGGAAGAACTGAAACTACTCGACAATGTCGAGAACTATGATATCGAGCTGAAATCCCGCACGGCCCGGGCCTACATGGAAATCCGCCGCTATTGGGAAGCCCGCGCCCTGTTTCTATACCTGTACGAAGCCTGTGACGACAAGAAACAGATTGAGGATTCACTCTATTTCGCCTTCCACTGCTCAACCCAACTCAAGCCTTGGGACCGCGCGTTGGAGTTGGGCCAGAAGTACATGGATGAGTTCCCTGCCGGGACTTACTATGATATCGTCTCGCTTACGGTTGGACAACTCCATGCGGTGCAGAAGGACTGGCCGAACGTCATCGCCACGCTGACCAAGGCCCTCGAAATCAGCCCCCAGCACCAGTCGGCGGCCGAATGCATGTTCCTGATCGGCTACGCCTCGTTCATGCTGGAGAAGTTTGGCGACACCGTCACCTGGCTCACGAAGATGAACACCCAGTACCCGGGCAACGAACGGGCCATGGAAGGCACCTATTGGACCGGCATGGCTTACATGTTTGACAAGAAGTATCAACCTGCCGTGGAGACGTTCGAAAGCTTCCTGAAAGACTTCCCCGATTCGCCCTATATCGAGGATGCCACTTTTCGCCGCAACACCTGCGTCTACGGCCTCAGCCAGTTCGAACAGGCGGAGAAACTGCTGACGGACTTCACCGTAGCGTTTCCGAACAGCAGGCTCCTGGGGGAAGCCTTCATGATGTTGGCCGACATTGCCGGCACGTACGGCGACCTGAAGAAATGCGTCGAATACTACAAGCAGGCGCTGGAACACGATCTGAACATCGAACTGTACAATTATTGCGCCTTCCGGTGCGGCGAGATGCTGAACGATCTCAACGACTTCCCCAACCTTGTCCGGCATTTCGAAGCCTACGTGGAACAAGAGCGCGAGGGGGCGAACATCCCGTTGGCCACCTATTGGATCGCCAAAGGTCTCTGGCAGATGGATCAACCCCAGGCCGCGATGCAGTACCTCCTGAAGGCGGTCAAGAAGTACGGCACTGACCGCACCGCCTTGGGCGTGGACCTGATCCTCGATGAATGGATCGGGCGTGCCAAGAAACTCGACCCCACGGTCGCGGATGAGGCATGGGGTTATCTGCATGCGGTTACCGCGGACGCACGCAAGGAAGGGCAACGCGCCTTGGCGCTGCGACTCGAACGCACATTCCTGTACCGACCTGGCATCACCGACAAGGCGAAGGAACTCTTGGTGGCTGACCTGCTCAAAGAGGACAACCTGCCCGTCGCCCCCATCGGAGTGCTGGAATTCATGATGGACGAAAGCAAGACACGGGGAAACATGGACCTGGCCGTCAAGGCCGCGGAGGCCGTGATCAAGGACTTTCCGGAGACCGATACGGTCATGACGGCGCGGATGCTGATGGCTGAACAGGCCATGGCGAATAAGGACTATGACACCGCAGAACTGCACCTGAATATCATCCGTGAAACCTTTGCCACCAGCATGGAAGCCGCCAACGCTCTGATGCTTCTCGGGGAAATCTGCAAACAGAAACGCAAGTACGACGAGGCAGACAAGTTCTACAAGGACATCTTGGGGGTCAAAGAGTGGCGCGGTCCGCTCTGGCCGCAAGCCCTGTACGAGCGCGGCGAATGTGCCCGATTCCAGCGCAAGTTCCACGAGGCATGCGCTTACTACGAACGAATCTACCTCATGTATGCCAACTACAGGGATTGGTGCGCCAAAGCATACATGCAACGGGCCAACTGCCTGGTGGCACTGCAGGAGCGCGAGAAGGCTCGGCAAACCTTGGAAGAGATGCTGTCGATCAAGGAGTTGGCCGAGGGCAAGGAAGGGACCGAAGCCCGAGAAATGCTGAAGAAGATTCAGGGGACGAGCCTGTGAGAGGACATCGCCAACTCTGTGTGAGCATCGTGCTTTCCTTGGGCATCGGCCTCGGCTTGATCGGCCGAAGTGCTGAGCCGAGCTCAGGGCAGACCCCCCAGCCGCCGCCGAATCTTCCGGCCCAGCTAAAGCTGAAGGACTCCACCAAGGACGTATTCCTGGTGGGGCGTAAGGGCTCCAAAGTTCTGTACTGTTTCTCCGATGCGTCACGGAGTGTCCTCGCCCTGGAAGCCAACGATATTCAACGGACGCGCATCCGGCTGGAGTATGACACGGCGGCCCTGGACAAAGCCGTCGGCACGCAGGACTGGGGCGCCGCCAGCAGCATGCTGACTCGCATCGTGTGGCCGGCCCTCCCCTTTCTTGACTTGAAGGGGAACAACGCCACCCCCATGGCACTCCGCGCCGGACTGTATCTGATGCGCGCGGCGATGACGAAGACGTCCGGGGCCTTCACGCCGGAACAAGCGCGTGCGGCGGACATCGACTATCGTACCGCATGCACCATCCTGGCGACGGTCGGCAAAGCCGGCTGGTACGACCGAGCCGACGAAGCCACGCTCCGGGCGGTGATCTGCCTTGTCCTGCTGGACCGGCCTGAGGACGCCAAGAAGGAGCTGGACCGCATCGCCGAACCAGGGACGACGGACGAGACCTATGGGCTGTACTGGCTTTCCCGTGCCCATCTGAGCGCTGCCGGGGAGGAATCGCTGGCGGCCATGGACCAAGTCTCACTGGCCGTCGATTTCGATACCCACGACATCGATACATTTCCGGACGCACTGCTCTTGTCGGCAAAGTGCTACGAGAAGCTGGAGGACTGGTACCGTGCACGGGATGTGTACTACGAGTTGGGCATGTTGTTCTCCAAAACGTACTGGGGAGAGATCGCCACCAACCGACTGAAACATGTCATGGCACAAGAGCTCACGGAAACTCCGGAAGAGGCGCGGATCCGAAACGTTTTCTTTGGCGTTGAAGAAGATATGAACGTGAAGGTTAAGGAGTTCCTGAGCGGGGGGGCGGACAAGAAGGGAGACGAGAAGGGTCGGAAGCCCGCCGAAAAGGACACGGGCGCGGACAAGGGCAAGCCAACGGGTCAGGCACCTGCCAAAGACGACAACGCTCAGGGGAACGTGGCACCCGAAAAGAAGTAGAATCCCGGCAAAGACAAAACCGAGAAGCAGAAGAAATAAGGCTGAACAAGGAGAGGAGCGAAACGGACAATGAGAGAGATCAGATTCATAACGTTTCTGGCAGCAGGACTGGTACTGGCGGCATTCTTGACGACGGCCCTGGCACAGAGTCCAGCTCCCGCCGAAGCCCCAGCCGCCGAAGCGGCATCGGCCGCAGCGGCACCAGGAGGAACCACAGAGACCACCACCACCCAAACAGGATACGAGACGACGCTGTGGGGACTCTGGTCAGTGGGTGGCTGGTGTATGTGGCCCATTGGACTGCTGTGCATCGCAGCCGTGGGGTTGTGCATCTGGGCACAAATGATGGTCACGGAGTCCAAGGTCCTGGCCACGGACCTGCTATCCACACTGCAGGACAATCTGGGCAGACTCGAACTGGAACAGGCTCGGAGCCTCTGCAATGGCCGGCCGTGCCTCTTGACCAATACGCTCGGGGCCGGACTGGAGCGCATTAGCGACGGCGTCATCGATATCGACAGCATGGAGAAGGCGATGGAGGCTGCCAGCTCTCAGGAAATAACGGCCGGAATGAAACCCATCAACTATCTGTCGATCATTGCCCAGCTTGCGCCCATGTGGGGGCTGCTCGGCACGGTCAGCGGCATGATCAAGGCGTTCCAGAAGATCGGAATGGGCGGCATGGGAAAACCGGAGTTGCTGGCGGCCAACATCGGTGAAGCCATGATCACCACCGCCTTCGGGCTGATCGTGGGCATCCCTGCAATGTTCGGTTATTTCTTCTACAAGACCAAGTACATGTCCCTGGTCGCCCAACTCGGCCGCATCCTGGGCAACCTCACGCATCAGATGGTTTCAACCGCCCGGCGCGCGGCAGGCGGCGGAGCGCCAGGGACAGGAGCCTAGACCATGAACGTGAAGGTCCCGGAAGACGCCGATCCTGAGTTCGCCATGGCGCCGATGATCGACATGGTGTTCCTGTTGCTCGTCTTCTTCATGTGCGCATCCAGCCTGAGCACCACGCAGAGCATCCCCATGGAAATTCCCACTGCCGCCAAGGCCGTGGTGCCCAAAGAACGCCCCGACCGCTGGGTCGTGAACATCACCCGAGACGGCAGCCTTTACAGCGGGAGCAGCCGGACCACCATCGAAGACCTGACCAGCATGGTCAAGGCACGCATGAAGGAAGTTCCAACACTCAAGGTCTATATCCGGGCCGATGCGACCACACCGCACAAGGAAGTCAAGAAGGTCATGAACGCTTTGGCCGAGATCGGCGAGGCCGACTTCATTTTCGGTGTGTTCAAACCCAGCGAGAACCCGTGACGGAGACTGTGCCATGAAACTGGCCGTCCCACAAATGGAAGATCCGGCCCTGAACGTCGCGTCACTGATCGACATGACGTTCCTGCTGCTGGTGTACTTCATGGCCACCTGCAGTCTGAACAAATCGGAGGGGGACCTTGGGATCCGCCTGCCTGGGGCACTGGCCCAGGCGCAGACCGTGGACCTGCCGGATGAACAGATCATCGAAATAACCGAAACCGGCCGCCTTTTCCTCAACGGTCGCGAGTTTGACTCGGCCGTGTCCCAGGACTTGCCGGAACTCTACTCCACCCTCACCCGTTACAAGATGGCCTCGGAGGCCAGCCACACCGAGGCCATGGTCACGATAGCCGCGCACGACTTGGCGAAACACCAACGGGTCATTGACGTGATGAACTGCTGTGCCGGTGCCGGCATCATAAACGTCACGTTCTCCGCATCCGTCGAATGACCGGCCAAGACATGTGACGGTGTCAGAGGTGAAGACGAAGGAGGCCTGAAACCATGAAACGGGAATTGGCCGAAAAGCTGTTGGGCAGTGGATTCTTCGCCGTGACAAGGCGGCAGCGCCGGGCGCTGACCACCACCATCACCATCAGTCTGGTTCTGCATATCATCGGACTGATCGCATTCGGGTCTTGGGTCATCATGCGCTCCAAGCATGAGGAAAAGACCGTCTTCATCGCACCGCCGCCGATCAAGACGTACGAACCCCGTAAGCTCGAACACAGCGTCAAAGTCTGCAAGCGCCAGCGCAGTTCCAGCCGTCCATCCATGGTGCCGCGAATGGTCGCCATGAAAACGGCCAGCCTCTCCCTGCCCAAGATCAACATCGACCCCAAAGTCATCCACACCAGTTTCCAGCCCAAATTCAAAGCCGTAGCCGGCAAGGGCCTCGGCGTCGGCATGGGGACCGGCTACGGGCTCGGGGGCTTCGGCGAAGGAGTCTCTGAGTTCAACTTTTTCGGGATTCGCGGCCGCGGTGACCGGATCACCATTTTGGTCGACGTATCGGTAAGCATGGTCGAGGAAGATGCGGGCGGTCCGGCCGGCTACGAACGGGTCAAGGCCCGGCTCAGCGAGGTGATTGGCGCTCTGAACGAAGCGGCTTTCTTCAACGTCGCCGTGTTCGCGGATGCCGCCAGCGTCTGGCAGCCGAACATGATGATTGCCAACGAGAGCAACAAGCGCGCCGCCAAGGATTGGCTGCAGCCCTTCAATACCGAGGGCAACTTCGGCCTGACTTCCGGCAATGTCTATTCAGCCACCACGGGCGTGCAGGCCGCCGGCGGCACAACCCGCCTTGACTTGGCACTCACCTCGGCTTTCGAACAGGGCGCTGATACCATCCTGATTATCAGCGATGGGGAGCCGAAGGTTGAGAAACCCCTTGCGGCCCAGAAAATGGAAGAGTACAGCAAGATAATGGGAGAATGGCAGAAGAAGAACGCCGGAGCGATTGCCGCCGCCGACGCCGCACCCGCAGAGAAAGTCTGGGTAGAAGGGAAGAAGGGCCCCTTGAAGGAAGGCGACGATCCTCGAGCCCGGGAGGGGCACTGGGAGGTCAGAGGCAAGACCCACAGGCCCGCGGGACCACCCGAACCGAAGGCCGATCTCTGGACCCTCAGCGATTTCATCCAACACTTCGAAGTCCTGTACCAGAACCTCTATGCCAAAAAGAGCAAGAAACCGCCCGTCATCCACACCATCGGTTACCAAATCGACAAAGAAGGAGGACGCTTCCTCCAGCAACTTTCAGACAAGTACCAGGGCAGATACCGGCGGGTTGCCAAGATCAAGTAGGAGGGGGCGCGCAGGCCTGTGCCGTCGAATCTCCCGTGCACCGCTTGGACGTGGCCTGGTCCGTGTGTTGCTGCAGTGACAAGGAAGAATTCCTGTTCGTCTCGCAGATGCGCCGCGGGCACTATTTCGTCAGCGGCTCACCACCCCGGATTTCCCTGCCCTTCACTTCTCAACTGAGCCAGGGCCGCGAGGCCTGCCTTCCCGTTGGTCCTCCAGCCCCGGCAGCAGACTACAGTTCTTTGGCAGCAAACGGGGAATCCGTTTGAGGTAGAGGGAAAGCAGGATTCCTGCCATCATCCCTCCCGCGTTGAATACGACACGAATCCAGTAATCGGGTTGCGCAAGGAACTGAGCAGGACCAGGCACGTCAGCCTGCAGCGATGTGAAGTGGTATCGAGGCAGAAACGGCAGATAGACGACCGAGAAAGGTTCCCCTCCCCACACAATCCCTCGCCGCCAGCCAGTCCAGGAACCGCCTCCTACGTGGTAGACGTACAGCACCGGCCCCTCGTCCGCCCTTGGATCGCGGTCCCTCAGTGTGGCCGGATAGCCGGTCGTCACTCGACCGACACAAGCCAAGGCCGCGCAGACGGTCAGGTGGAAACCAAACCAAACGGCCAAGGCCAACCCCGGCCAACGCCATCGTTCACGGAACCACGGCTTCCCGCCTATCTCCTGCATCCCGCATCACTCCCACAGGACGAGTGCACTTCAAGTGAATCCCCCGGCGCCAGTATGCACAAGCCGGGAGGGACACGGTCGCAGATCTCGACCAGGTATCGACCAACCGCGTGTTCAGCACGCTCTTCGGCCGTCAAGTGCATAAGAACGTACCGCTCCGGTCTCAACGCTTCGATCCAATCCACCCAACCTGAGCCTTGCCAGGGGCCAAGAAGCAAGACATCGAGACGATCGACAAGCCCAATGGGAACGCAACGCGTGTCCTCGTTGTCACCGTCATGGAACAGACGCAGTCCTGGCGCCTCCAGCAGATAGGAGATATGCTCCTTGCCATGAGACGTGCTAATGGCTGTGACCGTTCCCCAAGGCCAGGAACGACGCCAGGCGACGGCGCCTAGGGGTTGGCGACCCGGCACCGCAACAAGCCGATCCGGACGCATTTCCGCGGCCAGCATGCGGAGCACGACAGGTGGACCGACAACGATCGCCCCGGTCACGTCAGCCACCTGCACGACGGCCTGGCGGTTGAAGTGATCAGGATGAGCGTGGGTGACCAGCACCACATCCGCACGCTCGACACCCGAAATCTCGAGCCACGGCGGATCCGCAACACCCCGAATCCCGTCATAGAACGCGTCGATGAACAGTACCGCGTCAGGCAGGCAAATCCGAAAACCCGCGTTGCCAACCGATGTAATGCTGATTCCTGTTCCCATGAGGCGATCCACTTCAAGCCGCAGTCAATCATTGCCACTTATAGTCACGATTTTGCCTGTTATGTCCATGTGGCTGTGGCGGAACCCCGGCTTCAGCGTGAGCTCAGGCCGCTTGTCTTGAGAGGCCTTCTCGACACCCCACGCGGGTTCCCTGCCTCGAGGCAGTGCACAGTTCAGGGGAAAAAAAAGCGACCTCTGCAATAAGGGGATCAGGCCCCGCCACCATCCGACAGTACCGCGGGCGGCCCTCCGCCCGCTTCTCGGCGCCCACGTAGAACAAGACTCGTATGGCGGGCGGGGGACCGCCCGCGGTACTGCCTGTCAGGAGGGGCCGGCCTGGGCTGGCACCACACTGCTCCGCTTATTGCACAGGTCAAAAAAAAAGAGAACCGGCACTCGAAGGTGCCGGTTCCCGAGTCTGCGTTCCTGTGGGAGGACGCTCAGCAGGTCCTCCTGTGATGGGACGATCAGGTGTGTGG
>Ga0156531_1325_pt1 | contig 30674 bp, 26 predicted proteins | sample RifOxyB3_FD_111926 | JGI IMG/M metagenome (GOLD analysis project Ga0156531, IMG submission 111926) | Lentisphaerae bacterium RIFOXYB12_FULL_65_16 | reverse complement strand
GCTCGCAGAGAAAACTCAGAAAACAGCTTGACGGACCGCCTCAGATGTCTTTCCCCCGTCCGCCGCCGGCGGACGGGGGAAAGGGAAGAGAGGGGGCACGGTGCGGCGTAGTAACCAAGATGAACCCGTTCACCTGCCACACAAGGTGGCAGGGGTCTATGCTCCACCTTTTACGCATTACCCGCCGACGGCCTGCCGGCACAGGTTGCGTCGGCCGCGCCGTGGGACCATACTACATCGCGCTGGCAACATGCCGCATTGTGCCAGGGCCGCGGAGAGGAGGCCTGAGACACCCATGCCGCTGAAGATCACGCAGGTGAAGTTCCCCGAGGTGCTCCTGCCGCCATTCCGTCTGGCGAATTTCCTCGACTACCACGGCCGCATGAGCGAGTCGGGCTACCACCGGCACGACGCGTACCAGGTGGTGCTGGTGCTCTCGGGGCAGATGGCGTTCCACCGGCCCGATGCCGTATCGCTCAAGCTGGACCCCCGTGATGTCATCGTGATCCCGCCTGGCCTGCCGCACACTTGGGAAATCCGCTCCGAGTCCATTTGCTCCACCTTCGCCGTGCTGCACGACCCGCTCGCACCCGAGCGGTACGGCCAGATGGCCGACGTCCTGGGTGGGGGTGCGCCCGGCGACTGGTGGAAGGTGAACCTGGCTCCGGAAACTCTCGACGCGCTGATGCCCGCGCTGCGCGAAGTCTGCGGTGCCGCCCCGCTCGGCACCTGCGGCGTGCTGTATGCGCAACTCATCCTGTTCCTCGCCCACGTCGCCCGCGCCAGGACCGCGGAGTTGGCGGCCGAAAGGCCCGGGCCCGTCCGCGACCCCATCCGGCGCAGCCTGGACCACATCGAGGCCCACTACCACGAACCCGTGTCACTCGACGACCTGGCCGCCGCGGCCGGACTCGGTGTCAGTCGGTTCTCCGAGGTGTTCCGGGCCAGCTTCGGCTGTTCACCCATGCGTTACCTCAACGAACTGCGACTGCGCCGCGCCGAGGCGCTGCTGGCCTTCTCCGACCTGGACATCAAACGCATCGCCGGCTGCGTCGGGTACCGGTCGGTGCACTACTTCAGCCGCGCCTTTCGGCGTCACGCGGGCCAAGCCCCGTCCGCGTTCCGTCGTCGCAGCGCCGGATCGTAATAAAGTACAACTGAATCCGAGAACTCTGCACCACAGCGCCGTTGCAGAATGTCCAGTTTGGTCGTAATTTCTGTTCATGTGCATCCGTGTTGACCGCCTTCACGGCACATGGGTCTGGTGATGCAGTGACTCGGTGACGCAATGACGCAGTGCCTCGACCCCTGAACGAGGGATGAGAGCGAACACCCTCCCCCCTCGACACCCGACACTCGACCCCCGCCCCCTGAACACTGAACACTGAACACCGAACACCCGTCATACACCCAAAAGGAGTTCCCAACATGCTCACCTCCAAGGAAGTGAAAGCGTACGCGAAGGAGTGCGGCGCCGACGTCGTCGGAATCACGTCGATGGACCGGTTCGAAGGCCTGCCCGCAAACATGGATCCGCGGACGATCTGCCCGGACGCCAAGTCGATGATCGTGATGGGGTTCCGGATTCTGCGCGGCACGCTGCGCGGGGTGGAGGAAGGCACGTTTTTCACGGCCTACACGATCATGGGTCACGCCGGGACGCGCTGGGTGTTCCAGCCGGTGACGCTGTGGCGTTTCACGAAACTGCTTGAAGACGCGGGCCACGAGTCCATGCCGATCCCGGACAACTTCCCGTGGTGCAACATCGACAAGGCGAACCCGGATGAGTTGGGCCAGGGCTTCATCGACGTCAACCCCTCGGTGTACGGCAAGACGGACGGGACGTGGAGCCGGCCGGTGTCGCCGGACCGGCCGGCGCCGGACGTGTTCTTCCAGTTGCGGCTCGCGGCGTACTGCGCCGGGCTGGGCGAGATCGGTTACAGCGGTATGTTCCTGACGCCCGAGTACGGGCCGCGCCAGATGTTCGCCGCCGTGTTGACCGACGCGGAACTGGAGCCCGACCCGTTGCACCCCGGCGGGCTCTGCGACCAGTGCATGGCCTGCGTGAAGGAGTGTCCCGGTCAGGCGATCTCACCGAAAGAGAAGGTGAAAGTGCACATTGCGGGGCGCGACCTGGAGTGGGCGCGGCTGGACTTCAAGAAGTGCAGCGTGTCGTTTCACGGCGGCGACAAGGCGCACAACCCGTTCATGGTCACGGAAAAGGACGAGGAAGGGTTTACGCGCCAGCCGTACACGGAGTCGAAGAAGTACAAGCTCGGCCCGCACATGTTCACCGGCCGGGCGCTGGAGGGCATGCGCGGCTGCCAGATGGCGTGCATGCGGCATTTGGAGAGTCAGGGCAAGCTCAGCAACAAGTTCAAGATGCCGTTCCCCAAGGCGGACTGGTACGAGACCGGTGCAGCCGGCGGCGCGGGCAGATCGGGCGCCCAGGCCTAACCGGGACACACGGAGGGAACGACCATGATTACATCCGAACAGATCAAGCGCGCCGCCAAGGCGTTTGGCGCCGACATCGTCAGCATCGGGACCACGGACCGGCTCGACGGCGCCCCGCTGCAAATGGATATCCGTACCGCGATGCCAACGGCCAAGTCCATCATTGCTATGGGTTTCCGTCACTACCGCGGTCTGTTCCGCGGCATCGAGGAAGGCACTTTCTTCACCGCTTACTCCGCCATGGGCTACGCCGGCATCAACTACGTCCAGCAACCGCTGGTGCTGTGGCAGGTCGGCAAGCTGCTCGAGGACGAGGGGTACGACGCGCTGCCGGTGCCGAACAATTTCCCGTTCGGCAACTCTGACGCCAGCGGCCAGGACCCGGAGCGCACCGGGAAGATGCAGCCAGGGCGCAGCCGTCCGGTTTCCCCGGACAAGCCCGCACCCGACGTCTACCCGCAGTTGCGCATCGCGGCGTTCGCCGCCGGACTGGGCGAGATCGGCTACAGCAAGATGTTTCTGTCGCGGGAGTTCGGGCCGCGCCAGCGCATTGCCCTGCTGTTGACCGACGCACCGCTCGACCCCGATCCACTCATGCCCTGCGGCACGCTGTGCGACCGCTGCATGGATTGCGTTAAGGCCTGCACGGCCGGCGCGATTCCCAAGCACAAGACGGTGAAGATCACGGTGGCCGGGCAGCAGGTCGAGTGGGCGGACATCGACATGAAGCGCTGCAGTACCGGGTTCTGCGGCGGCAACCCGCGGAACAACCCGTTTGCCGTCACGGACGAGGACAAGGCTGGGTTCGCCCAGGACGTCGGCAAGGCGCAGGAGTACAAGCTCAAGTCGATGTACTTCTACGCGCGCGCCCTGGAGGGCGCCGCCGGCTGCATCCGCGCCTGCATGATCCACCTGGAGAGCCAGGGCAAGCTCAAGAACACGTTCACCAAGCCGTTCCGTCAGGGAAAGCCCTGGCGGCTCGAGGCCGCGGTGTAGCCGTCGGCTTGCGGCGCCGTGCCGGCGCCATGTGAGTCTGGCGCCGGCCAAGCCAAGGGGTTTATCGGCTGAGGTGCGTGGGACCGACAACGGGGTCCAGCGCCGAACTTGCGGTAGGCAGCAGCTTTAGGTCTGGGGCACAGACAACGGCGTGCCGTGGCGTCAGACGCGCCAGGAGCAGGCTGCGGTGCGAACCGAACTCCTGCTGCCGGACGATGGCGACATCGCAGGTCGCCTGCACGGCCGCGAGGATCCCGTTTCGGGAATCCGCCCAGGCGTAGAGTCCACGGGCACGGAAACGGCGACGCGGTTCTCGCGAGCCCTTTCCGGACAGGCCCGACATCAGGCGGGCTCGGTTGGCGACGGCGGGGAGGACGGGAGTGTGACCCGGAACGTGCTGCCGCGGCCGGGCTCGCTCTGGATGCTGATTGTGCCCCGGTGCAGTTCGGTGATCCACTTCACCAAGGCCAGCCCCAGGCCTACGCCGCCACCGCTGCGGCTACGGTCAATCTGGTAGAAACGGTCGAAAACGCGCGCCTGGTCCTCGGGCGGGATGCCCTTGCCTTGGTCGGCTACGGACAGAAGGATCTGCGCACCGGTTGACTCCACGAGCACCGTGACCGTGCCGCCATCGGGAGAGAACTTCACGGCGTTGTGCATCAGGTTGTAGCACAACCGCTGAAGCAGCGACGCGATGCCGGCGACCCAGAAAGGTCCGGTTGTGCTCAACTCGATGCGGACACCGCGTTCCTGTGCCAGGATCTCGAGGCGATCGGCCATGCTGTGTGCGGCGTACGCCAGGTCGATCGGGGCGAACATCCGTTGCGGGTCGGCGTAACGGGGCTGAGCCAGGAGCAGCAGGTCATCGACGATCCGGCTCAGGGACACCACTTCCTCGACGCTCTCGGCCAGGACGAGCTGGTACTCCTCCGGGGCGCGTTCCCGCGCCAGGCACACTTCGAGATTGCCCCGCAACGCGGTGAGCGGGGTCTTGAGTTCGTGCGCTGCATCGGCACTGAACTGGGTAATGTGCTTGAACGACGCGTCGAGCTGCTCAAACGTTTCGTTCAGGCGCTCGATCAGCCGGGAGATGTCGTCGTGGCCGGTTCCGCCGGGGATGCGGGCGGTCAGGTCGCCGGACTTGATCCTTGCGACGGTTTCACCGATGGCTTCCACAGGCGCGAGGAGTCGGCGGGTGAGGAAGTACCCCGAGGGCACAGCCATGAGGATGGCCAGCAGGACGGCGCCCAGCGCGCAGTAGGCAAAGCGTTCGACCGGCTCGAAATGCCGCTCGTTGCTGACGAAGATCAGGTATCCATCGCCTTCGTAGCGATACAGGAACCGCCACTCGGAGAGCAGGTCGCCCAGGTTCCGGCCGGAACGCACGCTCTGCAGGAACAGGTGCTGGTCCTCCGCGTTCAAAGTTTCGGCATCCAGCGCGATCTGCACCTCGGGCGGGTCGTCGTCGCGCAGCGTCAGGTGCGGGTCGGCCGTGTCGAGCAGGCCGCGTGGCTTGGGGTCCCCGAACTCCGGTGAATCGTCCCGACGCAGCGTCAGGACCCGCTTGGGCGCCGGGAGCGGGAACCGCCGCGGAAGCGGCGCGCTGAACTCCGGCGTGCCGTAGAGCCATTCACGTCGCGGTGAGACGATGGCGTAGGCATACTCGCCGGGGTCGCCGACGAAGGCGAGTTTCTCTCCGATGGCGCGAATGACGTGGGGCGGGATGGCCGCGACCGGCGAACCCGCGGCGTGGAGTTCGCCCAAGATGCCGCGCGCCACCGCCTTGAGGGTGTGGCGCTCGGCGCGGAACAGCGTGCGCATCGTGGATGCCAGCAGTGCGCCGATCAGCACGATCATGATCAGAAAGAAGAAGAACGCGATCCGGCAGGTCATCTTGAACCGCAGGCGGTTCATGGCTCGTCCTTCAACTGGTACCCCACACCGCGCACGGTGTGGATCAGTTTGGGTTCGAACTCCTCGTCGATCTTGCGGCGCAGGTAGCGGATGTAGACCTCGACCAGGTTCGTGTCGCTGTCGAAATGCATGTCCCAGACATGCTCGATAATGGCCGTACGCGTGACCACTCGGCCCTTGTTGCGGAGCAGGAAATCGAGCAGTCCGTACTCCTTGGGGGTCAGCTCGATCTTGTGGCCGGCCCGGGTGACGGTGCGCGTGGACGGGTCGAGGGTCAGATCGGCCGCGGCCAGAACGGGCTCGACGCCCATGACCTGGCGCCGGAGCAGTGCGCGCAGGCGCGCGAGCAGTTCGGCAAACGCGAACGGCTTGGTGAGGTAGTCGTCGGCCCCGGCATCGAGACCGCGAACCTTGTCCTCCGTGCGGTCCTTGACCGTGAGCATCAGGATGGGGGTCTGCACCTTCGCTTGCCGCAGGGTTGCGGCAACTTCAAATCCGTTGCAGCCGGGGATCATCACGTCCAGAATGATGGCGTCGTACTCGTTGACGCGCGCCTGGCGGATCGCCTCGTCGCCGTTGCCTGCGTGATCCACGGCGTAGGATTCCTCGCGGAGTCCGCGCACAATGAACCGCGCCACCTTGTCGTCGTCTTCGACTACCAGCACTCTCATGGGCGCTCCTATTGCGACCGCAGGGCCACACGGCCTGCCGCTCGGCGACGGCACAGCCGTCGTGCTGTGGGAATGTAAGGGCTGATTCATGAGCGCGCCAGCCTCCTTAAGATCCAGATCCCGGGCGCGGCTGACACCGCGCCCTGCCGAACTCGGCCCAGACATAGTCCCCCTCCCGCGCCAGGAACTCCGGGGCACGCAGGCCGTTGAGACGCGGGACCACCCAGTCTCCGGAGGCCAGCATCTCGCGGGGGATCTCGGCGTAACGAGTCTCGTCCGGTATGAACAGGGGCCGCCAGCCGAGTGGGACGATGTACAGCGCGAGGTACAGCGTCACGACAGCGACGAGGATCGGCAGCCCCCAGCGGTCGGCACCCGGACCGGCGCCACCGGATGGGCCGAGGGGAGCTGGCGATGGTTCGCCGGTCGTCATCAGGGTTCTCCGCGGAGTCTGACGCGAAACGCGGGTTCACGGCGTCGGCTTGGGCGGAACCAAAGCCGGAGCCAATCCCGTTTCGTCAGGCACAGGCGGAGTGACGGGCCAGGCCGGCACACTCAGTCGCCGTGTCCGTCGCCGGAGCCCGAAGAGGACAATTCCAACCCCTCCCGTCAGGGCCAGGAGGAGAATGTTCCCCGCGAGAACCGTGAGCTGGTTGGCCCTGAACCATGGGTACAATCGGGTCATGGCGAGACACTGCAGGGCGTTCCCCAACAAGCCGATGCCACTGTTGACCACCAGCATCTGCTCGCGCACGGTATCCTCATCGACGCGCAGCGCCAGGGCGTGATGGAACTGCCCGAACTTGCCGGGGATCAGACGCGCGCCGCCACCGCCGGAGATCAAATATGTGCAGTTTCCCCGCTCGATCCGCGCGTAGGTGTGGCGGTGCCCGCACAGCACGTAGCATGAACCGAGTTGGCCGAGCAGCTCAGACAAGCGCGGGTCGAAGGGTGTGCCTGGTTCTCCCAAGTCCAACGGCACGGTCACGGGCGGAACGTGCAGGAACACGAACGTCTTCATCTGGCGCGACACGGACTCCCGCGCTTCACCCACAAGGCGGCGCAGGAAGCCCAGCGTCTCCTCGTCGCAGGCCAGCGAGTCTACCGCGCGAAGAAAGACAAAGCGGTTACCCGCGAATTCGAAGGTAAAATTGGTTGGGCCGTATCGTGCCTCGAATTGGGATGCGGGGAATTCGTCGGCATCGATGTCATGGTTGCCCGGCACGCAGAAGACGGGAAAGGGCATCTCCGGGCCTCTGCTCCACCGACTCCGGAAGAATCTGTGGTTCGCCACGTCCCCGTTGCGGACCGAGTCGCCAAGGAGTACCAGGAAGGCGAGGGGCTCGTTCCGCAGCTCGGCCAGAATATCGTCCAGGACTCCGGAGTTGTGCACGTCTCCCACGACGGCAAAACTGAAGCCGTGGCTTGCGTCGCCGGCCTGCACACGCCGGATGTTCGCCGGCGAGTTCCCAACCCCGGCGGGCAACGGCCGGCTGCCCACGACGTGATAGGCCCACAGGGTATAGGCTTCCAAGGCGAAGACCCCCAGAACCAGCACGACCACAACCCCCGCGACGATCAGACGCCAGCGGCGGCCCTGGTCGGCGGGCTCTGTTGTCCTTTCCCACAACGGCGGGCGGAATGTCATCCGGAATCCCCTGGCTGTTGTCAGTCTGCATAGTCCACGCTTTCTAGGAACTTTGTCAGCCAAACCTTAACTGGCTCCAAGAGCCAGATTAGAACTCGTTTATGTGCCCCCGGCCCAGGGACGCCCGCGGCGCGGGCACTGGGGCAGAAGCCGCGGACAACGGGGGTACCACGGCGATGAACGCAAGTTCAGGATCGGCTGTAGCGTCGGCCTTGCTGGCCGAGCCCCCGGGCTTCAGCCAGCGCGGTAACGCGCCGCGCGTTCGCGCAGCGGGTCGAGGAAGGCGTCGGGAACCAGCAAGCCGCCGCGGCCGACGCCGAGGGCGATGCCGGGCATGGTCGCGCCGTGGAAATCGCTGCCGCCCGAGGGGAGGAGGCCGAACTCGGCCGCGGCGTCCTGCGCGTGTTTCTGCATTCGCGGCGTGTACTCCGAGTACATGACCTCAATTCCGTCCACCCCGTGCCCCTGCAGGCGCTGCGCTCCCCGGCGCAACTTGGCGGGGTTGCGGCCCTTTTCTCCGAGGGGGTGGGCCCAGATGGCGACCCCGCCGGCCTCGTGGATGACCCGGACCGCGTCGAAAGGCATGGGCAGCTCACGGGAAACATACGCGGGTTTGCCGCGCCCGAGCCAGCGCTCGAAAGCTTCCCGCGTGGTCATGCAGTAGCCTGCTCTCACCAACGCTTGCGCCATGTGAGGCCGTCCGTCCGCCCGTTCGGGATGGTCGTACTCCGGCGCGGCGATCCGGACGCTCATTCCCAGTTCGTGGAGCCGCGCCAGCATCTGGCGGTTGCGCTGGCGTCGGCCGCCGCGCAGATGCTCCAGCAACTGGCGCAAGGCGATGGCCTGCGGGTCGACGTAGAGTCCCAGGAGGTGCAGGCTGCCGCCATACCACCGGCAACTGATCTCCACCCCTGGTACAGCCTCGACTCCTGTGCCGTGGCTCGCGAGCCGGAACTCCGGGATCCCCGACACCGTGTCGTGATCGGTCAGCGCCAGAGCGCTCAGGCCCAGACGGCAAGCCTCGGCGACCAGCTGCGCCGGAGTGCAAACGCCGTCAGAAGCTGTGCTGTGGCAGTGCAGGTCAATCATTGAAAATCCACAGTGCCGGATTTGAAATCCGCCTCAATCTGCTGCAAATTTCCATAGGATGCGTATGCCCCGATACAGGGAACCATACGCCTCGTGCCCGAAGTTTCCAGGAGGGGCCATGCAGATGAAGCTCCGTTATTTGGGGGGGCGGTATCAGGGCCGGATCGTCGACCTGAAGCCCGCCGGCTTTGCCATCGGTCGGGAACGGGACAATGATCTGGTCCTTGACGAGGAGGGCGTGTCCCGGAAACACTGCCGCATCAAGGAAGAGGGCGGCAAGTGGATCATCGAGGATCTGCAGAGCACCAACGGGGTGCGGATCAACGGGGAACGGATCGAAGGCCCCCGCGAGATCAAGGACGGGGACCGGATCGGGATCCATCACGCCCTGCTGCTGTTCACTGACGGGGCCGACATTATCTCCACCAGCGCCCTTGAGCCGGTGTTGGGCACCGCGCCCGCCGCCGGTGCCGCCGTCGCGCCGGCCGCTGCCGCCGCCGCGGCCGGCATACCGCCGGCCCCGCCGGCGCCACCGGCTGCGGCACTGGGTACCGCGGCTGTGGAGACCCCGGCCCCCGCCGTGGCGCCTGACGAGGATGTACCGGTCGAAATCCCCTGGGTCCGAATCCTGCTGCTGGTGATCTTGGTGGGGGTCCTGGTGTGGCTGGTGGTGGTGACGTTCCTGGCCCCGCCCAAGGACCGTGCGCAGGCGCAGCAGGCCCCCGCTGGCCAGCAGACGGCTCAACCCGGCAAGGGCTCGACGCCACCCAAAGGCGAGTTCACCGACGAGGAACTGGCCAAGCTGATGTCGGAGGAGGATGGCGAGGCGAAGAGTCCACCTGCCAAGGCCACGACACCGCAACCAGGACCGGCAAAGGAACCGGCAGGTCCGTTCGGCAAGGACACGGTCCCGGCCCAGACTACCCCGACGGCCACCACCCCGGCCCCGACGCCTGCCGCGCCCGAGGGAGCTCCCATGGTGATTGGCATGGCTTTGGTCACCAGTGACCCGCCGGGGGCGACGGTACAGGTGGATGACCGTGAACGGGGGGTGACCCCACTGGTGATCAAGGACATGGAGAAGGGAAGGCACAAACTGACGCTGCAGATGCGAGGGTATGAGGACCTGGTGCGCCATATCCACATGCCGGACGCTTTGCCGGCAGAGACATACGCGCTGCGGCAGAACCCGGGCACCGTGCGGATCGCCTCGAACCCGACCGGAGCCACCGTCTGGCATGGAACCCAGATTCTTGGGCAGACCCCGCTGATTCTCACTGACCTGAGCGAGGGGCCGCAGGAGTTCAAGGTGTCCGCGCCTGGCTTTGAAACGGCCAAAGAGAGCATTGAGGTGAGCAAACTGCGCGGCGACAGCCGGAACGTGAATCTGGTCTCACTGCTGGGAATCGTCGAGGTAATCACCACGCCATCAGGGTGTAAAATATTAGTTGACAATGTCTTAAAGGGTACGACGATGCCGGGTGACCCAGGGACTTCCCAGTCGCGGGCGCTCGTCGTCGGTGGCCTGCCCGAGGGCGAGCACGCCGTGGCGGTGGAGCATCCAAACGGCGGCGCACAACGGGCCAAAGTAAAAGTAACCCGAGGCGAAAGCAACAAGGTGACAGTTCAGCTATGGTGCTTGGACACGAAGATCACCCTGAAGGACGGGAGCGCGAAGTACGGCATGCTGATGGAGCGCGACACGACACACGGCGATGTGCTTCTGGCCGAGGGACCGAAGACGTACAAGCGCTACTACAATGTCGAAATCGAGAAAGTGGAGGCACTCTCCCCCGAGGAGGCGCAGGCCATCTTGAACCAGCTTCGCGGCCCCAAGAAGCCGAGCGGTGCCGAGGTCAAGAGACCGAAGCCCGCCGAAGGCGGGGATCCGGAACAGGCCCAGACGGCGGAAGAAGCGGCCGGCGAAGGCGGTGGCGAGGAGGGTGGGCAGATCAAGGTTGAGGGACCAGCGGGTGACATCAAGGTGACGACGGAGGAAGTCGCCGAGGCATTCAAGAAGTCGACGGCCACCGAACTCAGTCGCCGGTTTGAAAACAAGAAGGTCGCTCTCACGGGACCTTCTTCGGGGTTCGGCAAGGACGGGCTGGGCGGATATGCCAGCTTCCTGGGGGGAAAGGTCCGGTGTATGTTCAACCAGGAGCCCTACGAATTGGCGCGGGGCAAACTGGAGGCAGCCGCTGCCGAGAGTGAACCGGTGACCGTCCGGGGCATCGTGGTCGGGATTCATGCCAACAAGCTCATCATCCGTGACTGCTCTCTGGGCGAAGGCAAGCCTGCTGCACCATGATGCCTCCGCCAGTTCCGGATTCACATTCACCCCTGAGAAGGCCGCCCGTTGAGGCGGTGTTGGCTTTGTTGCGACCTGTGCGGGCAAATCCGACCGTGGCCCCGTTCGTGGTGGTGTCACAGTCCCGGCGGCGCACCCGCCGGGCCAGACACCATCCCCGCACCCCGCCGTCGCCACGCGCCAGATGGGCTCTTGGCGCTCCACGTTGTTCCGCGCGCTGCGAGCCCACTACGAACGGGTGCATCCTGGCGGCCATGGCGGGCCCTCTTCTCTCTCAGGATTTGCCCGCACAGATCGCTTCGTTGTCGCTTCCCGCCGTTCCGTCATTCCGATTCCCCGTCTCAGGAGGCGGTCCGCCTTGGCTCGGTTGCAGCCTGGAAACGGGTTCCGCACTCGGGGGGGATTGCGGATGAGAGAGCCCTCAGGCGCGAACGATGGACAGCCGGTGTGGATCCTGCCGCTCGAGGTCTGCCCAGCAGTCCCGGCAGCGCTCTGGTTGGTCTTGGGGATTCTCGGCATTGCGGGGCCGTACCTCTGGGGTCTGCCTTTGGCCGTGCTGCCGGTCTGTGCGGTCATGGCCGTGGCGTTGGTTCCCCGAGCCCCGTCAGGATGGCGGTGGCTGGCCGGGTTCTTCCCGCTCGGCCTGGGGCTGTCCTGGCTTCATCTGGCCGCGCCGTGGCAGACCTATGTGCAACTTCTCCCGCGGCAGGAATGCGGAGCGCAGATCCAGGCCGTCGTCGTCGACGCCAACTATGCCGGAGACGCTCTGGACTGGGTCGACACCCCTTCCCGGGTGGCGGTCCGCCTCCGCGCCGTCCGCTTCACCGACACAGGGGACTGGATGCCCTGCTCCGGGAAAGTCCTGCTGCGCCAGCGGTTTCCGCCCGAGAACCTCCCCTACGGCGCCAGGATTACGGCAACGGGAACATTCGCCCGCCCCCCAACCGCTGTGCTCCCCGGTGAACTGGACTACCGGCGGCACCTCCGGAACGAAGGGATACAGCACCTGTTCCTGGTTCGCGAGGTGGCGGCACTGGAGGGAGTCCGAGGCTGGCGCACCGTCCCGGCTGCGGCCTACGAATGGCGCGATCGATGCGCGGAGCAACTGAGTTTCAACGTCAATGGACCGGTCAGTCGGGACGTGCTTCTGGCCATCACCTGGGGTTACGATCAGGGACTGGATGCCGACGTCAAAGCGCGCTTTCTTCGCAGCGGCGCCATCCACCTCTTTGCCATCAGCGGTCAGCACGTTGCGATCCTCGCCAGCATCGTATTGTTGTTCGCAAGGCTTGCGCAAGTACCCCTTCGGGTCCGATACGGTGCGCTCCCGCTCCTCTTGGGCATCTACGTCTTCCTCACGGGCGGAGCCCCGTCGGCCGTCCGCGCCTGGCTGATGCTGTCGCTGTGGTCGGCCGGCAAGGCGCTTCTCAGGGCACAACTCGCCCTCAACGCGGTTGCCCTGGCTGCCATTGTCCTCCTCGTCGGTAATCCGTTGTGCCTGGGGCAGTCGGGTTTTCAATTCTCCTTCCTCATTGTGATCGTGCTCATTCTGGGTTGCAGGCTGGCATCTGCCGTGCCGGGGGTGCTCGCGGAGCGGAGCCTGTGGGTCCCGACGGCATTCCGCACCCATCCGCTCCGGCGAGGGCTTTGGCGATGGGCCGTTCAAGGGGCAACCGTCAGCATGCTGGCATGGTTCGGTAGTTCGGGTTTGGTGGCCTGGACCAATTCGCTGTTCATCCCAGGAAGCGTTCTTGTCAACGCCGGCATCTGCTGTCTTGCCTGGTTCGCCTTGCTGACTGCAGTCCTCAAGGCCCTCTGCTGGCCCATTCTGTCTCTGATGACCACGATGCCGGACCGTTTCCTTGGCGGGTCGTTGGACGTCATCCTTCAAGGCATCGATGCGCTGGCGGCTGCCGGCGCCACTCCCCCTGCCAGCTTCGCCATCGTCCGGCCCGCCTTGTGGCTTGTGCTCATGTACCACGGTGCGCTCGGCTACCTGCTGCTCAGGGCGGGTGCCGCCAGGTCACGGACACTCGCGGGAGTGGCGGCAGGCGCGGCCCTCCTGGCCATGGCGCTGCCGCCCGCGCCAACAAACCACGGCGCGGTGTTCTCCGGGGGTACAGCCGCCACGCCCGTGGTCGTTCTTGCCGCACCGGCGCCGCTCGGCCCGGTCGTGATCAACCCGGGAGACTACACCCAGGGCCGGATGGCATCAACCTGGCTGACGACCCACGGATGGGACACCGTCGACACGCTGATCCTGTCCGGCACTGATTCCCTTCGCGCCGGCGGCATGAAGCCCCTTTCCGGGCGAGTCGAGACTCGGACTCTGATCCTGCCGGCCCGGGGCCCATACGGCGCAACCGTCCAGGAGAACCTGCAGGCACACGCCAAATCCGGGGGACGAGCGCGAACTTTGTCCCGCCCTGAGCGCACCAGCACGGCATCCGGAGTCGCCGCGGGCACCCGGGTCGGCGACCTGCAGGTGAACGCCTGGAGAGAGCGGGGCGCCACAGGCATTGAAGTGCTGCGCGACCTGCCGGCACGCGATTCCCGAACCCGCGTCACCGTCGAGGAGACCGGCGACATCCGGGTGGAGCGGACCTCGGGCCCTGGCCCGACGAGTGTTGTCCTGCTCCGGCCGTCGCTCCGGTACGCGTACGCCGAGTTGCCGTGACGCGTGTCCCTGCCCACGCCAGGGCTGTTTCAAGATCTGGCGCCGCGTCTCGGAAGGCCACGCCTCCGCGCACACCAAGTAGGGGCGGCCTGTCCTCAGGCCGTCCCCCCCCCGGCGTGGGGACACGCCGGGGGTACTCACCGCACGCGACAGTCACGAATCTTGAAACAGCCCTGTGCCCACGCCCGGGACGGTTGCATTCGTCTCGGCAGGGAACATATTGGCTTCCCGCCTGTGCATCGCTATGGACGGATGGAAGCATGGGCCCGTAGCTCAGCGGTTAGAGCAGGCGACTCATAATCGCTTGGTCGCTGGTTCGATCCCAGCCGGGCCCACCAGTTCCTGCCAGCCTCGTCGCGCGCCCCATTAAAGTTCCTGGCAGCAACGACTTACGACGCGCCACCTCCGTAGGCCCGCGTTCACCTTTCGGCCGTCGGACCCGGGGGCCGGAACCCCGCTACGGTCCGCCCACGGTCCGGTTCGAGCCCGCCGCGCACAGCCGCGCGTGGCGGCCTGCCAAGGCCCGCCACCGGCCGCGCAAGCAGTAGCCGGCAGGCCCGGGGACAGGCCCGGGAACGGCCCCCAGGCGTGGCCGCAGGCCCGGACCAGGCGGCAGCGACCCCCTCCCAGCCGACGCGGGTCGAAGCCCGGGAACGGCCCCCAGCAGGCTTCTGAGACTCCGCTCACGCGTTCAGGATGAGACGGCTCGCGCCGATGACACGGGGGATGCTGAACTCGTCGAACTGGCCGGATTGATGCTCGCGAGCGAACCCCGTGACTCGGCACGCCCAGCAGAACGTGCTTTTCGTCTCGGCGGCAAGGCGTTCCACGGCGCTCCGCCACAGCATGAGAACCTGGCCAGTGCGTGGCGTCAGGTTGGCATCCTGCATCTCGGACAGTCCGGCGGTCCAGTCTTGCCAGAAACCCAACTCGCCGTCTTGGCTATGGAAAGCGACTCGGCCCGGCTCGCAGTCCACCCGGTAGACGCTATCCCTGGCAAGGGCCGGCAAGGGTAACCAGATGCCGCGCATCAGGCGCCACCATCCGCCTCCTCGGGGTGTGCCGAGTACTTGACCTGCGTCGCCTCGACCGCGCCGTCGTGCCTGAGCGCGACAACGTCATCCAGGTAGCCGAACCCATCCGCCTCGACCTGGGCCCATTCGTAACGCCCGGGATCTTCCAGCATCGACATCAGCAGATCGAGCGCAACCACATCCTGGTAGTCGTCACCCAGTCTTCGCACACCGGAGCGTGAGTATCTCGTCTCAGGTTTCACGCCGCTACTACCCTCTCGCTTAGCAACATCCTGCCTGTGCTCGCAGCGACGAGAAGTCTCCGCCAGCAGTTACCCGCCGAGAAGCGTCAGTTATCTGCCAATCCCCCATCGGCTTCACAGACTGGCAGGAACACGACGCCCAGCGCCCCCTTCGTGCCCGTGAATTCCTCGCGGCACGTCTTGTGCCCGCGGAACAGCCAGCAGACCGCCGAGATGGCTTGGAGCTGGCAGCCGACATTCAGCGCGAAGTGAAGCGCAACCGTGGGCTCGCTTCAAGGTTGCTTACAGCTTCTTCCAGGACCGCCCCCACCCATCATGCATCGAGCGCGGGAATGCTGCTGAACAGCGTGGCTTGGCGAGTCATAGAGACCTCATCTCCGCTCACGCCGCCGCTTGCGGAGTGCACGCTCTTCCCGGGGGCTGGTACCGAGAAGCCGACTCAGGGCCGGAGATCGCGCCATCAACTACCGTGATCGACTGACGGGAGAGCGGTAGCGCGCGGGCGGGCAACGGCGTCCACCCCCGCCCAACGGAGTTGCCCTGGCGGGCAGCGCAACAACGCCACCATCTTGGAGCCCCAAACGAATCGCACAACCCGCAACTTGGATTCGAAGGACGCTACCGGACCGGGCGGGCCGGCCCCACAGGCCGTCCGAACCGGTTCAGCACACCTGGTATCGCTGGCGAATCGTCGGCAAGTCAACTGCCAAATGATGCACTGCCGCGATTCTCTGCAAGTCGTGGAGGAAGTCGCCAAGCCAGTCGTGATAGTACCCGATCTGTCCAAGCCGCATCAGAAGTTCCTCGGCGCGGGCCTTGTCTCCGAAGCAGCAGTGGTACAGGGCGGCGGCCGACTGGGCTTCGGCAAGCCAGAGGTTCATGTCCTTGATGTCAATCCAGGTTACGGCGTCCTTTGCCTTCTCCACAGCATCGGGTTGACGCAACGCGATTCGAACCATGAGGCTGAGGACGGACAGCGCCTGGTCCTGCACTTCTGTGGACTTGAGTTGGTTCCAGAGGCGGCGAAGCAGTGGGGCTGCCTCTTCGTGTTGCCCCAGCGCCTCGCAGCAGCGCATCTTCAGTTCCTGCAAGTCGATGTCTTGCTCGATGTCGGCCTCTTCGAGGAAGCCAAGCGTGTCGTAGGCTTCTTGTTGGCCGTTCGGGCGTAGATGGCAGGTGCCAAGGAAGAACTGCAACCCAGCCTGAAGCTCAAGCATACGCCGCCAACGTTCGGTGCTGTGGGCGTAGCGGGACATCTCGGACGTCTGGTCAAGGGCCTTCTTCCAGTCGCGGGCGGAAAGGAATCGGACCCGGTCGGCATCCGGTACAGCCTTCATGGCCTCATCGCGCCTCGCTTCGTACTTCTCATGCCGGACCCGCTCCAAGTCGGCTTCCGCTTCACCAATCCGGCCCAGGCACGCGACCAGGATGTGGTATCGCAACGGCAGGATGCGGTCCAGTTGCATGGCACCGGTTCGGGCCTCCAGATCGGCCAGGATGGCCAACGCTTTCTCGAGGAGCTGCGTGCGCACGGCCCCTTGCCGCTGCACGGCGTAGCGGAGGTAGAAGTTGGCGGCCATGTGCGGCCAGTTAACGTCCTCCCAGTGTTCCCGGAACTCCTGTTCGACCAAGTCCTGAGCCTCGGACCACCGCCCCAGCCGCTCCATGATCTCAAGTGCGTCGTCCAGGCGGTCAAGACGCTCCGCCGTAGTCGGGGAAAGTCGCGCCGCATCGAGAGTTGCGTCCAACGCCTGGGGCCATTGTCCGCGCACACGGTGCAGGAGCGAGAGAGCCAAGCGACTGCTGTCTGACTGCGCAAAGACCGGATCCTGCAGGGCGGTGATGAACGCGTCGACCGTCTCGGCCTGCCGCCAACGCTCGGTGGCATAGTTCCTCATCGCACGGGCGAGGAGGTCAGCGTTCGCCAGGCTTGATCGGGCGCCATCGAGGAACATCTGGGCTGCCTCGCCAACGGCCCCGCGCAGGAGCAAGAGTTCAGCGAGGGTCATCACAGAGAAATAGTCGTCGGGCCAACGTTCCACCCAGGCCCGCGCCACGGCCTCATGTTCCTGGTCGAACCCGCGCCCCAGTTTCTCCTGCAGCCGGCGGATCCTGAGGATGGCGTCCCGCTGATCCCATGGTCGGAGGTGGAACAACTGAGTGCGGCACCGCAGTGCGTCCTCCAGTCGTTCGTCATCTTCATAGAGCGAAGCCAGGCGCTCGATGAGTCTGTCCGTCTGGGAGCATGTCAGTTGACCGGCTTGAGCGCTCAGCTCATCCCTCGGAAGGACCGACTCGAGGTAGGCGATCTGCGCCTTGGTGCCTTCCTCACGCGCCTTGCCGATGACATCCGCCAGGTCAAGGTGGTTCTGGATCAGGGAATCGCCCTCATACCATTCCTCGGCCTTCCGCAAGCAGTCTTCTGCTTCACCGAACCGTCGAACAGCGACGCACAGTCGTGCCCAGGTGTCATAGAGGGTCGCCACAACGTGCTTCTCTACCTTCCCCTGCTCGAACGAGGCCCGAAGGTGCCTCTCTGCCTCGGTGAAGGTCGCCACAGATTCGTCCCACAGACCGTGGACCGCGTAAGCTTCCGCGATAAGGCCGGTTGCAGCCGGGGCGAACGACGGGATCTCGACGGCGATCTCGCTGTTCAGCGCGATGAGGCCATCCACGTCGGGAGGGTTGATCCTGAGTTCGCTGCTAAGCGCTGAGTACAGCGCGTTCCAGTCGTCATCCCCGTCCTCGGCTCGAAACCGTTCGGTCCTGACCTTCTGGAGCCAGGCAATACGCTCCGGGCACGGGGTGCCTCGCTCACGGAGCAGTTCATGGAAGAGAAGCGCCGTCTTGATGGTCGGTTTCCCGTCGTTCACTGCCGACTCGATGCTCATCGCCTTCAGCAGGGCGAGCCGGGCTTCGACCCCGCAACCGGCGCGGAAACAGATCTCCCCGTACAGCTTCTGAAAGCCCGCCTCGCCAGCGAAAGGTGCCCGGGCCGGCAAATGGCCTATCTCGCGCAGCGCCCGCATGGCACGCCCACGGCGCACATCCTTGTCGTCGGTGCTCTTGGCCTCGCGCAGGAGTTCACGCGCCCGCACAATTCTGGTGAGGGGGTCTTCGGCGTTCCTGGCGATCAGGTAAGCCGCGAGTTGGTCGTACCGTTCCGCCAGGAAGTTAGCCCGGCCGCTGACCAGCATGGGTCGGTCTTCGGTGGCCAACTGAGGATGGTACGGTAGCGACAGCGAAAGCAGCAGCTTTTCCTTGTCCAGCCCGGCCTCGGCGGCCATCTCCGCAATGCGGTCAAAGGCCTGTTCCTTGGCCTGCTCCTCCCCGGATGGCAACAACGAGGGGAGTATCAGGAAATCGATATCCCTGGCTGCAGGTTCAGAGCGGAACTGCCTGAGGGCATCGCGGGTCCCTTCGAGGTTCTGGCGGTTCAGTCCAAGAAGGACCACAACCTGCTGCGGGTAGGTCATTGTGGCCAGGCCGGAAGTCGCGCACAGACCAGTCCGGGAGTCAACCAGCAAATACTCGCACCCGAGTCGCGCGAACCGGTCCTGAACTTCGAGGAGTCGGGCGGGATCGGCCTCGGCCTTTGGCTGCTCGTCCTCAGGCCGAGGGCGGATCGCCCCGTCATCGACCTGGCGCGGGGGCTTCTCGTCCTGCTGGCGAGGGCGAAGCGCCTCGTCGATGTACTCAGCGAGTTCAAGACTCTCCCGACCTTGGTTGACGTGATCCTCGCCCACGCACGGGAGGAAGATGATCTCCCCAGGTTCGGTGAACTCCTTGTCCCTGATCCGGCGGGCAAACGAGGAGAGCCCCGACCGTTCGTCGTTCGCCGTCTCGGCCAACCGGGCGAGCGCCTCGCGTGGAGTGCGCAGGTAAGCGAGTAGTCCCTTCCCCTGCCAGCCCTTGTCCGCAGAGCAGCCCAGTTCCGCCAGGAGCGACATGCCGGGCGCTTCGAGGTCCATGTCCAAGACACCGATGCGCTTTCCGCGCTTGGCAAGGCGCCAGGCAACATTGATCAGGGCCATCGTGCGGCCAACGCCGCCTTTGTAGGAGTAGAAGGTGATCGTCTTCATCAAACAGTCAGAACTCCTAAAGGAGTAGCCAGGGCTTCACTCACGCACGGATAATAGTTAGGTTTCCACGAGGGCTTCTGGGCCGTTCGCAGTCCGCCGAGCCTGCCAAGAAGTCCCGGTTGATCGCTGGCTTTGTCGACTGCTTCATCACGCTGGATGCTTGGATCGACGGCAAAGAGCTCCTTCATGACGCGCCACTCTCTGCTCAGCCACGAGTCCTGAAGCCCCCGGTCGCCGCCGAAGACAGCGGATGACCGACCGATGACCGCCAGAGCCATCCTCAACAACCCGGAAACCTCGGGGTTGCCGGCCACAAACCAGAACGCCCTCGCGATAGGTGTTTGGTCTTGGAGCAGATCCGGCTTCCGGCGCCGTCCTGGTTCCTGCCGTTCCTGAAGTATCGATTCCTGGATGAAGAAGTTCAGCGCATCCGCGAGTTCGCGAGCCACGGCGTCCATCGGCTGCGTACGCTTGATATCCTCGTGCAAGCTCTTGGTGACGTAGCACGCGATGTACGTCCGGCCTGAGTCCCAGTTCTCTGTCAGGTAGAGCCAGTTGAGGCGGGCCAGCGCCCGCAAAGCGACAATCTGGAGGCTCGAGGGGAGCGTATCATACCGTGGTTCATCGAGTCGGGCGATGGGGTGCCAGAAAGCACTGCGCGCGCGGCGACGCCTATCCTCCATCCCTTTCTCCAGCACGCTCAGCGTGGCCAACGTTTGGTGCAGGAGTGTCTCGCCCCAGGGGATTTCCGCCTCTTTCAGCAGGCGGGTCGCAAGCGACAACGCCAATCCTCCTTCCCGGGTCACCAACTTCTCCTGCAGAACCATCCCTGCACCGGCGCAGCGGATTGCGGCGGCCAAGTAGAGCAGCCGTGACAGAACCTGGCTCTCATGCGGGCACACCCCTCCAAAGCGTTCCAAGACCGCCTTCAACAAGGTCGCGGTTGCGGCCTCGATGTTCGTTTTGAGCGTTCCATCGCCGCCCCTATGCGCCCAGACCAGGAAATCCTCTGGGGCTTCCTGGTTGCGCGACCAGTTGTGCATCGGCTCGCTAACGCCCCCCGCCAGCCGCGTGAAGAGGTACTCCTGGACTGCCTCCGGAGACATGTCCTTCAGTTTGCTGAGGGCGCTTTCGTAAGGGTTCCAGTCCGGCATCCGAACGTCTCCTCAGTCTCAGCCGATAGCGGGCTCGATCTCATCGCGCCAGCGTCTCTCGGCGTGGTCCGGTGAAATCCAAAGATCCTCCGTCTCCCAGACACCCGAGTGCAGTCTGACCGGGGACGGTGTTCCAGATGGCCTTGCGGCCTCAACGGCCTCGCGCAAGTGCCGGCGGCGGATAACGAACTCGGGCACACCGTGGCCTCTGCCTCTGATCGTATGGCGCGTCATGCCATGCGGCCCCGAGTCCGTAGCGCCCCAGAGGCAGTACAGAGTCGAATCGGCCACAGTGGGTACCCTGAGTTCATCGGCTACCGCTGCCGTCTCGACAATCAACACGTGGCGTTGTCCACCCGATTTGCTCTCGATGCCCACTCGGGCCATCGCCTCTGTAGCCTTGTCGGAGGCGTCGAGAGCGTCACGCAGGCACGAGAAAGGCGCCAACCATACGACGTCATCCGAGGGGTCACCCGGCGGCGACAGGATGTCCGTCAGCGGATCCCGCGTCTGCAGATGGTTGTCGTGCGGCAGCCGTCGCCATTCCTGTATGCTGCAAAGGGTACTGAATTCTGAGCTGGCAATGTCCAGACCGGCATCGCTCGCCCGAATGCCATGCGCAAGTACGTGTTCGGCATACTCCTGATAGAGCCGGAGATTGCTCAGAGTCCCGCGCATCATGACTTCGTGGATGGCCGGCACAGGATGCGACGCAGGCCAAGTGCCGTCATTGATGCCGGTGAACGACCGTCCAAGGAGTTCTGCGAAAACCTGCTGGTCAGCGGTAGACAGGCGATTGCAGACACGGACGTTGTCCCAGGCAACAGCGGCCGCATACGCTGGGAGAGTGGCCGACATGTTCGCAAAGTCAAGACTTGCACACCGACGTCCGGCCTTGCGCAATTCGCCATACCATCGCGCGGCACCCCCGCCATTCCCAGAAGCTGCAACGATATCCACATGCACCTCCCCGCCGCGCAGCCGAGCCCCATTTCGTTTTCCACCGCGCGCCAGCCACAACAGCCGAACCTTACCCCTTGCGCAAAATGGACAGTCGGACAAGAGGGACAAAGAATGCTACAATACCGCCCAATGCGTACAATCCAACTCCGTCACCGGTCAGCCGACCTCGTCATCCGCGCCCGCCCGGGGCGGGCACGTCTGCGCCGGAGGCATCCAAAGGTCGGAGGCCGACTGGATTGCCTCGGTCAGCGCCCTCATCCTGTGTTCGAGCATCTCGACGGTGCGCTCCTCGGGCGAGCGCTCCGGCCGGAAGCCTTCGAACAACTCTTGTTCAATCTTGCGCCTCAAGTCCGGATTCGCCACCACATCGAGCGGGTTCTCCAGCATGTCCCAGCGGTAAACCGACTCGTGGTAGCCGGCCGCGGATCAACGGGCCGACCTTTCTTCGCGTCCAACAGACGCCGCGACCAGCGCACCGGCCGCCAGACGGACAACCTGACTGCGGGTGACTCCGTGGAACTCATCGGTTCAACCCCATTTTCCTGCCCAGGCCCGAGATCCCGACACGCACCGTCAAGAACACCCCCACCTTCGTCGGGCGGGAGCCGCCTTTGCTCCGACCGTACGAACAGCGAGGCGGCGAGCTAGCCCTGCCTCGAACGACATAGTGTATCTGCCGCAAGCAGTAACGCAAGTGAAACGTCCTTCACGCTGGTCACCGAACGCTATTCGGGGGCCGACGCTTGTGTCACGGTCATCCTCACGAAGACGGGAGGCGAGGACACCGGCCTCAGCATGGTGGTGACCGTGACGCGGGAGAGCAGGCTCGGGTGACTGACCAGGAACGTGCACAACTTCCTCAAGGAGTTCGCTGCCGCTGACTTGGACGATATGGACCCAATCACGGTCCAGAAGTGGCTGATGCAGCTTGACCCAGGGCGGGCGCTTTGGTGACGAACGATGCAGACCCCGTGGAGACGTGAACACAGGTGGGAAGGGGGGCACAGACGGCTCAGGGATCAGTGTTCCAGTCCGTATGGGATTCGCTCTCTGCGGGGCGGCAGAGGTTTGGCCAACCGGCCAGCGAACGATCCAGCGCACTGGACACTGGGTCCATTGCGCTTGGGCTGCAAGGTGATGTCTCGCTGCCGGTTCTGGCGGCCCATGCGTCGCCACCGATCCGGGGCTGGTCCGCGACGACGGACCTTTTGACGGGTCCGCTCTCGGCGGCCGGGCCTGCGGCGGATGCGGGGCGACTCGGGGAACGGCCTGGACATCTCGGACATCACGGAAGAACGCCCGGGGCGCCGACGTACGTCCAAGACCGGCCCGCAAACGCGGCCCGGGCGATTGCCCGGACTTGGGGCGCGGCCCCCCGGCTCGTGATCCCGGTCGGGACGCTGGCCGCACGTCTGGTCGTGCCAGACGCCGGCAGGCTGGTGACACCGTGGGCCGGCAGTTCCGCGCCATCGCGTTCGCTGGCATCGGGTTCGACGCCGCGTCGGCACGACATCGCGTTGGGGCCGCTGCCGCAGGGCCATCACGCCGGCAAGTTAGCTTTGCGCAGCAACTTGCGCGGTTGCACCTGTGTGGCTAAAATACATGTGGCGTGAGTCGCTGATCCAAACAGAAGGAGGGATCCCGCAAGACACAACACCGCCCCCAACGTCAGCATGACTGACGCTGTCCGATAACATCATACGTTTTCCGGCTGCGCGTTGCCATTCGAAAGCCGCCAAACTCTCAGTGAGAGCGACGTGCACCCCGGGAAGCGCCCGCTTGGGCGCGACCTTGGGTGCTCTCTCACGGGTGCTTGGCGGCACCTCGAATGGGGCATCTGAGGCTCGCGCCCTCTTTTTTGCGCGGCCGACGCGGGTGCGCCCAGGGCCGAACGGGGCCGGGCGACGACAACAGGCCGATGCACGCGCCCGCCGCGACGCAGGCGCCGTGCGCCAACGAAGAGGAGACCAGCGGATGAGCAGCGAGACGAAGAGATGCCCGTTCTGTGCGGAGGAGATTCCGGCGGCGGCCGGCAAGTGCACGCGGTGTGGATCGGACCTTCCTGCTGGGCCCGTGCCAGCCCTTACCGGCAAAGCTCCCGACGAGGCCAAGAGAGAGGCTGCTGCGGAGCGGATACGAGAGAGCGAGAGGACGGCCGACGAGCGCATCAAGGCCAGAAACGAGGCTTTCGCTGCACGGCAGGAACTCCGCAAGGAACAGCGTGCCGTCCGGGACGCGGAGCTTGACCGGGAGTTGAAGGAACGGGCCACCGCAAGGGCGGCCCGAAGTGCGGCCCGCGAGGGGCGTGTCCCCGCCGGTGAGGAGATTCCAGGCACACGCGAAGCCGACGCGCCCCAGGCCGGCGGCGGTGCGAGCCTCGCCGCGTCAGTCCGGCAGCCAAACGGTGAGTCTGGTGTCTTGAGCGATAAACAAGGAGATCAGCGGATGAGCAGCGAAACGAAGAGGTGCCCGTTCTGCGCGGAGGAGATTCTGGCCGCCGCTCTCAAGTGCAAGCACTGTAAGTCCGATCTTCCCGCCGTTGCTGCGGCGGTCGCGCCGGCGACAGGGAATGCGGCGCCCGGCAACCAAGCGACGTCCGGGAGCTGTAGTCTCGTCGTCGCCGGCATAGCCGCGGCGGCCGCCGGAGAAGGCGATGCGGGCATTCCGGTGTCGGGCGGCACGGAGGGCCTTGCCGCGGGTTCCGTAGGCAAGGGCGAAGAACAGGCAGCCTGGGTCCGCACCGCCACCAGGACCTATAGGAAGATTCGAGTGGCTGGCGTCGATGGCTTCACAGCAGTGGTGGCCGCCGTGGCGTGGCTGATCTTCCCATTCACGCAGTACAACAGGTATACGTGCGGCGGCTTCAGGACGTTGCTAGCCTGGATCGTCTTCACTGTAGTGATGTCGGTTGCCGTAATCATCGTGAACGAGATCCGCAAGGCGATCAAACCGGATATCATCATAACAGGGGGTAGTTTCTCCGACATGCTGAAGGCTCGGGTCTACTGGGCGATCGGACCGCAGTGCATCACTATCGGCGTCGTTTGGCTCGTCGTTTCCGAGGTGTTCGGCTGAGAAGGCTGACAAGCGACCCATGTTGGCCGGCGGCTGTGACGATGGCTTTCCGCCCGCGCCAGGGACCGTGCGGGCCGTCGCTTTCCGCGAGCAATCCGATTCCGGGGATGTGTGCGGCTGGTTTGCGCACAAAACGACAAAGTGACCAAGGAAAAGAGGGTAAACATGAGTGAAACAAAGAAGCAGCAATCGTTTCCAGTGAAGAGTCTTGGATTCCTCGTCTGTGCTGACATCTTCATGTGCGTGGCCATCGTACTCAGAATCACCTACGGGGAGCTTGGGCTGAAGTACCAATTGCGTGGCGCGGCTCTTGGAATTGGGGCAGTCATGCTGCCCTTCTTGTTGGGGTTTGCCGCTAAGGGCGTGGCCCGATTGCGCGGGACCCTTGACGGGACCGTGCTTCATCACAAGGTCCTGAAGGTGACGTGCGCAGTGGTGGGCATCATGGCGTTGGGTCTGGGAGCCGCTGGCTTTTCGGAGCTGGAGATCACCGAAAGCAGCGAGCGCGCCAAGTCGGTCATCGTGGAGGACAAGATCATTGCAGAATTGCGCCAGCGTGCGGAACACGGAGATGCGGAGGCGCAGTACGACTTGGGGCACGGCCTGATTCTTGGCAAGAGAGAGACGATCGAATTGAACGGTGCCAAGTACAGGGTCGTATCTATCAGTAAATTGGGCTGCGAACCGACCGGGGTCTACACGGTGGCATACAAGAGGAACGAGGGCATCCAGTGGATCCGAATGGCCGCTGAACAGGGGTTTGCTACCGCACAGTTCGCTATGGGTTTCGGCTGCAAGTCAGGTTTGTGGGGTCTCCCCAAAGATCCCGTTGAAGGCTTGGCTTGGCTGGACCTTGCAGCGGCCTCAGGCACAGGTTTTGGGGCAGAACGCGACAAACTCGCCACGGAACTGGGGCCCGCAAGAACCGCAACAGCCCAGAAGCGCAGCCAAGAATTGCTGGAACAGATCCAGGCCAGAAGGGACAAAGCTGTGAAGTGACTGCGCCCGTGCAATGTCAGGGGCGTGCGGGTCTTGCGTCTTCGCGAAGGTTTTGGCAGGATACAGTTCTCAAGTTTAACATGTCGTTCCCGCTGGGACGCGCCCCTCGCGCGCCATGCTGACCCCGCGCCTGAAGCCACCGTTGTGCGATGTGGCGCGACGGCAGAGCGACGGTGTCTGCCAGAGAGAAGGAAAAGGCCGTGCCTTCACGCACGCAGGCCCAGCTTGAGAAACACGTCGCCCGGCTCCGGCGCTGCCGGCGGTGCCGGACCATGCGCTCGCGCCCCGTGCCCGGGCCGCCGGTGGCGAGCCGCGTGATGATCGTGGGCCAGGCCCCGGGCGAGCACGAACCGGACGCGAAACGCCCGTTCGCCTGGGCCGCGGGCAAGACCCTGTTCGGCTGGTTCTCGACGTCTTGCGGCATGGACGAGGCGGCGGTCCGGTCCGCGGTCTACTTCGCCGCGGTGTGCCGCTGCTTCCCGGGCAAGGAGTCGAATGGCACTGACCGCGAGCCGAGCGCGGCGGAGGCGGCCGCGTGCGCGCCGTGGCTGGAGGCGGAGTTCGGGATGCTGCGGCCGCGGCTGGTGATCCCCGTGGGCAAGCTGGCCATCGGCTTGTTCCTGAATGATTACGGCAAGCTGGTCGACGTGATAGGCCAGCAGTTCCGCGCGACCTACGCCGGCGTCGAGTTCGACGTCGTGCCGCTGCCGCACCCGTCCGGCGCGTCGCCCTGGCACCGGACCGAGCCCGGCGCCACACTCCTGCGGCGGGCAATGGGGCTGATCGCCAAACACCCGGCCATCATCGGCATCAAGGGGTGAGTAAGCCGCGGCCAGCAGCGGCTGGGCAGTCGGACGCCGCCCTCGATGCCGTGCTTCGCCATGAACGCGGTGATGGTTACGCTGCCGCGCTGGATGTCGGCGTCGAGCGTGGGGGCGACGGCGGGTGGCTGGGCATGGTCCGTGCCGGACTTCAAGGTCGGGATGTCGGCGTCGGGGACGTCGGCATCGAGCAACGTGACCGCGTCCGCGGCGGTGGCCGGGACGATCAACTTCGCCTTGCAGGCTTCGCAACATGCCCTGTGCCCGGCGAGGTTGTCCTCGACGGAGTAGGGTTGGTGGCACCGCGGACAGGCAACCCCGATGGCCACAGGAATGCCTCCCCTGCGAGCTGGACATTTGCGGTCTCGTTGCCGCCGTCGTCCGGCTGGCGACACCTCGAATCGACGCCGGCCGGGGCGGGTTTCAACTTCCCGGAGCAAGACCGCGGGCTCCACCGTGATCCACGGCAGTGCCCAGGCCACAGGACTCCGGGGGCTGACGGACGGCGGTTCTCCGGTCCACCTCCGGTTTGTTTGGCGCGGGACTCCCGTGCCGGTTGGCGCCGGTTGCGCGGGTCGGTCCTCAGAGAGGGCGCGGGCGTCGGCCAAGGGTTCGGTGGGGCGTCCGTGGGCGCTGTTGTCGGCAAGTGGACCGTTGGGCCGGAGTCGCAAGGTGCTGGATGGCAATGAGTCTCTGGCAGGTTGAGCGACACTGCGGGCCGGAGACGGGGCGGCATGGGCAGAACGGCAGGCCGGCGCCGGCTTTCGCAAGCGGTTGACTTCGATGACGATGGCACCGATATTTCCTCGCGCCCGCCCGGGTGGCGGAATGGCAGACGCAGCAGACTTCAAATCTCTTACGTCCGCAGCGCACATACTGACAAAAGGCGTTGCTCTTGTGCTAGTTACGGCTCTCCGCGAGATTGCTCTCCGGTGGCCGCCGGTCGGTTGCCGGTCGTTTCCGGGCGGGAACGCATCACAGCGCGCCTGACGGCCCGAGAAGCGCCGCGGCCGCTGACGGCTGGGGAGGTGGCTAGCGCTACGCCAAGAGCCATGGATGGTCGTTGGAGCCGGCCGTGACTATCCGCGCACGCGAAGCCCCGGGTCGGCCGGCAAGGGATTGCGCGGCGGTCGGCAAGAAGAGAAGGACGGTGCTTGTATGGACGAAAGCTACCAAGACTTGCGAAAGGCAGTGCAGGACTGGTTCGTTGGGGCGGGCGATGAGGCCTTGGCACTGCTCCGGAAGCACGGCGCTGAGAGCGTAGATATTTTCGCGAAGCAAGGGAAGGAACTGCCGGCAATGGCCATCGCCGTCATGGGGCAAGGCGCGCTGTCCAGTGCGGCGTCGGCGCTGGGACAGCGCCGTGAAGAGACCCTACTGCAGGCGGCAGCCCGAGCACTCCTGTGTAGCAGCGCCTTCGAGGAAGGGGTGCCCTCGGCAAGCGATATCGAGCTTGGATTCCGGCGTCCGAGACAGGCTTTGGCCAAGGCGTTCGTGGGTTTGCATAATGCATCGGCTGTATTGCAGGCCCGCGAGGCGGCCAAGAAGGGCGACTCGTTGCGTACGCATCCGGGTTTCGACTGGAAATGCAAGTGCGGTTCGGAGAAAGTGGCGGTTTGGCGCGAGGCCTGGGTCAAGGTTGACGCCAAACCGGGCGGGACTTGTTACGACGCTCTTGCGTTCAACATTGCGGCGGAATGCCAGGATTGCGAATGGGGGTGGTCGGGCTATGAGACGTTGGCTGAAGAGACCAACATTTCCTGCCGGAAATGTCATTCGGAAGCGGTCGTGGACGTGGGACCCAGGTTCTGCTGCACTGCGTGCGGGGCGTCCGAGATCATGGGAATGACCGCCGCCGTCCTTCTGGGCTTGCGCAGGGACGCTATCACAGGTGCGCTCATCCTCGAAACTGACGTTGGCGAAGTAGAAGTCCCTCCGGACGCACTTGATGAGATGACTCATAAGGGCTAACTCTCTTCCCCGAGCCCCCCCCTGTTGGCCCGCCGGCTGTTCCCCTGGTGTTCCGGCAGGCCCGACGGGCGCAGTGCCCCCAGCTTCTGCCTCTCTTGCGCTCCACAGTTCTGCCCAGGACACGACTACTGGCGTGCCACGGGCTACCACACTTGAGAGGCGTCGAGTTGTCGCCGGGACATCGTCCAGATTCCGGGCCACGATGTACTGGGCGGGTCTTCGCCAATCGCCAGGGCCTGGAAGTGGGCCTTGCCGCATTCGGTCTTGGCACGTTCCTTGTCCCGGAGATCGTCGGCGGAAAGGCCGCTCTTGGTCTCGACGACGAAGTCGAGGCGTTCGGCGCCGTCGCGTTCCACCAGCACGGCCCAGTCTGGATTGTCACTGCCTCAGGGCGTGGGATGGTGAACCAGCCGGACAGCTTGGCATACAGGCGGATCGCGGCGTTGTTTTCCAGTTGCTGGGCGAAGGCCTTTTCTGTGTCGGAATCGCACACCACGTGCTCGTAGACTGAATGTTCCGCGTCGAGCAGGTTCTTGAGGTGGCCCGTGAGTTCTTCCGTCTCGAACAGTTCCTGGGCGTAGTAGTATTCGTCCCCGAGCCGCTGGTGGTTGATCCCGTCCACCACGGCCAGGCGCTTGCAGCGGTTGATGGCCTCGCCGGCCGTGTTGGCCGCCTCTGGCACTGGCGGGCCGCCGCTGAGAGAGGCGAGATGCCCATGGACACCCTTGCCCAACTTGAGAAGCACGTCGCCCGGCTCCGGCGCTGCCGCCGGTGCCGGACCATGCGCTCGCGGCCTGTGCCGGGCCCGGCGGTGGCCAGCCGCGTGATGATCGTGGGCCAGGCCCCGGGCGAGCACGAGCCGGACGCTGGACGCCCGTTCGCCTGGTCAGCCGGCAAGACCCCGTTCGGCTGGTTCTCGATCCACTGCGGCATGGACGAGGCGGCGGTCCGGTCCGCGGTCTACTTCGCCGCGGTGTGCCGCTGCTTCCCGGGCAAGGAGTCGAACGGCTCTGACCGCGAACCGAGCGCCGCCGAGTCGGCCAAGTGCGCGCCGTGGCTGGAGGCCGAGTTCGAGATGCTGCGGCCGCGCCTGGTGATCCCCGTGGGCAAGCTGGCCATGGGCCTGTTCCTGGGCAACTACGGCAAGCTGGTCGACGTCGTTGGCCAGCAGTTCCGTGTGACCAGACCTCACCGAAGTGAGCACGCGTGTCGCGCAAGTTGAACGCCCACACTTGAGGTCGCGCGGACGTCATTGCGATGGCGCGGGGTTGAGCTGTGCCGGCGGAAAGACTGCGGCTAAAGGGAAGAAGGCTGTCCGCCGACTCGTGTCTTGGAGCGCGAGGCGACGCGAGTCCGCACGGGCACGGTTCGGGCCGCGGGCATGCTCCCTGGCGTCACTGGCGGTCGGCGCTCTGGCGCGAGGGTTAGCGCCGGGGCTCACAGTTCCGGGGCGCCGTCCAGCAGTCGCACCGCCAGGGGGGCGCAGCGGCCTTGGAAGTGGGTGGCGATAGCCTGGCTCATGGTTTGGAGGAACTTGCCGAACCGTTGGCGCTGTGCCGGCTCGAAGGCGCCCTTGAGCCAGAGTTCGACGACCACGGTCTGTCCCTCCCGGCGGACCAGGCCCGAACTGCGGCTGAGGGCCCGCAGTACGGCGTGGTCGTCGCGGTAGTTGTTGTAGATCGGGCGGAAGACGTCCAGGGCGCGGCGGAAGACGTTGCGCGCGGTGATCTTCAGCGCGTCCATGAGTTCCTTGGCGCGCGTATCGCTCCGGCGGTAGTTCTCGGCGATGAGCTGGTCCAGGCGGGACTGGTGGCGCAGCATGGTATCGAGTTTGGCTTGCAGCGCGGCGACTTCCTGTTTGGCCTGGTCGATCTGGGTGGCGACGGTGGACTGGCTGGCGGCCAGGCGCGCGAGCCGGTCACGGAGTTGGCGTTGACGGCGCGCGGCGCGGTCGTCGTTCGCGGTGGCCCGCGCGTGACGTCGGAGTTGGCGCTGGCAGGCGGCCTGGACGTCGACAAGTTTTTCCCGGCGCAAGAGCAGTTTGGCCAGAGCGGCGTCGCGCGCCAGCCGTTGGTCCCGGGTCTGGAGGTACTCCCGGCACTCAACGGGACGGTCGTGCAGTTCGCCTTGGATTTCCGCGTAGCTCTTCGAGTCGTAACTGGTTACCTGCATGATGCCGAAGTGGGTGTCGAGGTAACGGAAGTCGTTTTCCTGGAGCCAACGGTTAAACATGAACCGCACCGCATCCTGGGTTGACAACCGGCAGCGCGGGGCGTTGGTGAGGATCGAGACCTCGACCTGCCGCAGGTTCGGGTTCCACGCCCGCACGACGATCCGGCGCAGCTCGGGGTCTTTGGGCCAGGGCGCTTCCTGGCACTCGAAGCGCCAGTCCCGGATGTCGCCGGCGCAGTTGCGTTCGCGGCTGCAGGCGAAGACTGTCGCCGGCAGGGCGGGGTCCCAGCCGTCGTGCGCATAGCCCTTCTCCCAAGTCAGAAGATGGTCGTGGCGCGCCGTGAACAGTTCGAAGGTGTCGTGGCCGAAAATGCCGCGGTCCAGCACGAAGACCCGGCCCT
>Ga0156531_1059_pt2 | contig 30764 bp, 16 predicted proteins | sample RifOxyB3_FD_111926 | JGI IMG/M metagenome (GOLD analysis project Ga0156531, IMG submission 111926) | Lentisphaerae bacterium RIFOXYB12_FULL_65_16 | reverse complement strand
GGGGGGGCGGCCTGAGGACAGGCCGCCCCTACCGGGTGTGCGCGGAGGCGTGGCCTTCCGAGACGTGGTGCCAGATCTTGAAACAGCCCTGACCGTGCCCGAATGAGACGCAACGGCGAGCTACTCGCTCGGATGCCCCGCGGCTACGGAGTACCGCCCCACGCGGGCACTGAATCACGCCACGCCGAGTCACGGCTGCCGCAGAAACGCCGACACAACGATGTGCTCCAGATTCTGCAGCACGTCCATGTATTGTTCTTCGACCCTCACGGAAATCCTCCTTTGCGGTGCTGGCGGCAGGTCGACCTCATCGAGATCATCGGACGCGGCGCGGATGCCTCGGAGGCGTTCCGTCGCCTGAACCCTGACACCTGAAACCTCTCTTCCCCCTCGACACGCGACACTCGTCGCCCGGTCGATCCGGCGTAGCGTTTGCGCGAAGCCGCGCCCATCACTCCTCGTCGAAGATCAGCGGCGCGGGGACGAACTTCACTTCCTTGTAGACCCCGTCCGCCTCGGCTTCGAAGCGGCGGAGGCGCTGCACCGCGTCGGCCACGATGCTGGTGACGATCTTGCGGCCGATCGCACGCGAGGCGCGTTCGGGGTGCCCCATCACGCCGACCTTGATGTCCGGCCGCTGCGTCATGCGCGGCACGACGAGCGGGTCGTCGACGATCTTCTCGGCGTGCTGGTAGTTGTCCGGGTGATCGATCTGCAGTTGCAGCAGCGGTTTGGGATCCAGCTTCAGGTCCTGCATCCGCACCAGTTCCGGCGCCAGTTCCATGACCATTGAGGTCTCGACCCAGCCGGCGTGCCAGTCGCGCTCCTGCATGCCCTGCTGGTACCCGATCGTCCGCGTGCCCAGTTTCCACGCCGGCATGAACACGATCATGGCGTCGGCAAACGTCGGGTTGGTGCGCAGTAGGATCTTCAGTGCATCGTCGAGCGCACGGGCGTTCTCACTGCCGCCGTGGCAGAGCAGGATGTAGAAATTCCGGAACCCCTGCGCCGCGAGCGTCGTCAGCGTGTCGCTCATGACCAACGACATGACCGCCGGCGAGATGTTCATCGTGCCCGGCAGTCCGCCGCCCGAGAAGGACTGGTGGATCGTCGGCGCCACCAGCACACCGGCCTTCGCGCCGATGCGCCGCGCCAGGTGCGTTGCGATCAACGCGTCCGTCGACAGCGGCAAGTGGTACCCGTGCTGCTCGATCACCCCGACCGGAATGATGATGCCCTTGTTCCGCTGCAGGTACTCCCGCACCAGCCTGACCGTCATGTTCTCCATCACCGGAAACGGATCGTTGGCTCGCTTCGCGCCCATTGCACGGCTCCCATTTCAGTCTGTCCTCGCACGTTTCGAACGACATTCTCAACGCCGCTGCTGCACTACCATATGGGTCGAGGGCTGGACTGCAAGAGCGGCACGAACCGCGCCGTGCGTGATGGCCGCAGACGACCGAATACGGCGGCCACGCCCGGGGCTCGCCGCTCGGAGTCGACGGCGGTCGGTTGCAGTCGATCGCGGCCGATGGCGACCGACGGCCGTCAGTAGCGTCAGGAGCCAGGCAACCTACGGAAGACCAGCTCTTTCGCGGTTGATGCGCCGCCGGCACCGGTCAGGGCTGTTTCAAGATCTGGCGCCGCGTCTCGAAAGGCCACGCCTCCGCGCACACCAAGTAGGGGCGGCCTGTCCTCAGGCCGCCCCCCCCGGCGTGGGGACACGCCGGGGGTACTCACCGCACGCGACGGTCACGGATCTTGAAACAGCCCTGGGCACCGGTGCGCGAGCGGTGCCGACTGCGCCGCCATGGAGTATATTGGTAAAGATGTGGTCAACTCATGCGTGAAGCGAGAACTCGCATAAAGGAGCAGATACCATGCTACCCACCGTCGACTTCTGCGGTCTGACCGTCACCCGTTTGATCCTCGGCGCCAACCCGTTCGGCGGCTACAGCCACCAGAACCCGCAACGCGACCAGGAGATGAAGTCCTACTACACCGTCGAGCGCATCAAGGAGACCTGGGGGCGCGCCGAAGCGGCGGGCCTCAACACGGTCATCACGAACAACGAGACGCCGCACGTGCTGCAAGCCGTGCGGGAGTACCTCTCGGCGGGCGGGCCGTTGCAGTGGATCGCACAGATCAGCGGCTCGAACTACCCGAGCATGCACAAGGCGATCGACACGGCCGTCGAGATCGGCTGCAAGGCGTTCTACTTCCACGGCGGACTCACCGACAAGCTCTTCGGCGAAAAGGACGACAAGACACTCCGCGACTGGGTGAAACACGCGCGCCAGCACGGGGTGCCAGTGGGTGTGGCCGGACATGCTCCGGAAACGCACGACTGGATCGACAGCCTGAACCTGGTCGACTTCCACGTCGTGTGCTTCTTCAACTGCGGCAGCCTGCACAGCGGCAAGGGCCACAAGTTCAAGCTGGCGGACATGGCGCGCGCTGCCGAGTGCGCCCGCCGCATCCGCAAACCCTGCATCGCGTACAAGATCATGGGCGCCGGCCGCATCGACGCCGGCATGGCCTTCGAGTACGCGTTCGAGAACATCAAGCCGACCGACGTCGTCAATGTCGGCATGCACCGTGGCGACAAGGACAACATGGTCGAGGAAAATGTCGCCCTCGTCAAGAAGGTGCTCGGTTGCTGAACCCCGCTTGACGCGCGGCAAACCAGGTTTGTAGTCCCGCGCTCAGGGCGTGTCGATTGGGGCACTTTGCCGACGCAAACCGGCTGGAGACGGCGGTCCTCCGCCGTGGAGTGAGCACGAATGACCGCCGAGAACGGCGGTGTCCAGACGTTGCAGCCCGCGTCAGGCGATTATATCGACAGGCCCTTCGCGCGGTCCGGGGGCGAGACCTGCACGTGGGCTGGCACCCTCTCGTTGGGTGCTCGGTCGGTTTTGTACGCGTCCCACACGCCCACGCACATCCCGATCCTGATCCACGGAGGCGCCTCTCATGAGCTCACTTCGACTCGGCACTGCCGTGCGCGACATCACCCCGAACGACCCGGCCTGGCTCTACGGCTACGGCGCAAGGGAGCAGACGTCCACGGGCGTGGCGGAACCCATTTCCCTAAGCTGCCTCGCCCTCAGCGACGGCACGAAGACGGTCCTGCTCATCACGTGTGACCTGAGCGGCATCAAGGCGCACAACTGCCAACAGCTCTGCGACACCCTGCGGCGCGAAACCGGGATCGGTTTCCCCGATGTGCTCATCGCCGCCTCGCACACCCACTTCGCCCCAGCCCTGCACCGTGAAGGGTTCGCATCGCCCCGGGTCGGCATCGTCGAACCGGACCCGCGTTACGAAGCCCAGTTCACGACCAAACTTCTGGACGCCGCGACCGCCAGCCTGCAGAACCTGCAGCCCGTGCAACTGCAAACCGCGCGCCTGCAGGCGCCGCAGGTCGCGTTCAACCGCCGCACGCGCAAGCCGGACGGCTCGGTCCAGACCAACTTCCTCTACCCGCCGAACCCCGACGCGTTCGAGTTCCGCCCCGTCGACCCCGAGTTGACCGTACTGCGGTTCAAGGATGACACTGGCATCAAGGCGGTGCTCACCAATTTCGGCTGCCACCCGGTAACCGGCGGCGAACTGCCCGACCGCGATTTCTACCGCGTCTCCGCAGACTATCCGTACTACCTCCGCCAAACCGTCGAGGAGAAATACAAGTGCCCGGTCTTCTTCACGCTCGGTGCCGCGGGCGATGCGGTGCCCATCAACCGCCTCGGCGACTGCCGGCAGCGCATTGGCAGTGTACTCGGCAACACGATCCTTCTCGCCGAGCGGACCTATCGCACGGAACCGGATCCGGTCCTGAAGACAAGTGTCGTCGAACTCAGAGCACGCACCATCTTCGAGACCAACCCCGGCACGGCCGAGGCGGAGTATGACCGAGCCAAGGCTGACTACCTCGCAATCCTCGACGCCGACACCGCGCGCGATAACCCCGTCGTCGGAAAGGCGGCCCAAGACTTCAACCGCCAGCAGACCGCCCTGGGCCGGTCGCGGCTCTACCCGAAGAACCGGTTCACGATCCAGGTCCAATGCCTGCAGATCGGCAAGACCACGCTCGTGGCCATGCCGTTCGAAGTGCTGTCCGAAATCAGCCTGCGCATGAAGAAGCGCTGCCCCGACAGCGTCCTGGTCTCCTGCGCCAACGGCTACCAGGGCTACCTGCCACTGGCCCACGAGTACCCGCGCGGCGGCTACGAGGCCTCGCCCGACTCGACACACTTCACGCCCGGCACCGCCGACCGACTCCTGCGACGCGTCCTGAAACACCTCACAACCGTCAGTCCCGGAGATCCAGGGCAAACCGAATCGCGTTGCTGACGTCGCGGACCTTGGCCACCGGCGCACGGGCGTAGCCCTGGCGGTGTTTCTCCTCCAGCTCCTTCATGCGGCAGTGGCGCGGGACCTCCGGGACCGTGGTAGAGTGCTCGGGTCCGTCCCGGACCGAGGCCCTCGGCCGGGGACCGGCCGGCGCACCCCGCTTCGGCGCGGGACGCGCCGAGCCACTGCGCGCTCGATCGTCCTGGCCGGGGCAAGCCGCGTTTCTGCCACGCTGGATTCGGCCGCACAGGTCGGTTTTCCCTCGGCGTACCGGCGTGCTACATTCACGCCAGACCGCAGCTTGGTTCCCCGCGTCGGGGCCAGCCCAGTCCGGTGTCAGCATCAGGTAGGGAGGGACAGGCATGATCACCACGCCACGGAACCACACGCTTCGCACTCTGACCGCCGTCGCACTCGGGGCTGCCGCCTTCGCAGCCAGCCTCATGCCCGCCCGCGCGGCGGCCGACAAACTCGTCAACCTGCTGGGCCAGAATGACCTGAAGACCCCAGCCGGCTGGGGAAATCCGGTCCGCATTCCCGAGGACACGGGCGAGTTCACCGTCGAAAACAACGCGTTGACCATGAACCGGAAGCGGCCGGGCGGCGACTTCAAAGTCTACCGTGTCGTGGACGGCCTGGAGCCGAACACGGATTACTCGCTGCGCTTCGAGATCCGCGTGGACGGCCCGGGCGCAGCAAGGATCGGCGTTCTGCAGAAGACGGAAGGCGCCGACTGGACCTGGAACACACCCCTGCGCGAGTTCACCGCTGCCGAGGCGTGGCAGACGGCCGAGATCCGGTTCCGCACGCCGCCGCAGAAAATGTCGTTCTGCCTGCAACTCTACCCGCCCGCAGAGGTCGGTGCGAAGCTGTCGCTGGGGCCGTTGTCGCTGTTCGCCGCCGCGGCCCTGCAACAGGCAGCCGGCGACGAAAACGTCTACCCCTGCTGCAAGTTCGAGCAGGCGCCGAAGCTCGACGGTGTCCTGGACGACCCGGCCTGGCGCCTGACGCCGGAGGTCTCCGGGTTCTGCCGCCTGCAAGCCGCCACAGCCAGCGACGACGGGCTCCAGGTCCTGCCCGGTGACGTACAAGTCGAGGAGCAGCGCGAGTTCGTCACCACCGCCATCACCTACTTCCAGGCCGGGTACACGCAGGACACGCTCTTCATCGCGACCCGCTGCTACCAGCCGAATGCGGACAAGCTGTCGGCAACCAAGGAGAACAGCCCCGACCTGTGGCAAAACGACTGCATCGAGATCCACATCGCGCCCGGCGCAGGCAAGCCCAAGGTCCAGTTCATCCTCAACCCGCTGGGCGCACACTGGCCGGACGGTTGGGACGTCGCCGCCACGCGCCGGCAGGACTCGTGGCTCGCAGAGGCCGCCATCCCCTTCGCGCGGTTCGGCGTCACGCCCAAGCCCGGGGACACGTGGCGGGTCAACATCTCGCGGCACTCGACCACGCCGAAGGACGACCTGACCACGTGGGCGCCGCGGGTCGTGAACTTCCACGATGTCGACCACTACCGCGCGTTCCAGTTCAAAGGCGAAGCGCCGACACAGGATGCCAAGACCCTGGCCGAGATCGGCCTGAACCAGGCGTTCAATGCCCGGGCCCAGGCCGCCGCACAGAAGACGGACGCGACGGACAAGGCCGACAAGATCAAGACCTACTTCGAGATCCACACCCGCAACGTGAACGCCGCGCTGTTGGTCAACGGCAAGCGTGTCTCGCTGTCGGGCAAGACGTGGCTGACTTCGTACGCCGGGCGCAAAGAGCGCACCCTGCGCGCCGCGCTGGACATCGACGAGGGCGAAAACGTGGTTGGCATCGTGGCCAAAGCGGACGGCGCCGACCCGGGCATCCGAATCCAGGTCGGCCGCGCCACGACGGACCCGCTGTGGAAATGCGCCGCGACAGCCGACTGGGCGTGGCTCAAGCCCGGCTACGACGACACGGCGTGGACACCCGTCCCCGTTGCCACCAGCAAGGACGATTTCTTTTTCTGGACCGGCGACGCGACCGACCTGTGCTTCCGGCAAGCCCTGCGCGGCGTCGAAAAGGCCAGCCAGGACGTGAAGTACAGCGTCACCGACTGGAAGCGGAACGATCTCGGCCGACACCGCGCCATCCTGCACGTGTCCGAATCCGTGCAGCAGTATGGGCGCATCAGCTATGCGCGCTTCGCCAGTTACGGCACCGAGGCGAAACAACGCTACGAGGCGGTCTGGGCGCACATCCCCTGGCGACGACGCGACCAGAACCCGGAGGCCAAGGGCATTCGCATCATCGACGCCAAGACCGGGCAACCGGTGAAGAACGTCATCGTGCTCAACGTGAAGCAGGAGTACGGTGACATCATCTTCCAGGCGCCGACGATCCCGGGCGACTACGAGGTCTACTACCTGCCGTACGTCCCGCTAAGCAGTTCACCCTGGTTCTGGGGCTTGACCGACCCGTACCTGCCCGCCTACCAGGAGCCCGAGCCGAACTGGGTCAACCGAGTCGCCTGGAGCCTCGGCGACGAACCGGCCATCATGCGCGGCGAGCTCGGCGACATCACCCGCGGCAACTGGCAACTGCTCCCGCCCGCCGAGGTGGTGGAGATCCAGGCCAAGACGGAGTTTGACCGGTTCGACCCCATGGAGGTCATCGCCACGCGCGAGGAGGTCGGCGCGCTCCTGGACCAGACTCAGGACAGGGAGTATCTCCTCTTCCCGGAAGACCGTAAGTACCCGATCCGCATGTTCGAGACGCTGCCGCTGGCGTGGATCAAGCGCGGCCCGGCACCTGAGTTCAAGGGCGACGCGCAGCCGGGCGAGTACTACTGCCTGCAACTCGGTGTGTTCGCGTCACGCGCGCCGATCAGCGACCTCAGTCTCACATTCAGCGACCTGACCTGCGACGGCAAGCCTGCGATCCCCGCAGCCGAGTGGACCTGCCTCAACCTCGGCGGCACCGACTGGCTGGGCAAGGCGTTCACGCAGCCGTTCCCCCTCGCCCAGGGCAAGGTGCGCGCGCTGTGGCTCGGGGTCCAACTCCCCGACACGGCGCAGGGCACGTACACGAGCACCGTCACCGTGCAACCGAAGGGCCTGCAGCCGCAAACGGTCAAGATCGCCGTGAACGTCGCGGGCGCGGTGATCGCGAACCATGGCGACGACGAGCCGTGGCGCCACTCGCGGCTGCGCTGGCTGAACTCGACCCTGGGCCTCGATGACGACTGGCTCGTGCCGCCGTACACCCCGCTCAAGGCGGAGGCGAACCGCATCGAGTGCCTCGCCCGCGCGGTCGAGTTCGGCCCGCTCGGCATGCCGCAGCAAGTCACCAGCCGCGGCCATGCGATCCTCGCAACACCGATGCGTTTCGTCGCGACCCGCGACGGCAAACCGGTCGAGTGGACGCCCGCCGGCAACCCGGAAACCCAACTCCAGAAGGCCGGCAAGATCGTGCGCCAGTACGCCGCCACCGCGCCCGGGCTGACGCTCAGCAACACCGTGACCATGGAGTTCGACGGTTGCGTTCAGTTCGACATTGCGGTGACCGCCACTGCGGACACCGCACTGGCCGACGTGGGCCTGGACGTGCCGTTCAGCCGCAAGATCGCCACCTACATGGCCGGCGGCGACGCACCCGGCGGCTACCGTCCGCCCTCGCACCAGTGGACGTTCAACGCCTGGGCCCGAAGCTACACGAACATCTGGGTCGGCGACGTCAACGCCGGCATGCAGTTGCGCGCCACCGAGGGCCGCGGCACGCTCGCCGAGCAGGGCGATGCGGCCCTGGTGACCACGCGCGTCGACACCGCACCGCTCAAAGCCGGCCAGGCGCGGCACTTCAGCTTCCGCCTGCTGATCACGCCGTTCAAACCCATTACCAATGTCCACTGGACGACGCGCGTCGGCAACGCCCTCGATCCCAAGGCCCCGGGACACCCCACCATCGAGCACATCCATCACGCCAATGCCGCCAACCCGTGGATCAACTACCCGTTCCTGACCCCGGAGAAGCTCGTGGACCTGCAGAAGCAGATCCTCGGCAACGGCGGCCTCGGCGTGCAGTTGTACTACACCGTCCGCGAACTCACCAACCGCTGCGTGGAAATCTGGGCACTGCGCAGCCTGGGCGGCGAAATCCTGGTTGGCCCGGAACGCTGCTTCCAGGCCGGTGCCAATCCGACGCGCGAGGACGGGCACCCCTGGCTGCGCGAACACCTGGGCGACGGCTTCTGCAAAGCGTGGCGGACCGGGACCGCCGTCCCGAACGAGATCGACGCCGCAGTCGCCATGCGCTACCTCTCGCGCTGGCACAACTACTACATCGAGGGCATGGACTGGCTGCAGCAGAACAAGTGCTTCTACAGCCTGTACCTCGATGGCATCGGTTACGACCGCGAGATCATGAAGCGTGTCGCCCGCGTCATGTCGAAGTACAATCCCGCCTACCGCATGGAACACCACCAGTGCACCGACGCAAAGGGCAGCAGCGTCGCCAACGCCGACCTCGAGCACCTGCCGTTCGTCACCCAGTTGTGGTATGGCGAGTGCTTCAATTACAACCGCAGCCCGGACTACTGGCTGGTGGACGTGTCCGGCATCCCGTTCGGCGTCACCGGCGAAATGCTCGAGGACACCGGCACCGGCAACCTCTGGCGCGGCATGCTCTACGGCCTGGCCGGCCGAAATGTCCCCAACTGCGCGAGTGCCTGGACGCTGTGGGACGAGTTCGGCATCCAGGACGCGGAGTGGCTCGGCTACTGGGACCCGAAGTGCCCGGCGCGCACCGACTGCAAGGACGTGCTGGTCACCGTGTACCGCAAACCCGGCAAGGCGTTGATCGCCGTCGCCACCTGGTCGCTGAAGGACGAAAACGTCAAGCTCACCATCGACTGGGCCGCACTCGGCCTCGACCCGGCCACCGTCAAACTGCACGCCCCCGCCATCCCCAAAATGCAGGACGCACGCACCGTCAAGCCCGACGAACCGCTCCCCGTCAAGGTCGCCGGCGGCTGGTTCCTGGTCGCAGAGACGCCGTAGCCGCCGACCAGAACGCGCCACGGGCTCGTAGTCCCGCGTTCATGCGGTCCGGGGCCCACGTTGCGGCCGATCGTGGTCCTTGAGCGCACCAGTCCCCTGCCGCTCATGAACCCCGGCTTCGAAGACAAGAAGCTGGCGATCACAGACAACCCCGCGGCCCTGCTGCAGTACCGCGACCAGGTGGGTGACTGCCTGGAACGCTGCGTCCAAGCGCTTGGGCCCGGTGACCACCGCCGGTACGCGCCGGCGGCCGCATGCACCACAGCGGTTCTTGACATTGTCAGACGGGGCCGCTATTTTAGACCTAACGTTAGGTTAACCTCCCAGCCGGGTGCGGCTGGAAAGGGCAGGATCCATGGCGTTTGCCAACCCCAGACTGGCGGACATCGCAACCGCGACAGGCAAGTCGATTCAGACGGTTGGCATCGTCATGAACGGCGGGAAAGGCAACACCGGCGTCAGCGACGCGACCCGGCAGCGCATCCGGAAGGCCGCCGAGCGCCTGGGGTATCGCACCAACCCGCTGGCCCAGGCCGTGCGCCAGGGGCGGACCGGTTCGCTCGGCATGCTGATCGCGACCGACAGTCACCGTTCCTACCTGCCGGCGGACCTGTTCTTCGGTCTGGTGACCCAGGCGGACCGGAACGGGTACGACATCAAGCTCGCGCACTACACCGACGCACAATTGTCCCGGGAGCGGGAGATGCCGCGGGTTTTCCGCGAGATCATGGGGGACGGGCTGCTGGTCAACTACTTCGACAATTCGGCGATGGTCGCCCCGCTGCGCCGTGGGCTTTGCCGACACCACATTCCGGCGATCTGGCTGAACCGTGACATGCCGGAGGACGGCGTCTGTTTCGACGACCACGGCGCCGGCGTCGAACTCACCCAAATGATGCTCGCCGACGGTCTGCGCCGCATCGCATACGTGGACTTGGAGTGCGCGCCGAACGCGCATTACAGCCGCCGCGCACGCCCCGCCGGCTATGCCGACGCCATGCGCGAGGCCGGCCTGGAACCGGACGTGACGCTGCGTTCCGTGGCACGCCCCCGGCACCTGGCGACGCTGCGGGAGTGGTTGCGCCGGCGCCCGCGGCTGGACGCCATCATCGGCTACTCCATGGAGAACGTTGCCCCGCCTCTGATCCAACTGGCAACCGCCGCGAACCGACGTTTCGGCGATGACCTGCGGTTCGGGTTTTTCGGCAGTCCGGACGAGCTGTTCATGTTTCCCCACTATGTGATGGTCCAGCAGAACCGGGCCTACGGCGAAGCCGCGGTCCACATGCTGATTGAAAAAATCCGCCAGCCGGACATGACGCTGGCGACGCAACGGATCCCGTTCGAGGGAGTCGGCCCGACCGGCTCGTCCGCTCGTTCGGGAGCGAAACTGCGGAAGGCGGACACGAGGACCCATGAAAAACGCACGTAGGGTCGGATTGTTTACGCTCGTCGCCCCCGTCACCCCTTCGACAAGCTCAGGGATTGGCGTCAGGCTGGGCGTACAACGGGTTCACCGGCATGCACCTTCGGCACAACCACAAAGGCAACGCCTGGTTCACCGACGGACATGTGGCGGGGCTGACGGCATCCGACGTCTGGAACATGCGCGCGCCGGGCTCGGGCACGGTATCCAACAATCGGATCGAATTCACGTACTGACTCGAGTGAACGCAAGGAGAGCAGACCATGCGGAATACGCTCGCGACGTTGGCTGTGGGGATGGCTTCCGCGTTCGCGTCCGCGGCCGATGAGTCACAACTGCCTCATCCGCCGCCGCCGTTCCTGGCCGAGGCGGGCAAGCCTGCGCCCCCGGAACTCAAGGTCATGAGCATTGCGCAAGGCAACGAATCCTTCGAGCAGCCCTCGCTCTGGATCGGGAACAAGCGCATCGGATTCCGGGAACGCGGCACGCTCAACCGCGACCAGGCGGCGCAGATCATGGTCGACAACCACGAGGTGTTCGGTTTCCAGTTCTGGGGGGCGGCTCCGCCCGAGGGCAACTTCGGCTATCCGTTCCGGACGGCGGACGGCACCACACCGCAGTTGCGGTACGACAAAGCGCAAAACTCGATCACCTACTCCAAGGCGTACGTGCAGGCGAACGGCGAGTCGGCGACGTTTGCCTACACTGTGAAAGCCGTTGGCGACAGCCAGATCGAAGTGAGCTGGGACCTCGGCGTGCCCCAGGACAAGTTCGAGGCCGACCCGAAGGGCTACGCCGGCGTGAGTCCGTGGTTCATGTCCAGCACCGCCTACAGACAAGAGCAGGTGCGGATCAACGGCAGTACGGTCAAGTTCAGCGATACGGCTCTTCTGACCGGGGACAAAGAGACGCCAGGCCCCGCGGGAACGGACGGCTTCGAACTGGTCTACGCCCCCGACAAGCCGCTGCGCAGTTTCTCCATCAAGTTCCCCGGCTACTACGAGTACGCGATCAGCGAGAGGCTTGCGGGCGGCGGCGCCTGCAGCGTCTGCATCCGCGTGGGCACGAGCAAGCGACTCGCCGCCGACAAGTTCACGATCAGCTTCGGCGATGTCGTCGGCCGGGCGGACACCGCCCCGCCGCCGGTCGCCGGAATCGACTTCTGGGAGCACGACCGGTTCTGCGTCCCGGCGTCCACGACCCGGAACATCATGCCGAATCCCAGTTTCGAGCAGGGGCTCCGCTTCTGGACCTGGTGGTGGGGCGGCGGCAAGTACAACCCCTCCGACATCCCCGCCTATTCAGCCAGCACCGACGCCAGGTTCGGCCAAAGCGCGATCTGGATACGTCCGGGCAAGGGCGCCCAGCCGCTGGCCAGTTTCATGGTCCCGGTCATCAAGGGCACGGCGTACACGGTCAGCGTCTACGCCAAAGCGGAGAAACCGGGGGTAGCGTTCTCGCTGGGAATCCAGGGCACGAAGGGCAGCAGATTCGGCTGGATGACAGCGTTCCAGACGAAGCACACGCTCACAACCACGAAGTGGGAGCGCAAGTCGTTCACCTTCACCGCCGACTGCGCCGGTGTGAACCTGCTGCTCAGCACCGGCCAAAACCTGCTGATCGACGGACTCCAGTTCGAGACGGGCAACACGGCGACGGACTTCGTCGCGCCTGACATCGAGGCGGCCCTGGCGACGTCCGATCCCGACAACAACCTCGCCCGTGGGCAGCCGATCCGGGCCGGCCTCACGCTCCGCGGCACAGCGAATGCGCAGGGCGACGTGCACCTCCAACTCTTCAACTACTATCGCGAACGGCTCTACGATCTTAGCCTGACGTACACCCTTGACGCCACGGGCTCGGCCCGGCTCGAACTGCCGTACGACGGCGCACAACTCGGAACCGGCGTGTTCGTCCTGCAGGCGGATTTCCAACCGAGCGGCGGACCGACGGACCGCAACTACTATCGCTTTTCCATCATGGACTTCCTCGAGAACAAGCACGCGGACAAGGATGTCTTCGGCACCCTCTGCCACGCGCCGCGCATCACCCGCGGCAACGACCTGATCCGCAACTACATGCGGTGGGGTTTCGGCTCGACCACGTACGGCTGGCACACCCAGGAGGAGTTCGAACTCTACAACAACTGCCGCGTCGCCAACTTCCTGCTGCTGGTCTGCGACCTGGCCGAGAAAGAGGACCGGGAGTTCACCAACAGCACCAAGAGCTGGAAGGAGATAACCCCCGAGATCGAGGCGCGCGTCGAGGAGATCTCGTACAAGGTCGTGAAGAGTCACCCGTGGGGGATTTCCTGGGCCTGGTCGACCGAGTCCGAGGGTGGCCCGATCATCGCTTCAGGGCGGTTCGACGAATGGGCCAAGGTCCAGTTCGCCGCCTGGCGCGGCATCAAGAAGGCCAACCCGAACGCGGTCGTGCTGCCCGACGGCGGCACCTCGGGTTTCAGCCGTCTGCGCGGTTACCGCGAGATGGATGGCTACCTCAAGGCGACCCGGGGCAAGGTCAAGTGGGACGCCATGGCGGTCCACCCCTACGGGCCGGTCGACGCCATCGACGGGTGCACCGACATGCTCAACGAGATCATGGCGCGGTATGGCTATGACAAGTCCACCCCCATCGACTACACCGAAGGCTTCAACTGCACGCACACCAAGATCCCGGAGTGGGGCGACGATGGTTGCTACGACAACTACCAGGGCGGCAAGCCCAGTTACGACTTCGGCTGGCGCGAGTATCTCCATGCCGCCAACGCGGCGCGCGTCTACCTCGCGTGCCTGAAAGGCTGGCCGCAGGTGCGCTCGTTCAACATCTGGGTTTCCGCTCCGTTCATGGACCAGTACCTCACGCCACTGGCCCTTTGCCAGGTACCCAACACACTCGGGCATCTCCTGCCCAAACCGCGGTTCAAGGCCGACGTGCTGCCGGCCGCAGGCGTCAAGGGTCACGTGTTTGAGGACGAGCAGGGCCGCGGTGTCGCCGCCGTGTGGTGCATCACGGCGAAGGTCCAGGAGGGACTCGAGAAGGGCCCCACCATGTCGGTCAACTTCGGGGGAGATGTCCCGGAGTTCATCGATCTGATGGGCAACGTCAGGCCGGTCGTGGCGCAGAACGGATTCGTCGACATTCCGCTCACGCCGGCCCCGCTCTTCATGCGCAGCGCCGCGGGTGGCGCGGACAAACTCGCGGCGGCGCTGAACGCGGCGGATGTTTCCGGTGCCGGAAACGCACTGATGGTGACCGTCCAGCCGGCGCCGGACGGTTCCATCGAGGCGGTCGCCGAGAACTTGACCGGCAAGGAATTGAAGGGCCAATTGCAGGTCGGCGCCAACGACATCGCGTTTGACATCAAGGCGAAGGACAAGTTCACGGCGAAGTTGCAGGAGCGAGTCGATCCGGCCCCCGGCAAGCTCAACGCCTGGCACGGCGACATTGCTGCCGAGTTCCCCGACAAACGCAAGGACACGTCGTCCTGGGACATGCAGTTCCTCTTCGTGCCGCACACCGTCCAACCGCTCCCGCTCGACCCGGCAGCGCCGGACTGGGACAAAGTCCCGGCGGTGAAGATGACGAACTTCTACGGCAAGACCGAACCGGGGAAGGAGACCGTCAAGTCCAGCGGTCCGGGCGACCTGGACGCGCAGTTCCAGTTGGCGTGGGACAACGACAACCTCTACCTGCGCGTGAGCGCCGTCGATGACGCCTTCGTCGTCACCGAACCGGAACGCTTTCGGCAGTCCATCGAGAGGACCGCCAAGCTTCTCTACATGCACGACGGCTGCGTCGAGGTCTACCTTGACACCGGCGCCAATGGCCGCAGCAACCCGCTGAAGGGGTACGACGCCGACGACTACCGCTACGACTTCAGCCCCGGCAACGACCAGGCCGGTGACGGCCCCGGCGCGGTCTACCGCCTCTACGAGCCGTACCATCAACTCGCGGGTGGCCTGGAAATGCCGAAGAAGGACGAGGCGGCGCAGGGCGTGAAGTGCCAGTTCAGCCGCGACGGCAACCGCTACGCCTACTGCATCATCCTGCCGCAGCGCTACATCGAGCCGCTGAAACTGGAGAAAGGCTGGCGCGCCGGCTTCGCCCTCTACATCCACGACAAGGACAAGCTGGAAGAGCAGTGGCCCCCCAAAGGAATGTCTCTGGCCACCGAACCGGGCGCGCACTGCGACCGCCGCCCGGACCTCTGGCCCATCATGATCCTGACCGACTGAGCGGGTGTGTCGCCCCCCTCTCAAGTCGCGTCGGCACGGGCGCCTGAAGAGGTGGCGCGGGACCTCCGGGACCGCAGCAGAGTGCGCTCGGGCCGTCCCGGCCCGAGACCCTCGATCGGAAATCCGCCGCGACGGACGCACCCCGTAGCAGCAGCGACGAGACCGTCCCCAGCGCGCAGCCCGGCGCCCACTCCCGCCAGCGTCACGCCCCGCTGCCGTCGTCCCGCGGGACGCTGAAGCCGGGGGTTACTCGAGATCATCGGGATCATCGACGCCCTGAAACCCGAAATCTGAAACCTTCCCCCTGTGCCCTGCCCCATCACCCACACACTCCAGCACCCACACAGTAATGCGTCAGTTGCGGGTGGAGATAAGGTCGAAGTTTGACCTGGGCTGACGCCTAAAGTGGTCGGAGCGGCTCGCTCCGACACCCGCGGGAGCGAGCCGCTCCCGCCACGTTGGCCATCTACCGCCCAACCGTCCACCCGCGACTCCCATGTTACTCGCGTGCCACTCCGCGCCGCCACCGGGCTGCTCCCGGTGGTGGCGACGATTGGGGGAAAGAGGGCGGGCGCCCCGCCCCTTTTCCCCCAATCGCCGCCCCGCGGGCGCAAGACCCGCGGCGGCGCGAACCGGCGCGAGTCACATCAACCTATGATCGGCCGGTCCGCCGGCCGCGAGGCGCTGACGCATTACCCCACACACGGCACTCCCCCCCTTGTCCCGGATACTTCGCAGCCTATATTACGGGTTCGCCTGCGAACGGGGTGAGGGAAAACACACTCATCCGGCACAATTCCCGCAGGCCGGAGGGGTCTCGCGATGTCATTCAAGCTGGAGAATCGGTGTGTCCGCTACGTCATCGGTGCGGACGGCCGCAACCTGGAATTTGTCGACACGGGTTCGGGCGTTGATCACCTTGCCCATGACGCGGAATCGCACTGCGCGGTGGTGAAGAAGGGCGGCCGCGAATACGGCGCCAGTGCGGTCGAGTACGCGGGCGGCAAACTGTCGCTCAAGTTTGGGCGGTCCAGGGTCAGTGCCGTGGTCCGGGTCACGGTCAAGCCGCGCTACTTTGTGTTCGACGTCGAGTCCGTGTCCGGCGACCCCGACGAACTGGTGTTCGTCAACATTCCGACCACACTGCGGGTCACGGCGGACGAACCGTTCTCGGCGGGCACGCTGGGGCTGAACCTGCAAACCAATGTCGAGGAACTGCCCGGGCCGCAGAGCCACCCCTGGGCCGCCTGCTACCGGGGCTTCGGGCTCGTCGGCGCCAAAGCCGGCCTGGTGACCTGCGCCTACGCTGACATGCGCGAGGCGCTCAAGGGCATGGTCACGGCCGCCCCGGACGTCCCGCACTCGTCGCTGGGCGGCCCGTGGGCTATGGACAGCGAGCTGCCCTACGGCAGTTACCTGTTCGGCGCCCCGACCGAGCAGAACGTCGACGGCTGGATCGACCTGTGCCGCACGCTGGGGTTCACGCAGATCGACTTCTGCGGCAGCCTGAACTACGGCGACTACCAGCCGTTCCCGCAGATGTACCCCAGCGGCCGCAAGAGCGTCAAGGCGGTCATCGACAAACTGCACCAGGCCGGCATCCTCGCCGGGCTGCACACCATGTCCTTCTCGATCGACAAGCGCTGCGCCTGGGTCACGCCGAAACCCGATCCGCGCCTGGCCAAGGAGAGGACCTACACGCTGTCCCGCGCCATCGGCGCTGACGACACGGCGCTGGGCCTGGTCGAACCCACCACCGAGCTGCCGAAGTACATCGGGTACCTGGTGCGGCGCAGCATGACCCTGCAGATCGATGACGAACTGATCGAGTACAGCACGGTGACTGACGGCGCGCGCCGCGGCGTGAGCGGCTGCAAGCGCGGCGCCTGCGGGACCCAGCGCACCGCCCATGCCAAGGGTGCGAAAGTACATCACCTCAAGGAGTGCTGGGGCTGCTTCCTGCCGGACGGCGACTCGACGCTGTTCACCGAGGTCGCGAACCGCATTTCGACCTGCATCAACGAGTGCGGGTTCGACTTCACGTACCTAGACGGGCTCGACGGCGCGCACGTGATCGGCGGCGAAGAGAACCGCTGGCACTACGGCACCAAGTTCGCCTTTGAAGTCTACCGGAAGTTCAAACGCCCGACCATGATGGAGATGGCCACGTTCCATCACCACCTGTGGTTCGTCCGTTCGCGCATGCAGGCGTGGGACCACGCCGTGCGCGCCCACAAGACATTCATCGACATCCATTGTCTTTCAAATGAAGGCTGCCGCCGGATCTTCATGCCGCGGCACCTCGGCTGGTCGCGCGTGCTGGCCTGGCTCGACAACGAACACGACGTCACGTTCGACGACGATGTCGAGTACATGTGGTGCAAAGGCCTGGGGACCGACGCCGGCTACTCGCTGCAGGTCGTCTCCCCCGACATGTACGCCAAGGAACCGTGGCTGCACCAGGTCACCCCCATCGTCAAGACCTACGAAACCTTGCGCCAACAGAAGTACTTCCCCGAGTCGGTCAAGCAGAAACTGCGCGAACCCGGCGCCGAATTCACCTTGGTCCGCGCGCCCGACGGCGAGTGGCAGTTCCAGCCCATGCAGTACGCGCGCCACAAGGTCGAGAACACTGACGGACGCACCAACGTGTGGCGGACACACAACAAGTTCGACCGTCAGCCGCTCATGCTGCGCATCCAGGCGCTGATGTCGGCCGGACCCTACGCGGCCCCCGACAATGTCGTGCTGGCTGACTTCCGGAAGCGAGACGAATTCAACGACCGCAGCGCCACCGAGACCATCCTGAACAGCGGCAAACTGTATGCGTTCCCGGCCGCCGCGCCGGGATTGACGGCTGAGATCAGACCGTCGAAGGCCCAGGTCAAGGCGGGCGGGGTGAGCGGTTGCTGGACCGCCGCCAACGCCGACGTTGGTGAGTTGATTGGCTCTTCGGCGCCGGACGACGGATACTCGCTGTGGGATCACGCCGAACGCGTGCACCGTCCGCAGAAGGCCGCCTGGGTCCGGATCGGCAAGCGCTTCCCGCAACCGCTGGACTTGAGCCAGCACCGCGGCCTGGGCGTCTGGGTGTACGGCGATGGCCAGGGCGAACTGATGAACTTCCAGTCGGCCAGCCTCGCACACCACGATACCGAAATGGACCACTACGTGAAGGTCGATTTCAAGGGCTGGCGCTACTTCGAACTCATCGAGCCCGACGCCGAGCGGTTCGAGGAATACTCCTGGCCGTACGCGCGCTGCCTCTACCAGATCTACCGCTGCGGCACGGCGTTCCAGAAAATGGTGGGGCTGAACCTTTGGTACAACAACGTGCCTGCCGGGGGCAAGGTCAAGTGCTACCTGAGCCCCGTCAAGGCTCTGCCGCTGGTGAAGAACAAGCTGGTCCGGCCGGCCGTCACCGTGAACGGGCGCACCCTCGTGTTCCCGGTCGAGATCGAAAGCGGCTCCTACCTGGAATTCTACAGCCGCGACGACTGCCGGCTGTTCGGCCCGAAGCGCGAACCGCTCGGACGCGTCAAGCCGGAAGGCGACATCCCGCTCCTTGCGGCGGGCGAGAACGAGATCACGTTCAACTGCGGCGCCTCGGAAGCGGTGCGCCCCCGCGCCAACGTGACCATCATCAGCCAAGGCGGCGAACCGCTGCGGCGGTGAGGCTGGGAACCTTTGCCTTTCGTTCTTTTCGGGAGGGTCCGACCTCGTGGACAAGACGGCCACGGTGGCTCGGCGCGTCCCGCGCCGAAGCAGGGTGCGCGGGCCGGCCTGTCCGGCGAAGCTGCCTGGGCGAAGTCGGATCCCCGGCCGAGGGCCTCGGTTCGGGACGAACCGGCGCACCCTACCGCGGTCCCGGAGGTCCCGCGCCACAGCCCCGAGGTTCAGGCCGGGGCCTCCTACGCCGCCACACCTGGTCGGACAAATCGGACAGATCCGACGTATCGGACGGATCAGACGAATCGGGCCCCCCTCAGCTTTCAACCCTCACCCCTTCCCTCACCCCTCCCGCTACCTCGCGGTAGCACTCGGCCAGACGTGCGACCTGCCGCTCGAGCCGGAAGTGCTCGTGCACCAAGGCCGGACCGCGTGCGCCCACGGCAGCCCACTCGCCCCTCTCAGTGCAGAATGACTTCATGGCCGCGATCAGCGCCGTGTCGTCCCCGAACCGGACCGGGCGCAGCAGGTCGCGGATCTCCCGCCGCGGGAAGTGCGACGGAATGTCGCTGACCACAGCCGGCACACCGGCGGCGAGGGTCTCGAGCAACACGTACGACAGGGCCTCATACCGCGACGGCAGCAGGATCAGATCAAACGCGCGGAACTGTCGCCCCAACGCCGGCACATACCCTTTCCAGGTCAGGAACGGCGCCAGCCCCCAGTCCGCGGCCTGCTGCCGCAGTTCCGCTTCCATGGGCCCGACACCACACATGAAGAAGTGGATGCCCAGTGACCCCATATCCACCCCACGCAGCGCCCGCAGCAGCCAGTCCTGGCCTTTCTGGAACGCCAGGCGCCCTGGCACCCCGACCGCGACCGTTTCCGGTGCGATCCCCCACTCCGCACGGACCTCGTCGCGCGACCGCAACCCGTTCAAAGCCGACTCCGGCATACCGTTCTCGATCACCCGGACCCGCGCCGGGTCGATCCGAGCACGCGCGACCGCCTGCTCCTTTTCCGCCTCCGAGACGAGCACGAGCCGCGCCGTTCGCGTCGCCAGTACGCCCTCCATCCAGGCGCCCAGGGTCCGCGCCAACCGTCCTTGGAAGCCTTCGAAGCAGAACGCGTGCGGCGAATACACAGCCCGGACCCCGGGCACCGTCGCAGCCGCCAGTCGTCCGAGCAGACCGGCCTTGGTCGCGTGGCAGTGAATCACCGCGGGGGCCCACTCGCGCAGGCAGCGTCGAATCGTCATGAACGCCGGCGGATCGTGGCGGAGCGACGGCAGACGCGGCATGTAGCAGAAGCCGATCCGGCACCCCAGGTCCCGGTACATGTCGAGGTCCGCCTTGAAGTCCGGCTCCGTCCCGCGCGGCGACAGGATCAGATCGACCGCAATGCCCTGCGCACAGAGCCCGGGCACAATGTGGCGCAAGTGCATGCGGACTCCCCCCGCATTGGCGCCCGTCACCTGCAGAACCCGCAGCGTCGAACTGTCGCGCCCCAATTCCATCGCTTCAGACCCCCCGTTCTTGCCGAGCAGCGCCCGTGCGTCAACTTGAACCGGCACGCCGGCAAATGCAAGGCCACGCACGAAGAGGTGGAGTGGGCACGCCACCGTGCTCTGCCGCCCCGGTGCCGCGGAGGTCCCCCATGCCTGCGGTTCCTTCACCCTTGGCAAACGCGTCGGCATCGCGGCGAATCGCGGCCATCGGCAACGGCCTGTGGAGTGCGGCGGCAGAGGGCGAGTGAACGCCCGGCGACGCCGCTTTGGTTGAGACGCATAGCCCGGGTGACGCGCTCCAGCCAAAGCGGTGTCGCGCCCGCCGTCAGCGGACTTGCCCCCGCACTCCATATCGCGACGTTGCCGGCAACCTTGGCAGCATTGGGGATCCCCACGGCTCTGGATCACAAATCGGCAACAAATATCAACATTCCCCTGTTTGACCCTTGCCCCACGCAAGGATAGCTTACTCTCAATTGTGGTCGTTTCTTTGCCACAAAATGGTAAAAACCGCCCTCTGCCTCTGCGGCGCCATCATCGCCGCGGCGGATCGGGGGCAAGGAGAAAACCCCATGCCAAAGATCGCGTTCATTGGTGCCGGAAGTTTCGGGTTCACGCGGACACTGGTCAAAGACATCCTCACGTTCCCGAGCCTGGCTAACTCCACCCTGGCGTTGATGGACATCGACAAGGAGAAGCTGGGCTACATCACCAAGGCGGTGCAGCGCATTGTCGACGAAGGCAAGTACCCGGCCAAAGTCGTCGCGACTACCGACCGGCGTGCGGCCCTCGAAGGCGCCGACGCGGTGCTCTGCACCATCCTCTCCGGCGACGTCAGTGTCTGGCGCCATGACATCGAGATCCCGAAGAAGTTCGGCGTCGACACCTGCGTCGGCGACACGCGCGGCCCGTCCGGCATCTTCCGCGCCCTGCGCACTATCCCTCACATGGTGGGCATCGTCAAGGATATGGAGAAGTACTGCCCCAAGGCGATCCTGCTGAACTACACCAACCCCATGGCCATGCTCTGCCGCGCCATGCAGCGCAGTTCCAAGATCCAGGTCAGCGGCCTGTGCCACAGCGTCCAGGGCACCGCCATGATGCTGGCCAACTGGATCAAGGCCCCGTACGCGGAGATCGATTACGTCTGCGCCGGCATCAACCACCAGGCGTGGTACACGCGGTTCGACTGGAAGGGCCAGGACGCCTACCCGCTGATCCACAAGGCTATGAAGAACAAGGACATCTACAACCACGAGCGCGTCCGCAACGAGATGTTCCTCGCCTTCGGCCTCTACGTCACCGAGTCCAGCGGCCACAACTCGGAGTACAACTGGTGGTTCCGCAAGCGGCCGGACCTGATCGAGAAGTACTGCTGCGACCTGCCGGGCACGGGATGGAACCCCGGCAAGTACGCCTACATCCTCGAGGGTTACCAGAAGCGCAAGACGAACTGGCGCAAGGATATCACCAACTGGCTGAACGACCCGAAGCCGCTGAACCTGAAGCGCGGCCACGAGTACGCGGCGTCCATCATCAACGCCTACCTCGGCGGCGAGCCGTTCGAGTTCAACGGCAACGTGCCGAACACCGGGCTCATCCCGAACCTGCCCGAAGGCGCCTGCGTCGAAGTGCCGGTGGTGGCGAACCGGCGCGGGTTCAACTCGATCTACGTCGGGAACCTGCCGCCGCAGTGCGCGGCCCTGAACCAGGTGAGCATTGCGGTCGAGGAAATGGCGGTCGACGCCGCGCTCACCGGCAACGCCGAAGAAGTCTACCACGCCATCTGCTACGACCCGCTCACGTCGGCCTGCCTGTCGCTGGACGAAATCCGGCAGATGGTCAAGGCCATGCTGCGCAAGAACAAGGCGTACCTGCCGCAGTTCAAGAGCATTGATTTCTGATCGACGGTAGGTCAGTACGGTTTCAGTTCACGTCTCCCCCAAGGCCCGAGGCGCCCGCCTCGGGCCTTGATTTTTCCACCCCCGTTTGTCGGCAACAACGGCAGCCACAGGTCCGGCGTGGTTCAAACTAGCCGCCCGGGGCGCAGCCAGGGCTGTTTCAAGATTCGTGACCGTCACGTGCGGCGAGTACCCCCGGCGTGTCCCCACGCCGGGGGGGGGCGGCCTGAGGACAGGCCGCCCCTACCTGGTGTGCGCAGAGGCGTGGCCTTCTGAGACGCGGGGCCGGATCTTGAAACAGCCCTGGGGCGCAGCGCCCGGCTCTTGGTTCCGATGTCCCAGCACGCTATCTTATAAGAGTCGCAGACGTAAGTTCCAGGTCACCGTCCCGAGGTGTCTTCCAAGAAGGACCGAGGCATCGATACCGTGCGCCAGCCAAAGTTTCCACGCCGGCGGTCACAACTGCCGACGCAAGCCTGGCCGGACGCCACATTGCGCCCCGACACGCGGGCGCCGGATAACTTCGAATGGGCTGCTTTGAAACGTCGTTTCTGACCGTTTAGTACCTGCTAAGCCCAGGCCTGGATGCCCGGAGCAGATTACCCGGTACAGGGCTTTTTCTGGCGTCAATCATGCTCAACCTCCTCAAAGACTTCGGCGCTGTCGTGGACGTGCTGTGGCAGGAACAGGCCCGTTACGCCGTTATCGGCGGCGTGGCCGTCGTCATCTACGGCAGCTTGCGTACGACCGAAGACATGGACTTCCTGATCCATCCTGGAGACGTGGAACGGGTCATCGACCGGTTGCGGCGGCGCGGCTACCGCGAGACCCAGGGTGCGTGGACGTTCAGGGACTCGCAACTGACCCTGCGACGGCTCTGGCGGAAACACCCACGACAGGACGACGCCACACTGGTCGACTTCCTCGTGGCGGGCCTGCCGCGGCACGTCGAGATCATTGACAGAGCCACCACGGAGCCTTGGCGCGGCGATTGCGTACTGCGCCTGGCCCGCAAGGAAGATCTGCTGTGGCTGAAGTCGTTCCGGAACTCGGGAACGGATCAGCAGGACATGGAGTTCCTCAAACATGGCGAGTAGCCGCACCATCTCCCGCGCTGAACGCGCGTTGCGACGGTTGGACGCCTTGAACACCATGGCGTTTCGCCTCTGCGCCTGGGGACGCCAGCGCGGCCTGCATCATCGCATCCCATGGCAGGAGCGCCTTGCAGAAATCCCGCCGAATGCCGAACCGGCTGCCACGGCAATACCCGACGGTGCTGGCGCACGTGCGGTCGCGGAGTCTGCAGGCGAATACAGTATCGGGAAACCCGGTTCCGGCAGGCGCATTTCCCTAATGCCTGTCGCCGCGGGAGTCCTGATCGCCACGCTGACGCACACCGTCTCCGCCGTACCGCTCGGCCGGTTCGCGCCCGCGCCGGCGCTCAGCCTATACCTCGTCAACGACGCGACGCCATGCGAACTGCGCATCACTGTGCGACACGGCCAGACACAGGCGCCAGACCGTGTGCTGGTGCGCCTGCTCGGTCCCGACGAGCAGGTCTGCTTCTGGAAGTACATCGAGTACGTCCCAGCCGCCGACCTGCTGCCCGACATGGCGCCCGGCATCGAACTGCGTGATGCGGCGTCCGCACCGCAACCCGGCGATGCGATCATCGATCAAACCCTCCCGCTATCCCGCGCCGGGGTGTACCAACTGCGGGTCAGTGTCGGCGAGGGCAACGGGACGGTCGACATCGAACTGTCGCGCGAACTGCCCTACGGTGTTTCGTTCCAGAACGGCGATTACCGGCCGTGGTGCGAGGCGGCCAAGCTCTACGCCTACATCCCGCCGCACGCCGAGACGCTGAACCTGCGCAAAGGCCCGGTCGTGGTCCGCGATGCGGCGGGTGCGGAACTCGCACGCCTCGCAGCGGACGGCTCAGCCGACATCGCGGTGAAGGCCACCGACGTGGTCTGGGAACTCGAGTTCCCGCAACCGAAGGACTGGTGCCTGCGCGCCGCGCCGTTCCCCTTCATTCTCTGCCCGAGCGCGGACGCCGCACGCGCCATTCGCGCCTCGGTCGAGACGCTCGCCGACGGCACGGTGGTGTGCCACAAGTTCCAGGCGCGCATTGCCGCGCTGCTGCCCGCGCTCCTCGCCCCGGACAAGGTCGGCACGGCCGAGGACCTGATCGTGCCGCTTGCGACCTGCCGCGACGCCTGGCTGGCCGAGCCCACGCGCAACCTCCTTCTCAAAGACGGGTACCTGCCGGCGGTCGAGCACTGGTTGCGCCAGCAGAACGTCGACCCGTCGAGTCACTGGAGTGGCTGCATGGACGGCTGGCAGGACAAGGTCGACCTGCCCGCGCCCGACGGGCGCTGGGACCGGTTCTGCGTCGTGCCGGGTGCCAATGCGGGCGTCTCGCCGCACTACGGCCTGGCCGCGGAACACCTGGCGCGCGCCGCCCTAACCGACTCACCCACCAGCCCGTACCGGGGCAAGGCACAACTGCTCTACCGCGCCGCCGCCGCGTGCCTGCGCGACCTGATGGCGCTCAGCGAAGCCGAGACCTGGCCCGGCACGGCGGACCTTGACCCCTATCCTGGCAACATGGCATTCACCGTGGCTCAGAAGACACTGCCGCCGTTCGGGTTCGTCGCGCCGCACCTGCCCGAGGACATCCGCGCCGTGTGGACCGACGCCGTGCGGCACATCATTGACCGGCACATCACGGACAGCCTCGTCACCTGCCGCAATCAGAGTTCGCACTGGCTCGTGGCGCACCAGGCGTTCGCGGACGGGACCGGCGACCCGGTCTACCGCGACATGGCCAAGGTCTTCGCGCGCCGCTGGTGCCGCGGCCAGCACCCGGCCGGGTTCCACATGGAGGCGACCGGCCCGTGCTCGAGCTACATCGGCATGACGCACTGGCACGAGGCCGTCTACGTCCGCATGAGCACCGACCCGGCCGTGATCGAGTCGGTGCGCCGCGGCTATCGGTTCTTCAACCACACCGTCGCACCCGAGCCGGACGGACAACGGATCCTCGGTGGGTTCAACTTCAACCACCGCGTCGGCGAAGGCTTCTATGGCGAGCAGTGGAGCGGCGCGAAGGGCATTCTCGACGACCTGCCGGAAATTGGGCTCTGGGCCGCGCCGCCACCCACACCGGAGCAGATCGAAGAGGCAAAGGCCAAGATCGAGGCGTTCCTCGCCAAGCCGGCCAAGCCGCCATATGCGGACATCAGCAACTGGCGCTACCTCGCCTGGTGCGAGCCGAACCGCTCGATGGTCTTCCCGGCCCTCGAGCCCGAACCGTTCATCCGCGTCTTCGCCGACGAACTCGTGGCCGTGAAACGCCCCGGGTACTACGCGGTCTGCTACGTCGGCAAGCCGGCCGCCGGCGACCACTACATCCGCGGCCGCGAGAACCTGCGTGTCCCGTTCGCCGATGGCATCGAGGGCAACGGCGGCGTCCTGCCCGAAGTGCGCAAGATCACGCCGTTCCTCGGGGGTGGCCTGACGGGGTTCTGGACGCCCGCCTACGGCCACGCACTGATGGCTGCCGACTGGGCGCCCACCACGCACCACGGCCTCATCGCCACACAACCGGACGGCAACCGCTACTGGGAAGACTACTTCGCGCACACGCACCAACTCGACGAAGCGGCCGGGAAACTCTCGTTCCAGGGCCAGGTCGAGGCGCAACCGCTCGACTACCAGCGCAACTACTGGTTCGGCGACCAGGCGATCGACGTCGAGTTGATCCTCACTGCGCGCCAGGACGTGACGCTGCAACGCCTGGTCGAGAACCTGCCGTTCGTCCGCGGCGGCTGGAAGGCGCGCGGCGCGCAGTTCGCAGCGACCGGCGTCAGCACCGGCGACGTCGAAGCCGACCGCTTCACCGTCACCGATACGACGGGTGCGGGCGTCGAAGTCGTGCTTGACAGCAAGCACAAGCTGCGGCTCGTGCCGGAGGGGCTCAAGGCGGGTGGCTGGCGCCAGCTCCAGTTCGGCCGCATCGAGATCGAACTGCCCGCCACGCTCAAGGCCGGCGAGGGTGTGGTGCTCGCGTACCGGATACAGGCCCTGGCGGGGAAGTAGACGGCGACGGGAGACGAAGATAGAGAGACGAAGATTGAGAGACAAAGATGGGGAGACGAAGATGAAAAGACGAAGACTGGAGACGAAGACCAGAGACACCCGCCACGCACCGTCTTTGTCCCTAATCTTTGTCTCCCCATCTTCGTCTCCCCATCTTTGTCTCTGATTTCTGTCTCTGATTTCTGCCTCGAAACCATGCCTCTCCCCACAACCCAGTCACGAAAGGGCGCCAGCGTCCATGGCCGCGATCATGCCACATGAGAGACTCCACGTGTACGACAAGGCACTTTCCGTCGTGCGCACGATGGCAGCACAGGTAGAAGTCTGGCCGTCCGTGTACTCGGTTCGAGATCAGATGGACAGGGCATGTGAGAGCCTCATCACGAATCTGGTAAAAGCGGCCTGGCACCAACCGGCACAACGCGCAATCTACGAGATTGAGTGCTCCCTGGGGTCAGCCTTGGAGTGCGCCGCCTGCCTGGATGTCGCCTGCATTGAAGGTCTGATTGACGCGCGACTGGCAGCCGCCACCAAACAGACCTTGATGGAGGTGACACGCATGGAAATCGGACTGCGCAAGTCCTGGTCTGCATGCATTCGAGAAGAGCCCGGACCCTACGGGGAGGAGGAACCAACGTTCGCGCACGAGTCACTGCAAGTCTACCAAAGAGGGCTCGATCTCCTCCGCGTTCTCGTGGAAGACGTGCTCGTAACCGAGAACCTCAAGAACCGGCATGTTCGAAGGATAGACGAGCTTGTCACCAGCCTGCTATTGAACATCGCGGAAGGCAATGGCCGCTTCTCGCAGCTTGACCACCGCCAGTTCATCAGAACCGCCGAGGAATCGGGTGTCAGACTCGCAGCTTACCTGGATCTTGTGTCACCGAACCATCCCCGCACCTCCGCGACCGCCAAGTCGTTCTTGCGCGACGTGATGGCAATGGTGGCAGGCCTGAAGGGGTATCTGGACACAGGGAGTGAGTAGATGGGCCCTGTGTCGCCAAGAGGAGCGACAAAGACGAGAGACAACGACGAGAGACAAAGATGGGGAGACGAAGATGGGGACGAAGACCAAAGACACCCGCCACGCACCGTCTTTGTCTCTAATCTTTGTCTCTAATCTTTGTCTCCAATCTCCGCGTGCCGCATCCAAGCCCCTTGGCGGGGAAGTAGACGGCGATGAGAGACGAAGATAGAGAGACAAAGATGGAAGGCAGGAACAGGAGACCACCCATGCTAACCCGACGCGAACGCTTGCGGCGCTGCTATTTTCACGAGGACCTGGACCGGCCGGGCGTCTACAGCCGGACCGGATTCCCGGGCGACGACCCGACCTATGACAAGCTCAAGGCCTACCTCGACGCGCACACCGAACTGAAACACGGCTGGGGGCCGAAGTACCCGCCAGCGTGGCCGGTCGAAGTCCGCAAGGAACCGTACTCGCACGAGTTCCAGCGCGTCACCCACTGTGTGCGGACGCCGCGCGGCGACCTGACCGCCACGTACCTTGCGAGCCTCACGGGGCAGCCCGGACTGCACGAGACGTTCTTCATCAAGTCGCGCGAAGACGCGGAACGTTACCTCGCGCTTCCGGTGCCGGAGCACACCACGGAGGTCGCGTCATTCTTCGAGGTCGACCGGCAGATCGGCGAACGCGGTATTGCGGATGTCTCACTGGGTTATAACCCTGCGGGGTTCGTGGCTGAACTGTGCGGGTCGGAAACGTTTGCCATTCTCTCGATCACCGACCGCGATGTCCTGCACGCCCTGTGCGAGCGGCAGATGAAACTGATGCTGGCCCGCGCCAAGTTCCTGCTCGCCAACCGCGTCGGCCCGTACTTCGCCATGCTCGGCGAGGAGTACCTCGTCCCGCCCCTGGCCGGGCCGGCGGACTTCCACGACTTCAACGTACGCTACGACAAGCCGATCATCGACTTGGTCCACGACGGCGGCGGCCGCGTCCACGTCCACAGCCACGGCGCCGTCAAGAAGGTGTTCCAGGGTTTCCTCGACATGGGTGTGGACGTGCTGCACCCGTTCGAGCCGCCGCCGATGGGCGACATCACCGCCGCCGAAGCCAAAGCCATGGCGCGCGGCCGCATCTGCCTGGAGGGCAACATCCAGATCGCCGACATGTACGAGAGCACCCCGGAGAAGATCCGCGCGCAAACAGCCGCGCTCATCCGCGCCGCATTCGACGACCGCAAAGGCCTGATCGTCTGCCCCACCGCGTCACCCTACATCCGCGGTCAGGGCGAAGTCTGCTTCCCCCAGTACAAGGCCATGATCGATGCGGTGCTGGCGGAGGCGGCGGGATAGCGCGGAATCATCGATGCCGGACGAACGTCCGACATCGAACACTGAACAGGGACGGTTGACCTTTGCAGCGAGGACGACGGGCCGCAAGCCAAAGTAGAGCATGGCTCCAGCCTTGCACACCCGCGTCGCTTCGTGCGAGACGCCACGACACGCCAGAGAAACTCAGACTCGGCAAGGCTGGAGCCTTGCCCTACTTCCGCACCCTCACCCCGCCACCAGGTCCACGAACTGGAAGCGGTTCACGTCGACCAGGCCGCGGTTGGTCATCTTCAGTTCCGGGATCACGGGCAGGGCCAGGAAGCTGAGCGCCATGAACGGGCTCGGGTGCGAGCAGCCCAGCTTGTGCACCGCCTGATCGAGCCGCTCCAGGGCGGTCACAAACTCGGCGATCGGCCGGTCCGACATCAGGCCGGCGATCGGCAGCGGGAGAAGTTCGATGCCGTGCGAACTCAGAACTGCCATGCCGCCGCCCATGCGGATGACGGCGTTGGCAAGGTCCGCCATCTCAGAGTCGTCCACCCCCACCACGATCAGGTTGTGGCTGTCATGCGCCACGGTGCAGGCCAGTGCGCCGCGCCGCAAGCCGAGGCCGCGCACGAACCCGGCAGCGCGCTTGCCGGTGGCGTGGTGCCGCTCGAACACCGCGAGTTTGGCCAAGTCCTGCGCCGGATCGGCGTGGAGCTGTCCATCACGCACCTGCACCCGCAGCGTCTCGGCCCCGGTCAGAACACTGAACTCGATCGCGCGGATACAGCGCACGTCGACTTCTGTCCGGCCCTGGGGTGCAGGGATTGCGAAGTCCGCAGGCGTCAGGGCGCGGCCGATGTTCATGCTGCGCGTGAACGGCGTGTAGTCGAATGCAGGCACGGTGTCCGGCAGTTCGTTGTGGTCGAACACCACCCTGCCCCCGACGATCGTCGTGCGGACCCGGAACTCGAGAAGCGAATCCAGCACCAGCAGGTTGGCGCGTTTCCCCGGTGCAACGACGCCGGGCGCGGGCGCATTGACACTGGCGTAGTACCGCCCATAGTGACGTGCCGCGTTGCGGCTGGCCAGCCGCAAGGCACGGATGACGGCCTGTTCCCGGCTCAATCCCGCCGTCTCGACCAGGATGCGCGCGGCGCGACGGATGATCCGGTCCAAGTGCCCATCCTCGAGCAACTCGGCCGGATCGATGTCGTCGGAACAGAACATGACGTGTTCGAAATCCGCCGGCGTGCCGTTCTGCAGCAGGTACGTCAGCAACCGCTCCAGGTCGCGGGATGCCGAACCCTCGCGCACCGCCACGGTCATGCCGTCGCGGATCTTCTCCAGCGCTTCCTCGCCGCGCGTGCTCTCGTGGTCGGAACTGATCCGGATCACACCGTCGTTCCTGCCGTTCGTGATGTAGGTGCGCAAGTCCGCACCGGAGACCATGGGACAGTGCCCATCCACGTTCTTGCCGGCGTCCCAGGCCAGGTCGACCTTGGCCCGGGCATCGCCGAACCCGTGGACAATGCCGGGGAAGTTCATCATCTCGCCCAGCCCGCAGACGCGTCGGTCCGCGATCAATTCGCGAATGTCCTCCAGTGTGATAGCCGCCCCCGCGTCTTCCATGTTCGTGGCCGGCACGCAGGATGGCGCCGCCACCAGGATGTCGATAGGCGCAAGGTCCGCCTGGTCGAGGAACAACTGGACACCCTTGCGGCCGCAGACGTTGGCGATCTCGTGCGGGTCCACCACCACGGTGGTCGTGCCGTGCCGGACCGCCGTCCACGCGAACTCCAACGGACTGAGCATGGTGCTCTCGATGTGCAGGTGCGGGTCGAACAGGCCGGGGCAGACATAGCAGCCGGTCGCATCGATAACCTGCGTTTGCGGGCCGACACGACCTGCGTCAGAGCCGGCGCCCGCCACGCCGCGCTCGACGACCGCCGCCACCGTGTCGCCGGACACCACCACGTCAGCCGGCACAACCCGCTCAGCGTCGACGTCCACCACCAGACCGTTCTGGATGACCAGGTCCATGCGTCTCCCGACTGCGCCGGTGAGGCACAGCGCCATCTGATGCGAAAAGCTCTGAACTCTACAGGCGAAATCCACACCTGACCACTGCGAGCAGGGGGATTCTGGCGCCGCAACCCCGGGGCTGTTTCAAGATCTGGCGCCGCGTCTCGGAAGGCCACACCTCCGCGCACACCTGGTAGGGGCGGCCTGTCCTCAGGCCGCCCC